>WBZM01000405.1_pt1 | contig 62361 bp, 50 predicted proteins | sample 5204271 | NCBI WGS metagenome assembly WBZM01 (sample SAMN12344346, study PRJNA552823) | activated sludge metagenome | biome: Activated sludge suspended growth; feature: Nitrification reactor; material: Wastewater; isolation source: activated sludge from nitrification reactor of wastewater... | reverse complement strand
GGCGGCCATGCAAGCCGTCCAAAGAACTTTTTTTGGACAGTCGCACGTTTGGCAAAATCTTTGTATAACACTTGCTTTCCATGCATTTATTTTGCTATATTTGGCCATCTTTTAACCTTTAAAATTTTTCAAGTATGGAAAAACGAACTCACTTCACTTCACTTCACTGCGCTTCACTGCACTTCACTTAGGGTTTTCATGGCGCTGCTTTTGTTCATGGCGGTTTTGGGCTGCCAAAAGGAGGAAACGGTAGGCAAGGATGAAATTACAACTACCCCACCTCCATTGCTTGCCAAAGGGGATGATGGGCCTGACAAACATGAGGAACGCTGCAATTGTGAATATCAAATCGTATTGGCAAGCCACGAGGCGCCACCTGTAGGTTATAATGATGTAGCTTACAATTGTTTCACAAAAGAAACTTGGTGGATAATGTGAATTACCATCAAATCGACTTTATCGAAACTTGTGATGTTTTTATAAATTCTGGTGCAAACCTAATCCTTCCTAATGATAGGATACCCAACTCCTTGGTATCCCCTTAAATGCCAGCCTCAAAAAAATACCACTTTAACACCCGTAATTCCTGAAGCTTACTTTGTTAATTATGTTGCTCAATATCTATCCTGCGATGCTATTGAATTGTTTGACCTCCCCGATGCTGGTTGGACTCTCCTCAAAATTAGATGCCAGGATGCCTGTGTTGGAACTGGATGGATAAACAGTCAACCAATTTACGTTGAGTATTATGATAACGATCCGCTTCAACAAATTGCACTGGAAGGTTGCGGATGCTCACCAACTTTGAAAACCAATGGTTGAAATCCACCGTTTTCAATAAATTGATTTTGAAAGTCATCAAAGCCATAACAAATGCTTATCCCTACGATTTGTATTTGCTGTGGCTTTGGTTTTTCCATAAATATTACGAGAAAACTACCATGAAACATTTATCATCCAAATTAAAGAATATTTTCGTTTTCGCCCTTTCACTGACCATTACCCTGAAAGCAAAAAGCCAATCAAATGCATTCCAGGTCAGAATGGATACCCTACACCCCTTTGCCTTTTTTCATAATATCGTGGCAAATGAACAAGACGAGATAATGCTTTTGATGGATGGGGCGAATTCTATACTATATGACTATTTTTTGGTGCCCATAAATGGAAACACGGTTTCTTCGAGCGCCATACGGATGACATTCTCTATGCACGCACCGGGCATCATTCATTTTGGCACCAAATACTATCAGGACAAATTATATTTCTCAGCCTTACATGGCAATACTGGACTGTCTGGGGGCAGGCCCGTTTTAACTGGCATCAACCTGAGTACAGGGGAAAATTGGTCAAAGAGATATAGGGGAGGGATTTTTAATTCAACTCAAAGTAGCATAGACTGCGACCCAACTGGCAATATTGTCCTTGCGAGCGGGCTGGCCACTTCGGACACAATCTACCCCCAGCAATATGTCATTGAAATGTTCAAATTCAACCCTGATGGCATCAACTTGTGGAAAAAAGCATTGGTGCTGTCCAATACGGGATATTCGAATGGCAACTTGGTAGGCGTCTCTAAAATTGTCGCAAAAACTTCAGGGTTCATATTCCTGACAGGCCATTTGGCAAAAGACAATGCTCATACTGACCAAGGCCAGCAGTTTATAATAAAAACCGATTCACTGGGGCACCCTGTCAAATGGAAAATCATCAAGAACTTTCTTTTCTATGACATGATAGTCACCGACGAGGGCATATACCTCTGGGACAAAAACCCGAGCTTTTTCCCGCTAACAGTTAACCAGTTTGGGCTGGACAAAACGGGCACCCGCCTCGTCAAGCTCGACCACGACCTCAACCTGCAATGGGCAAAGCGTTTTTCTGCGGAGAACTTCAGTTATTTCAACGCAAGCCTTACCAAGACCAGCGGCGGCAATTTGATAATGTCACATGCGACCTTTGGCTCATTCCCTGCGATATTGACCCAATTGGACCAAAACGGCAATATCATCTCGCAGAAGGGGTACCCCAACTTCACCCCGACTATCACCGCACTGAGCAACGGCGGGTTAATGTTGGCATCGCCTTACACTAATATAGGAAGTTCCAGCCATACTCCCGTTATAGCGAAAACCGACGCCAATGGCGACATCCCTGGTTGCACGACCTACCAAACTTGCATGGAGGTGGAGGATTTCACCGTTGAGTTCCAAAACTTCCAGATAGACACCGTCACTGCCTTTGACTTGGTTGACCTTCCGGCGGCTACGGTACAGCCCTACACAGCCACCTTCCAGCCCTACTGCGACTACCCCCCCGCCCCCGTCCCCACCTTCGCCTTCCCCGACACCCTCTGTCTCGGCGACACCGCCGCTACCGTCAGTGAGGGTAACCGCCTCGCACAGGCACGGGAATGGCACCTGACCGGGCCAAGCGTGGATGTGATGCTGCGTGACTCATTCGAGTTCAAATACCAGTTCAACCTGCCCGGCGAGTACCGCTTGCGCCAGACCATCTGGGTGCTCGGCTGTGCCACCAGCCATGAACACTTCATCACCGTGCTGCCCCAGCTCACCCTTGCCATCTCAGGCGATAGCCTCGTCTGCCCCGATGAGCAGTCATTTTTGCTCGCAGTTGCCAATCGACCATCCGATTTTTTGTGGAGCAATGGCCAAATGGGGCAGCAGCCTTTCGTGACGTCCAGCGGCACCTATTCCGTCACCGCCACCGACGGCTACTGCACCACTACCGACAGCACCAGCATCACGGTGGTGGCGGAACTGCTCGGCGGCAACGCCCCGCTCACCCTCCCCCCCGACACCACCACCTGCCTCCCCTACGACCTCGTGCCCCAGAGCCAGTTCTCCGACCTGTTCTTCACCGACACCGACCCGGCGCCACGCCCCAGCATCCGCCTGGAAGCGGCGGGCAGCTACCGCATCGGCATGATGGCCTTCGGCTGCGAGTTCTGGGACGTTTACAGCTATGGCGTGGACTGCCACGTGGACGTTTACCTGCCCACCTCATTCAGCCCCAACGGCGATGGCATCAACGATGTGTTTATGCCCTTCGGCAACCTGTTCGAATTGGTGGAAATGAGGGTCTATGACCGATGGGGCGGCCTGCTCCACCAAGGCAGGGAATGGGATGGCGGCATTGCTGGGCAAGGCGTTTACCTCTACGAACTCAGCTATCTGAACCTGCGTTCCGGCCTCAAGGAGGAGGTGAATGGACAAGTGCTGCTGGTGAAATAAGCAGTGGTTACCATGCTTTCTTGAGGGGATTGGCGGCTTTACTGGTGTAAGGTGCTTATGTGGTTTTTTCGCAAAAACACTCGCAGTTCCAAGTATTCTGCGTTATTTGCAGAAATTTTTTCAAACATCACGACAGAACATCCCATGCTATTGAAACACCTCACCACCGCCCGCCTGCGGTTCAGGCCCTTGACGTTGGCTGACAAGCCCCGCCTGATGGATTTTTTCAGCGACCCCGTCGCTACCGAGTTCCATTTTATTCAAACCGACCTCGATGCCTATGCCGATATGTGGTTGCAGCGCCAACTTGGCCGCTATGGCAACGACCAGGGCGGCCTTCATGCCGTCGAACTGCTCGATACAGGCGAGTTGGTCGGGCAGTGCGGGCTGCTCTATCAATGGGTGGACGGCATCCCGAAATGGGAGGTTGGCTACCATTTCTTCCGGGAGCACTGGGGCAATGGCTACGCCACCGAAGCCGCACAAGCCTGCCGTGATTTTGCCTTCGAAAACGAGATGGCCGAAACGCTCATCTCCCTGATTCATCCCGACAACCTCCGGTCGCAGGCCGTCGCCCAGCGCAATGGCATGACCGAATGGAAACGGACAACTTGGCGGGGATTCCCCGTGGTCGTTTACCGGGTGAGGCGCTGGGAATGGGAGGGGTTGGAGGGATGAAGGTTTGAGGTATGGAGGTATGGTAGAGCATCCATTTAGCATAATTTCACGCATCACCGAAATGCGGAACTCCTTGAAGTGGCGGCAAATTGGTTTTTTGCCTCAGCAAAAAACCAATTTGCCGCCACTAAAAAAACCTTCTCGGCGGCGGGTGGCTCCGCCACCCGCCGCCGAGAAGGTTTTTTTAGTGTGAAACGAAAATTTTGCTTCGCAAAATTTTCGTTTCACACTTTCCGGGAAGCAGCGATACGCTAAACAATTACATGGCAGTGGCATGCTTCATTCCTACTCAACCCTCACCACCTTCATTTCTACCCGTTGGTTTTTGGCCCGGCCTTCGGGCGTTTCGTTGTTTGCCACGGGTTTTCGCTTGCCGTAGCCCTTGTAGGTGATGCGGTTAGCGGGCAGCCCTTTATCCACAAGGTATTGCGCCACGTTCTTGGCCCGCTCGGTGCTCAGCTTGTCGCAGAACTCATGCGAAGGTATGCCATTGGTGTGGCCACCCACCTCGATGACGATGCCTGTGTTCTCTTGCAAGAACTCGTACAACTCGTCGAGCGTGGGGCGGGAAGTCTCCTCCATCTTCGTGCTATCGGGTTGGAAGTAGATTTTTTCCAGTTTGATGGTCTCGCCGCTGCGAAGGTTGTTGGCCGAAAGCTCAGGGATGATGCGGGTTTTCACCTCGAAGCTGGCCGTGGCCGTGCAGCCGTTTTCGTCCGTGACCGTCACGCTGCGCTGCCCTGCAGGCAATGCGATGGCGTTCGGCACGGTCTCCCCGCTGTCCCATTTATAGGTGAAATTACCAGTGCCGCCGCTGGCATCAATGGTCGCCTTGCCATTACTGGTCTTGTCGGTGGTGGCTGGCCTGATTTTCATGACGTTCGCCTTCAAGGGCTTAGGTTCTGTCACCTGCTTGTTGGCCGTCACCGATTTGCCGGAGGCATCGCTCACCGTCACCGTATGGCTGCCTGCGGCAATGCCCGTGGCCAGCTCCGATTTGCTGCCGCTGCTCCAAAAGATGGAATACGGCCCTTTGCCGCCGTTGATGCTAACCTTTAGGTCGGTCTTGTCGCCAGCGCATTTGATGTCTTTTTCTTGCGAAATACTGGCTTCCATGGCCAAAATGTTCTCCGAAATGCTCACTGTGGCCGTTGCGGAGCAACCATTGCCATCCATAACAGTGACAGTATGGCTGCCGGGGGCGAGCTTCGTTGCGGTGGCGGTGCCTTCATTGTTGTCCCATTTATAGGTCAGGTTGCCCGTGCCGCCACTGGCCTTGGCCGTAGCTTTTCCATCGGAATTGCCTGTGCTGGCTGGGGCATCCACTTTCGTGGAGACCGTAATGGCCGCAGGTTCCTTGACGCTGAACTTGGCCGTTGCGGTTGCACCTGTGGCATCCGTCAGCGTCACATCGTAGCTACCGACGCCAAGAGAGGCCACCGTTTCGCCAGAGCCGCCGCCCGTCCAAGCGAACTTGAAGGGGCCTTTGCCGCCGCTGGCCTCGGCCTTCAGCGAGGCCGATTTTTCGCCAGCGCACTTGATTTCCTTTTCCTGCGAAATGCTCACCGACAGCGGCAGTATGTTCTCCGTGATGCTCACCGTGGCCGTTGCGGAGCAACCATTGCCATCTGTAACCGTAACGGTGTGGCTGCCGGGGGCGAGCTTCGTGGCGGTGGCTGTGGCTTCATCATTGTCCCATTTATAGGCCAGGTTGCCCGTGCCGCCGCTGGCCTTCGCAGTTGCTTTTCCATCGGAATTGCCCGTGCTGGCCGGGGCGTCCACTTTGGCCGTAAGGACGATGGCCTTAGGTTCTTTAATCTCAATACTGGCGGTAGCGGTCTGTCCTTTTGAGTCTGTGGCGGTCACGGTATAGGTGCCTGAGGGTATTCCGCCTTCAAGCTCACTGGCCGGTTCGGAGGAACTCCATTTATAGGTATAAGGCTTTTTCCCTCCGTCAACATCGGTTCGCAACCGAGCGGATTTCTCCCCAGCGCATTTTATGTCCGAAATCAGCATCACAGTCACTTTCATGGGCAGCACGTTCTCCACGATGTTGATATTGGCGATGCCCGTGCAGCCAGCCCCGTCCGTCACGGTGACGGAGTGCGCCCCCTCTCCAAGTTTGGTGGCCATTGCCGTTGTTTCTTGGGTGCTCCATTTATAGGTGTAGCTGCCATTGCCACCTTTGGCCGTCACGGTCGCTTTGCCATCGGCATTGCCAGTGGTAGCAGCCGCATCCACCTTCACGGAAGCAACGACCGGTTCAGGGTTATTTACAGTAAACTCTCCAGTGGCCATTTGCCCAGTGGCATCGGTGACCGTTACGGAATAACCGCCCGCTGGCAGCCCTGTCAGGTTGGCCCCTGCCATCAGGCTGGGTGTGTTCCATTGGTATTGATAAGGTGCTTTGCCACCCGAAACATCTGCCTTGAGTGCTGCATCTTTTGCGCCAGCGCAACCAACCGCCTTTGTTTGTGAGACCACCACATTGAGCTTGCTCACCGTCCGTTTTACGTCCACAGTAGCGGTAGCCGTACAGCCTGCCCGGTCGGTGACGGTGACAGTGTGCGGGCCTTCGGCCAATTTGGTGGCCTTGGCAGTTGTCTCGCCGCTGTCCCATTCGTAGGTATGCGGTACAATGCCGCCGTTCACGGTGACCTTAGCCGCTCCATCTGGGGCACCGCCTTCTCCAGCGGGTTTTTCTTGGGCGGCGGTCGCCGTGAAATTGGGGTTCAGGATGGGGAACTTGATGGATTTGGACTTGCCCTTGCCGTCCGTCACGGTGAGGGAATACTCGCCGGGGCCGAGGCCCTGCGGATTGGTTCCAGTGAGGCCGCCGTCCCATTTGTAGGTATAAGGCTCGGTGCCGCCGCTCACGGTCACTTTCAGCGAGGCGTCTTTGCTGTTTGCTCCGCAACTAAGTGGCTTGTCGAACAGGCAAGTGACAGCCATTGCGTCAGCCTTTTGAATCAGGTAAAGCCCCTTGTCGTTGGTGCCAATCCAGACGGCGTTTTCGGCGTCAATTGCCATGCAGGAGACATCTTGGCTGGTGAACTCCTCCGCTGGGCCAAAGATTATGGCCTCATCGGTGGCAGGGTCGAAGCGGGCGATGATTTGCGAAGCAACCCAAAGCAGGCCATTGCCGTCCACGGCGATGTCCACGACCTCTCCCTCGGTCAACGAGGCATCAATGTCAACGGGTTCCCAATTCTCACGGGCATCCACCTTCCAGAGCAGGTCGTCGCCCATGACCCAGGTGCTGGTGCCGCTCTGGGCAAACGCCCGGATGCTGAACAGTTTTTCTTCTGTTTTCCACTTGCCGTCCTTGCCGAAGGTGCATCCCTCGGCGGTGCCAATCCACAGGCGGCCCTGGGTGTCGAGGTAGAGGGTGTTGATGGACTCGGAGCCGCCGGGGGAGTGCCGCTTGATGAGTTGCAGCGTGGGCTGGGTGCGGAACTGGAACAGGCCCGACTTGCGGGTACCTACCCAGAGTTGGCTCCCCTTTTCCTCAAAAATGGCAGCAGTGATGCGGTCTTGCTTGGAGCGGATGGCCTGGCCACCGTCGCCCATTTGCGTGAGCAAATCCTCTAGGGGGAAGCGGAGGTCACGGTTGCCGGACGGGGTTTGCAGCAGCGACCATTCGGTAGCGGCAACGTTCAGGTTGGTAGCCTGCTCCGGTGAATGCACTTGGAACACGCCTTTCCGGTTGCCGACCCATTTGTTCTCCCCTTCGATATGGATATTGATGACAGGGGTGTATCGGTCAACGGCCTTGGTGCGCACGACTTCCATTTGCACCTGTTGGGCGATGGCATTCGCCCCTAAGCACATGAAAATACAAACAATGCTGAAAAACTTATTCATCGGTTGAGTTGATTCAAAAAGAGGTTGATTGGTTTCGTTTCGGCCACATAAGACGCAGAAACGAAAGATAAATTTCTTCTGGGGTGCAAAGTTTAAGTTATTTTGAGAAACTGGCTGATTTCGATGCAGTTTGGGCTATCAAAACATGTTTTTTCAAGAGTTGCCCAGGGTTAAAATTGACAAAATGCAAGTAGTCAAAAAAAATTAAAAATTTGGTTATCAATTAGTTAAACAAAAATAACCTAATTCACAACTGGTACAAATGCCCAAAATCGTCCATTATCATCAGCATGGGCAAGTACATTTTTGCAGTGTAAAAGTCTGTTCAAGGTTAAATCCTTCATCCAAAAACAAATCATGGCTTATGAAACCTGCAATCAATGTTGAAGTATTGCGCCATTTCCCGCTCTTCGAGGGATTGTCGGAGGAAACTTTTACAAGGCTCGAAACGATGGCGGAGCATAACACCAAGGGCAAGCACGTCCAATTGTACGAGACGGGCGAGGCTTCTGACCGGGTTTACTTCCTGTTGAAGGGCACTGTGAAGACCTGCACCCTTTCGCACGACGGCAGGGAGGTCATCAAGACAATCATGCACCCATTGGCCATGTTCGGCGAACTGGGCCTTGTGGGCGAGCAGCACCGACACGAATCGGCCTTCACGATGAACGAGGACGTGTCGTACATCACCATCTCCATCGCCAATTTCAAGACCTTGATGCGCACCAACCACCAGCTCTGCATGAACGTGCTGAGCCTCATCGGCAGCCGCCTGCTGGTGGCCGAAAACAAGCTGGAAGCGCTCATCTTCAAGGATGCCCGCTCCCGCATCATTGATTTCCTGAAGGACAGCGCCAACCAACGGGGCCGCCGGGTGGGCTACGAGACCCTCTTTAAGCACAGCCTCACCCAGCAGGACATCGCCAACCTGACCGGCACCTCCCGCCAGACCGTGACCTCCGTGCTGAACGACCTGCGCAAGGAGAACCTGATTTACTTCAACCGCAACACGATTTTGATTAGGGATATGGGGAAGTTGTCGTGAAATGGGGAGATGGCTTATAGTGAGAAGCAAAAAGGCCCACCAATGCTGGTGGGCCTTTTTGCTTTTATAGCCATAAAACTAAGCTATCATGAGTGCTACGAAACAAAAAAGCCCCACAAGCTGATTGAACTTGCGAGGCTTTCTTGATTTCTTGCTGCGGACCGGACGGGACTCGAACCCGCGACCCCCTGCGTGACAGGCAGGTATTCTAACCGACTGAACTACCGATCCTCTTTGCTTTTCTTCAAAAGCGGACGCAAAGGTATAACACGTTTTTTTGCCATGCAACACCAAATGAAAAAAAACAAAAAAAATATTTCCACAGCACCCCACTGCAAAGGGGTTTGCTAACTTTGACCTCCTTTTCAAAACGAGGATGCTGTTGTGCTGGTTCCCCTACCAGCGACAAAAAGCAAACGCAAACACTTGTTTTATGGTATTTTTGGATTTTGAGAAGCCACTGGAAAGCTTGTTCGAGCAATTGGACAAAATCAGGCAGGTTGGTGAAGAGGGCGACCTTGACGTCTCGGTCATGATTGAAGAACTGGAGTCCAAGATCAACGCCAAACGCAAGGAAATCTATGACAATCTTACTGCTTGGCAGCGGGTGCAACTTTCCCGCCACCCCGAGCGCCCATATACCCTTTTCTACATAGAGCATATCTGCAAGAACTTCGTGGAACTGCACGGTGACCGCTGCTTCGGCGACGACAAGGCCATCGTGGGCGGCTTGGCGGACATTGACGGGCAGACCGTCATGATAATGGGCCAGCAGAAGGGAACCAATACGAAGATGCGCCAGTACCGGAATTTCGGCATGGCCAACCCAGAAGGCTACCGGAAAGCGCTGCGCCTGATGAAAATGGCCGAGCGTTTCGGCTTCCCTGTCGTCACGCTGATAGACACCCCAGGTGCCTTCCCCGGCATTGAGGCAGAGGAGCGGGGACAGGCAGAGGCCATTGCCCGCAACCTATTCGAGATGGCCAAGTTGGAAGTGCCCATCGTCTGCATCATCATCGGCGAGGGAGCTTCGGGCGGCGCCATCGGTATCGGGTTGGGCGACAAGGTTTTCATGCTCGAAAACACTTGGTACTCGGTCATTTCGCCAGAAAGCTGCTCGTCCATCCTTTGGCGCAGTTGGGACTACAAAGAGCAGGCCGCCGAGGCGCTCAAACTCACTGCCAACGATATGCTGTCCTTCGGCCTTATTGATGGCATCATCAAGGAACCCTTAGGCGGTGCCCATACGCAGCCAGAGGAAATGGCTGTCATTCTGAAAAACGAGATATTGAAAGCCCTTGCAGAATTGAGAAAACTTACCCCTGACGAGCTTGTCGAAGCTCGCATCAATAAGTATAGTTCCATGGGCGTTTACGACACTGTTTCAGCCACTGCGGAAGTGGAAGCAGGAAAGGAGGTGTGAAGGTATGGAGGCTTGGAGGGGTGTGCTGATTGGCACATTCATTCTACCATTCATCAGTCCTCCATTCATCAGTCCTCCTTGTTTGCTCCGCAACAAAAAACGCCTGCGCCATGCAGCTAATAGAACAAATACAAGCCCGTTTCCACCAAAAGAATTTGGAAACCGAACTGTCCAAACAGCAGCCTAAAAGAACCTCCATGTACCTCGACAATGCAGCAACGGTCGGCATCCTCTTCGATGGCACAGAGCCGGAGGAACGGGAAGCCGTGCTCGATTATGCCGAGCAATTGCGCAAGCAGGGCAAAAAAGTGAAGGTCTTGGCCTATTTCAACAACAAGCTCAAAGGGGAGCAATTTGCCTACCCAGCCTTCAACCGGCTTCAAATGGACTGGAAACTGCGCCCCAACAGCCGGGAGGCGCTCGAATTCAAGGAGCAGGCCTTCGACCTCCTGCTCAACCTCACCAAAAAGACCATTCTGCCGCTCGATTACCTGGCCGCCTTGTCAAAGGCCAAGTTCCGGGTGGGGCCGTTCACCGAGAAGATTTATTGCTACGACCTGATGATAGACACGTCCGGCAAATCGGATTTGAAGGCATTCCTTCAGCAGGTCGTGTTTTATATGAAAAAGTTGCGACCAACTTATGAACCAGCAGCAGTTTAGTGGCACGGGCGTTGCGCTCGTCACGCCTTACCGGAAGGGGAAAGTGGATTTTGACGCCCTTGAGCGCATCATTGAGCACGTCATCAAGGGCGGCGTGGACTTCATCGTGTCGCTCGGCTCCACGGGCGAGTCGGTCATGCTCACCACTGCAGAGTGCAAGGAGGTGTTCAAGCATACCTTTGAAAAAGTCAATGGCAGGGTACCCATTGTGGGAGGGCTTTTTGGGGCCAATAGCACGGCGCATCTGCTGGAACGGTTAAAGGTTTATGACGATGTAATGGGAGGCTTCTCCGCCATCATGTCGAGCAGCCCCAGCTATGTGAAGCCCACGCAAGAGGGCATTTACCAGCACTTCATGGCCTTGGAGGCCGCCTCGCCGTTGCCCATCATCATTTACAACGTGCCGGGCCGCACCGCCTCCAACGTGACCGCCGACACGACGCTGCGCCTTGCCAGGGCCAGCAAGAAGTTCATAGCCGTGAAGGAAGCCAGTGGGCAAATAGACCAAGCCTGTTCCATTATTAAGCACCGCCCAGAGGATTTCCTCGTCCTCAGCGGCGACGATGCGCTCACGCTGCCCATCCTCGCCTGTGGCGGCAATGGTGTCATTTCCGTCATCGCCAATGCCCTGCCGGAGCAGTTCAGCGGTATGGTGCGCGCTGCCCTTAGTGGCGATTTCGACACGGCCCGCCGCCTGCATCTTGACCTGCACGACATCCACCCGCTGCTGTACGTGGACGGCAACCCGGCTGGCATCAAGGCATTGCTGAAAATAATGGGGCTATGCAGCAGTGAAATCCGTTCACCGCTCATGCCCGTGCGGGATAGCACCTATGACAGGCTGAAGGTGGAGTTGGAGAAGATGTATGCCTCTACGGTCGCATAAATCATATTTTTTGAAATAAAAACGAAAGCCATATGGCCGCACAGCCATGTGGCTTTTGTTTTTTGCTTCGCAAAAATTTGGGTTTCAGCTTTTTATGAAACCTTTGGTAAGAAAGAATTGAATTGAAGTTAAATGCTTCCAAGTTTTTCAAATGGGATAAGAAACCGATATTTGCCCCACAAAAAATTCAATACATGGCAATTGTTGAAATGAAAGTCCCCGTCATTGGGGAATCCATAACCGAGGTAACCCTGTCGAAGTGGCTGAAAAAAGACGGCGAGTTCGTCAACCTTGACGACCCCATCTGCGAGTTCGAGTCGGACAAGGCCACGCTGGAGTTCCCTGCCGAGGCCGCTGGCAAGCTGACCTACGTGGCCAAAGAAGGCGACGACCTTGCCATCGGAGCGCTCGTTGCAAAGATTGATACTTCTGTTGCTGCGCAAAACGGCACTACCCCAGCCGCACCTGCCGCTGCACCACCTGCCGAGGCAAAGCCCGCCGCTGCTGCACCTGTGGCTGCACCCGCTGAAAGCAAGGCCACCTACGCCGAAGGCCACCCCTCGCCCGCTGCCGCCAAGATTTTGAAGGAAAGCGGAATCGCTCCCGAATCGGTTGCAGGCACTGGCAAGGACGGGCGCATCACCAAGGATGACGCCCAAAAAGCAGCGGCCGCACCTGCCCCTGCTGCACCCGTTGCGCCAGCAACACCAAAGCCAGCAGTTACCCCCGTAAGCACGACACCCACTGGCGAGCGCACCGAAGACCGCAAAAAGATGAGCCGCATGCGCCGCACCATTGCGAAGCGCCTCGTGAGTGCCAAGAACAATACGGCCATGCTCACCACCTTCAACGAGGTGGACCTGACCGAGGTGATGGCCCTGCGGGAGAAATACCAGGACGCTTTCGTGAAAAAATACGGCATCAAGCTCGGCTTCATGTCCCTCTTCGCCAAGGCATGCGCCAAGGTCCTGATGGAGATGCCCGATGTGAATGCCATGATTGACGGCGAGGACATCGTTTACCACAACTATGTGGACATCTCCATCGCCATCAGCACGCCGAACGGCCTCGTGGTGCCGCCCGTGCGCAATGTCGAGTCGCTGAACTTTGCGCAGGTTGAACTTGAAATCAAGGCACTCGCCGACAAGGCCCGCAACGGCGAGCTTTCGCTGGAAGAGATGAGCGGTGGCACCTTCACCATCACCAATGGCGGCGTTTTCGGGTCGCTGGTGAGCACGCCCATCATCAACGAACCGCAGAGTGCCATTTTGGGCATGCACGCCATCCAGCAACGCCCCGTGGCCATTGACGGCCAAGTGGTCATCCGCCCGATGATGTACCTGGCCCTCAGTTACGACCACCGCATCATTGACGGCAGCACGAGCGTGACCTTCCTGGTAAAGGTGAAGAAACTGCTCGAAGACCCGACGACGCTGTTACTGGATTTGTGATACTACTGGATGCTGGATACCAGTGAGCATTTTTCAACGCCGAGCCAGTTTGTAAAACAAAAAAAGGCGGCCTCCGATTGGAGACCGCCTTTTTTATTGGCGAAAAATTGAATCAGCATCAATTTCGGATAGTACCGACACGCTCGCCGTCCTTGTACTCGACGATGAAAGCGTCCCCGAAATCTTTCATGCCCCGGATGCTTGGCAGGTCGGCCTCGGCCTCTTCCAACGTGGCGTAATCGGCCAACATGACCCTATAAAGTTTTTTGTCAGCAAAGAACTCCTGGTCAACACGGCGCATGTTCTTCACATTGGCGAAGCGGTTGTGCTTCATGTCCACTTTTGCCAAGGCAATGATCTGTATCTTGTAATAGGTGCCAGTGGATAGTGGAGCCTTGGCCACAGGTTTGGTCGGCTTGGTAACCACTGCTGGCTTTGCAGGAGGGGTGGGCTTGGTTGTTTCTTTTTTTGGCGCATCTTCCCTCGTCACTGGGGCCGGCTTTGTCGCTTCCTTCTTGGGAGCTTCTGGTTTCACAGGCTCACTTTTAGGTGCTTCCGGCTTTTCCACCACCGCTACTTTGTTCATGTCCTCTTTGGGCACTGCGTTCTCGTCATCACCACTGCCAACACCATAAGGCTCAAGGTATAGCGGGGCACCAAACTCCGTGTAATTGTTGTAATCATTGCTGTCGAAGTCATAATTGGCCTTGAAGAATCCGTCCTTGGAGGCTTCGAGGCTGTAGCGGCGGGAAGGCTCCACGGCGAACTCGTAGTGGCCGTTGGGCGAAACTATCTTCTTCACAAAGCGGCGCTGGCCCTTGTCGTCAACTTCATAGAGCACCACATCAGCATTTTCCACCACATCGCGGGTAGCCTTGCTGAAAACCTCGCCACTGGCCGTGTACTGCACCGTGGGCGTTTCATAGGTAAAGCCAAAAATGTCTTCGTCAGTGGTATTCAACTTCTCCTTGCCATAGCTGCGGTTGGAAACCACGAAGCCACCTTTGCCAGAGGGCGTCCTAACAAAGGAAAAATCGTCGGCGGGCGAGTTGAGTGGGGTGCCGATATTTTCTGCTACCTGCCAGAATGACTTGGCGCCTTTTGTCTTGAAAATATCGAAACCACCTATGGAGACCATGCCATTGGAGGCGAAATAGAGCATCCCGTCAATCTTATCGTAGAAGGGCGTTATTTCATCCCCTTTGGTGTTCACCTTCGAGCCTACGTTGATGGGCAGGGTGAAGTCGTTGGCGGTGCTGCTGATTTCACGGGTAGTGTACCAGATGTCCATGCCACCCATGCCGCCGTTGCGGTTGCTGGAGAAATAAAGGATTTCCGTATTTCCGTCCTGTAGGACATTGGGCTGCGTGGTGGAGACGTTCTGCTCATTGATATAGTCAGGCAGGCGCTCTGGCGAGGTCCAGGTCTTGCCCACCCGGCGTGTCACATAGATTTCGCAGTGGGTGGTCAGGCCGCCCCATTTCTCTTCCGACTTGCAGATGGTGAAATAAAACCGGGTGGCATCAGGCGTGAGCGTACCATTGCAGAAGTGGTCGCCCTCGATGGCCGGAAAGTTGTCAATTGGTGTGGCCTTGCCCCAATCGGCACCCGCTGTGCGGATGGAGCGGTAAACCTCTGCACGCTTGGCCATGGTGGAGGAAAAGTAGAGCGCCTCATCGCTGAAAGGGATGGGGCCGAACTCCGTCTCTGGCGTATTAATGTTGCTGCTCAGGTGCTCCATCACGATGTTGGGGTCGTCGCCCTTCATCGTGTATTGAGCGGCCAGTTCACAGCCTTTGATTTCGTTCTGAACTATCTGCGTGACAACGGCTTTGTCCGTGCCATTGTACTTGCCCATGAATTCCACCAGTTCATTGCTGGCAGCCTCGTGCTCGCCATTCTGTTTGAGGCAGCGGGCATAGCGAAGGCCGATGAGCGGGTAAGCGGCATCCTCGTTTTTGACGTGCTGCCAAACATCGGCGGCGTTGCGGTAGTCTCGCATGATGAAGAAGCACTCGCCAGCTTTGTAGGCCAGTTCCTTCTTCTTGGTTTTCTGCTTGAAGGCTGCACGGTAGTGCTCCCCGGCATCGGCATATTGGGCCTTGGCGTAAAGCTCATCGGCGAGCTTGATGTGTTTTTTCCAGTTCAGTTTATCTTGTGCCTGGGCATTGAAAGCCAACATCAGCACGAGTGCGAACATGGATAAATGGATGAGATTCTTCATGATTGCTGTTTTGGAAATAGTAACTCAATAAATGGTTGATAACAGTTTGACGAGGTTTAAAAGGGTTGCTGGATTAGCCTTCGGTGCCACTCTTCCCGCTCAGCAATTTTTCAATCACTTCGGGGAAATGGCGATGTTCCAGCGCATGGATTTTCTGCGCAATGTCTGCCGGGGAATCGTTCGGGCCTACTTGGCACTTGGCTTGGAAAATGGCGTCACCTTCATCATAGCGCTCGTTTACGAGGTGGATGGTGATGCCCGTTTCCGTTTCACCGGCGGCCTTGACCGCCTCGTGTACCCGCATTCCGTACATGCCCTTTCCGCCGTATTTTGGCAACAAGGCCGGATGGATGTTGACCATACGGCCTTCAAAAGCCCGCACGAGGTACGTTGGCACCAACCACAAAAAGCCCGCCAATACCACAAAATTGATAGAAAAATTATTAAAATATTTCAAAATATTTTCTGATTGGTAAAAAAACGGACGGTCAATGACAAGCGTTGGGATACCGTGCGAGCGGGCCATGTCCAATACAGGAGCATCGGCCTTGTTCGAAACGACAAGGTTTACGATAATATTAGGGTTATGTTTGAAGTGTTCGATGATTTTTCTGGCGTTTGAGCCGGTGCCGGAGGCAAAAATTGCAAGGTTGTGCTGCATGAAGGTGGTTTATGATGCTAAGGACTCGCAAAATTTTGAAACGAGCCAATTTTTGTAAGGCAAGATTAGCCGCTTTTTGAAAAAACACTACCTTTGGTCAATGCTTGCCACTTTGTCAGACATATTCGCAAAGACATAATTTTCCACAAATTTTCACAACATCCTTTGAGGAACTATCTTTGCGCACCTTATTGGAACATACACAGTATTTGTTGCAAAAATGGCTGATAATCAATTTTTTACGAAAGCGACAAGTGTTGGCTCGAAATTGAAACAAGCTGGTTTTTGAAACGTAACGGACAGGACGGCCAACAAAATAGATGCCCCGGGCCGCTGAAAAAAAGTAAATATGCATTTTACGCTTCTACATCAGGCAACTCCTTCCACGGAAGCGCTTATCGTTCCAATTGCCCAGAAAACGGACTTGGACACTATCCTTTCGTTGGTCGCCGAGCAAGCAGGCGTTCCAGTTGACCTGATCAAGAACGATTTCAAAGCTGCCGCAAAAGAGGTTCACACCCTTTATTTTACCGAGAAAAATCAAAGCAAACGCATCTTCCTACTCGGCCTCGGCGAGGCGCCCCGCACGCTCGACGTGCTGAACGCACTTCGCTCCTTCGTATTTAAGCGCAAGGCCAGCCTGCCCGCCAATCTCGGCCTCAGCTTTTTGTTCAAAAACGCCCCCGAAAACCCCACACCTTGGGTGGAAGCCTGCGTGAACGGCCTCCTACTCGGCCTGTACGACATCGGCCTTTACAAGACCGACAAGAAACAAGAGGGCAATACCGATTTCCGCTGCGAGGTACTGGTGGACAAGGCGCACAAGGCCAGTGCCACTGAAGCGATGCAGCTCGGCGAGGCATTTGCGCACACGCATTCCCAAATCTTCGACCTGGTGAACGCCCCCGCCAACAAGAAGACCCCACAGGTATTGGCCGATTGGGCCATCAATTCCGGCAAGCAATACGGCTATAAGGTGGAGGTTTTCGATGAAAAAAAGATACTGGAACTTGGCCTGCACGCCCTCATCGCCGTGAACCGGGGAAGCGAGCGCCCACCCACTTTCATCGTGATGGAGTACAAGCCGAAAGGGAAGGTCCTGCGCACCATCGGCCTCGTGGGCAAAGGCGTCACCTTCGACACGGGCGGCCTTTCCATCAAGCCGAGCACCAATATGCACTTCATGAAGTCGGACATGGGCGGGGCAGCAGCCGTGCTGGGCACCCTCGAAATGGCCGCCAAGCTCAAACTGCCACTGCACGTGGTCGGCTTGATACCCGCCACCGAGAACTCCGTGGACGCCATTTCCACCAAGCCGGGCGACGTGATTGGCTCCTATCTCGGCAAGACCATCGAAGTCATTGACACCGATGCCGAGGGCCGCTTGATTCTCGCCGACGGGCTGGCCTACGCTGTAAAGCACTTCCAGCCCGACGTGCTGGTTGACCTCGCCACGCTCACAGGCTCCTGCATACGCACCCTCGGCACCTACGCTGGCGGTCTTTTTTCCAACAACGACGAACTGGTGGGCAAGCTTTACGCCTCCTGCGACCGCACGGGGGAGCGCCTTTGGCGTCTGCCTCTTTGGGACGATTATAAAAAGGAACTGAAATCCGACGTGGCCGACCTGAAAAACTTCAGCGGCAACCCATCCGCCGGGGCCATCACCGCCGCCAAGTTCCTCGAAGAGTTCATCGAAAAGCACCCGGCTTGGGCGCACATGGACATTGCCGGCATGGCCGTTGCCGATTCGGAGTTTGCCTTGCAAAAAAGCGCCACCGGCTTCGGCGTCCGGCTGTTGATTGACTTTATGAAAGGTTTGATAGCCGAAACTGCCTGATTATTCTTACCGCCCATTTTCTTTGCAGAAACTCCAAAAAGGCTTTCCTTCGCCACAAGCACAAGAGGGGAAATTAAGAAATTGAGAAATTAGGAAATTATGAACAGCTCCAATTTCCCATTTTCATAATTTCCCAATTTCTTCACCACCATGCCAAGTCACATCACCGCCCACGACCTTAGTTTTGTTCCGTTCATCAGTGAAGCCGAAATCGCAGAACGGGTTGCCGCTCTTGGTAGGGAGTTGCGCCAGCAGTATGAGGGAAAGCGCCCGCTGTTCATCTGCCTGCTGAACGGGGCCTTCGTCTTTGCCGCTGACCTCGTGCGGGCCACTGGCATCGAATGCGAAGTAGCTTTCGTGCGGCTTGCGTCCTACGAAGGAACGGCCTCCACGGGCCACATCTCCACGTTGCTGGGCATTGATTTCGAGGTAAAGGACAGGCATGTCGTCATCGTGGAGGACATCGTGGACTCTGGGCGCACGCTGCACCATTTCATGGAACAGCTTTCGCAATTGGAGACTGCCTCCGTGGCGCTGGCCGTGCTGCTGTTCAAGCCGGAAGCCCTGCTGATGCCCGTCAAGATTGACTACCTCGGCTTCGAAATCCCGAACAAATTCGTGGTGGGCTACGGGCTGGACTACGACGGGCTTTGCCGCAACTTGCCAAGTATTTACCAACTCGCAACAACATAAATTTAGTTTTGAAGTCGGCTACGCCGACCTCAAAACTAAAGAAGATGGTTTTTCGAGCCGCTGAAAGCGGCTCGAAAAACCATCTTTCATAGAAGCTAAAGCAATGACAATCAATCAATTGGAACAACTTTGCCAGAAAACCTGCACCCTCGTTGAATCCGTCGCCGACTTCATCCGGGGCGAGGTGGGAAAGGTCGGCTCGGAGAAAATCGAGACGAAAGCCCTCAACAGCCTCGTCAGCTACGTGGACAAGACCGCCGAGCGGCAACTGGTTTCTGGATTGAGTGAGTTGCTGCCCGGCTCTACATTCCTTACCGAGGAAGAAACCGTAGAACAGGCCGAGGGCGAGTTCCAATGGATAATTGACCCGCTCGATGGCACGACGAATTTCCTGCACCAACTGCCCTATTTCGCCGTGAGCGTGGCATTGCGGCAGCACGGCGAAATCGTGCTCGGCATCGTTTACGAAGTGAATCGCCAGGAGTGCTTCAGCGCTTGGAAGGGCGGCGGCGCTTGGCTCAATGGGCAGCGCATTCATGTGTCACCCACCACTACCCTCGCCGATTCGCTGATTGCCACTGGCTTCCCCTACCGTGACTTCGAGACCATGCAGCGCTACATGGAAACCCTGCTGTTTTTGATGCAAAACACCCGTGGCCTGCGCCGCTATGGGGCCGCCGCCGTTGACCTCGCCTACGTAGCTTGTGGCCACTACGAGGCGTTCTTCGAGTACGGCTTAGCGGCATGGGACGTGGCAGCGGGCATCCTGCTCGTGCAAGAGGCCGGGGGCCGGGTCAGCGACTTCAAGGGCGGAGATGATTACCTGTTCGGCGGGCGGCTGCTGGCGACGGGGGCGGGAGTGTATGAGGAGATGTTGGGGGCGGTGAGGGGATAAATAGGGCATTGGAACGTCATTTTTACTAATTTTGCAAATCCAAGCCGACCAAAGTGTTCCAAATTTGTTTTGGACGAAAAGCACCCAGAAAAGCCGTTTTTAGAATTTAGCCCAACAAAAAACCGCTCAAACCAAATTAGCGTCATGGAAAACGTACAGCCCTACCACCCCCACCACAAAATCCGCCTCGTCACCGCCGCCAGCCTCTTCGATGGGCACGATGCCGCCATCAATATCATGCGCCGCATACTGCAGGCGAGCGGGGCGGAGGTCATCCACCTCGGCCACAACCGTTCGGTTCATGAAATCGTGAACACCGCCATCCAGGAGGACGTACAGGGCATCGCCATCACCTCCTACCAGGGTGGGCACAACGAGTTCTTCAAGTACATGCACGACCTTTTGAAAGAAAGGGGCGCTGGCCATATCAAGATTTTCGGAGGCGGCGGCGGCACCATTTTGCCTTCGGAAATAGCGGAACTGCACGAGTACGGCATCAGCCGCATTTACTCCCCCGACGACGGGCGGCACATGGGCCTCCAGGGCATGATAAACGATGTGCTGCAGCAATGCGACTTCCCCGTGGGCATCAATTTGAATGGTGAAGTCCAAAAGTTTTTGAAAAAAGACACTGTCTCCATCGCCCGTATGATTTCGGCGGCGGAGAACGACGCAGCCCATTACGAAACGGCCATTCGCCCGCAGTTGCAGGCGGTTTTTGATAAAAATCCGGCGCTGAAAAACACGCCCGTCCTTGGCATCACGGGCACGGGCGGGGCGGGCAAGTCGAGCCTCGTGGACGAGATTTTGCGGCGCTTTTTATTGGATTTTCAGGATAAAACAATCGCCATCGTCTCCGTTGACCCCAGCAAACGCAAGAGCGGCGGGGCGCTCCTCGGCGACCGCATCCGCATGAACGCCGTGAACAACGAGCGGGTGTTCATGCGCTCGCTGGCCACACGCCAGAGCAATTTGGCACTATCGAAATACGTGCAGTCGGCAGTGGAAATCCTCAAGGCGGCAGGCTACGACCTCGTGGTGCTGGAGACCAGCGGCATCGGGCAGTCGGACACCGAAATCATTGACCACTCGAACGTGTCGCTCTACGTGATGACGCCTGAATTTGGGGCCGCTTCGCAATTGGAGAAGATTGACATGATTGACTTCGCCGACCTCATCGCCATCAATAAATTCGACAAGCGGGGCGCCCAGGATGCCCTTCGGGACGTGCGCAAACAGTACCAGCGGGCCCACCAGCTTTGGACGAAGGACGTGGATGAAATGCCCGTCGTCGGCACCATCGCCAGCCAGTTCAACGACCCCGGCACGAACGTTCTATACGCCAAAATGATGAAGCTTTTGGTGGAAAAAACGGGCACGGATTTGAAGTCCAATTTCCACGCCGCCGAGGAAATGAGCGAGAAAATCTTCATCATCCCGCCGCACCGGACGAGGTATTTGTCGGAGATTTCGGAGAACAACCGTAAGTACGATGAATGGGCGGGGAAGCAAGCGGAACTGGCCGGAAAAGCCTATGCCCTCAAGGTTTCCTGCGACTCGGTGACCGGGGATTTGAAGGCGGGCTTGACCAAAATTTACGAGGATGTTTATGGGCAAATGGACGCCTCGGTGCGCAAGCTGATTGAGGCTTGGGAAGCGAAAAAAGCCAACTACGCCTCCGACGAATTCATTTACGAAGTGCGGGGCAAGGAGATAAAAGTGCCGACCAAATGGAAATCGCTCTCCGGCACCAAAATCCCGAAGGTCATTCTCCCAAAATTCAAGGACTGGGGCGAAATCGTGCGCTGGTGCTTGCAGGAAAACGTGCCGGGCGAGTTCCCTTACACGGCGGGGGTTTTCCCATTTAAAAGAAAGGGCGAAGACCCCACCCGGATGTTCGCTGGGGAGGGCGCACCGGAGCGCACCAACCGCCGATTCCACTACCTGAGCAAGGGCATGCCCGCCAATCGCCTTTCAACAGCCTTCGATTCGGTGACGCTCTACGGCGAAGACCCGCACCTGCGCCCCGATATTTATGGCAAAATCGGCAATTCCGGCGTGAGCATCTGCTGCCTCGACGACGCCAAAAAACTTTATTCCGGCTTCGACCTCTGCGCCCCGAACACTTCGGTGAGCATGACCATCAATGGCCCTGCCGCCACGATCTGCGCCTTTTTTATGAACGCCGCCATTGACCAGCAATGCGAGCTGTATATCCGGGAGCATAAATTGGAGCATTTGGTGGAAAATAAATTGGTGGAATTATATGATAATCGGGGATTAAAACGCCCTGCATATAATACCGATATTCCCGAAGGGAATAATCAATTGGGCCTGATGTTATTGGGTTTAACCGGCGACCAAATATTGCCACCGGATATTTATAATGAATTAAAAAATAAGGCTTTAAATGCTGTGCGTGGCACGGTTCAGGCCGATATTTTAAAAGAAGACCAGGCGCAAAATACCTGCATATTTTCCACGGAATTTTCCTTGAAATTAATGGGCGATATGCAGCAATACTTCATCGAAAATAAAGTCCGCAATTTTTATTCGGTGAGCATATCCGGCTACCATATTGCAGAGGCCGGGGCAAACCCCATTTCGCAATTGGCATTCACGTTGTCCAATGGGTTCACCTTCGTTGAATACTACCTGAGCCGGGGCATGAACATTGACGATTTTGCGCCGAACCTCAGTTTCTTTTTCTCCAATGGCGTTGACCCGGAATATGCTGTCATCGGTCGGGTGGCCCGCCGCATCTGGTCGAAGGCGATGAAGCTGAAATACGGGGCAAACGAGCGCAGCCAGATGCTCAAATACCATATACAGACCAGTGGCCGCTCGCTGCACGCACAGGAGATTGATTTCAACGACATTCGCACGACGCTCCAGGCACTCTACGCCATTTACGACAACTGCAACTCGCTGCACACCAACGCCTACGACGAGGCCATCACCACCCCGACCGAGGAGAGCGTGCGCCGGGCGGTGGCTATTCAATTGATTATCAATCATGAATTGGGCTTGGCGAAGAACGAAAACCCGCTCCAGGGTGCTTTCATCATCGAGGAGTTGACCGACCTCGTGGAGGAAGCCGTCTTAGCCGAATTCGACCGCATCACCGAGCGGGGCGGCGTGCTGGGGGCGATGGAGACCATGTACCAGCGGGGCAAAATCCAAGAGGAAAGCCTCTACTACGAGCACCAGAAGCACAGCGGCGAGTACCCCATCATCGGGGTGAACACCTTCCTGAGCAGCACTGGCTCGCCGACCATCCTTCCCCGTGAGGTCATCCGCTCGACGGAGGAGGAAAAGCTGGCGCAGATCGAAACCGTGGAAAATTTGAAGAAGTCAAATGCTGGCAACACGGCACTGAAAACCCTGCAACTGTCTGCGCTGCACAACGAAAACATCTTCGGGGCGCTGATGGCGGCGGTGAAGCACTGCTCGCTGGGCGAGATTACAAATGCGCTGTACGAGGTGGGGGGGCAGTATCGGAGGAATATGTAACTTTGGCCGCTATGCCGATAAAATCTGTCCATATTCAGAATTTCAAGTCCATCCGGGATTCCGGTGAGGTGGGACTTTCGCAGATTAATGTTTTGATTGGGCCAAATGGCGGCGGTAAGAGCAATTTCATTAGCTTTTTCAAATTCCTGAATAAGCTGTACGAGCAGCAGTTGCAGCTTTATATCAGCCAAAATGGACGGGCGGATAATTTTTTATATTTTGGGAGGAAGCGGTCGGAATTTGTAAGCGGTGAAATTACATTCGACAACGAATGGGCAAATCAGTACACCTTCCAATTGATTCCCGACCAAGTTGGTAACCTAATCTTTTCTGAGGAGTGGAGTAATTATCAAGAGCCAAACAAAACGTATCTCAATAGAAAAAAAATATATAACCCTGACAGGTCTGAAAGCGTCCTTAAAAATGACGACCAATACAGAAATAGATATTTAAAGAGTTTTTTCAAGACCTTCAAAATCTACCACTTCCACGACACCAGTTTCAACTCCAAAATCAAACAACCCTGCACCACCACCGACTATGCACGGCTGTACGAAGACGGCGGCAACCTCGCCGCCTTTCTATACCGCTTGCAAGAAAGCGAACCTAAAACGCTCGGCTTAATTGAAAAAGTAATCACTTCCATCGCCCCGTTTTTCCACCGTTTTTACCTACAACCCGACGAAATCAACCCACAGCAAATCTTCCTGCGTTGGCAAGAAAAAGGCGCTGACCAGTTGTTCACGGCGCATAATTTTTCGGATGGTACTTTACGGATGATTTGCTTGGCCACGTTACTATTACAAAGCAACCTGCCCGATACCATTATCATTGACGAACCCGAACTCGGCCTGCACCCCTTCGCCATCGCCAAGTTGGCGGGTATGATAAAAAGCGCCTCGCAGCAGTCCCAAATCATCATCTCTACCCAATCAGTTACCCTGCTTAACCATTTCTCGCCGGGCGATGTCATCGTGGTGGAGCGGGAAAACGAGCAGTCTGTTTTCAAGCGGCAAAATGAGGAAAAACTCGCCTCCTGGCTGGAAGAGTATTCGCTTGGCGAGCTTTGGGACCAAAACGTAATCGGAGGACGGCCATGAGCAAACGCATCATCATCGTGGTCGAGGGCGAGACGGAGGAGGAGTTTGTCAAATCTTCTATTGCGCCGTACCTGCGAGGCTTCGGCATCCACGACGTGAGAGGGGTAAGACCGAACACCAGTCCGGGACATAAGGGCGGCATCGTGAGCTATGGGAAATTCAGGAACCGGGTTGAGTTGTTCCTCAAACAGGAAGAGGATATTGTCGTTTCAAGCTTGATTGACTTCTTTCGGTTGCCCGTTTCCTTCCCTAAATATGAAGAGTCGCTGAAAATTGCCAACTCGCAAGATAGGGTTGCATTTCTGGAGAATGCAATAAAAGCAGATTTACCCGACCCACGTTTTTTGCCATATATTCAGTTGCACGAGTTTGAAGCGTTATTGTTCACGAATATTCGAGGCTTTGATTATTGTGGTTTTGAAGCAAGGCAACTTGATGGTATTCAAGCCATTATGAAAGAGTTTGTCAACCCAGAAGATATTAATAATCACCCAGAAACCGCACCGTCCAAACGTTTAATGAAAATCATTCCCAAATACGATAAAGTGCTGTTTGGCAATATCATCGCCCAGGAGAACGGTTTTGAACAAATTTTGGAAAAATGCCCAAGATTTTCTGAATGGGTGCAGTACCTAAAAATAGCTGGTTTGAGGCATTGAAGGTAATGTAAATACTTGCAAACCTTAATTCCACTTAAATAAATAGGCCACCTCAATTTAGGCAGCAATAACACACTATGTTTTTACCTTTATTGCCTCCTTAATATCCCCCTCCCCCCTATCAAGCAACCGTCCCTTTGACTACCTTTACCCCTGAACAAAATCACTGGCGCTTTTCTGCATCAGCTGATAAGTACACTCACCCCAGCCACTAAAAATTACTGACAATGAACAGACGTACCTTCCTGCAACAATCCGCACTGGGCGCAGCCGCTTTTTCGCTGAACCCGCTCGATGGCTATCTTTCTGAGCTGAAGAAAATGAAGAAAATCGGCATTCAGCTTTTTTCGCTGCCCAAATCGTTGGACAAAGATTTTGTTGGCTCTATCCAGATGTTGTCGGACATGGGCTACCGGGAGGTGGAGTTGTACGGCCCATACCCTTTCAGCATGCCCTCGGCGAAGGAGCGCTGGGAGGCCGTGACGCCGCAATTAGGCTTCAAGGGCAGCGGCTTTTTTGGCAGGAACATCCAAGAGGTGAAGGCCATCCTTTCCGACAACGGCATCAAGGCTACCTCGGCGCATACCGACCTCGATACGCTCATCAATGGCATGGACAAGCTGGGCGAGGCCGCACAGGTGCTGGGTTACAAATATGTGGTGCTGCCCGCCATCCCCGATGAGAAGAGGAAGACGCTGGATGACTACAAACGCATGGCGGAGACCTTTAACCAGATTGGCGAAAAGGCCAAGAAGGTGGGGCTGAAATTTGCCTACCACAACCACGGCTACGGCATCAAGCCCATGAACGGAAAGGTGCCCCTCGAAATCATCTATGACCAGACCGACCCCGGCCTTGTCTTTTTCGAGTTGGACATCTACTGGACGGCCGCCGGTGGTGCTGACCCGCTCGCCTACCTCGACCGCTACGGCAAGCGCTACCGCCTCATCCACCTCAAGGACATGAAAGAGAAAAAACAGTTTTCCGGCGACGGCGGCGATGCATCGCAGTGGATTGCGCTTTTCCCCTACATGACCACGGCTGGTGACGGGGTGCTGGGCGTTAAGGAAATTGTGAAAAAAGCTGAATCGGCTGGGGTACGCCATTTTTTCGTGGAACAGGACATGGTGGCACAGCCTGAAATTGCGCTCAAGCGCAGCTTTGATTTTTTGAAAAAAGTCGGCAAAAAATAACCTGAAATTCTTGCCGTGTATCATCGAAACAGTTGAGACTTTCATCATTTTGGCGGCCACGCTGCTTGTGCAAGTGCCAAGGTTGCCTACTTTTACCCCCGAACAAAATCACTGACGCATGTCCGCAACAGATTACAAAAACCCACATCTCCTCCTCGAAACCGCCGACCTCGAACCCGGCGAAATCACCTGGCGAAGCCCCAGCAACCTCGCTATCGTGAAATATTGGGGCAAGTACGGCATCCAGATGCCCAAAAATCCCTCGCTGAGCCTGACGCTGAGCAGCAGCTTCACCGAGACCCTGCTCGAATACCGCCCAAGGGAAACCAGCGAAACGGGCATTTCCCTCGAATTTTTCTTCCATGAAGAACCCAACGAAGCCTTCCGTGCCAAACTGGTGAAATACCTCGAAAGCGTAACGGACATCTTCCCGTTCCTTCGTCAGCTCGACCTAACGGTTTACAGCGGCAACTCCTTCCCTCACTCGGCGGGCATCGCCTCCTCGGCCTCGGCCATGAGCGCATTGGGGCTTTGCCTTTGCTCCCTGGAGCACGAGCTTTTCGGCACCCTCGACGACGATGCAGCCTTCGACCGCAAGGCCAGCTACGTGGCCAGGCTGGGTTCGGGCAGCGCCTGCCGCTCCATCTTCCCCACGACGGCACTCTGGGGCGAAACCGGTGAGGTGAAAGGCTCCTCCGACCTCTACGCCGTACCGATGGGCGATGAAGTCCACACGGTTTTCAAGCATTTCCACGACGATATTTTGATAGCCAGCACGGCTGAAAAAAGCGTGAGCAGCCGAGCAGGCCACGGCCTGATGGAGGGCCACCCCTTTGCCGAGGCACGCTACGCCGATGCCCGGCGCAACCTCAACCGCCTCATCCCCGCCATGCGCAGTGGCGATTTGGAGGAGTTTGGCCGCATCGCCGAAAACGAGGCACTGACCTTGCACGGGCTGATGATGAGCAGCAATCCTTCCTATATCTTGCTGAAACCCAACACGTTGGAAATGATTGAGCGGCTGCGCCAATACCGGGAAGAGACGAAGCACCCCATCTATTTCAGCCTCGACGCCGGGCCGAACCTGCATGTGCTTTACCCAGAGGACATCATATCCGACGTGCGGGGCTTTATCGAAGAGGAACTAAAACCGCTATGCGAAGGCGAAACCTACTTGCAAGACTGGGCAGGGGAAGGACCGGTGCAGGAATAGTAGTTCGCAGTTCGTCAGTTGGCAGTGTGCAGTCAGTCTTGGAGCCTTATAGGCAGATAGCCCAACGCCGTTCATTGACTAAAGGACTAACGAACTGCCAACTTAGTAATAGTTAAAAAATAACTTCTTGTGGTTGTGGCGGCTTCGCCGCCACAACCACAAGAAACTTCCTAAAGTTTGCCGCCTCCGGCGGCAAACTTTAGGAAATTGTCTTTTAATCGTTGCTTACTGCATGGCGGTTGTTTGTTTTCATGTTCAGATTTTTTGATTGGAAAGTACCCCACCTTTCTAATGGGGTGCTGCCTCTTTCCTGCGATTGCTGCCCGTGCGGCAGCTATTTTCACTAAATTTCAAAACCACATTTAGAACCTATCCCACTTCCGCTCTTCACTTTCTTGTTTTCACAAATAGGCTTCTCCCAATAACTCGTGATGCTCAGCAATGGCACGAATCCCTGTACGTCCGTTTCGTTATGCCCCAACTTATTGTTCAAGGCAACGGCATAGGGGTTGGTTTTCGACCTGAAACCTGTATTCGCACTTACTTCTACAAGGCTTTCACCACCTACTGCATCGCCGTCGTTGACTGGCATGATGCTGGACTTTGATGCGGCAGTTTCAATAACGAGCTTGAACCCATTTTCACGCTGGTGAATGCGACCTATGTGTTTTTGATGAAAGAAATCATCTCGCCCATTGACAATTGTCATAAAATAGACTGCTCGTACTTCTTCTATTTGCAAAAAGGATAAAAACATCCTTTTTTCCTCAATGTATTTTTTCACCAAACACATCCGTCATGCTATCGAAAAATCAAGCAAGGACTTTTTTCCTGGGGGGAACGGTGGTGTTCTTCCTCATTTTCTTGGGGCTATCCTGGCACACCTTGGCGAGGGAAGTGCCCAAGCAAACCAACGAGCAGAACCTCAGCGAGGCAGTCATCAGGGGCAAGCACATTTTTGACTCGAACAACTGCATGGGCTGCCACACCATCCTCGGAGAAGGGGCCTACTATGCCCCTGAGCTGACAAAAGCCTATGAGCGCAAAGGGGAGGCATACATCAAAACCGTGCTGACGGTCAAAGAGCCTTGGGCACCACGGGGCCGCCAAATGGTGGCCTATGCCATGTCGGACCAAGATGCCAACGATGTCATTGCATTCCTGAAATGGATAGGCGAGGCCGACCTGAACGGCTTCCCACCAAAGCCAGATTTGCTGAACAAAGTACCGGCGCCCGCTAAATGATTCACCAACTTAAATCCAACTCAAAATGAAATATAAATCTCAACAAGTTGCCTGGTGGTTTTTCGCGCTCAGTGGCGTGCTGCTGTTGCTGCAAATCGTCTATGGCTTCATCATGGCCTTCGCCCACCTCGGCTACGATGGCCTGCACGACCTTATCCCGTTCAATGCAGCTACTGCCACCCACAAGAACCTGCTCGTTGTCTGGATACTGAGCGGGTTCATGGGGGCTGCCTACTTCATTATCCCCGATGAGGCCGAGCATGAACTGATTTCCGTGCCGCTGGCAAAACTTCAGTTCTGGAGCCTTGCCATCGTGGGCGTCCTAGCGGTCATAGGCTTCCACCTCAACTGGTGGGAGGGCCGTAAGTTCCTCGAAATCCCACGTCCGCTCGACTACCTTGTGGTGGTCAACGTGTTGCTGTTCCTTTACCTAATTATCATGACGCTTTGGAAGGGTAAAAAGCGTACCACCACTTCACTTGTCCTGACGATGGGGCTGCTCTTCGCAGCGTTGCTCTACCTTCCCGGCATGATTTGGTTCGACAACCAGACGACGGACTCATTCTTCCGCTGGTGGGTGGTTCACCTTTGGGTCGAAGGCGTTTGGGAACTCATCATGGGTGGCATCCTTGCCTACCTGTTAATCAAGCTGACGGGTGTTGACCGGGAGGTCATCGAAAAATGGCTGTACGTCATCGTGGGCCTGACCTTTATTTCTGGCATCCTTGGCACGGGCCACCACTATTACTACATCGGCGCACCAAAATACTGGCTGATGATTGGCGGCATCTTCTCCGCCATGGAGCCGCTGGCCTTCCTCGGCATGGCCTTGTTCGCCATCTCGATGTACCGAAAAGGCGAGAAGCGCCACCCCAACCAAATCGCCCTCTACTGGACGCTCGGCACGGCCATCGTATCATTTGTGGGGGCTGGCCTGCTCGGCATGGCGCACACCCTACCCGCCGTCAACCTGTACACACACGGCACGTTTGTCACCGCCATGCACGGCCACATGGCCTTCTGGGGCGCTTATGGCATGTTGGTGCTGGCCATCATCACCTACTCCATGCCGCTGATGACCGGGCGCAAGCTGTACAACGCTCCCGGTGCCAACTATGCATTCTGGCTTTCCAATATCGGCATGGTGGGCATGACCACCGCCTTTGCGGCGGCAGGTGTGACGCAGGTCTATCTCGAACGAAAAGTGGGCATGGACTTCATTGATTCCCAACAGGCTATGGAGGTGCACTTCCTCGTGCTGATAGCTTCGGCTGCGCTGTTCACGACGGGCATCGTCATGTTCGTGGTCAATTTCTTCAAGTACGGCAGGCCGACGGACGAAGCACTGGAGCCAGCATAATTCTAACGCAAGTTGCGGATAACCTAACCTAAATCTCTATTTCGGCGGCTTCGCCGCAAAAACACCGTTTTGAACTGAGGCTATGGTGCTCCGCAACTTGAGTTAATTCTAAGCAAAAAGGGCGAGGCATACCACATAGTTACTGTTTTACAGATTGTGTTGAATTGTCGTTAGTTTTGATTACATGCCTTGCCCTTTTTGCTTTTTTGAAATGCAGGTTACAATCCCATCGTAGAAAACCGCTAACACGCTAACAGGATTTTCAATCCTTCACAACCGCTGAATTTGTCAAAGAACCATTCTCAACATGAATATTAAAGAGGAACCTTACTACCGCCCCATGGGCAAAGAAGTTGAAGTCTTCACCCATTGCTACAAGAACAAGCTGGCCGTGCTGCTGAAAGGCCCCACCGGTACTGGCAAGACCCGCTTCGTGGAGCACATGGCGCACCGCCTCGACCTGCCACTCATCACGGTTGCCTGCCACGAGGAGACATCGGCAATTGACCTCACCGGGCGATACATCCTCAAGGGGGCAGAAACCATCTGGCAGGACGGGCCGCTGACCACCGCCGTGCGCAATGGCAGCATCATTTATCTGGATGAAATCGCCGAGGCCCGCCCCGACGTCATTGTGGCCATTCACTCCCTGACCGACCACCGCCGCCACCTCTTCCTCGACAAGGTGCCGGAAGAAGTGCCCGCCGCCAAGGGCTTCATGCTCGTGGCATCCTACAACCCTGGCTACCAACGGGGCTTCAAGGAACTGAAACCCTCCACCCGGCAGCGTTTCGTTTCATTGGCCTTCAATTACCCGGACGAAAAACTGGAGCGGGAAATCGTGGGAAACGAATCGGGCATTGAAGCGGCAGATGCCAAACGGCTCGTTGGCATCGCCAACAAAATCCGTAACCTGAACGAACTGGGCCTGATGGAGACCGTCTCGACCCGCTTGGTGGTGGACGCCGCCAAGCTCATCCACAGCGGGCTGCCCAAGCGCCTCTCCGTGGAAGTAGGCATGATTCAGCCCCTCACCGACGACGACGAAACACTAACGGCGCTGAAGGATTTGGCGGATTTGATGATATAATAATGATGTATGATAAATCAGCGCAGACACCCATTTATCATTCATTATTGGCTCATGACGCCTTAGCGTGAAAATAGGGGGTTTGGGGGCGGCTGCGCCGCCCCAAACCCCTTGCTTTCACTCAAAGGCGCCATGAGCCTCATTATTTATCATCCATCATTTAAAAAATTGGAACTCGACCAGATACTTTTCAAAAAAATCCTCGGCCTTTACGGCAAATGGAAGCCCACCAACGACAAGGAGGAGGCTGCCCGCACCGTTAGGCTCGACGCCATCAGCCCCCGCCTGACGCTGCTCGCCCGTGCGCTGACTGGGCGCAACGTGGACGTGCTGCCCGCCGAAAAAGAGGGCGGCTGGAAGGATGATGTGTTTTTTCTGCCCACCTCTTTTTCCGAATTGCCGAGCCTGGAGCAGAACCAGTTTTTCTACCTGTACCGGGTCGTTTTTTTGAGTATCCAAAGCCGGGAGCGCCTCAATTGGCACACGAAAGCCGAAGCGCAAAGCCTTGAATTTGGCCGACAAAGAGCATTGGCCGCAGCGCCCATCGTTTTGGAGTTCATGCAAGCAGAATTCCCCTCCGTGGCGCAGTTTTTTTACGAAGTAAAACCTCATTTTGAAAAACAGAACGGCGACCCGAAAAACCGCCCCGAACCTTTCTGGCTCTATGGGAAATACATGGTGAACGAGGGCGTTGCAGCCTCGCCTGCCACAAATTCCCCAAGCACCGACGACGGCACGAACCCCCATAGCCCAACCACCGAGATAGCCTCGAAGCCCGTGGAAGAGGCGGAAGTCATCGCCGTGGACAAAAAGGCGCAGGACGATTACATGCTCACCCACAATTTCGAAAAGGTGGAAACCGCCGACGAGTTCAGCGGTGTGTGGCGTGGCTTCGATGGCGACGACGAACTGGCCGAACACGCCGAGGCGCTCAACGAACTGAACCTCAAGCACCTCGTCCGCACCGACGAGCAGGCGCTCTCGGTCTATCGGGCAGAGTTTCGAGGCTCGGTGAATATCGCCGAAAGTGAAGAAACCGACATCGGAACGACCTACGTCAGCTACCCCGAATGGGACTTCGGAAAGAAGCAGTACAAACCCGGCTACTGCAAGGTTTTTTTGAACAAAATAAAAGGCGGCGACCTCGCCTACGCCCAAAAATGCCTCTCCGAAAACCAGAAAACGCTGAACCAACTGCGCCGCAAATTCGCCCAGATACACCAGCAACGCCGCATGGTCAGGCACATGGCCGACGGCGAGAACATTGACATGGACGCCCTCGTGGACTGGTTCGCTGACCTGCACAGCGGGCACACGCCCTCGGAGAACATCTACACCTCGACCCGCAAAAACGACCCCGACCTCGCCCTGTTCTTCCTGCTTGACCTCAGCCTCTCCACCGACAGCTACGCCGATGGCAACCGGGTGCTCGATGTGGAAAAACAGGCCGTCATCCTCTTCGGCGAGGCGCTGAACGAGTACAGGGTGGACTTTGCCGTGGCCGGTTTTTGCTCGCAAACCCGCAACCACTGCACTTTCCATACCCTGAAGGGCTTCGGCGAGGACTGGACGAAGGGCAAACAGCGGCTCGGTAGCGCAGAACCGCAGGGCTACACCCGCATCGGCCCGGCGCTGCGCCACTCGAAGGCACTGATTGAGGCACATCCCGCCGCCCGCAAATGGGTCGTGCTGCTTTCAGATGGCAAGCCCAACGACTATGACCGCTACGAGGGCCAGTACGGCATCGCCGACGTGCGGCAGGCGCTGCGGGAATTGCACGAGCGCCACATCAGCACCTACGCCGTGGCCGTGGAGAGCGTGGCGAGGTACTACCTGCCGCAGATGTTCGGGCAAAATCACTACAATATCCTCTCCCACCCCGACCAGTTGGTGCAGGCACTGGCGATGCTTTATCGGAGAATAAACGAACAATGAAAATGGAAAAGATTGACCATAAAAATATCTTCTATCCGCCGGGCGGCATCCTGATTTGGATAATCATCCTCGTGGAGTTGGCAACGTTTACGGCGGGCATGGGGGCATTCGCTTGGCAGCGCAGCCTTGATGTAGAGGCGTTCGTTGCTGCGCAACAAAACCTCAGTGCGAGCACGGGCTTAACGAACACCTTCGTGCTGCTCACAAGCGGTTTTCTCATGGCGGAAGCGGTGCGCTTGCTGAAACTGGGCAGGTCTAAGGAAAGCTACCGCCGGATGCTTGCTGCCCTGGTTTTGGGCCTGGCATTTTTGACCATAAAAAGCACCGAATACGCTGGCAAACTGTCGCATGGGCTGGATTTGTCGCACAGCACCTTCTTCACTTACTACTGGCTGCTGACGGGCTTCCACTTCGTGCACGTGCTGGTGGGCAGCGTGATTTTGCTCGTGCTTGCGCTGAAGACCCGCCGGGGCATTTATAACCAGACCAACCATGAGGATGTGGAAACGGGGGCGTCGTTCTGGCACCTTTGCGACCTTATCTGGCTGCTGCTTTTCCCGGTTTTATATTTGATGAAATGAAAGATTCTGCAAAATACAACCTAATCGCCTTTGTACTCTTACTACTGCTTACCGCCACATCGGGTTTGTTGGCTTCCGGCCAAGCTGCGGGCATGGCGCTGGTGCTGCCCCTTGCACTGGCCGCTTGTGTGAAGGTGTCGCTGGTCGTCTGGCAATTTATGGAGATGAAGAAGGCGCACCGGGCGTGGCTGGTGCTGGTGGGAGTGGTGCTAATGGTTTTCTTTGGGGTCGTAACTGTTTTCAATTTGGGATAGAGCTTTTCGGGAAAACCGCAAGGAATATAAGTCTATCATCAATCAATGAGAAAATCGGCATTCGACGCATCAAAATTGCCCTATCCATCCAGCGTAAACCTGTACCTGTATCACTATTTTTTCTATACCATCAGCACTTGCCCATACAGGGATTGGAGTCAATTTTTAAGCAACTTCGCTTGTTCAACTCCGTTGTCCCATTCCACTTTTAAGAGGAAAATGCCCGCTGGCAAAGCAGAAAGTTCCAGAGACTGTGTAGTTTGCTGGATAGTTCCTTGCCACACCACCCTTCCAAGTGCATCGAACAAGCGGGCAGGCACGGGCAATTCATCGCCTGCGCTCACCTCCACCCGGAAGCCATCCGTAAATGGATTGGGATAGACCTGAACCTTGCCCTGCCTTTGCTCGATGTTCACACTCACGATGTGGGAGTATTCGAAATTGCCGTCGAAGTCCACTTGTTTGAGACGGTAGTAGTTAAGTCCGGGCGGTGGATTTTCATGCAGATACTCGTAACTGTTCTCCTGCTGGCTGTTGCCTCTGCCGGGGAGTTGGGCGAGGTCTTGGAAGGTGACGCCGTCGGTGCTGTGCTGGACGAGGAAGTGGGCGTTTTGGGTTTCGGAGGCGGTGCGCCATTCAGCTAATATGTGGGTGTCTTTGATTTTTGCACTAAATTCAATAAGACTGTTCTAAAAACTGTGTCAAACATTCCCGTTCGTGCTTCCTGCGTTCATTATTCTTTTAGATTAAAAAAACCCAAATCAACACCAACTCCGAATCCCCACCAAAACTTGTTATTATAAACCCAGTCACTCATCTCCGAACCTAACCCAATGTCCATCCCAGCCGGTATTACCATTATTGAAAATTTATTGTAGGTATAAGATAAACCAAGCCCAGTAGAAAGAGCTAATTGAGTTAATTTATCTTGCTTACCATCTGTATTTTCTGTGGTTAATTTGATAGCTGTTGGTGAAACAAAAACTCCCCAATTAAAAGCATGAGAAGATTGTACACCATTATAGAAAAATCTATTGATTTCATACCGTTTCCCCAAGAACAAACCAATGTTTTTTACATCTGCTTCTACCATGTCTGGTATCTCTATTTTTTCGATTTTTGGTCGAATCTTAATTGGAATATTTAAAGCAGAATAGGATGTACTCTTTCTTGTAAAAGATACGTATTTACCGTATGCAATCCTAATAGTGTCTTTACAAGGCGCATCAGGCTTGTTTTTAAATAATCTTACTATATGTAGTTCATTTCCGTCATGGGTCAATTTGATTACACTTGAAGGATTTTTCTTGTCATATGTACATTGAGCATGACTAAATGTCAATGATAAAATCGAGATTGTTAGTAGGTAAAGGCGAAATAACATAAGTCGTTTCATGGATCTTCTGATTTAAGTTATTGAACATTTGAAATATGAAGGCAAAACTCCCACACTTCCCCTTACCACTCAATCCTCACTACCCTAACCCGTTCCACCCGGTTCCCCAAGTCAGTTTCCAGCCAATAAACGCCAGCCGGAAGAGTTGGCAATTCCAACGATTGCACTCCCTGGTGGAGTTGCCCTTGCCATGCTAACCTGCCAGTGGAGTCGAATAAATAAGATGCAACCGAAGCCCCATTTTCGGTCAAAATCTCCACCTGTACGTTGCTGGAAAATGGATTCGGGTAAATCCTTATGCTGGTCTCGGCTTTAAATTCGACGTTGACAATGGGAGCGTATTCGTAGCTACCGTCATTATCCACTTGCTTGAGCCGGTAATAGTTGACCCCAAGAATTGGGTTTTCGTCCAAAGTATTATATGCTATATCTTCCGATGCCTCCCCGGCAGCCTTTATTGTTGCGATGGGTTGAAAATCCATGCCATCTGCCGAGCGTTCCACTTCAAAATGGCTGCTGTTTATTTCATGGGCCGTTGTCCATTCCAAGGCAACATCCGCCCCCAGTGGGTAAGCCCGGAAGGACAGCAATTCCAACGGCAGTGGGTTGCTCAACTCCGCAAAACCATTAATAGCAGGCAAATAATCGTCTCCGTTTACATTAAAATTGGGGTCGGAGGAGGGATTGAAACCTGTTTCAGCAATTTCGAAAGTATAAGTACCCGACCCGATTGGAGAGGCTGTTACAGTTGCAATCGTGTACCAGTTGCCGCTCATCCAACCCTCCGGGAAAAAAAATGGGGCAGCGTTCAACTGGAATATTTGAAATTCATAAGCCCCCTGCACGGTTTCTACGCCCGAACGGATGACACCATAGCTGCTAATCGGGGCACTCAAGTTTATACCATAGCTATTGAGCCATTTGACGGCAAACGTGATGTCCAGGATGGCATCAGCAGTCGTGGGGCAGGGGTTGGTTGGATTGATGCAGCGCATTTGTACTGCAATATCGTTGCCGCCTGCCGCTGCCAAGCGGATTTCATAGACGTCAGCGATTTGGCCATTCAGCTGCCCCAGTGCCAAAAAAAAGAAGCATACGACAGGGATGTAACATTTTTTCATAATTGATGAGTTTGGTAGTTGGTCAGGAATTGGATTGCCGGATAAAATGCTCCAGGTGATTTTTTGGGGTCAGGGCAGTTGCTGCATCAGGATATAGTTCGGTGTGGCGATGCCCACATTCAGCAGGATGACCACCCGGTCGTTGCTGCCGCCGTTGTACTTCACCAAACCATCCATGTTCACGTCCTCGGTGTGGTAGCCGCTGACGATATTGTTCGGGGTGGCAAACCCCACCTTTGTCAGCACCTTCACCCGGTCGTTGCTGCCGCCGTTGTACTTCACGTTGCCGTCCACGTTGGCGTTGCCTGCCCATAGGCCCATCACGCCGCTGCCGAGGTTTTTTTGCGCATTGGTTCCATAGGTCGGGATGGTAGAGAAATCAACACTGGTAGGTTCAGTTGGAAACAAGCCAAACGTGCTGGCACCCATGACGCCAAGGTGGTTGCGATGGCGGACGGACACGAAATAGTTGTCCGGGGAAAGCCCCTTGAACTGCACGGGCGAGACCCCGTCCACGTCCACAATGTCGCCGTCCCGTTGGAGGAGGGCGGAGCGGGTGGCCAGCACCGTGGCGCTGTTGTTCTTGTCCCGGAGTTGCAGGAAGACCCAGTCCACGATGGCATTGTTGCCCGTGACGTTGTACACAGCGGCATTGGCACGCTCGGAACCACCGCCCCCAACATGGGTGAAGCCAAGATTGGCATAAGGCTCCACGGTGGGCAACAGGCTGGCCGAGCGCAGGGCATCGCTCATCGTGCCCCCGCTGTAGGGGCCTTGCAGGAATGCCTTGGACGCACAGCGCAGTTGGCAGGGCGCCGTCTTCCAAAGCTCGGTTCCATGTATCCCATCGTTCGCAGCGAAATAAACCATGCCGTTTACGTTGGTGAGGTTGGCAGGGGATGAACTGTTAGCCCCTATGTAAATATCCTTGACCAGGACCGTTCCGGCGGCGGTTCCGTCGCTCTTCCAGAGTTCTTGGCCGTTGGTGCCGTCATTGGCTTGGAAGAACAGCGTGCCGTTCACGTTGGTGAGGTTGGCAGGGGATGAACTGTTAGTCCCTGCCCGAATATCCTTGACCATGACCGTTCCAGCGGCGGTACCATCGCTCTTCCAGAGTTCTTCGCCATTGATGCCGTCGTTGGCTTGGAAGAACAGCGTACCGTTCACGTTGGTGAGGTTGGCAGGGGATGAATAGCCTCCACCTGCCCAAATGTCCTTGACCATGACCGTCCCGGCGGCGGTGCCGTCGCTCTTCCACAGTTCTCGGCCGTTGGTGCCGTCATTGGCACTGAAAAACAGCGTGCCGTTCACGTTCGTGAGGTTGGAAGGGGAAGAACTGTTCCCAGCAAAAATGTCCTTGACCAGCACCGTCCCGGCGGTGGTTCCGTCGCTCTTCCAGAGTTCTTGGTCATTGGTGCCGTCGTTGGCTTGGAAGAACAGCGTACCGTTCACGTTCGTGAGATTTTCGGGAAAAGAACCATTTGTACTAAATGCAATATTTTTGACCAGTACGGTCCCGGCGGCGGTTCCGTCGCTTTTCCATAGTTCGTATCCATTGGTGCCGTCATTGGCACTGAAAAACAAGGTGCTGTTCACGTTCGTGAGAAATTGGGGGGAAGAACCGACAGCCCCAGCCCAAATGTCCTTGACCATCACCGTCCCGGCGGCGGTTCCATCGCTCTTCCATAGTTCGGTTCCGTTGGTGCCATCATTGGCGCTGAAAAACAAGGTGCCGTTCACGTTGGTGAGATATTGATTGGAAGAACCGCTCGACCCAATCCAAATGTCCTTGACCAGTACCGTCCCGGCGGCGGTGCCGTCGCTCTTCCATAGCTCGTAGCCATTGGTGCCGTCATCGGCGCTGAAAAGCAAGGTACCGTTCACACTTGTAAGATTGTAAGGGGCAGAACCACTCCCCCCGGCCCTAATGTCCTTGACCAATACGGTCCCGGCGGCGGCTCCGTCACTCTTCCATAGCTCGTGGCCATTGGTGCCGTTGGTGGCACTGAAAAACAAGGTGCCGTTCACGTTCGTGAGGTAATTAGGCACTGAAGAGATGGGAGCATATCGGTTAAAAACTATGGTTGTCCCTGTGGCGGTGCCATCGCTCTTCCATAGCTCGTTGCCATTGGTGCCGTCATGGGCGCTGAAAAACAAAGTGCCGTTCACGCTGGTGAGATTGGATGGGGACGAACTGTTAGTCCCAACCCAGATGTCCTTGACCAGGACCGTTCCGGCGGCGGTTCCGTCGCTCTTCCAGAGTTCTTGGCCGTTGGTGCCGTCAATGGCACGGAAGAACAAGGTGCCGTTCACGTTTGTGAGTTTCTCTGGGGATGAACTGCCAGCGTATATGTCCTTGACTAATACCGTCCCGGCGGCGGTGCCGTCGCTCTTCCATAGTTCATAGCCATTGGCGACATCAAAGGCTTGGAAGAACAGTGTGCCGTTCACGTTCGTGAGATGATTGGGGGATGAACTGCCTGACCCTGTCTGAATGTCCTTGACCATCACTGTCCCGGCGGCGGTTCCGTCGCTCTTCCATAGTTCAGCGCCATTCATGCCGTCATTGGCAGTGAAGAACAGCGTGCCGTTTATGTTTGTGAGAAATTGGGGGGATGAACTGCTTGACCCGACCCAAATGTCCTTGACCAGTAACGTCCCAGCGGTGGTGCCGTCGCTCTTCCATAGTTCAGCGCCATTCATGTCAATGGCAGTGAAGAACAGCGTGCCGTTTATGTTTGTGAGGAATTGGGGGGATGAATCGCCTGACCCTGCCATAATGTCCTTGACCATCACTGTCCCGGCGGCAGTTCCGTCGCTCTTCCATAGTTCTGTACCAACGTTGTCACCAAGGGCAACAAAGAAAAGTGTGCTATTCACATTGGCTAGGTAGTAAGGGTTTGAACTGGTTATCCCTGGAATTATATCCTTAACTAGCACCGTTCCTGTGGTGGTGCCGTCGCTCTTCCATAATTCAGCGCCATTGGTGCCGTCATTGGCACTGAAAAACAAGGTGCCATTCACATTCGTGAGGTTGGAAGGGGAAGAACTGCCTGCCCCTGCCCGAATATCCTTAACCATGACCGTCCCGGAGATGGTCCCGTCGCTCTTCCACAGTTCAAGGCCATTGGTGCCGTCAGTGGTGCTGAAAAACAAGGTGCCGTTCACATTCGTGAGGTTGGAAGGGGAAGAACTGCCTGCCCCTGCCCGAATATCCTTAACCATGACCGTCCCGGCGATGGTCCCATCGCTCTTCCATAGCTCTGTGCCATTGGTGCCGTCGTTGGCACGGAAAAACAAGATGCCGTTCATATCCGTGAGGAATTCGGGATTCAAGCCTGGACTAGGGTCATTTTCAGCGATGTCTTTTACAATTTCGGTCACTTCCCCTTTTACTGCCGGGTCGTTGTCGTCACAGTCGTCGCTGTTGGTCACGTAGTTGGGCGGTGCGGTGCAGGTATAGGTAAATACGGCGGGGTTGCCAAAGCCATCGCCATCGGCATCGGCGAAGTAGGTGGTAGAGAGCCCCTCGTCCACCTCGCCGTCGCAGTCGTCGTCGAGGCTGTTGCAGGTCTCGGTAGCGCCGGGGTGTATGTCGGGGTCGGCGTCGTCGCAGTCGTCGGTGCCGGTGCTGCCCGGTGCGAGTTCGGCGAGTACGAAGCCGTTGGCGGGCCGCAGGCACTGCACGGTGGAGGAGGAGCCGTAGTCGTCGGCGTCGGCGTCAATATACCAGGTCTGGCCGGGGTGTTCGAGGGGGTCGGCGTCGACGCAGTCGTCGGTGCCGGTGCTGCCGGGGGCAAGCTCGGCGAGGACAAAGCCGTTGGCGGGCCGCAGGCACTGTACCACGGAGGAGGCGCCGTAGTCGTCAGCGTCGGCGTCAATGTACCAGGTCTGGCCGGGGTGTTCGAGGGGGTCGGCGTCGTCGCAGTCGGTGTTGTTGGCTACATAGCCGGAAGGGGCGGAGCAAGCTTGGGTGGACACCGACGGGTCACCGTAAGTGTCGCCGTCGGCGTCGGCATACCAGGTGGTGGCGAAGCCTTCGTCGGTCAGCCCGTCGCAGTCGTCGTCGAGGCCGTTGCAAGTCTCCGTGGCGCCGGGGTGGATGGCGGGGATGGCGTCGTCGCAGTCGTCGGTGCCGGTGCTGCCCGGGGCAAGCTCGGCGAGGACAAAGCCGTTGGCGGGCCGCAGGCACTGTGCCACGGAGGAGGCGCCGTAGTCGTCGGCGTCGGCATCTATGTACCAGGTCTGACCGGGGTATTCGAGGGGGTCGGCGTCGTCGCAGTCGGTGTTGTTTGCCACGTAGCCGGAGGGCTGGGTACAGGCTTGGGTGGTCACTGCCGGGTCGCCATAGGTGTCGCCGTCGGCGTCGGCATAGTAAGTGGTGTATTGCCAGTTGACATCTGCGAGCGTCCACAGGGACAAGGAAGCAACGCCCGTTTTTTCCATCCAGTTTTCGGTGGTGTTTCGGGAACTAAAGCCAACGTGCGTCCAGGTGGTTCCACCGTCGTCGCTGCGGAACAGGGACAGGTTGGCTTCCGTGAGGCCGTTCAATTCGGCGTCGAAATAGTAAAAGCGCAAGGTCGCATTCAGCCCGGTATTGTTGGCGGGCTGCACGACGTAGTAACGTTTTATCGCCACGTTGCAAGGGCCGGTGAAAGCTTGGTGCCCCCGCCGGATGGTGGAGGCGCCGAGGTCGGCAGTGGAGGTGATAACAAACCCAAGGTTGCCCGGATTTGCCGAGTTGGGTGCATCGAGGGTGGTGGTCAGTTGCACCTCGCCATTGGAGGAGGAAAAAATACGCTTGGTCTCGCCTTCCGACACCAAGATGCCACCGGGTTGCCCCAATACGAGGTCGTTGCCGTTCAGGTCGAGGTTGCCAGCGGTGAAGGTAAGGTCGCCATTTACGGTGAGGTCTTTTTGCAGGGAAACTGCCCCGGCGCTTCTGTTGACAGTGAGGCCGCTGAAGGCATCGGCGGCAGCGCCAGCTACCTCGCAGCCTGCCACCTGTGTGCCCGTAAACGCTACCGTGCTGCCGCCCGGCGTGAAGGTACCGCTGTTGTTCCAGTGGGCGTTTTTCAGTACGATGCGGGCGCTGCCGCTGGCCTTGACGTAGGCGCCGGCGGTGGTCTTGAAGCTGCCCTGCGCCTGAAGGCCAAGTACCGACAAACAGCAAAGTCCGATTGGGAGTATCCGTTTTTTCATGGCCTGGAAATTTTTGGTTGGAGGTTTCCGGTTTGCCGCTTGTCAGTATTTGATGATGTATTGGACGTAGGCGTTTTTGGGGCGGGTTTCGTTGCCACCGGTGGCATTGGTGTAAAAGGCAATTGAGCTTGCAACAGGAGAACCAGATGTTACATATCCACCCCCACTATCCGAGGACGCCACTTCAGGTGTCACTAAGTGGGTATGGGTTTGTAATTGGTACTCTTGATAACTGCCTACGTGATTCCCTGGCGACCCACCAGCATGAATAGATGTCCTGTCAGCAACATCAGGGTCACTACTTCCATTCATATTGACTCCTCTCAAGAATATACCACGCAAATCAGGCAAATTGATAGTATTGGACAACCCGTCGTTGCAATCGCCCCAATATTCCTGAATGACATTTTTCAAGTTGGTGTACTCTGGATTTGAAGTGATGTCTATTTTGGCACCATTGCATAGCAGGAATCCTGGCACAGGTGAGTAAGGAGCACTGTTGTACCCTCCGTCATTTGCATTGTCAATATGGCCAGCCCATATTAAAATAGTTCCAATTGGAATTGCACTTCCTGTTCCCGTTGAGAGCTGCGCCCAGGCACTGTTGGTAAAATAGAAATACGCCTCGATATCGGTGTCGAACACGAGCATGCCCTCCGTGGGGTTCAGGGCGCCGAGCGTAGTGCGCTGCGCTGTGGTCATGCGAGGAAAAAGTGCGCCCTTGGTGGTGGATTTTACGTCCAGCATGGCATTGGCATCGGGCGTGGAGTTGTCGTCGTTGATGCCGACGTTTTGGGCCACCAATGAGAGCGGAAAAGTGAAAACCAGATATAAGAATGTCATCCAGAAGTAGTGTTGCTTCATGGTATTTAGTTTTTTAATGACTGAAATGGATTGACTTAAGCTTTTTGGAATCCTGCCCTGAAAGTTTGTCATAAACAGACATTCCGAACAGGATGTATCGGCATGGGTATTTTCTAAACTTCAACTTTGGAAAAAATAAGCAAGAACAGATTGTAAATCTAACGAACCTCATTTCCCCCTAAACGACTTTCTCCACCACTGTCCAAATAACTTCACAACCCCCTCCAAAATCTTCACTACAGAATCCTGAACCGCTCCAGCAGCGCCTTTCGCCGTTGCTTGCTCACCGGCAGTTCCTCACCGTCCGACATGACGAGGTAGCCGTTTTCGTTTTTTACAAACCTCATCACGTGCAGCAGGTTGATCACATGCGAATGATGCACCCGCAGAAAACTGTCCGGCAGCGACTTTTCCACGTCGCCCAACTTGCGGGCCAGGGTGAAACGGCGCTTGTCGTGCAGCACCACCCGGCAGTAACTGCCCTCTGCCAGGATGTAAAGGATTTCGGATTGAGGTATAAAAAGCACCTCGCCGGAGGACTGTATGCCGATGTCTGGCGGTTGTTCGTTTGCAGGCATGGTAACTTGACCGGTTAATTTGTTGGGTCAAAGTTACCGGCGGCGTTAGCCCCCGCCTATACTCACTTGTGAGTAATTTTATCCCACCGGATGCGGTATTTCCACTATAACTGTCGTGCCGTGTCCCGGCTCACTGTCCACGTGCAGTTTGCCTTTCAGCAGTTGGGTGCGGGAGCGGACGGTTTTCAAATAACCGGCGGCCTGTTGGTGGATATCGAAGCCAGCGCCGTCGTCCTCCACGAGCAGGGTAAGGGTTTCATCGCCGGGGTGGAGGTGAAGGGCAAGGTGGGTTGCCCCAGCGTGTTTGGCCACATTGTTCATCAGCTCTTGGGCAATGCGGAACAGGGAGATGCCGACTTCGTCAGGGAGGGTCAAGTCTTCGCCGGGCAAGTCGAGTTGGACGGGCAAGGCGTGCGTTTTCTCAAATTGTTCTGCCCATTCCCGCAGGGCAGGATTCAACCCCAAACGAGCAAGCGTGGCGGGCAGCAGGTTCTGGCTGATGCGGCGGTTTTCTGACATGGCGTTTTCGAGCGTTTGCCGGAGGTCGGCAGGCGGGTTTTCTGCCTTTGAAAGTTGCAACTGCATAGAATAGAGCAGTCCGCCGAGGCTGTCGTGCAGTTCGTTGGCGATGCGGCGGCGCTCCTGCTCCTGCCCGGCGAAGAGCGCCTGAAGAGCAGCAAGTTCATGCTCCCGGTGCAGGTGCTGGAGTTCCTGTTCGTGACGCATTTGATTGTGAACGGCGATGAGTTGGGCGACTTTTTTCTTTTGCTGAAAATTGCGGACAAGCAGGGCTGCCAGGAACAATCCGAACACCAACATGACTATCACCCAGCGGCTTTGTGCCAATTGGCGGGCCTTGCGCAGATTTTCGTTTTCTGCCAGGGCAAGTTGTTTTTCCTTTTCGGCGGTTTGGTATTTGATTTCGAGTTCGTCGAAGGCTTTCAGGCGGGTCTCATTCAGCAAGTAATCATCCATCTCCGACGCCCGGAGACTGTATTCATAAGCCTTTTGCAACTGGTCCGTTTGCAGGTAACAACGGTGCAGGCTTTTGTAAATGTTGACTGTGAGGTCTTTCAGGTCCATCGCCTGGGTGATGGAAAGGGCTTGCAGGAGGAGCGGTATGGCCTGCTCAAACTTTCCCTCTTCCTGCAACAGGTTGGAAGTACGGTTCAGCACATTGGCTTCCTGCGCTTTGTTGCCAGCCTGCCGGGCATCTTCCAGCAATTGCGCTACTTCCCCGTGTGTCAGTCTTTTTTTTTAACCCGTTCGCCAGCCTTGGCTGATTTGTCATAAGCTGCTGCCGCTGCCGCTTCATCTCCGAGTTTGGAAAATGCGTTGCCGAGGTTCTGGTAAGTTCCCTGTATCCGGGGCCAGTTTTGCGCTTTTTCCCAAATGGCAATAGCCTGTTCAAAATAGCGAACTGCATCGCCCGGCTTGTTCATGCGCATGGACAGGTTGCCGATTTGTTGCAGGGTCATGGCTTTCGGGTCGGGGTTGGCGGGCTGTTTTTCAAATTCGGCGAGGCTTTTCTGGTAGTATTCCAGGGATTTTTCATACACCCCTTGCCGCATGTAGATTTGGGCAATATTGCCGTAGCATATTCCGGCCAGATCGGGCTGTTTTGCTTTTTCGATGTGCGGAACTCCTTTTTTCAAATACTCCAGCGCCTCATCAAAGCGGTTCAACCGTTGCAGGATGCCGCCTATGGCCAGGTAGCTGTTGAGCATGGCTTTTTCATCGCCGGTTTTTTCCGCCAGGGCGATGGCCTGTTTGGACAGTTCGAGCCCGGCGTTGGCATCCTGGTAGGCGGTGAGGTTGGCCAGTTCCAGGGTCAGGCGGGCTTTGGCGGTGTCGGCTTTGGCCTTGTCCAATTGGCTGGCCAGTTCGGCAATGCTTTTTTTGATTTCTTCCGGCGAACGTCTTGGAGGCCCGCCGCCGCCTGGTGGTTGTGAAAAAAGGGCAGTCGTCAGTGCTAGGAGAAGGACGAGTGGAAGGAAGGCCTGGGCTTGCAGGGAATTTTCCATAGGAATTGCACGATTTAATGGTGTATTAATGTTTTGTGATGCCGTTTTCAAAAGCAAACCGCACCAAGTCTGCCGTGTGTTCCGCTTTCAGTTTTCGCTTCAGATTTCGGCGGTGCGTTTGTACGGTGAACTCGCTGATGTACAGCTTGTCGCCAATTTCCTTGTTGGTGTAGGATTGGGCGATGAGCCGCAGGATTTCGAGTTCCCGCTCCGAGAGCGATATCTTTTTTTGAAAATCATCCGCAAAAAGGGGCTGCTCCGTTTGGAGGCGCTTTTTTAGTTTTTCGCTGAGGTATTGCCCGCCCGATGCCACCTTTTCCAGGGCCTCTAAAAGTTCCTCTTTGCCGTGTTCTTTGAGCAAGTAGCCGTTTGCGCCCATTGCCAGTGCTTTTCGAACCAGCTCCGTCGAATCGTACATCGTCAGCAGCAGCACTTTTAATGTTGGAAAACGGCTCCTGACTTCCTGCAAAACTTCCAGTCCGTCTTTGCCGGGCATGTTCAAATCCATGAGCAGCAGGTCAGGTTTTTTTTCACGAACGGCCGTCAAGGCTTCCCGGCCGGAGGCAGCGGTGCCGGCAACCTCGAATTGCGGGGAAAGCTCGATGATCTCCCTCAGCCCATCCAGGACGATTTGGTGGTCGTCAGCAAGTAGAATGCGATGTGGTGGCATGGTTACTCCGGGCAAAGTTTTATGAGTGTTGGATGAGAGCTTAAATTCCAAAGGTCCGGCATAAATCTAAGAAATGTGTGGCATTTGGTTTCAGGATTGAAAAAAATCACCGGAATTTCTCATATTACTCGCCGGTTGAAAAGTATAATAGCCATCCAGTGTGCCCAAGAACAGGCGGTTTCCGGGCAGGCTGCCGAGCGTGAGCAATTGGGCAGGCAACAGCCCATAGCCCCTGCCAAAATGGGAAATGGACAAGTTTGCAGCGTCAATTTTGGAAAGCCCCGAAGCGGAAAGCGTGCCCAAATAATGCGTCAGTTCAAATGTGTGGGGGTCGAATACACCCAGCCCGTTGTTCAGGAAACTGCAATAAATTCTGTCGTCCTTGTCAATTTCTATTTTGTAAATATTGCGGAGGTAAATACTGTCCTTACCTGAAATTAAAGGGACATGCACGAAATTCAACCCATCGAAGCGGAATAGGCCCTGTTCGGCGCCGAGCCACAAATACCCTTTCGAGTCGGTCGCCGCATCAGTAACCCTCGTGAAGGGCATCCCGTTTTCTTTGGACAAAAACTCGACAAAATCATATTGCCCATGCGCTATCAGTGGCGTGAGCAGCCATATCCACCAATGAAGGCAATAGATTTTAACGGTTATTTTCATAGCAATTTGAGGAATTCATCCTTCCTGCTGCGCGATATTTTCACTTCGGCTCCATTGGACATGACCACGGTGCCGCCATCGGTTTTCCGGAACACCGCCACCTCGGTAAGATTTATCAAGTAGGAAGCATGTACCCTGAAAAACGAATACCCGCTTAGCAGGTCTTCGAAATGCCGGAGCGTTTTGGAAGTGACCACGGGTTTCTTGTTTTTGATGTAAAGAGTAGAGTAGTTGCCCTCCGATTCGACGTAAAGGATTTCTTCGATGTTGAAAAACAAGATGGAATCATGGAGGGGTATGGCAATTTTTTGCTGCGAAGGCAGGCTCAGGTTGTGCAGCGAGGTCAGCTTCGCCTGTTGCATTTCTTTCGATTTGAGGTTTAGCCTCTTCTGAACTTTTTCTACTGCCGCTTTCAAATCCGCTTTGCTGATGGGCTTTAGCAGATAGTCTATCGCATTCAGTTTCAAAGCTTTCAGGGCGTACTCGTCGTGGGCGGTGGTAAAAACCACTTCGAAGTTGAACTCCTTTACCCGACGGAGCAATTCGAAGCCGTTGATAAACGGCATCTCGATATCAAGGAACACCACTTCTGGCGCCAGCGTGTCAATGAGTGCCGGTCCTTGCCTGGCATCGTCGCAACTGGCGATGACCTGTAGTTGTGGGCAATATTTTTCGATTTGCCAGTTCAGTATTCCCAGACAATCGGGTTCGTCATCAATCAGGATGGTTTGATGTATCATATTTCCATTGTTGGTTGGGGATGTTTGGTGGCATAGGCTTAGTTGATGCAATAGACACGCAGTTGCCAAGCAAAAAAACAGATGTTTTTTTAGGGCAAGATGTTAGGTGTTTTTGTGCTAAATGTCTGGCTGGTAGCGACCGAACTTACCACTGCCGTGCCGTTTGAGACCCTGTCAACCCAAAGGCATTCCGTAGTGGATTCAATGACGTCCCATCCCTTAGTACATCAAGGATGATTTGGTGGTAATCGGCAAGCAGAATTCGGTAGGGCGGCATCGTATTATTTTTAAAAGCGAATGTAAAAAAATGAATCTGTATCAACTAAAAAATATTCCCCTAAAGTTGGCTGCATAAAACGGCCAATATTTGGGAAGTTTTTGTCACCCAAAACGGGAAAAACATGCCCTTCCTCCAACTCAAAATGAGGCAGCAAGTGCTCCGCAAAAAACCAGTCTACATAGGCTTTTACACACTCAGATGTCACACCCTTTGCAAGCCCAGCCCAGATCGAACTTACGCTTGTAGTAGTAAATGATGCGCCAGCTTGGGTACTTGCTGTCAAACTTTCGCCATTGGCAGCCTGTCCTGAGCATTCAAAGAATGACATTCACGACGTTTCGCAAATCATAATTCCGTTTTCTTTGGATTGGAAAAAAATCCTTGATAACTTTCCAATGGGAATCAGTGGGCTCTGAAAATTGAGTGTTCATATCTTAAGTTTTGGTCAACCCAAGTTACGCACTGGTTCCCAATTTTCCAGCCACTCAAATTTTTAGAGGTGGGAGTGGTGCTAATGGCGTTTTTTGGTTTAATAGTTGGGTTTTACAAAAGTTGACGTGAGGCCAGAATACAGCCTCACGCCTCCTTTTTTTACAACCAAAATTGGTCTTCCCATACCTCCTCGAATGGCTGGGCATGATGCCGATTTTCAATCGCTGACAGTTGCGCAGGGGTTGCAATGGCCTGTATTTCAGGGAAAACAATACGCTCTTCGTATCGGATATGTGCCGTCAGGGTCTCTTCTAACAGGCTCAAATGCCGCTCCAAGTCATCGGCAGCGGCGAAGAGCCGCCTCAAGCCCCCATGCTCCCGCATTGCCCGTTTCACCATCGGATGCTTATGGTCACCAAGCACGGGGAAAACATACTGTTCTTCCACCTGAAAATGAAGCTTCAAGTGCGCTGCAAAAAACCAGTCGCAATAGGCTTTTATTCGTTCCAATGCCACCCCTTTTTCAAATCCTGCTCGGATTTTCCAGCAAAGCAGCAGCCCGTGGTGGTGGTCTCTGCTCAATGGCTGCAAAGACAAGTGCCGTTTCAAGGGTTTCGTGTTTTCCATGTTCAATTTGCAAATTGCTGCTCCAATTGGATAGCACGGGGGAACATGATATTGTTTTCCAAATGAATGTGCAGGTGCAGGTCTTCCTCAAACTCCCGCAGCATGGCAAAAGCCACCCGGTAAGTCGTACAGCCATCGTCGGGGGCCGTGTACTGGCTGCTGAGTTCCGCTATTCTTTCAAGGCGGTCACCTTCCACTGTATGCTCGGCCATCATCATGTGGATGGGGTTTTGAACCGTGCCGAACGGCGGCGGCGCAGGGTGTGTCTCTGTGGCCAGTTTCCTGATGAACGGGAAAAGTATCATTTCCTCTTTGTGCATGTGGGAAGTTAATTCGTCGGCAACATGGGCAAACTCATCCCTGATCTCGAACAATTCCGGGTGGCGCTCGCCGTGCACCTTGCAGAGCTTGTTCAAATACTGCATCAATTCCGGCGTCTTCTGAGCCACGTAGCGGTGGTGCTTTTTCTCGACATAATCTGCCAATAGGTCAAGCGGCCAAGTGAGATAATCGGCGGCGGTTTTGTCGGTGATGATAGCATCTTGAAGCTCCTTGACGAGTGCGGGCGCTTTTAGGTTTTTGCTTTCGCAAACCTCGGTGATGGAGCGGCCACCTTTGCAGCAGAAGTCAATGCCGTGGGATTGGAACACGGAAGCAGTGCGATAGTCTTGGGCGACAATTTCGCCGACAGTCAAATCTTGATTGATGTTCATATTAAAGTCGTTTTAAACCAAGGTGATTAAGAGCCTATCCGAAAACCCACTCTGGCCATAAAAAGCGCCTTTTATGAACCTGACTTTGTATTTTTTTGAAGCCGTAGCGCTGCTATGCCATCAAAAAAATCCTTCGTCAGAACCATAAAATTCCTGTCTGCCGACAGGCAGGCATCTTTTTCTGACTCAGACGGGGTTATCGGATAGGCTCTAAGTGACGTAGTACATGAAGCGTTCCTAAGCCCTGGCTTGGTTGATTTTTTTACCGATTCAAAAAAGTAAGGCCATCTTTTAGGCCGACCGCCAAATCCATCACCGTAGTATCCTCCAGCATGGCCTTCAACTCGCCCCGCACGGCGGCAAAACGGTGGTGCATAGGGCAGGGTTTGAGTGCATTGCAAGCCTTTAGGCCAAGGCCGCAGCTCGTGAAAATTGTGACTCCGTCTATGGTCGTGACGATTTCGATGAGGCGGGTCTCTTGCAGTTCCTTGCGCCCAATCTCAAAGCCTCCGTGGATTCCTTGTACCGATTGGATGATGCCCTGCCTGGCCAATTGTTGCAAAACCTTGGCCGTGAACGGCAAGGGTGAGCCAGTCTCTTTGGCAATGTCTTTGACGCTTATCCGTTTACCGGACAACGAGTGGGAGGCAATGAGCAGGGTTGCCTTAATGGCGTATTCGCAAGCTTTTGAAAACATGTTTTTGAATTCTTTAGCAATGGACTAACAAGTTAGGCCCCATTTCTTGCAACAAATTTAGTCACAATTTTAAAATAGGATAATTTTATCCGATTTAAGATTATAGGTTTGCCACAATTTTTACAATTCAAAGACAAAGCAACTGTCACATGGAAGAAAAAAAGCAAATACGTGCAAGGATGCTTGCCATGCGAGAAGCCTTGGCGTCGGAAGACAAGCAATGGCACGACCAATTTATCTGTGAAAAACTTTGGCAACTGGTTCGGGAGAAGAAAGCAAGCACTGTGCATACCTATCTTCCCATGGGGCAGGAGGTGGATATTTTCCCTTTCATTGAAGCTATGCTAAAGAACGGCTTGACTGTCGTCGCCCCGAAGTCGCTCAAAGGGCGTAAATTGGAAAACCTCGTGCTGCACTCGCTTACTGACCTGGAAGCGGGCATCTATGGCACCAGCCACCCAGCGGGCGGGGAGGTTTATACTGGCAGTTACGACTTGTTCATTGTGCCGGGCCTTGCATTCGACCGCCAATACAACCGCATCGGCTATGGGGCAGGGTATTACGATGCCTTTCTTGGCAGCCAAATGGGTGGGTATAAGCTGGGTATCGGCTACCCGTTTCAGCTTGTGGATGCATTGCCGAGCGAGCCGCACGATATTCGACTGGATGGGGTGCTGTGTGGTTGACGATATATGATTAGCACGCAGGTTTAAGTGCATTGTTCAAAACATCACTTCCTCCTATTGACCGATTCTTTGAACGATACTATACTGCATGCCGTCACGTTTTGGGCATGGTGGCCCACCCTCGTGCCCAAAACGTGACGGCACTTTCAGTTGTTTCTATTTCTTCCAGGGCAGGTTGTTCACCTTCTTCCCAACCTTATGTCCCAGGTCACTACCAGCCTCGGCATCCATGCGGAAATGCACGCCCATCGGGATGCGTGAATAGGCATTCTCGTCGGCCATTTCCTCAAAGCTGCTGAAGCTGCGGGGAGTGCTCAAGAACTCCACCCTTCCCTCGTGGCAATGGTCGGTCATAGAATAGTTGAAGCCAAAAAGGTCTGATAGCACTTCGGAGGATGCTGCGCTAAATGTAGCGTGCCCCGATGGATAGGTCGGGAAGTTTGGTGTGTAAAAATTCCCATCAGCTGGGCACATGATGGTGTTCCAGTCGGGCTGCCCCATTACCTGTCGGATATAGTCAATCGGGCGGAGGTAGTTGTACACGTACTTTTCGCCCCAACTGCGGATGCCTGCGTCGCAGATTGCCATAGCCACTTTAGCATAAGCATACACCGCGTAATCAAGGTTCACGTTCTCAGCCTCAACGAGTTGGTTGGTGATGGCGATCCACCGAGCGGCAGGTGTGAGGGTCTTGGTGGGGCAATCGTCGCTCCAGAAATCGGCTATCCATTCGTCTTCAGGGTAGTCGGGGTTGCCCGCCTTGATTTTGTTGACCTTTATCATCGTTTCCCGTGCCTGGTTGTACAGTTCGGAATTGGGGTCTTCGCTGTAAGCAAGTGGGGCAACGACCTTATCATCCTGACTGGCTGCGAAAGTCCTTACTTGCCCCCAATGTGGCAACAGGGCAGGTGAAAAATCGGGATAGGTGGGCTTCCAATTCCCAATGCCATCAGGTGGGATGTAGTTGGGGTCAGTGATATGGAGGTAAGCCTCGTGCCCAGCGGCGTCTGTCTTTGACCAAACAAAAACGGTCTCGGCTATGACTTCCCCGAACGCTTTTGAGCGGTTGTAAACATCCTGTGGCAGCTCTGCCGAGAACCTGTCGTTGTACTTCTTCTCCAAACTGTAGAGTTGGTCGAGCATATCGGCAGGTGCGGTAGGGAAGAACGCCTCGAACGACTTGGCGTAGGCAGCATGGACGCAAGTTGGCCAGTGGTATTCCCTTCCCTTTTCTATCACAGGCAGCGTCAAACCATTGTAGTGGCCGGAAAACGAATTGTATTCAGGCATACCTTGAACGGCTGCCTCGTAGGCTGCCAAGCTGATATAAGCCGCCGCCCGAGCGGAGATGGGCGGGCGGTAACCTGGCGTGTAGCGCTCAATGTCGGTATAGAAATCCATCCATTCGTGCGCAACTTCATTTGAAAAATCTTTGGTCAATTTTTGCGCTAACGGTTCCTCGTCCTTTTGACAGGACATAAACCCAAGCGCAAGCATTAGTGCAATGGAAAATAACTGAAAAATTCTTCTATTCATGACAGAAAATAATTTGGTGAAAAAATCAAATATTTGGTGGATTACAAGGGTTGTTTTCAAGCGCCAGTAGCTCCTGTTTTACTGCTTGGCATTGCTGTTCACTCCTTTCTTGTATTTTTTGCAGAGCTTCGTTCATTGCCTGTTCAACCTTGCTTATTTTTCCCATCACCGCTTTCATACTTTCGGCAATGCGGCTATCTGCGGCCCCTGCCTCGTTCACTTTTTGTTGTATTGCATCATCCAAATCAGGGAATGCCTTGAACATCGTTATAAGGTTGGCATTTCTAATGGTCACCATGTTCTTGCGCTCTACGGGCGGCATATCGGCAGGTAGGTTTTTGTCCAAATAGCTTTCCAGTTCGTCCCAAACGCTGTCGGCCTGCCCCCTCAATTGCTCCATTTCACAGTTCAGCGAATGCTTTTCTGCGGCGAGCTTTAGCATATTCTCACGCTCTTCGTTCCCACAGGCCATTAGCAAAAAGAAGCTCAAGCTGGCCAGAATCAATGCTTTCATAAAATCATTATTTTAGGTCGAAAACAGGCGGCAACAGTCCGCCTGCCCAACTGACTTTGACGACGCCTTGGATTATGCACACAAGGCTTCTTTTGATTCAACTTCACTTTTAGGAGGAGCCGGTTTCCCGATTTTTTGTCGGTCCATCTATTTGCACAGCAAGTTTTTTTATTGCCGCGGCCACGGACCATGAAAGCGGTACCACATCGCCAAAGAAGAACACTGATGCGCCGCCAATTCAATTATTCAAAGTTGTTGCCGCCGTTTTGTTCATCAGCACCTCGTCGCTATGCAGATAAAATTGGTCATAGGGGTGGCGTTGTTGAAGGCCTGGTAGCCCACCATGCCCCGCCTCGCTGCACTGGTGAAGAGGATGAAGATGGGCGATTGTCATCAGATTTTGGAGTTCATGCGGTAGCCGATGCGCTATGTCCTGATGGTGCTTTCATTGTTGCTCGCAAAGGATTTTCAGACCAACCTCAAGCGGCAGTACCTACCGGGGTTGGCAAAATTCGCAGGATGAATCACCATAAAATTGTTGAGTGGAACTATAACGCCCCCATCACCAAGCCTGAATGAAGTTGGAGGCCATCAGAAAACCGAGTGGCAGGTTATTGGGCATCTCATCAAGGTGGAACTTGGGTGTCATTTGGAATGAAATTAGGTGATTAAAAAAAGAATTAAGAGTCTTTTATCTCAAAATTGTTTCAAAAAAAAGTCATTTCACGAGGCGAAACCGAGCATCCGACACTTTTTCGCCGAGTTCAGCAAGGGACGTGACATTAAATTCTTGCTTTATGGCCCGATTGGTTTCCCTCCAAAAGTCATGGACTGGGCAGGGTGCTTCCACCCCACAGCCAGGCAACCCCAGCAAGCATTTGTCAAAAAAATCCGGCCCTTCAAGTACATTGACAATATCCATCAGAAAAATCTGGTCGGCAGACCTTGTAAGGGCCACGCCGCCGTTTGGCCCCCGGTATGATTCGAGGATGCCGTGTTGGGTCAATGTTTGAAAGGTTTTTGTAAGGAAATGAAAAGAAATGCTCAGCTTTTCGGAAATCTCACCGATGCTCATATAGCCAGCCCGCTCTCTTTCCGATGCCATATAGACCAGCGCCCGCAATCCATAAACAGTGGCTTTTGAAAGTGCTTTCAATGCTTGATTTAGATATTTAAGACAAATTTGTCCCAAAACTAAGCCAATAGTTATTGGTGCAAAAATGAATTCCGGCTTTTAAGGATTTTCTAAGTACTTGGAGCCACCCCCGATTGTCAAAAACAAAATTCCAGTTGCCATCAACCCGCTGAACAGCAACAACGGCAACAGCGCACTCGCCCAGCCCATTCCGCTGGTAACCAGCAGCAGTTCGGTCGTCACGAAGCCGATGAGAAATGATGCACTGCCGATTTTGGCAGACGGGCGCAGGTCAAGCCATTTGAACTCAAACATCAGGGCCTAAAGAAAACAAGTGATGACCCCCAAGAGACAGAGGTGCAGGTAGGCAACGATGAGGTTCCGGCTGCCGAACGCGACTGCTCGGATACCCGGAAAAGTGGACAGGGATTGCGAAGCGTACTTCAATAATAATGCGCCCAACGACACCCAGAGAAACAGCCGCACCCAGTTGTTTTTCGTCGGAAACCAACCGCCCGACCCGCCATGCAGCAGCCGTCTCCTGTTTATCAAACTTGGAGGGCATGGTTAAGGCATTAAGGTAAGGGAAGCCCATTTTGCGATATTATGGTGAAATAACAGCGGCAGTTTAAAGGGAAGCAAGTCGTTCCCTGATGCCTGAAAGCTGCTCCTCCCTCACCAATTTTCCGTTGCTGAACACCAATTCCAGCAACCCATCCGCTTCGCCGTGCCAGTCCGTTTCATCGAAAAGTGCGGGCTTGCCGTCGCCGTTGTGGGCAATTTTGAGCAGACCCTTGGCCGATTTTTTCGTCCCATCGTCCGTTTTGGGGTCCTTAAAAATGGGGCGGCCCTCGCCGTTCACCTCGCCGTAGGTGGCCTTCATGGCAAAGCCGAAAGTGTCACGGGTCACGTACTCATACGTGAACGAGCCGATGCCCAGCACCACGTTGAAAGAGGCGAAACCCTTGTTTTTCAAGCCTTCCAGAATGGCCAGTTGCCGCTCCGGCGTGATGCTGTCACCGTAAATCAGGCCGATGTGCGGGTCGAGCAGGCGGTAGCCTTTTTCGGTCACTGCGCCGCCGAAGGTTTCCCAAAGACATTCGATGGCGCCCTTGTAGGCCGGGCTGCCGACGGGAGCATCGGGGTCGCCGCAGATGATGTGGACGGGGTCGCCGGAGTCGGGGCGGATGACGACCTTGCCGTTGCGGGCCATGATTTCATCCTTCAATTGGGGCAAATAAGCCGTTATCACCTGCCAAAAATCCCAGGTATCCGACACGATGGAGACGATGCCCGCCGGGTAGGTCTCCGTGATGAGGCGATGGAAAGTGCCCAGTTCGCCGTCCGCCATGCCCATGCACATCACCGAGTGCTCCGTGGCCGGCACCGAGCCGCCGATGAGTTCTGCTTCGCAATTGGCGCCGTAGTATTCCTCCAAAAAATCAATGGCTGGCACGGTGTCCGTGCCCGTGAACGAGAGCAAGTGCCCCGCCCCGCTGATGACCGCATCCTCGATGCCCGACATGCCCCGCATGGAAAAATCGTGGCCCTGCCAATTGACGAAGTCACGGTTGCCCACCGTCTCGTCCGCATATTTATCAAACACTTTTCGGTACTGCCGGGCGATGGTCGCCGAGGTGCAGGGCTTCCAAAGGATGCAGGACATGAGGGTTTCGAGGTAGTTCGTCAGCCAAAAGAACTCCGGATGCGTGTTGCGGATGGTGAGCATGGGCACCCGTAGCGGCACGAGCGAGCCTTCGGGCAGCGCCTTGATTTCAAGGGGCAGGTGGCCTAGGTCGTGCAGCGCCTCGATATGCTCCATCGTGACGGCACCTGCACCGAGGGAGGTGTCCATCCGGCGGCGGTAGCGGGCCACCACTTCGGCTTTTGGTTTTTTGAAAAAAAGCTCGTCCCACTGCCGTATGAGGTATTCCTTGATGAAATACTGGAGGCCGAAGAAGACGATTTCGTCCACCTCCTTCATGCGGCTTTTGCGTGGCGTCAGGTTGCTGTAAACCAAGGTCGTGCCTTCGGGGTACTGGCGACGGTGGTCGGCCTTGTAGAAGTCAATGAGGTGCAAGGGTTGGAGATTCATGATAAGGATTGAAGGATTGAATGAATGAAGGATTGAAGTGGGTGTTTTGATTTAGGCTCAATTATGAGGAGCATTGTGAGAAAATGAATAATTCAAAACATTAGCTGACCTTGATAAATCGCCATCAATATAGGCGATGCCGCCCCTTGAATTTACCAAATCAACTACTGCTTCCAATGATTTTAATTGACCTTTATTAAATCCAGTAGGAATGACGTGGAGTATGGTTGTTTTAGATTTATGGTGAACACTGTCCACCACCTCGGCAATAGAGAAAACACCTTGCATTTCTTTAGTGATGCAATAAAAATGGATATTGCATTCAAGCTCCTTTTCTTGCCTTTCTATCGCTTGGCATTCAGGTGTCCAATCTTCGACAACGGGATTGAAAAAAGGGATATTATTTAGCATATTAATCAGCTCATTTCTCCAAGTGGTATTGGCACAAGTTCCACCGAGAAAAATTTTATTGCCGTTTGCCATTTTATCTTTTTTTAATTTTTTATGAATGTAGCAATTCAGAAAATTTAGAACCAATATCCGAAAATATAGGAGCTATTTCTCACCGAATTTTTCATCAAATGCTTCCAGTATTTGAAGGAATTCACGGGGCATTTTAGCGGTCACCCGTTCCAATATGCGGTCAGGGATTTCCTTGTAAAACGTTGCCGCAATGCCACCTGCCATGCAGGCAATGGTGTCGCTGTCGCCGCCAAGGGACACCGCCAAGCGGACGGCGTGTTCGTAGTCCCGACTGTCCAGGAAGGCAACGATGGCCTGTGGCACCGAGCCTTGGCAGGTCACATCGAATTTGTAGCTTGGCCTGATTTCTTCGATGGTGAAGCCAAGGTCGTAGCCAAATTCCGATGCGGTAAAATCCTGAATATCAGCTTTTTGCGCTCCCGTCCTTGCCAAGTAAATAGCCGCCGCAATGGCTTTTGCGCCTTTGATGCCCTCTGGGTGGTCGTGCGTCACGGCAGCGGATGCCTCCGCCATTTTCAGCGTTTCATCCAAGGTTTCAAAGGCCAAACCGACCGGACTAACCCGCATCGCAGAACCATTGCCATAGCTGCCATAAGGTTGCTTCTCATCGGATTTCAGCCACTCCTTGAAGCTGCCGCCATACCCCCGATTCGGGTAGCGATGGGCAAAATCCCAGATATTGGCTGCGAAATCCGTCCCATGAGTCAGGCTATCGGCAACGGCCATCGTCAGTACCGTATCGTCCGAAAAATTGGAGATCGGCGTGAACAACGGAAAGCGGGTCGTCTTCACGATATGGGCATATTCATAAACAGAGCCGATGACGTCCCCGGCGACGGCCCCAAGCAGGGTTTGCGATGGTTTCCACATTTCTAATAAAATTAAGCGTTGAGCAAATCCCGCACCTCCATCAAGGCAAAACCGAGCAGGTTCAAGCCTTTCCAAGTGTTCGGGTCTTCGATGTTCGGCGCTGTCTTGGCAATGCCGATACCCCAGATGCGGTCGAAAGGGCTGGCTTCCACAAGGATTTTGTTGCCCGTGCGCAGTAAGAAGTCCTTCAAATCAGGGTGCTGGCCGAACTTGTGCAGGTTTCCCTGCAACACGATGCCGTAACGGGCTGCCTCCCATGCCGTTTGCTCGAAGTTCCGCACCTCCCGCCCAAATTTCTTGGCTTGGGCAGGCGATTTGGCTTCGAGTATTTTGGCCAACATCTCCTCATCGTTGAAGAGCCGGGCCTTCCCGGCCATCATCCAATGCTCGGCGGTGCGGTACTGTAAACCTTCGGCCTCAAAGGGCTGCTCCCACCATTGGCTGAAACAGCTTTGGGTGACGCTGCCATCCTTGCTGGGCTGGTGCCCCCAGAAGAAAAGGTATTTGAGTTGTTCGCCTGTTTCATAGCGGGCGGTTATGTTTGCGAGGTCGTATTTACTATCGTGAACCTTCGGTTTCATTGGTTGTATTTTTGATTCAAATTTTCACTTAATAGGACTATGTCTTCCAGCCTTGCTATTGAAGCAAGCCACCATTGAGGGATGTTTTCTGCGCCATAATAAAGCCCTGCCAAACCTCCAGCAATGGCTGCTGTCGTGTCGGTATCATGGCCGAGGTTCACGGCTGCCAGTACGGTTTTTTCATAATTATCATTGTTCAAAAAACACCAAATACTTGCCTCTAATGACTCGATGACATATCCACCAGATTTAATGCTGGATTTATCTATTTTAGAAATATCTCCAGCGATTATCCTTTGGAAATGCACTTGTTCTTGCCCAGCAAAATCAATGGTTTTCCAAAAATCAAGCACTTGTTTTTTGGTTAAATAATATGCCTCGAATTTGTCCTTTAATTGAAGTAGGTTTTCGGCCAATTTTAAATAAATCAAGCAACTCATGGCTGCACGTATATGTCGGTGCGTCAATGCTGATACTTCCCATGTTAATTCAAATTGCTGCTTTATGTCCATGCCTTTTGTATAAAATAATAGGGGCAATATCCGCATCAAGGAACCATTGCCATTGTCGTATTCCTCAGCTTGGTATTTCAGCAATTTTAACTCATCCGTTTTGCCATATTCTACAATATCCCTTATTCTTTTGATGGCGGCAGCGGTCGTCATCCCAATATCAAATACTTCACCCCTTGCCGTCCATTCCATACCATATCTCCAAGCGAAAAATTGCTTGGAAATGGCCTTCAAATCATAGCCTTGCAGCAACGAATCGGCAAGGCAAAGCGTGAGCGAGGTGTCATCCGACCAAGTGCCCGCTGGCTGGCCATATGTTCCGTAACCGACCATGTCCTTTGCTGGGCTATGCTCAAGTTCTTCACGGGTTTTGAACTCGAATGGCACACCCAAGGCATCGCCGACGGCGACACCGAGCAAAGCGTTTGAAACTGGATTAAAGGTCATATTGTGAAGCTTATTTGTCAAAGTATTCTATGAATGGGGTTATGAATCTTTCATCCCTCGCATAGACTGCAAACACGATTTTCTCAAAATCATGTTTAAAGCGAGTGTCAATGACTTCTTTGAAGCATTTCGCAATCTCGGCTGGGTCGTTTTGGAACACTCCACAGCCCCATGCGCCAAGGATGATGGTTTTATGGTCATGTGCCAAAGCTATGGCCAGCACTTTTTCCATGCGCCGCTTCATTACCGTTTCGATTTCGGGCAATCGCTCCGGCTCCCGGTGCTTGACAACCCCCGTATTCACCGCTGGAGCCGTGATGATGGCAGCCGTCATCAGTTCATCAACGGTTGTACCATCGTCCTTTTTCAAGATGGGCACACTTGGACTGTAAATCATATAATCCGTGTAAAAACAGGATTTCGTGTGGCGATTGGCTTCGTAATATGCCGTTGCCCCAAGCTGACAAGGGTACAGCCCCGACGACCTTGCTATGCTTTCTTCTTGGGCTTGTGCGCCGCCTAGAAAGCCGCCGCCAGGATTCTTTGCCGAGGCGAAATTGAGACAAAGTACATCTTTTCGACCTTCTGCCAAAAGCCGAAGAATGGCCCCCAAACTGCTCTCCCTTGTCACTTCGATGCTGGTGTTTCCGGTGGCCACGGGTTGATGTCGAACAATCAATTCATCGGACATGGTTGGCGTGTAAACGATGGTGTTTTCCACGGCAAAATGCTGTTGCTCCGCAAAGGATATAACCTCGCCCATTGGCGTTTCAAAACGACCGTTTTTCAGGATTTCAAGCGTGTCTTCGGCAATTTGCCGAAGGTTGTTTTTCGGATTCATTGTGATGATTTAATAGTCAAAAAATAGTTTCGAAAACATCTGCCAACGCAATTTGCCGGACGCTGGGATGCTCGATATGCTTGAAACTATCCGTCGTGAAAATTCCATCCAGCGCTGCCTCCAGTTTTTCAAAACCATGACTGAAAATCCCGTGCGAAACGGCGAGATAGACCCGTCCTGCCCCTTTTTTGCGCAGCGCATCGGCAATGCCGAGGAAAGTGCCGCCGCCGTCGCAGATGTCGTCGGTGATGAGGCAATCTTTCCCTTTCAGGTCGTCGCTGAAAACCGAGAAACCGCTTAGTTGCCCGGTCTTCACGTCTCTGATTTTTTCGCAAGCCACCACCTCCATACCGCCGAGCTGCTGGGCGAGTTTGTGGGTTTTCTTGGTGGCCCCAGCGTCAGGTGCCACGAGGCAAAGCGATTGATTGTCAAGTTGTTGCAAGGCTTTTTGCACAAAAGGCAGGCTGGTCGCCACCTGTACCCGGTCCAGCAGGGCGGGTGTCACATCGGAGTGCGGGTCGAAGAGCAGTACCCGTTCGTAAGCCTGTGCATTGATGATTTGGGCATAGACCTTTACCGAAAGTGGCTCGCCGGGTACCATCATCCGGTCTTGCCGGGCGGCGGGGAAATAGGGCAGCCATGCGCTGATTTTTCTGAAACCCGCCCTGCGCAGGGCATCGGTGGCCAAGAGTAGTTGCATGAAAGCCTCTGAACTCGTCACCCGTTGGGCGATGAGGATTTCCTCCTGCTTATCGTCAGGCAGTTCGCCCAGTTTTATGTGCGGCTCGCCGCCGTTGAAGGTAAATGCTTCGAAGGGGATGGCCTCAATTTGTGGCGGCATTTGGAAGCCGGGCGAAAGGTTCAATATTTTCATTTGCGTAAATTTGACGCAAAAATACATTTAGCGTAATTATGACGCAAATATTTTTGCATTTTTTTTAAAATAATTTTCTGCTTCGCTTGTATCGGATCGGCCTTTAAGAGCGGGCTACCCCACCCTCACAACCTAAACGTATAAGTATATTTCACCACGACTGCCCGGTTGTCGCTGAACGGCAGTTGCGGCAGTTCCCGGCTGCGGTCACTGTTCAGTATGTCGTTGAAGACGATGAAGAGGTCGTTGCCTTCCCGTGGGTTGTAGCGGAAGCGGATGTTCTCAACGAAAATACGTTCGTCGCTGCTGTATTGCAAGAAGGCGGAGAGGCTGAACTTGGTGTTGAACAGGTACTCGGCTTTCAGCTTGCCGAGGTGGGCGACGTAATGCTGCCCCCGGCTTTCAAAATCAGCGGTATTGTACTGGTAGGTGCCCTCCAATTTCAAGTGGGAGGAAACCACTATCCGGGGCATCAGCGAAGTGGAGAACAGCGTTCCATCGTAAAAACCACCGACGACGGTTTCGGAGAACAGGCCGACCTTCCTCGCATCGGGCGTGGCAAAGACCAAGCCGCCTTGCAAGAAATCATAATTGCCGACGGGCACCTGCGCCTCTCCGAGGTCGAAGGCTTCCGGCACGTACTCATGCGAGGGGCGCGGCCGTCACGAACCAGCCAGTTTTATACCGGAGGTCAACCCCCGTTTCCAACGCAGCGGATTCCACTTTCCCGGACACGAAATTGCGGAGCGCCGAAGCCTCCGTCCTCAGCCGCAGGCTGAGTAGCTTGGCTTTTTCATCCATTATCCAGCCATAAGTAAAGGCGGCTTTGCCTGCGTCAAAGGTTTTGCGAAGCTCAAAACCTGCACCTGGCGTCCAGTCACGACCCGCCCGGGAGTAGGCAAACTCGTAGGCAAAGCCATCGAAGCGGCGCTTCTGCCAGTTGAGGTAGATGCGGGCGGGGTCGAGGGATATCGGGCTGTTGTCACGCCCATTTTCGAAGGACTGCGCCCATTTTGCCGCCAGGTAATCGTCCTCTGTTACCCGCACCGTGGCATCGAAGCCATAAGTCGTGTTGAAGTTCCCATCGAAATCGGTGCGGTTGGTGGCCATAAAGCCGAGGTAGCTGTACGGGTTGAAAGCCTGCCTGCGCACCCGAAGCACCGAGAAGTTCTCCGACTGTAGGCTATCGGAAGGCGCTGCCGTTTGCATGGTGAGGAAGCCGAGGTCGTGCCCCTCGATGCGGCCCTGCACCCTCGCCCCGCCGTAGATGCGCACGGGGTCGCCGTCGTTGATGCCAATGCGGCGGCTGTAGAACAGTCGGTTGTCGTCTTCGAACTGGAAGTCGAAGATGCTGGCCCGTTCGAGGAAGAACTGCCGTTTTTCAGGAAAAAAAAGATTGAAGCGGGTAAGGTTCACCTGCTGGTCGTCCACCTCCACTTGGGCGAAGTCGGTATTGGCCGTCAGGTCGAGGGTGAGGTTGCTCGTCAGGCTGTACTTGAGGTCAAGGCCGGCCTCTATTTTCGGGTCGGTATTGGCATGGTAGGCCGAGCCTTCCGGGTTCAGTTGGCTGGTCTGCTGCACGCCGCCCAGTGCGTAGGGCGTTAGGTAGAGTGGTTTTCTGCTGCGCAACCCGGTGAAGCGGTATTTCTGCATCTGGGAGGGTTTCCAGGCCCCCATTTCACCCCAATTCAGGGAAATAAGCGGGTACATCCCCTGTTCGTTTTTGGCGGCAATGTACCACCACATCGTTGCGCCCATGATGGCCTCGCCGTTGCGTTCCTGAAAGCGGAGGCTGCTCCACGGGATGCGTATCTCGGCGCTCCAACCCCAGGGGGTGCGCTGTGCGGCGGCGTCCCAGTAGGTGTTCCAGTCAATGCCGATGCTGGTTTCGAAGCTCTGTGCATCGTTGGACACCGTGCCATCCCAGCGCAGGCCAGTAGGTGTGGTGAAAAAACTGAGGCCGTTCTCGTTGTCGTTGTAGCTGTCTATGACGAAGCCGAAATAATCGGTGGAGCCTTCGAGGGCGTCCCGCTTGTAGGTGGTGGCCCGGTAGTAGGAACT
>WBZM01000404.1_pt1 | contig 62534 bp, 57 predicted proteins | sample 5204271 | NCBI WGS metagenome assembly WBZM01 (sample SAMN12344346, study PRJNA552823) | activated sludge metagenome | biome: Activated sludge suspended growth; feature: Nitrification reactor; material: Wastewater; isolation source: activated sludge from nitrification reactor of wastewater... | reverse complement strand
CTGACCGCGTCAACTTTTCGGTTTCATTTGGGACTGAAGCGGGATCAAAGTCCCAAATGAAACAGAAAAAAGCGGGCAGCGGCGATCCGGTCTCACATTGAAACCGAAATCGACAGCACGCGTGGGAAACATTCGGGCGAATGAAGAAACTCGTCGTGGACATGGGGCCGGAATTTAGAAGCGACACTTTTGCCCAAGCTTGTGACGAGTACAACATCAAAATTAAACGCCGCAATCGCGGCACTGTTCACACGGGAGGCGTCGTCGAACGTCTACTTGGAAAGCTTAATCATGAAGTCGGTCGATTGGATGGGCGCACAGGACGTTCTGTGGCAGACCGAGACGGCTACCCGTCGGAAGCACGCGCATGCCTCTCTTTCCAAGATCTAGAAAAATGTATCGCTCTGGCAGTCATTGATCACAACAATGAAATCAATAAAAAAACGCTCAAAGTGCCCATTAAGGAGTGGATGGATCACATTCCAGACCAATCGCGTTTCGATGATACGCCAGAAACAGTGCTTTTCAATTTTCTCCCAACAGAGACGCGGGTTTTAACGCCTCAGGGCATCTCCATGTTCGCACTCGACTACTACTCCCACTGGTTGGGAGCGCACGTGCCGGACCGTGATGTCTTGGGCAAAATGCACGTCAAGTACGATAAGCGAGACATAAGCTACGTCTACGTTCGAGATCCGCAAACTAAATTATTCCGACCAGTCGAGCGTAGAGACGGCAATCGAGCACCTATCACTCTCTGGCAGCACCAAAGCGATCGCTCTAGAAAGCGCAGGGAATCCTCTCGCAGCTGGACGCAGAAGGTCGCAATTCGGCGCGAGATGAAATCGATAGTTGACGTGGCCAAACGCAAAAAGCCACGACTTCCGCTCAACAAGCCCGGCTCTCGTGAGCATGTTCGAGCCATCCATGCCGCCGGAGCATCCAAACCCTATCAGACGATGAAGCCTGTGGAACGGCCAGCGGAGCCTCACTCTGATCGACCCAGACGAATCCTCACTTCAGAAGAATGGTGACCATTTTGTATGGCCATTTATCGGACCGGGCCCGCTTAGTTATGTTGGAGACTGCGGATAAGCGGCGCGCCTTTACACAAGCGCGTCGCTGGATAGGCACAGTGACCTGCCACTGAGTTTTTCCTCCACGCGGAGTTAGAGTCCGGCCCTTCGAAGGACGGACAGATGAAGCGAGCACGGTTCACGGAAGAGCAGATCATCGGCGTGTTGAAGGAGCACGAGGCCGGCGCAAAGACCGCCGATCTGGCGCGCAAGCATGGCGTGTCGGAGGCCACGCTCTACAACTGGAAGGCCAAGTACGGCGGCATAAACGTCTCCGAGGCCAAGCGGCTGAAGCAACTCGAGGACGAGAACGCGAAGTTGAAGAAGCTCCTGGCCGAACAGATGCTGGATGCAGCCGCACTCCGCGAGCTTCTTGCAAAAAAATGGTAGGGCCCGCCGCCAAGCGCGAAGGCGTCGCGCATCTGCAGGCCGTGATGGGCCTGTCGGAACGGCGGGCCTGCTCGATCGTCAACGCCGACCGCACGATGATCCGCTACCGGTCATGCCGACCGCCGGATACAGAACTGCGAACGCAGTTGCGCGACCTCGCCAACGAGCGCAAGCGGTTCGGCTATCGGCGGCTATTCGTTCTGCTGCGCCAGAACGGCGAACCGTCCGGGATCAACCGCATCTATCGGCTCTACCGCGAAGAGGGTCTCACTGTGCGCAAACGGCGGGCGCGACGGCGCGCGATAGGAACGCGGGCGCCGATCCTCGTCGGGGCGGTCGCCAACGCCCGCTGGTCCCTGGATTTCGTCCACGATCAGCTCGCCAACGGCAGGCGGTTCCGGATCCTCAACATCGTCGACGACGTGACACGGGAGTGCCTGGCGGCGATCCCCGACACCTCGATCTCTGGCCGCCGCGTGGCGCGCGAGCTTACCGCGCTGATCGAACGGCGCGGTAAGCCGGGCATGATCGTCTCCGACAATGGAACCGAGTTCACCTCGAACGCCATGCTCAGCTGGGCGCAGGACAATGCGGTCACCTGGCATTTCATCGCGCCGGGGAAGCCGATGCAGAATGGCTTCTGCGAGAGTTTCAACGGCCGGATGCGCGACGAACTTCTCAACGAGAGCCTGTTCCTCGGCCTGGATCATGCGCGCGAGACGATTGCCCACTGGGTCGCCGACTACAATCAACGCAGGCCGCATTCCGCGCTCGGCTACATCCCGCCGGCCGCATATGCAGCTAACCTCACCGCAATGCGCGGGCGTCCGGGCAACCCCGACCAGCCCGGCCGCCCGCACATTGCTTCACCCGCGCCAGACGGCGTAAAACCCGCCGAGGCTCTAATCGCCGCCGGATGAAAGTTCAGTGGCAGGTCAACAGATACGGCGATCCAGGCGCATATTGACTTAGAGGCATTGCTTAACCGCATGCCGCAGTCACGAACAAGAGGCCTAATAATCGTCGGCCCCTACTATAACGGGAAGACGGTGATCGCAGAACGGTTTCTGTTCCACCATCTTAAGGCTGGAGGCAGGCAAAGAGTCTGGATTGTGCAAACGCGTGAAGGCGCGGGGATGACGCCTTTCGTTTCAGGCATCATCAAAGACATGCGAGCTCCATCCCCACCTAAATCAAACAAGCTACAGCTACTGGAACAAGTCGACGTCTTGTTCCGACATCTGCAACCAAGGATCATCTTTTTTGATGAGTTCCAAAACGCACTGCGGGGCCGGAAAAGCGACATTCAAGCGATATTCGCATTCATGCGACGCTTGGGCGCTCTCTATGACATCTCCCCGGTGCTGATCGGCGACATTTCTGTCTACGACCACATCAATGCAACTAGAGAAATGTCGTCGCGCTTTAAAACAGTTCCGGTCCCCAGGTGGCGATACGACAATAATTATTTGTCGCTGCTCGACACATTAGAAGCTGGCATTCCGCTTGCCAAAGCGTCCGAGCTCGCAGGTGAAAAAATATCAAAACAGATTTTCGAAATGGCAGAAGGTCTCATTGGGGAAACAATCGAGATTATCACCGCGGCCGCTATTGTCGCGATCGATTCGCGTAGCGAACGCATCGATCGAGGGACGCTCGATGCGTTGAATTACATCCCTCTTTCTAAGCGGCCGTTTTCAACATTCCGCGAAGAACTACTTTGACGCTGGGGATCATGACTTGATAATCGAACTCTTGCCGACTCTAGATAGCAATGCCGAACGCTGGCCCATTTCTGTGCCGCCGGAGTGCGATGAGCTCTTGTCCAGTTGGCTTAACCGTATAGCCATTGCGCACGGGATCACACCACGATCCTTCGCTGCATCAATCGGTCTGGAGACTCGTGATTGGTCGTCTAAATTAGATGATTATGCGCCAGCATGGTTACAAACTCTGCTGCATGCAAAAACTGGCGTCTCAATCGATCGAATTGCTGCAATGACGATCGGAGGGGAGCCGTGGCACCCAATAGCACTCTTAATGCAGTGGCGCCCCAGTAAGACTCGAGCGACGTGGGTTCAGTTTTGTCCGCAGTGTCTACAAGAGGATGACGAACCGTAATTTCGTCGTCGCTGGCGGAGAGCAACCTTCGTCGTTTGCCCCAAGCACCACTTGGGATTGAGGGACAGATGCCCAAGATGCGGGAGCGGCAATGTGAGCTCGAGAGAGATGAAGGCACTGCCTCAGTATTGTTGTGCGGAATGTGCTTATGACCTCCGTTTAACAAAGGGCATAGCAGTCAGCGCAGACGCTCGTCGCTCGGGCAATTTAATAGAAGGTCTGTTGGCAGCAGAAGCTGCCCGCGGTGTGTTAGGCAAAACGGCGCTAATCTCGCACATCTTGCGCCTACCGTCGCTGCAACGCCCGTCGAAGGCTGGCAGGCTTAATGGCATGTCCTTGCGCGCGCGGTTGCGCTGTCTATCGGAAATCAATTTTAAATTGGGAAGATATCTAATGCGGGACCCGAACCCAGAAATTGCCGCTTGGCGTGGGGCAATAATCTCAAAAGGCGGCCCCTACGAATTTCTGGAGCCACTCAGACGCCGCTTGTCAAACGCACTAGGTGAGAAACCGCAAACAAACAATCCGCGCGACAAAAGGATGCATGAAATCGGTTTCTTAGAATTGACTGGTGCGTACCGCGACATCGCTGCTCGCCGAAAGTCGCCAGCGGCGGACGAATAAAAGTCACATCGACGTTTGCCAAGGCTGCAAACTGCTGCCTTGCGGTCACAGCACTTTTTCGCGCCTTCTCTAGGCAGATTATCTACGGTGGGGTCTTCAGCCGTTTTGAGTGTCACCGAGCCGGGCATCGACCACAAAGGACCGTTGTCAGCTATACATTCCTATGCAATATCAGAAATGCGGACGGAGAAAGCACGTTCGCGGGGCGTCGTAACCCCGAGAGGTTCACAGCCGGTCCGAGATTTAACGTCTCGGCCGGGTGGCTGCCGCGCATGTCCAAGGCTTTGCCTAAAGGCGGCGGCGCCTTGGCGTGAGCCTTCAGGTTACGAACACCCGGCTTCGGTCGGGCCCCCGAGCCAGAAGGGGCCGACATGAGCGCCAAATCACGCCGGACAGCAAGCGACAGCGACTATCTACAAATTTACCTGATCAATCGGTTTATGTCTGATCTGAACATGACTTACGAAGAGCGGGCCAAAGTGCTCGGCCTCAGTCCAGAACGAACACTTGAGATTTTGATGAGGCGCGATCAGCGGCTGTTTCTTTCAGAACGGTTACGCATCCAAACAGCAGACTCTTTGCTTAAAAATGGACTTTTGCTTTTGCTTGATTGGTCCAGTTTTTGCTCCTGGATTTGCGGTCCTTATCCTCACTCGAGATTTGCGGGCGCGACACCATTGGAGCAAATTCGAAATGGCGGCTTTCCGGTCTTAGTCCGCATTGCATCCTCCCTTGAGATGGGGATCGTCAACCGAGCGATCGGACTGCACACTCCAGTGCCTCCACCGGCACATTTTGATCTCATCTATGGTCGTTAGAGGCATCAGCCATCCAAGCCTGCGGATAAATAACGCTCAGTTTGCAGGTCGCGATTGGGGAAACGATTGTGGCACAGTTTTCCGTGCCATCATTCCGGCCCGAAAATAGTGCCTTCTTGCGATACAAGGCGATCGGACGGATGGCGCGTTCAACGACATAGAAAACGGGCACGACGCAGACGACGTCCAGAGAGAGCGCCAAACCGTTACAACGCAATAAAGTGTTCACCGAATTGACGCCTGACTCGAGCCAAGCTCATCCGCTGTCTCTGCCGATACCGATTTCGAATATCGAACGCGCAGCCTTATCATTTATTCGTTTGACCATGGCCACGACGAGTGCCGGGCCGTCGATGGCCTCCTATCCTAACGCGGCCAGGTGAACGACCGGTCGGCTTCAGCCGATGATTGCGCGTGACCTGGCTGACATTCATTCGCGGATCAGAGCTTTCGGCAATGATCGCCTCCATCTCCAGCAGCGTCGAAGCGCTGCGACACCTGCACCTGCAATCACTTCATGCGCATGGGCGAAGCAATATCGCCCTGCGACAAGCGTTTTTAGGCTTGCAAATAATAAGCGGCGCGATATCCCGCCAGCCATCCGCCGAAAGCCGACACGATCAGCGTCGCTGTGACGGCTAGGCCAGCAGTTCCACGCTCGACCTGCCACATGGCGATGATCGTTCCGATGACGAGCGGGTAAATCATGAAGTCCATAGCGTCGAGCGCCCAGCCCAAGAACCAAGCCCAATACGTTCGCCGTTCAGCGCGCCGCATCGTGACGTGCTCGCAGGCGATGGCTGCGCGCGACGGCAGGTGGCTGACGACCGCCGGCATCGTGTTGGTGCGCCAAAAGCCAGGGTCCGCGAAGGGCGTGATGTTCATCACGATCGAGGACGAGAGCGGCATCGCCAATCTCGTCGTCTGGCCTTCACACTACGAACGACAACGTCCGATCATCCTCAACGCCAGCATAATGGCCATCCACGGTCGCGTGCAGCGAGAAGGTGAGGTGGTGCATATCGTCGCGAACCGTCTGACCGACATGTCCAAAGAACTCGCCGGTGTCGGCGAGCGCGATGAAAATTTTTTCCGCTGCCACATGGTCGAGGTGATGAATTCCACCACGGTAGCACCGGCGGTGATCCCCGCGGTCTGCCCCCGAAAGGCCTGCGCACCCGCGACATCTATGTGCGCGATCTGCATATCAATAGCATCAAGGTGAAGACACGGGACTTCCGGTGAACTACTCGCAAATTCAAATCGAGGAGTGTCAACCGGCGATGATAGTAGCCATCAGCGCCTCCGCTTCGGCTGTCTGCTTTCGCTCGCCATCGGCGGCGAGGACCTTTTCGGCGTCGCTGAGATCGTTCAGGAAGCGGAAGCCATCGGTCACACGCTTCATCATGGCATCGAGATCGGGTTTTTGATCTTTCCGCAGGAGGTTTGCGAGGTCATTGACGTCGTAATCTCCCGAGCCACTGACGCGTTCCACAAACCGACCATAATCGAGGCCCGCCCCGCCACTGTTCCAGAGCTTGAGCACCGCGAGCGAGCGGATCAATCCGCGATCGACGTCACGCGCGGTGATCTCCGACAAATCGTGCAGATCTCGAATTTTAGAACGCTGGCTCGCGGCACGGATCTTCTCGGCGACGGCCTCCTCGAATGCGAGCGAAGGGATCGCTGCCGGCTCGAAGCCGAGCTGGTCGAAATAGTCTTGCTTGATTTGCGCGACCGGTACGACGGGGAGAATGGGCCGCTCGCGCATGCTGATCTGCAACTTGATGTTCACGCCCTTTGCGTTGCCGTCATGTGCACATACCGGATTGGCGGCGCAACCATCCTCGGTCTGATACCAATCCTTGTCAGCGATGGTGAAGGTCAGACCACGATAAGGTTTGCTCAGGGCGTCGAGCACTTTCAGCATCAGGTCGTCGTTGCTGATGTCGGTGCGGCATGTGAAATCGAGGTCAGTTGACAGTCTGCCTCGCGGGCCGAACACCATTTTGCGGAGCATTGTGCCGCCCTTGAACGCGACATGCTCCGTGATCCCCGCCTCCACGAAGAGCTGAAGCAAATGGGTCAGGATCACATCGATCTCGACATTGCCGATGTCGCGCGCGCCCGAGCGCTGTGCCGTTCTGCGCAGTTCGTTGACACCCAACATCAGTGCGCCTCACGACGTTTGATGCGCGGCACTTCCGAAAGCAAATCGTCGTGCCGCGCGTTCACGAACACGCCCCACGCGGCGACATATCCGATATCGGCCTCGCGCCGCTCATCTCGCCCGAACCTGGAACGGTAATGAGCGGGTATCGCGCCTTTGAGCCGGGCGCGAACGTCATCCGGGAGGGGGCGATCCACGAGGTCGGACAGAAAGCCCAGTCGTTGCAGAGTCGCCTTGGACTTCATCGCGATCGCAGCGGCGAGCAGTTCTTCCGGATTTACGGTCAACATTGCGCCGTGGACGATACGCGTCAGCTCGGCTGGGCCGCCCGCGAGGTCGGGACGATCCAGGCAATCCACGAGCGTCTTCTCCGGCGTCGAAATCGCAACTTGCCGGCCATAGACGTCGTATGTCTCGTAGCCGAAAAACTTGCGTTGCGTCACCTTTATGAAACGAACGTCGCTGCCTTCGATCGTCCGCGACGGGAGCTGCTTTTCCGTCGCGACGAAGACGGTCATGGGCTTTTGCGCGGTAAATCCGTGCCACGCGGCCGCCGACCACCAGCCCACATAAGACGGCTCGACCGCAGCCGCTGCCATTGCGAGGATGTTGTTCTCGCCGAGATTTTCGGGCCCATGCTCTGGAGGCAGAAGCATGTAGCGACCGCCGACGATGCGAGAGAGCCAGCCCTTTCTGAGAAGGTTGCGGATGACTTTTCGTGCCGAGCTCTCCGAGCCGAGGAGTTTAAGAACGTCAGCTGCACGCACGACTGAACGCCCCTGTTCCCGAAAGGTCAGCACAACTCTGGACTCTGCGGGACCGAGCGTTCGAAGATTGGTCTCCATGGATTTTTGGCCCTCCATAGGCCAACATTACATATATAACACTCTTGAGGATCAATCAAGGCAGTGATAGTTCTGTATGCAAATTTAGCCCTTTGAGGGGCAGAATTGATTACAAAACGCTCCTCCGGACTCGCTAAGTCCGATGATGAACCGGCTGCCGAAAAGGCCCGTTGAGCGGCCAGACCGGAGGCCACAGCTATCAAGCGAGCTATTCCTTGCGCAATGCTCGCGGAACGTGTTGGAATTCATCGCGCGCGCCTTCGATGATTCATGTTTATCTTAATTATTTCAAATGGTTGCGTGTCGTCACATGTCAGTCCCAAGCCTGACTGAAAATTTTTGACCGGTCTGGTTCCGGTTTGGGGTTCACCCTGGAATTAGGCGCGAAGAGGCGGGCCAGACGTGGACGCCTGATCACCACTGTTGCGCGCGCGAGGCGGTAAATGGCGAGACCACTGAACAAAAAATTGGACGAAGGCGGGTTCTACACCCGCCGCCCCGAAATCGAGGCCTGCATCGACGAGGCCCTGACGCAGAATGCCGAGACGGTGCTTCGGCGCGCGGCGATCCGCAACATCCGTGATCCCGACTACATGCCCATGGAGTGCTTGCTCCATCTCATGCGCGAGGCGCGCCTCCGCAAAGACAAGGCGATGGAAGGCAAACTCTACGTCCACTTCATGTCGCGCTGCGAAGCGCGGCTGAAGCGCGCCATCCCGGATGGCAGCCGGACGGACGCCGCCGACCTCCGCGATGCAGTCATGTTCAAGTTCAATGTGATGTTCGCGCGTGTCGGCACCAATGAGGACGCCACCGCCCTCGACTACTACGAAGTCAGTTTTAACCAAGCGTTCCAGTTTCTCTGGTGGAAGCAGGTCCGCAAGGACGACGCGCGCAAGAAGAACTTCGTCGATATCGGCCAGGAGAAGGATGAAGACGGCCGGCCGCTCGATGAAGAAAATAGGCTCGCAAAGCTTTCGGACGCTGCACGAAGCCCTGCGCAGCAGGACAGCGTCGTCTATCTCGCGCAGATCGGGAAATTCCTCGCGACGTTATCCCCGGCTGACCGGGAGACCGTCAGACTGGTCCTGATCGAAGGCTACACGATCGAATCGGATGATCCGGAAGAAGTCACCGCTGCTAAGATTCTTGGCGTGGGCCGCCGGGCCATCAACAAGCGGCTCGCCAAGGTGGCGGCCGCACTGAAAAAGTTCCAGCAGGAGAGCTGAACATGACGACCATCAATATGAAGGACGAGAGCGACGTGCTGTATGCGCTCGCCCTCGCCATGCCCACCCCCGATCCAAAGACGCTCGACGACTTCGTTCGAAGACATCCGCAGCATGCCGCAGCCTTGACCGAGTTCGCCGTCGAGCTCGCGCTGAATGCGCAATCCATCGGCGACGAGGAAGGCGATGACATTGTGGATGGCGCCGTCAGCCCTGCTGTCTCGCGCGCGATCAGCCATTTCCAGAACGTCTCATTCGAACTGGAGAAAAAAAGCATGCCTGGCGACTGGGAGAAGAAAGGGTTGCCGGAAGCGCCAAAATCGTTCGGCAATCCATTTGCGTCCTTAAGTACCGAAGGCTTTCGAGCCTATGCGGCTAAGCTTGGCGCGAACTCGATATTCGTGATGAAGCTCCGCGATGGAAGGATCGATCCGGAGAGCATTTATGCACGTCCTGGCTTTTGCAGGGTTGCTGCCGACGGCCTCGACATTCCTATCGAAGCGCTGATAGCGCATGTCCGATCCGGGCCAACGGTGAGCGCGCAGCAGCTGCACAAGTCCGACAGCAAGCCCGTCGCCGACAAACGCGAGACTTTTGAAGAAGCGGTCCGCAGTTCGGGACTGACAGCCGAACAGCAGAAACGCCTTCTGGACATGTGAGGCGCAGATGGATGCCTTCGAAACCATACGGATCGCGGCCGCAGGCCTGCACGATCAATTTGTGGCAGGCGGAGCCGACGCGCTCAAACCGCTGACGCTCATCGAGGCTGCGATCAAGCATTACGGGATCGAGCTGGCATTCCTCGAGCCGGGCAACACCGCGCTCAATGGCGGCCGCGCCGTCTTCGATCAGCAGAGCCGCACGATCTGCGCGGAAGACAAGGGATCGGACGCGGATCGCGCGCTTCTTGTCGGCCATGAGATCGGTCATGTGGCCGTTCACACGATGTCGAGCTGTTGCAGCACCAGTGACATTGACCCCTCGCGCTCGACTGAGTCAGCGCCTGTCGGGCTGCAAAAGGTCGAAGATTACGGAGCACGCGAGCGGCGCGAGCTTGAAGCGAACGTGTTCGCCCGAGAATTCCTGTTTCCGCGCGATCTCGCCCGCACAATGCATGTTGATCAGGCCTTATCGGCAGTCAACATTGCTGGTGCAACCGGCTTGCCGGTACCGCTCGTGCGGCAGCAGATCCTGGACGCGCTGCTCCTGCCGAAGATCGAGCCGTCAGCAAGCAAACCCAAACCAGTGTTCACGGAGGACCCGGCGCAGGAGGACGCGGCTCGTCATCGCGGATCGCCATACTTGCTGCGCGCAGGTCCCGGGACCGGCAAAACCCGAACGCTCGTCCGGCGGATCGAGACACTGATCGCGGACCATGTCGATCCGCCGTCCATGCTCGTGCTTACCTTCTCGAACCGTACAGCAGGCGAGCTGTCGGAACGTCTATCCAAAGCTGTTGGCGAAGATGCAGCCCAGATGTGGGTCGGCACCTTCCATGGTTTCGGTCTGGATCTCGTCAGGAGGTTTCACGACAAGCTCGACCTGCCGCCGGACCCGACGCTGTTCGATCGCAGCGACGCAATCTCGGTGCTGGAGCAAATTCTCCCAACCCTGCCGCTCCATCACTATCGCAATTTGTGGGACCCCGTCGTCGTATTGCGCGAGATTTTGCAGGCGATCTCGCGCGCCAAAGATGAAGTCGTCACGCCTCCCGAATACCGGCGCATGGCCGAAGCCATGGCGAAGAGCGCTGATCCATCAGACGAGAAGGCTACCGATCTCGCTGCGAAATGCGTGGAGATCGCGTCGGTCTATGAGCTCTACGAAGATGCAAAACGCAGCCGTGGCGCGGTCGATTTCGGCGATCTCATCATGCTGCCCGCTCTGCTCATCGAGCGCGACGAAGCCGTACGCAACGCCGTTCGTCTCCGTCACCGGCATCTCCTCGTCGATGAGTATCAGGACGTCAACCGCGCCAGCGTCCGGCTCGTGAAGGCCGTCGCAGGTGCCGGCGAGAACCTCTGGGCGGTCGGCGACGCTCGCCAATCCATTTATCGCTTCCGAGGCGCATCCTCCGCCAATATGGCGTCGTTCGGGAGCGACTTTCCCGGTGCGAAACTCGGTCAGCTGGGCTTGAGCTATCGGTCGACGCAGAAGGTGCTCGATACCTTTGGCGGATTTTCCGCCGGCATGCCATTGCCGCCGGAACTTGCAAACCTGCCGCTCAAGGCAGAGCGCGGCGTTGGCACGGCGCAACCCGAGCTGCGCACGCTCCTCGATCCAGCCGAGGAAGCCGCCGGGATCGCCGCGAGCATCCGTGAATTGGAGAGGAGCGGCACCGCCCTTCGCGATCAGGCGATCCTGTGCCGCACGAACGACAGACTGAATGAGATCGCGCAGGCGCTCGAAGACCGCGGCATTCCCGTCCTCCATCTCGGCAGCCTATTCGAGCGCGAAGAGGTCCGCGACTTGCTCAGCGTCCTCAGCCTCGCCGCCGACCGCTTCGGCGCGGGCCTGGTCCGCATCGCCAGTATGGAGCGCTACGCCATCCCGGCGCAGGATGTGAAGCGGCTGTTCGACCATCTGAAAGGCAGCAAGAAACCAGCGATCCTTTGCCTGAACGACCTGCCGTCCATCACGGACATCTCACCGGCCGGTGTGAAGGGTATCTCAAGGCTCGCTGAGGATCTCAAAGGCATGACGGCCTCGGCTTCGCCTTGGGACATGGCGACGACCTTCCTCCTTGATCGGACCGATTTGGTGCGCAGGATGACATCTGGCGCAGGCATCGGCGACCGCATGCGGGCGATCGCGGTCTGGCAGTTTCTCAATTTCTTGCGGGATCAAAGCCCGGTGGCGACGGGATCACCGGTGCAGACGCTGCTCGATCGAGTCCGCAACCTCGTCCTTCTGGCTGAAGAGCGCGATTTGCGACAGGTGCCGGATGCAGCTTTGCAGATGAACGCCGTCCGGCTCATGACCGTTCATGGCAGTAAAGGTCTCGAGTTCGAAGCGGTCCACATCCCCGGCTTCGTCAAGACAGGCATTCCCGCCAGCTACCGTGGCCTATCCTGCCCAGTACCGGAGGGGATGATCGAGGGTGCGGTTGGCACCGTCTTCGAAGAAGCCGATCGTGCCCACAAGCAGGAGCAGGAATGCCTGTTCTTCGTGGCGATGTCGCGTGCGCGGACTTATTTGTACCTATACAGCTATCGGCAGCAGCCGAATGGCGCGACCCGCAACCCGTCCGATTATCTGGCGCGCATCGCCGGAAGCCTGCGGTCGATCGCGTCTCCGCCTACGATTGATCTGCCGCCTCGTCCTCCGCGGCGTATCGAGATCACCATCGCGGATGCGTGGGAGCGCACCCACCAGCACGTATCGGCTTACGAGAGCTGCCCGCTTCGCTTCTTCTATACGCATGTCCTCGGTATTGGCACGGCACGGCGCACCACGCCCTTCGAGCGCACGCACGCCTGCATCTACGAATTTATCGACTGGCTAGCCGAGGAGCGCGTCAGTTCATCGCCCGATCTGAAGGCTGCACAAGAAGCGTTTGACGCGATCTGGAAAGATAAGGCCCCGCACGACAGCCCATACGTTACCGACTATCACAAGCTGGCCAGCGGCATCGTGGCCGGCCTGATCACGGCCGGTGCTGGTCGCCGCTTCAGAGAAGCCGCGCCGCTCGCCATCAACTACCGCAATGGCAAGGTGATGGTCATCCCCGATGAGATCGCTGAGCGGCACGACGGGGTGATCGTCGTACGCAAGGTGCGCACCGGCAAGCGGGGCAAGACCGAATTCGCCAAACTGGAATATTCACTCTTCCAGCGCGCGGCCGCGCAACACTTTGGCGCTCGCGCGATCGTCGAAGCCGTGCATCCAAGCGATCGCGGCGTCGAAGACGTACCGCTGCCCCAAGCAAAGAAGGCGGGCAACAACGACACCGCCGTCGAGAAAATTCTCGCCGGTATCGCAGCCGGGATGTTTCCGCCCGATCCGGACTCCTTCCGCTGCCCGCGCTGTCCGCATTTCTTCATCTGCGCATCGGCGCCGGAAGGCCCGCTCGCCATCGCTTAAATTCTTTTCCCAACCCGGTTCCGGTTTTGCCCGCGACCCGGAATTACCCCGGCAGAAGCGACAGGAACGGCAAAGCCCGCCCTCTCGCCACCGAAAGGGTTGGGACCATGAAGATCATTGACATCTACTATCAGGGCGAGGGCGTCAGCGCGCTCGAACATCTGGAATTCGACGCCGAAGCTCCGTTCGCCGCGTTGCAGGCCGCGATCGCTGGCAAGCACAACATCGCGGGCGAGATCATCCTGTTCATCGAAGACGAGGCCGAGCCTGTCGAAGGCGACGCCAAGCTCCGCGACAAGGCTGGCCGCGCCGGGATCAAGGCGCATGTGCATCGCTGCCGCAAGATCGAAGTGGTCATCCACTTCAAGGACAAGACCGTGCGCCACGAGTTCGCGCCCGGCGCGACCATCGCCCGCATCAAGCACTGGGTGACGGTGCGCAAGTTCGGCATGACCGAAGAGGAAGCAAGCCACCATCATCTGCAGATCGCGGGCACGACCGATCAGCCCGATCCGGGCACGCATATCGGCACGCTCGCCTCCTGCCCGAAGTGCTCGGTCGCGTTCGACCTCGTCACCACGCCGAAGGTCAACGGCTGGGAGGGCGCGTGAGCACCGCGGCACCGGCGGGGCCCGATGAGCGGGCCCTGCGCGCCGACCTCGCCCGACCGGCGTTTCGGCTCGCGCAATCGGAAGGTCGCTTCCGGTTGATCTCGATCACCTGGCCCATCGTCCAGCTCGGCGTCTCTGCCATCGACGGCCAGGAGTACGTCCTGCGCTTCGACTGTAGCGGCTATCCGGCGCTCGCCCCGACGGCGCGCCCATGGGACGCCGAGCGGCAGGTGCCCCTGCCGTTCGATCGATGGCCGCGCGGCAAAGGCGGTCGTGTCGGAGCCGTGTTTCGTCCCGACTGGAAGGAAGGCACGGCGCTGTATCTGCCGTGCGACCGCGTCAGCCGGGAAGGCCATGACAACTGGCGCACCGAAACCCCCACGATGATCTGGCGTCCCGAGCGTGGCATCACACTGTATCTGGAGATTGTGCATGAGCTTCTCAATTGCGGCGATTATCAACCGGTGGCTCGCGCCGCAGCGTGAGCTGTCGTGCTCCTGGTTCCTATGGCGCCGGCTCGCTGCGCGATTGCGGGAACGCGGACGCGGCGAGAGCCGTGAGAGCGGCGCGTTCCTGCTCGGCACCACCGACGCCAACGGCGCGGCGCGGATCAGCGACTTCGTGCTGTATGACGATCTCGACCCGCACAGCCTCGACACCGGCATCGTCCGCTTCGACGGCAGGTATTTCGGGCGGCTGTGGGCCATGTGCCGAGAGCGCGGCCTGACGGTCGTCGCCGACGTGCATGTCCACCCCGGCGACTCCGGGCAGAGCAATTCCGACCGCGCTTACCCCATGGTTTCGCAGGCCGGGCATATCGCGCTGATCATCCCGCGCTTCGCGCGAAAGCCGATCCCGCACGACGACATCGGCATCTATCGCTACCTCGGCGGCGGCGCATGGCAGACGGTTCCGTGCGAGCAGCGTCGTCGATTTTTCAGCATTGGATTTTGAGGATGCCGATGAACAGCTTCACTCCTGCCGACGAAATGCACCGGCTCGCCAAGCGAGCCATGGACAACGGAACGGCCGCAAGTCGGCAAGAGGCCGAGGCCTTGCTGCGCGGCTACCGGATCGCGCTATCGATCGGCCCGGACGAGGCGACGAATCGTCATCATCAGGCCGCGCTTCTGACCGCGATCGAACTCGGTCGGCGGGTCTTTCTCGGCGGCGTCATTGTCGAAGGATGCCTCGATGTGCCGCTGGCAGTGAAGGTGGCTTCGGGACCGACGCTCCGTCATGCGGTCGCCGCCGCCGGAGGTGTGCCTGCGTCCCTAGCTGCGGGCATCCCACTCATTTCGATCGGCGGGCCGGCGAAGGAAAAGACTGACGGCTTTTCGATCAGGATCGTGTTCGATGGCTGGCGCGGCGGCATCGTGCCCGGCCACGCAGATGGTCCTGATCGTGGCGAGATCGGACCAATGGCACTGTCGCCGATGCTAGCGGCAGCCTTGGCAATCAACGAGGCGTTTCTTCACGTTTCCGGCGATAGCCCGTTCGCCGGAAAGCGAAGTGCCGGTCTCGATCTCTGGAACCTCTCGCGGTCCGCGGACTGGCTGTCCGGCGACGAAGGCGTGCCGGAGCTACACTATCTTCCGTCCAACCTTTGGCTGATCGGCCTTGGCCACCTCGGCCAGGCCTATCTCTGGGGCTTGGGGCTTCTGCCTTACGCAAGCGACGCGAAAGTCGGGCTCGTGCTCCAGGATGTCGACGCGATCACGCCGTCGACCGAGAGCACCTCGATCCTCTCCGACAGCACGATGCATGGTCGGAAGAAGACGCGGATTGCGGCCGCGTGGGCGGAGCAGCGCGGCTTTGAGACCGCCATCACCGAGCGGCTCTTCGACGAAACCTGCCGCCGCCATCGCGATGAGCCGGCAATCGCATTGTGCGGCCTCGACAATGCCGTCGGCCGACGCGCGCTCGACCAGGTCGGCTTCGACTTCGTGGTCGAAGCCGGTCTCGGCAGGGGTCACCAGGATTTTCGCAGCCTGCTGATCCACACACTGCCCGGTGAAGTGCCGGCGAGCGAGTTGTGGAGGGAGGAAGGAGAAGCCGTTCAGACGGCGGCAGAAGCAGCGGCCTATCGCAAGATGCTCGATGATGGCTCGCTCGACCGGTGTGGCGTGACCCTGCTGGCGGGGAAGGCCGTCGGCGCCCCGTTCGTGGGAGCGGTCGCGGCGACGCTGGTCCTGAGCGAGGTGTTGCGCCTTCTTCATGGCGGCAGTTTGCACAGGCTCGTCGATATGAATTTGGTCGACCTGACCTACTTTCACGCGGTGCCCCAACTGCGGGACTTCTCGACACTCAATCCGGGATTTGTGAACGCGCAGGGTTAGCCTTCGGGATCGGGCGCTGTGCGGCATTTAGAATCCCGACGACCTCATTCGAGATTATCTGTCTCGCCGCGGAAACGAAAGCTGGCCTGCTGCCGGTTTCGTGGACACCGAGAAAAGGTGTTTCATGAATCTGGAGGTGGGGTATGGCGAGGCGAGTATTCAGTCGTGAGTTCAAGGTCGAGGCCGTTCGTCTGGTTCGCGAACGGGGTGTAAGCGTCGCGCAGGCATCGCGTGACCTCGACGTGCATGAGAACGTTCTGCGCAAATGGGTGAAGGAGTTCGGCTCTGATCCGAAGCAGGCCTTCCCTAGCCACGGGCAGCAGAAGCCCGAGCAGCTGGAGATCGAGCGTCTGCGGCGCGAAGTGACGAAGCTGAAGGCGGAGCGCGACATCCTAAAAAAGGCCGCTGCCTACTTCGCGAAGGAGTCGATATGAAGTTCGGCTTTATCGCGAAGCACCGATCCATTTGGCCGGTGGCATGGCTATGCGAAGCGCTGGGCGTCTCGAGATCAGGCTTCCATGCCTGGCTGCATCGCGGGCCGAGCGCGCGGACGATCGTCGACGAGGAGCTGACGACCAAGGTCCGGACAAGCTTCATCGCCAGTGCCCGCACCTATGGGGCGCGAAGAGTCTGGCGGGATGTGCTCGCCGATGGTGCATCCTGCGGCCTGCACAAGATCGAGCGGCTGATGCGCGCCAACGCTCTTCGCGCGCGACCCCGTCGCCGTGGCCTGCCGAAGGACGAGGGTGAACGGATCGCATCGGCCGTCGCGCCGAACGCGCTCGACCGGCAGTTCACGGCCGATCAGCCGAACCGCAAATGGATCGCCGACTTCACCTATGTGTGGACGGCGGAGGGCTGGCTGTACGTCGCCGCCGTGATCGACCTGTTCTCGCGAAGGGTCGTCGGCTGGTCGATGAAGGCTGACATGTCGGCGCAACTCGTCACCGACGCGCTGCTGATGGCGATCTGGCGGCGTGGCAAGCCGGACGCGTTGCTGCATCACTCCGACCGCGGCTCGCAATATAGCAGCGATCAGTTCCAGCGGCTGATGGCCGACAATGGCGTCGTCTGCTCGATGAGCCGTTCAGGCAACGTCTGGGACAATGCGGCTATGGAGAGCTTCTTCTCGTCGCTTAAGACCGAGCGCATCTGCAAGAAGGTCTATCGGACGCGCGACGACGCCAGGGCAGACGTGTTCGATTACATCGAGCGCTTCTACAACACAGTTCGTCGACACTCGACGATCGGCTACGTCAGCCCGGTTGAGTTCGAAAGGAAGGTGGGATTAGCTTAACTGCCTGTCCACGAGACCGGCAGCAGGCCAGATCTCCTCCCCTAGGAAGGCTAGCCAAGCGGTCCTCGGGCATCTGGGGCTCTCTTGCTCGCTTGCATGATAAAGCGATTATCGGAATCAATAGCAAGCAAACGCCAGTCCGGCAGCGATTTACGATGGCTCATGAGTTTGGCCATCTGCTGCTGCATGAAGGCCTTCGACAGCACTCCGACAAAAGCTTCAAAGTGAATTATCGCGACCGGACCTCATCTGAAGCCACGGACGCCGACGAGATAGAAGCCAACTTTTTCGCTGCTTGCATACTGATGCCGCGCTGGTTACTCGACGCAGCTGACGCCATTCATGCTCTCGACGACGATAGCGCTGTAGCGGATCTTGCAAAATTATTTGATGTAAGTCCCCACGCCATGAGCTTACGTCTGGCAAACGAGTACGGCAGATTCAGCCCATTTTGAATCTCGAACAATCAAAAAATGCTCCCGACGTTCACAATGACCTCGGAACAGCGAGGTTCGATGCTATTTGCCTGCACACGCGCGAAGGATCGAAGAACCTGACATCCCCTTATTCCGCCATTGCTCAAACAGCGTCTTGGCGGCCTGCGCCGACTTCTCATAGGTTTCTAGCGTGAGGACCTGTCCTGGGATTGCAGAGCTACGAAAGATTGCCACTTCGTATGGAGTGTCGTCGTCATAGGCATCAGATTCCTTTACTGTTCGCGGCAGCGTTTTAACGCCTGCAGCCGCCATGTGGAACCCAACCGAAGCCTCTCCCAACTTACGATTTGGCCCGAGATCGCCGACGATGGCAAAATGGGGTTCTCCTGCGTCGCCGGACTTGCGCATTGCCACAAGATCTCCAGGAGCAACGTCGATCACAGAAGCCTCAGGCAACTCTTTCTTGCATTCCGTCGCATTCGATGCCCGATAGCTGGCCGACCAACATTTGGGGACCACTAGATATGGGATTGCTGAATCGAGATATTGCTCCTGCTTGCATTCACCCGAGGACAACCCAGACATCGCGCTCGTCATAGATACTAGCAGACCTTCCGCGGTCTCGCACGGTTGCCCCTTGAGTGAACCTTCCATGTGAACCGCAATTGAACCGCTGGGATCAATACGCGTACCGTCTGTCAGCGCATATCCGCTGTCTCGATAGCGTTTGAAGAGCGATAGAAGCGCTGGGCAATTCTCGCTCCCAAAATGTGTCGGCTTCCCCCCCTTCAGCGGTCCGTACATTTTGAGACCGTTGCAAAGAGAATCCATGGCGCATCCAGACGCCAACGGGTCCTTGTCCTTGAATTTGGGAGTGCCGCATTTCAGGCCTGTCGGGTCGACGGCACTGTAAGATCGGGCATTACCATCGGTATCAACTCGGAAGCTCGCTTTGAACACAACGGCCGATTGATTGTATCGAACGATCTTTTTGTCGTCTTTTGCTGGCTGATAAAATTTGCTCGCTAGAGGACAGACCTCCGCAGCAAACGACGCTGAGCTGAGTTGCAGGATTATTGCGCTCACTACCACTCGTTTCATGACGCGATCCTCAAGGTGTTCCTCTTGAAAGCAGTTTTCGCTCGCCCGCCCATCGCAGCGATGCGTCCGTTTAATCTGGGTTTGGATCGCCGAATGAAGATGGCTGCCCGTCTACTCGAAACTGAAACACGAAGTATGGAGGAATGCAGGTTCCCTTAGCTGCATTTCCTGGAAGCTCCGGGTAAGGCGCCGTGCAAATATAGTCTTGCCGGCAAGGGTTGGCTCGATCGCATGCCCTCAATCCGGCAGTCTTTGTCAGCCGCAGACAATCGGGGAATGGGCGCCCATCGCTGATACATTTGTTAAAACCAGTCGCAGCGACACGGCCGCACTTGGCCTCAGGAGGCAAATTTGTGCAGCCATCGATTCTAAGCATGCCGGCGGGAAAACCTCCACTAGAGGTTGCAGCGTCGAGTTCTTGATGCGAAGCGACATAGTCAGATCGGCCCGGGGGCGGAGCGGGTAGACCGGAGCCCCTAGGGGGAGAGTTTCTTCTGTAATTGTCATCGCCAAACTTCGTCGTTGAAATTTCGCCGAACTCCAGCGGGTCGCCGATTGCGACAGATCCGGCGGTCACGCACACTCCAAAATCGGGCTCGCGCGACGATGAATGAAGAGGTTTGCACTCTAGCCCGCGGCCGCAGTTCCATGAGGAAAAGCTGACGTCCGACGCGCTCGACGTCGCCGGATAGCATACCGACCCCCAACCATCGAACAATTGTGTGCCAGTCAAAGCTGCTCGGTAGCGATCCAGTGGACGCCCAGAGAACCCGCGATCGAAGTCAACAGGTCTTCCGGCTGCGAAATCGTCAATCACAGCTTTGCGACGCGGCAAATCCGCAAAGAAATGGGCTGAGCCGGGAATATGAACAGCGTTCGCGGTGATTGCATCTGCACGATCAGCGCCAGGAAAATGGAAACCAGCGATCGCTCATGTCTGATGACATCCTGTGCAGCTGTAATCGTTCAAGCGCTTCAGGAACCCTCCCGGCGTCAGCACGGTCTTGAGTTTCGAGCCTGTCTTGTTGACCCTATTGATAGCCGACTGAACCTCTCCCTCTCCAAAGAGGCCGTAGAAAGGTTGATTCTCGCTGCGCGCCGGGCCTCCGGGAGAGATCGAACGTGCCTGCGTCGACAAATACTCAAAGGGAATATCCAACACGCCTCGATCAATCGCCACCATAGTTTGCGGTCGGAGCATCCAGGATTTGAACGCACTGAGCTTCCTTGCATTAGAAAGCAGCGCTTGGCGGTCGATTTGATTTTCAAGTACGGTGACGAAAAATGGCTCCCCAGCGCTTTCTCGACGGAACACTTTTAGAAGATATTCGGCGTCGCCTCCAAGGTCTGGCTTGCTGCTCACGGGTAGTCTGAGCATTTGGAGATTGACTTCTAGCCGATCAACGAGGCCCGGACCCAAATTTGACAAAGGCCCGTTCGGCGAACGAAGATAGTCAGCGTAGGCCTTTTCAGTCGTTGCTTGATGCGCAGACTGCTGCCAACGCACTGCGATCTGCGAACAAGGTGTCGGATCATTCGTCGCCTTGGCATCAAGGACGACATTTAGCGTTATGGGCAAACGCGAGGTCACCTCCGCCCCGCTGGCAACAGTGACGTCGTAAACGAAACGATAGATAAACCTGATCTCACCACAGTTTGCCATCTTGCTGTGGCTTGCATCTATCTGCTTGTACGCACGATCCATCCGGTTCACGATCCCGACAAGCTGGAAGCTGGATCGCGAGTCCGTGATAAAGTCGGGGTTGAATCGAAGCCCGTTCCCAGCTGCTGTGGCAAAAACACTTCGAACGTCGCGGTCCAAGCTCTTGCCGGGCAGGTTGGTGATTGCTGCTTTCAGACTTCTGGCAACGGGGCTCAGGACAGTTCGAAATAGGTTATCGTTTTTGATCGATGCCGCCGGATCGCTGGCCGGCGCTGACCTGCCACTGAGTTTTTCCTCCACGCGGAGTTAGAGTCCGGCCCTTCGAAGGACGGACAGATGAAGCGAGCACGGTTCACGGAAGAGCAGATCATCGGCGTGTTGAAGGAGCACGAGGCCGGCGCAAAGACCGCCGATCTGGCGCGCAAGCATGGCGTGTCGGAGGCCACGCTCTACAACTGGAAGGCCAAGTACGGCGGCATAAACGTCTCCGAGGCCAAGCGGCTGAAGCAACTCGAGGACGAGAACGCGAAGTTGAAGAAGCTCCTGGCCGAACAGATGCTGGATGCAGCCGCACTCCGCGAGCTTCTTGCAAAAAAATGGTAGGGCCCGCCGCCAAGCGCGAAGGCGTCGCGCATCTGCAGGCCGTGATGGGCCTGTCGGAACGGCGGGCCTGCTCGATCGTCAACGCCGACCGCACGATGATCCGCTACCGGTCATGCCGACCGCCGGATACAGAACTGCGAACGCAGTTGCGCGACCTCGCCAACGAGCGCAAGCGGTTCGGCTATCGGCGGCTATTCGTTCTGCTGCGCCAGAACGGCGAACCGTCCGGGATCAACCGCATCTATCGGCTCTACCGCGAAGAGGGTCTCACTGTGCGCAAACGGCGGGCGCGACGGCGCGCGATAGGAACGCGGGCGCCGATCCTCGTCGGGGCGGTCGCCAACGCCCGCTGGTCCCTGGATTTCGTCCACGATCAGCTCGCCAACGGCAGGCGGTTCCGGATCCTCAACATCGTCGACGACGTGACACGGGAGTGCCTGGCGGCGATCCCCGACACCTCGATCTCTGGCCGCCGCGTGGCGCGCGAGCTTACCGCGCTGATCGAACGGCGCGGTAAGCCGGGCATGATCGTCTCCGACAATGGAACCGAGTTCACCTCGAACGCCATGCTCAGCTGGGCGCAGGACAATGCGGTCACCTGGCATTTCATCGCGCCGGGGAAGCCGATGCAGAATGGCTTCTGCGAGAGTTTCAACGGCCGGATGCGCGACGAACTTCTCAACGAGAGCCTGTTCCTCGGCCTGGATCATGCGCGCGAGACGATTGCCCACTGGGTCGCCGACTACAATCAACGCAGGCCGCATTCCGCGCTCGGCTACATCCCGCCGGCCGCATATGCAGCTAACCTCACCGCAATGCGCGGGCGTCCGGGCAACCCCGACCAGCCCGGCCGCCCGCACATTGCTTCACCCGCGCCAGACGGCGTAAAACCCGCCGAGGCTCTAATCGCCGCCGGATGAAAGTTCAGTGGCAGGTCAGCGCCAACAGTGCGTCGATGCGAAATCCGCGAGACCCCTCTGTTGGCTTTTCCAGCTCGATTAAAACAGCCGGATCAGTGATGGCTGCCCCAGACTCCATCTCGATTGCGGAGGCTGCCGCTGAACTCAGCATGGCCAACCCCCACGTCGCACACAACAAAATAAAGCACCGCATCTTTCGCCCCCACAGCGTGCGGTAAACCAATTTTCGAGTTGGGCTGCCCCCGGGGACTGAATTCTACGGCAGGACGTGGGCGCTTTGCAATCCATTCCGCAAAATGCACTCGACGCAAGTCCAGATCGCTGCACAACTGTCTTGCTCGTGCAGCGACAGCAAGTGTTAGATGCCTCACAGTCCGCTTGCTGCATTCTGATGTCTTCTATCTACGTCTCGCTCCCATAGAGGTTATGACAAATGCCGAGAACGATTGGATCGATACGCAGTTTCTTCAATTCCTTTGCCTTCATCACGATTTTCCTCTCGATGACTCTCTGCATAACGCAGATTGCAGCAGCGGCCCCTGAAACTCCAAAAATTGAACCGCAACAGCAACAGAAGCGGCTGGCCCTTTTTCTGGATGGGACGTGGAATGAAGTCGACAGCAACACCAATGTTTGGAGGATGAAACTGCTTTGCGCGCCAACGAGCACGGACGGGAAGGCGCAACTCACCTATTACGAGATCGGCGTCAACGGCGTCATTGGCGGCTCCACTGGGAAGGGCCTCGATGCCAACATCCGTAAAGCATACGAGTGGTTAGTTGAAAATTACAACGACGGCGATGAGATTTTCATATTTGGCTTCAGCCGGGGCGCCTACACGGCGCGGAGTCTTGCGGGACTGGTTGCCAATTTCGGCGTCCTCAAGCCTGGCTCGCCGATCGGCGTTGGGCAGCTGTTCTCGCGTTACAAGCGTTCGGACGAGGAAACGATCAACAAATTGATCGAACTTAAAAATGCGGGAAAAACGGACGGGTTCACGCTAGAAGAACGTTGGCTCCTCAAATACTCTCGTCCCACGAAAATCAAGGTGGTCGGTGTATGGGATACCGTTGGATCTCTCGGTATCCCAGCACTGAATATCCCAGGGGTCAGCAGGCCGACGTTTGGATACCTGCAGACGGGCCTGAGACTGCAGATCGAGCACGGCTATCACGCATTGGCGATTGACGAGCACCGGAAGGCATTTGAACCCACGCTCTGGTCGATCCGGACGCCCAAGGACGTCAGCGAGCCTCGGCCTGCGCTTCGATCGATTTCTAATGTCGAGCAACGATGGTTCGTTGGAGCTCATGCCAATGTCGGCGGTGGTTATGAAAGCGACCTTCTTGCTCAGGCCCCACTTCGCTGGATTATGAAGAAAGCATCTCTGTACGGTCTCACTTTCAGGAACGACGTCGAGATCGATGGCGACATGCTTTCTGCAACTGTAAATGATTCACGCAGAGAATTTCTTGATGGCGCCTATGCCACAGTCTCACGCACGTTCTATCGGACGATTGGTGGCGCTCCTGACGTGCGTAACAACGGCACCCACACCAACGTGAATGAGACCATAGATCAGTCTGTATTTGAGCGCTGGCGCGCGACGCCATCGTATCGTCCTCAAAATCTTGCCGATTGGGCGAAGCGCAAGAACATCGATCCGACAGTCATCAAAAACTCTGTACGTGCCGATGATCCAAGCGTGACCGCTCCCGACTAAACTACTAAGGCTCAAAACAAACGCTTCGCAGCCAAGAAATGCGCGAGTCAGGCAGCGACAGCTCCCCAACGGTCATGAAGGCAACCCTGTAGCATCTTCTCAAGATTGGAGCAGCAACATGCGTTATGCGATTGCAGTCATAGCATCGACATTTCTCAGCGGAACCATCGCGCTCGCAGAGCCTGCTAAGAAACCAATTCCACTGACAACGCAGGATGTACCTAGGAGCGCTTTGGCGGAGTTCGGCGCTCAGCTTCTCGAACCTAGTGAGGCGGACACCAAAGGGGTCGGCGTTCCCTTCATCTTCCCTGACGATGCTAAGCCAGGAGCAGATGCTAAGCCGCCCATCATTCACGGCATCGATCTGTCGCACCACAACTTTCCCAAGAACGCCAAATATGACCTGGCAGGCTTGGAGAAGCGGCTTGTGGCATTCGTGTACATGAAGGCTTCTGAAGGTACGACTTACTACGATCCTTTCTTCAAGAAGAATTGGACCCAAGTTAAAATCTTGAAGGGAGGATATCACTTCCTATCAGCGAAAAAGGATCCGATTGAGCAAGCCAACAATTTCATTCGCCAGCTCACTGCGGTCGGCTACAAGGCGGGACGCGATCTCCCACCTGTTTTGGATCTCGAATGGGATTGTTCAGCAGTAGTCGATGGCAAATGCGTGCACGACTACTGGAGCGACTTAACTCTCGAGCAAATTTTGACGCAAATTGCGAGAGCTTCGAACCACATCAAATCGAAGCTCGGAGTCGAGCCAATCTATTATTCCAATGCCTACTGGATCAGTTCCGTCAAACTTGAGGGAACTGCGTTCGTGAAATCCGCAAAGTGGTGGATGAATGATTTTACAAAGAAATCCTATAACGCAGGCAAGCCCCGGTCGCCTGCCGGAGTAACTCCTCTGCTTTGGCAATTCACTGAAAATGGCAAGCTAGTCGATAGCTGCAACCCGTTGTCCCTCAAGTCACTCTGCACCGATACGAATCGTGTGATGATGTCGTTGGACGCGTTCAAAGCGGCTATGGGAGTGGCGGCAAAATGAGCTCGTCAACACTCTCTCGTCGTCGATTTATCGTAGCCGGTGGTGGCCTAGCGCTCACAGAAATCGTCTCGGCGATCGCTCAGGCGGAGACGATTTCCGGAGCTTCGAAGCCTCATAGAAGTACAGCTTTGCTGATTGGGAACTGGTCGTACAAAAAAGCGCCGAGTTTAAATTCGCCCTCTGTGGATGTCGCCTCCCTAGCCAAGGCGCTTCGGAGTTGTAACTTTGATGACCCCAAACTCCTTACAAATTGTTCCGTCGACGCTGCAGAAGTCGCAATCGCCAAATTTGCGGAGGAAGCGCGTACTTCGCGCATCGCGCTGTTCTACTACTCAGGTCACGGCATCCAAATTGACGGAAAGAATTACGGCGTTCCTGTCGACTTCAACCCCGACCGCGCGATAATCGAGGCAGAATCCGAAGGATGGAATCTAATCGACCTGGATTGGGCACAAACCGCTATCGGGCGGGCTGGCTCTGCTGGAATCATGGTAGTTGACGCGTGTCGAGAGAACCCCTTCATCAATCGTCTGTCGAAGGCGAATCCATATCGCAAATTCAAAAAAGGCTTGGCCCCACCTGAGCAGCCAAAAGAATTTTTTTTGGTTAGTTATGCGACCGCGGCCAACGCCCTAGCGAAGGATGGTCCGCCGGGTCAAAACAGCTTGTACACCGGCACCCTCCTCAAATACATCACCGACTCCTCACTAACAGTCGATAGATTATTCAGGACGGTGAAGACTGCTGTTTGTGATGCGTCCGCCCCCGGAGTACTGCCAGGTGGAACGACCGATGCGTCATGCCAGCGTCCAGAGACAATCAGCAGTATTGGCGAAGAGCTCATCTATCTCGTGCCGCCCAAAGGCGACGCGAACGATACAAACTCCAACAAAATCGTTTCTCTAGGATTGGCGAACCTCAATGACCGGATCGTTTCCGATTATCTCGATTTATCTCTCTCAGGCCTTCGTTTTAATTATTTAATGCTGAAGCCGGACGGCAAACATCCTGTAACGAGGATAATACCTGACTTGCCGCTATTCACTAGCGCAGATCGGAGAGCGTCACCTCTGATCATTGCCGGCAGCGGCGGCTATTATGAGCCGTCAGAGGCCGCAGGTGGCTGGGGATTGTCTTATCCGGTCTTAGATCTCGTTGTGCGCACAACGAGTCCTCAGGCTCTCACTGTCAAGAGCATTAAGGTTCAGACCCGCGCGTCGAGGGAAGACCCATCGCCTTATTTTGATCTATTCGCAGAGGCCCTTGAGCCTTTCAGCCTCACTGTCATCAATCAAAGCTGGGAGAAGCTCAAACAAGTCGAGCTGGCGTTCGATCTTGTCGGTCGGCGCAATATTGCAGCCGACGACGCGAGGGAATTCGCCGATAAGGAGATGCCAACATCGCTGCCGTTGAAGGCAAGCATCAGTGGTGTCGATCTCTCGGAAAGAATATCTCTGTTCGACGCCATCCGGTCGCGGTTCCCTGAGGCGGATTTTTTTAGATTTCTTCAGAACCATCAGGTGGAGCTTCGGGGTCGTGGAAGCGTTACAGCCCGCGCATACGACAAGTCCGGCAGCCCAAGTGGACCAAAAGTAAAATTGCCCGATGGCTTTGCTGACTGGTACAAGAAACTCAAGAGCGAATTTGACTCCTTTGACATGGGCCCTTTGTGGATTGCTGGAAAGGCGACCGCCACATCGGAAACAGGGTCAACACTTATGACCGATTTTATGGCTCCGATCTGTGTTTATAATTATGGGGTCGGCGGTGGCTCTATTGAGTTCGATCTGAAAGAGTTTATCGCTCTTCCTATCAACGGAACCGATTTTGTTGTCGACTATCCCGTCAACAAAACGCTAAACATAGATAAACAAACATTCAGAGGGCTGTATCCATTAGTGACCAAAAGAAGCGCGTTCATGGATTTAAATGTCTCTGTCATAGACGGTCAGAATAATTCAATTTTTTCCACTGGTTGGATGCAGCTTCACACCGTCATTTCACGAAATGACCGAGCGGCCGCGATCGCGGCTAATGGCAAAGTCGCGGAGAAGATTTGACTGATAGAGATCGGCTTTCAATTCCCGAACCAACCTCGACTCAACAAAGAGGGGGACATGATGAGGTAATGCCACGGCTGAATTTGCCTGGCTCCTCTCGAGCTCGGCGCGGTCTTTAGAATTTCGACGTCATAGGGGCTTACAACGACAGTACGCCGCTGCTGTCCTTCGTTCACGACCTCGGGCGCCGCAGGGCTCGCGTCGTCGGCGAATGGTCGGAGAGCCGAGGTTTCAGATCGACGCGGTGTTCGCTGCCGCCCACGACAGCCCGGCGAGACAATAGGCGAGCCTTAGATCGATGCTGGATCGGCACGTGGTTAGGGCAAGAAGACAGCGCGCGGTCGTCGAGGCTTAATTCGATTAATCGCCGAACAACGAACCGGGAGAACATCGCTTCGGCGACGAAGAAACCCGCGCCAATGGCGCGGGTTTGTAAAAAAAAAACGCCGCCTTCAAAGCGCTCTTACGACGGACGGTGGACCGAACCGCCGCGCCCCCTACCGCGAACAATGCGACCTTTCTCGACCAGCGCCGTCCGCACCTTCCAGTACCGATCCTCATTCCATCCGAGCTCGGAACGGAACGCACCATTGCCAACCGGCGATGAATGTTTCCGAATGGCGGACATAAACGCCTTCTGGTCTTCAGCGAAGGTGGGGCGTGCCATACCAATATTCCTTTGTGAAGTCCGACTCCGAGATAGAGCCGACGATAAATGAATCAATGCAATCTTCGTAGGTAAGGAACTAATGAACCGTCAACTAAGTCGGCATTGAGCGGATGCCCGGATTGACGAACATTTCTGGTCCTCAACAAGCACGCGCCGCCGCGAGACTGTTTCGTCACACCGACAGAGAGTATGCTGCTTCGAAAATTGAAAGCTGTCTTCAATTAGCGGACTAACGATGGCGACCCGTAGTAGCCGCCTTGCCAAGTTTCACAGTGGCCAACCTCCCGGAGGCGCGCCGGTGGAAGTTCTTTGTGAAGACCATGTCGGGACATACTTGTTACTTTTCCTATGCATTTTTAAAGACGGTTTGTGGTACAGCGCAAAAGGGAATGAGCGGCTCCTGGGCGCGGTGGTGGGCTGGCGCTTGCCAAGCTCTAATATTTCGGCCGGACCAAAGCGAGCCGCTCGATTGTAGTTGCCGACTCCCGGTTATTCAGCGAGACGCCCGCATGGTTCGCGCGCGTGTTTTTAGCGCTGATGTCTGCCGACGTTCTCGGCGCGTCGCTTCTTCACCGAGTCTGCACACGAGGCATGCGCGATGCGGACAATCAACCCATCCAAACGCCTTAATCAGCAGATCGCTGAAGGCGTGATGTCTTCCCTTCTCGAAGTTCTGCTTTTGATGCGTCGTCAAATCGGATGGTCTTGACTGCCTGCGCCCCGACCTCAACGGCTCGCTCGATATTTAATGCCCCCCCTGCAGCATCGACCAACCGCTGAAGGTCTTTAAATTCAGAGCACCACGCGACTTCTTGATCTCGGTCGCGATCTTTATCCCGAGGCATAAGTGGTCGGTCGGAACCTACAACACGGATCTGGAGACGCGAGACATCGTTAGGCGCGCCGAGCTCGACGCCATAGTCCGTAGCGCCCGGCTTTCGAACAACAAGCCTGCCATCACGAACCCACGCCGTGGCCATACCCTCCCTTACCTCATAGCCTAGTGCCGACAGCCCACCTAGAACGGCTTTGCGACGGGCCGTGGCCGCAATACTAGACATTTCTTGCTCGGCGATCAGCGCCGCTTCGCGTAACAGGTCATTGGCCGTCTCATAAGTGCCGGACTCCGCAGCGCGGCCAAGGACCGTCGCGTAAGTGAGCGCTCGTTCAGTTCCGATACCCGATAGGGCAGCTGCTGCTTCAACGAGACGGGCCCGATGCGCAACATTTTCGCGTAGACGCCGAGCGTCGCGCGACGCTTCCAGTATTAGCGAATCCAGAAGCAATGCTCGCTTTTCCGATGACGCTTTCAATAACGACCTCGCTCGGATTTGATAGCGTTCAACCAGCTCGGCATTGCCAAGCGCTTCAATCGAGCCCAATGCTGCATCGAGACGTGAATGAGCTGGATCTTTGGATGCGTTTGCAACGACCCAGGCCTCAAGTGTCAGGGCGTCCTCCGACTTACCAAGCCGAGCGGCAAGATTTTTGGCGTCCGCGCCAATAATTTCTGTACCCTCGCTCCCGACTGCCGCCAGATCGCGTAAGCCAGCATCCAAGATCGCTCGGAGCGCCGCCTCGTCGCTCTCGCTAGCGGTCTCGGCCTTCGCTGGTATGGATGACAATTCCGGTGGCACTCGAACGCCAGCTGCTGCTAACGCGCGAATGAGGCTCTCGGCAGATTCGGCAAGATTGCGACGCCGTTGCCTCGAGCGTTCAGCTGCAGAGATCGCTTCGCGAGTGATCTGATCCGCTTCATCGCGCATGAACGCGGCTATCTGTGGCGCCTGCTTCTGAACTTCTTCAAATCTCTCCCTCTCGATCAGAGACTTCAACCTCTCGATGCCTTCGGAAATTGCTCTGTCGGCTGCCGCGTTATGTTTACCGGCCCGCCGATATGCCCGTAGCAATTCCTCGGCTGCCGCCGTCGCAATCGCTATCTCCCGTCTGCAGATTGCCTCCAGCTCCTCTCGGGTGACTATGTGGACGACTTTCGGTCCGGACATTTCAAGTCTCCTAAGACAGAGCTGCCTTCAGCGCGGATTGCAAGCGGCCGCGCTCTTCCTCTGGACAGTGATACCAAGCATACGATGATACTCTGTGCATAACTGGAATGGCGCGTCTAAGCACGCTGGGCCGCCATATTTCTCTGTGCCTGGCATGCTTGAGCAACTCGTGGCGCGGTGCGTCACACTCAATTCCGATGCCAAACAATCGAGTTCGAGGATCTTCGACAGCGAAATCTATGCCGAAGGCGTCGCCCTCAGAAGCCGGGATCGGATCGTATCCGAGCTCGCGAATATAATTGGCAACCGATGAAGCAAAGCCATCTTCCAACTCGTGCTTAGCCCTCGCACGACCAGCAGGACGCCCCCCGATACGTCCGGCGACGTCGCGTGCACTGTCGAGCTCACCGGCGCTCATGCGCTCGGCATATTCGAGATAGGCTTGCAAGTAGTCGCGTGGCTTGTTTGCCAGACGTCCGCTTGCAAGCCAGTCGGAAATATCTGGTACCGGCATCGACGTTACGAGTACCACTTTGTCACGCGCCCGGGTGATGGCAACATTTAGACGACGCTCTCCGCCCGCTTGTCCCAAGACACCAAAATTCCTTCTGAACGTTCCGCGGCGGTCTCTACCAAAAGTGGTCGAGAACACGATGACATCGCGTTCGTCGCCCTGCACGTTCTCGACATTCTTCACGAAGAAGCCCATGTCTTCGCCAGCTTGTGTCCGGTCACGTTCGCGTCGATACACTCGCAGAAATTCCGGATCCACCTCTGCTCGCCTCTCGACAAGCTCCTCGACTAAGTCGGCCTGTTTGCGATTGAATGTCACCACACCGATGCTGGGAGGTTCGGAAGCTCCAGCCCACAGCTGCGCCAGCCACTCCACGACGGATTCCGCTTCTGAGATGTTGGTTTGATTCTCGTAAACGCCATCCACTCTGACGACTTCAACAGGTCGTATACGCTGCACTTCGCCTTGTGGATGTCGAACGGGGACGCTCAGGTCGCCCTTGTAGAAAGCGGCGTTCGAATAACTGATCAATTCTCTGAATTTTGACCGGTAGTGAATCTGCAGCGTAGCTGAAGGCAAAACCCCACGCCCGAGCTGCAAGAGATCCGGGCAGTCCTTCACCTCGCGTCGATTCCAGGTCTCCTCGCGCGCATTGCGCTCCGATTCTGTCGCCCCTTCGTCCAAGAAGTTTTCATCGTCACCTTCATCTTCGTCGTCGTCGATCCGCCCAGAGAAGAAATTCGAGGGAGGCATCTGCTTTTCGTCACCTGCAATGAGAATTCGCTTAGCGCGAAAGAGCGTTGGGACGGCGTATTCGACAGGCATCTGAGACGCCTCATCGTAAACTACCAGATCGAAGAGCCCTGCCTTCAGAGGAAGTACTCTGCTCGCGACGTCCGGGTTCATGAGCCAAATCGGACGCAAGCGCATCAGTCCGATATCGGCGCCCTGATCTATGACTTCTCGTAGACGACGCGCCCTCGCCCCCCGTAGGCGCGTAATGTCGTCCCATGCAGTCGCACTGCCCAAGCCTGATGCATCTGTATCTAGTCGTAACAGCTCTCGATTGAAGCCGCGAAAATCTCTATCAAGGTTCGCGAGAACGCCTACCTTCCGATCAAGCTCCGCGCGATCGAGCGAAAGCTCAGGAAAGGCCGCGTCTAGTCGGCCTTTCCAGGCTAAGAGAGCCTCTCGCCTTATGGTGCGCCTTACAATCTCGCCGACTTGTGCGGCGTTGGTGGCACGCAAGCCGACTTCTTTGCTTCGCAGAATGCGAAAGATCTTGAGAACATCGGGATCGAGGTGCGCGGCCCTGGCTCTGAACCACTGATACGATTCCAACGTCCCGAGGGATGCTGTGATTTTGTCTAGTTGTGCGGCAGTGTCCTGATTTCGAGAGATGCATGTGCTGAGCGCACTTACCCATTCGTCGCGAAACCACGTCCTGAGCTCGCTCAATGCACTTTGACTATGTTGACGTGCATCATAGCGTGCAAAAACCGCTTCAAACTCTCGTCGCAGTTCGACATAAGCCTCCGCGGTTCCCGTCCGAGCCGCATTGATTGCATCCTCAAGGCGCGGACAAGCCAAAATTGCAGCACAGGCGTCTGCTACGGGATGTAAGATTGAGAGTAAGCTCTTAACGTCGCCAGTAAGCGAAGCAAACGTTGGCGGCGCGTCGTATCCCGACAGCCGCAATGTGCCGCGTACTCCAGCAACTTGTTCACGGAGGGGCCGAATACCGATTTCAAGTCCGCACGCGTCCCTCAAAGCGGCAATCCGTGCGTCGTCGGATATCTCACCATGGCTCGCAAGCAGCGCGCGAGAGCGCTTTCTTGCGGACCAGCGACGCGGACTCAATCGGCCGAAAGCCGAGACAACGGCTGCTGCACGCGTGGCGTCAGCATGAATAACTCGGAGCGCCGCCAGCGGGTGCGCAATAACAATCTTATGAAGGGCGTGATCGTGATGCCCACTCTCAAGGTCATTCAGACCGCTGGCGACTTCCTCGAGACGACGGATCACCTGGTTTTCGGAAATCGCGCGGGCATCCGCGTGAAAGAGATCGAGCCACGCAGCTACTCCTTTGCGCGTAAGATCGCTCATTCCTTCGAGCATCGGGCCATATGTCTGGAGCCACGCCACTAAGATGGATGGGTCATCAACATCGAACCTGGCCGGTAAGTTTGCCAAAACGGTCCGACGATCAGCTTCAGAACCGATGAAGTTGGAAAAGTCCTCATTGACCGCTTGGGAAACTGACGTATCGACCGCGAAAGGCTTGAGCGATTCGAGGGGGCTGTCTTCGAAGCTAGCTTCCAGCCAGCGGCGGGACAGAGGAGCGCAGGTCTCCTCAATTGCCGACATGCGACCGCGGTCCAGACCCCCCAAGATTGGCCTGAGTCCAGGCACATCGATGGTCGGTCCGTCATTCTCGATTCCCACAAGTTCTGACAGAAGTTCGCGATAGCTCAGTCCGGTTAGATCGTCGACTGTGTGGATAGCAGCATGGTGACGGTCGATGTCACCTTCCAAAACCTCGATGCGGGCCGACGCCTCCTCGCGCTGACGACGGATTGTTGCGACCCGGCTCGCCGACTGGGCGCGGACGACAGCGAGCTGATCACGCGTATCTCGCAAAATAGCTTCGCGATCCCGGTTGATGTCCACAACCATAAAAAGCCGATCGCCAAGCCCCTCGGCATCTAGCCGCTTCTTCACGACCGTGAGCGCGGCCTGCTTTTGGCAAACGACAAGGACCGATTGGCCCTGCCCGACGGCGTCGGCGACCACATTGACAATGGTCTGGCTTTTTCCGGTTCCGGGGGGGCCTTCGACCAATAGTCCGGGATGGATACGCGAGCGCTGCACTGCTGCATCCTGTGAAGGATCGCTCTCCACCACTATAAAACGCTCTCGTTCTCGAACCGGCTGCGCCTCGACCTTCAAAGGTGGCTCGGCAGAAATTCGAAGCGCTACATCTAAGCCTGTGCCGCCTGGCGGCATCCGAGCCATCTGACGCAGGTCTTCGGCTACCGATTGACCGGTAAACTCCGCATTGAATATTGCGGCTGCCGGAAAAAGTTCAAAGGTGCCAATCGGCACCTTGGCGTCCTTGGAGGGCAAACGCACAAGGTCTCGCGATTGTGCCTTCGCGAATACTCCGAACGCATCGATTACATCTGCAGTCTTCAGCGCGGAGCGACCAAGAAGTTCGTCTCGCGTTACCCGCCACTTTTGAAATATCTGTTGCCCAAGTATGCCCTCGAGCGCCGGATTGAGACGAACCTCTTCGCGTTCACGGTCAAATGCGACAGTTGCCACGCCCGAGCCCGGCTGCATGTCAAAGACAACCGGCCATAACAGCACAGGTGCAACCCGCGGCCGGGCCTCGGCCTCTACGGTTGTTCCCCTGCCGTCTCGAATGACAAGAAACGGAAACCCAAGTGTTCGTCCGTCGATGCCGGTGTCCCTGCGAAAAGTCGCTGCATGCGAGACAAGGCGTCTCAAACGGGATTCCCGGTTCTCATCGTCCAGATAACCAGCTGGATCTAGCTGAATGGGCACATCTGCGCGAGAGAGCACGTGGTTCAACACCGCTTGTGCAGGTTTGAGCCCGGTACCTAGCTCCCACAGGTCCAACCGTGGGGTCGTCTTCCCAATTGAAAACCGGGCCAGGGGACCGCGCGATACCGTCCCAGATACGCGCTTTTCAAAGTGCGAAAGGAGTGTAGCGACGTATTGCTGCCTCGGCGGCTCCTGCCACAGTTCTTCAGGCACCGCCAACAGAACCGCAGCTCTCGGCAGCGGCATTCTACGTTCGACCCGAAACGCATCGGCCCATTCGTCGATTCTCTGAATGCCGCAGCGCGCAAAGTTGGCGATCCGTCGATCAACTTGAGCAAATAGCTCTCGACGTGGACAAATGAGAAGGGCCTCTGCGGCCTCCAGATCAAAAGCCACGCCGGTCTGAGCCGCGAGCTCTTGCGCGGCGGCGGAAATTGTCGCAAGCGGGATAAACTGATGAGATGCCGCCGCGACGAGAATGATAAGATCTTCGTCTGACAACCGGCCACGCTCAACGATCGAGGCAAGACCTGGATGGTCCGTGTCCGGGTAAACGCGCCGGATTGCGTCGCGTTCTGCTTCAAGATTGGCTCGGGATGACGCCAGAAGAGCAACGCGGGCTCTCTCCTCGTCGAGCTCGACCTCAAACAACTTCACCCGATCACGAACAGCATCGGCGCGTAGCCGCAGGCGAACGAGCCAAGGTTCGCGGTCCATCCGTTCCAATTGGCTCGCAGCTTTTCCAGTGATGATCGTGTACCCCACTGCGGGGTGCGCGAGCAGCCAAGCCGGCGTCACGATCTCTCCTCGCAATGAAAGCGGAAGCGCCGGATTTAGCGCCATGAGCACAAGGGCAAGCCGCAGGTCTTCGTCGAGTTGCTCATCTGCGGCGAGCGCCCGGACAGTTGCTACGAGTTTCGGATCGGATTTGCGTTCGACAAGCCATGTCGCTACCCCACCACGCATGACCAGTTCGCGAGCCGCTTCCCATGAAGTCAGCTCAGCAGCAGCTAAGGCAAAAGCATCTGGGCGCGCGAAACTCCGGCCAGCGATTGAAATCATAGGCCCCGGCGGGTCAACCTCGGGATCCGCAGCCTCGGGCGCATCCACCGCTTCCCCCGCAAGCCACGCTCGTACCTTAGTCGCAGACCAACGCTTGAGCGGATCGCGCGCCAGTAATCCGCGAAGGAGAAGTCGATGCTCAGGGCTTAGATCGTCAGGCAGCGGGACGCCACGCGTTACCACGTGGAGCCGAAACGCTTGATCGTCGATCCCCTCGAAACAGCGCCCGGCGGTCGCCTGTTCGAGGACGATCATGCCCAGAGACCACCAATCGGACGCAGCGCTAACCGCGCCTACGATCGCCTCTGGCGCTGAGTAACGTGTCAACTCCAGTGGCGCGACAGCATCAAGGTCGAAGTCGGAAAGCCTGGCGGATCCAAAACCCGTTATGACGAGATCGAGTGGCTCCAAAGACCGAAGCAAGATCGTATTGGGGTTGAGGTCACGATGCCTCAGCCCAGTCTCGGAAAATGCGGCAAGCGCGCGACCCAGCTCATCAATTAGACGTCTCAAGCCCTCGGGCGATTGCGAAAGCGCAAATCCTCGATCCGCAAGCGAACCGCCAGCGATACGCTCCGTAATCTCGAACGCTCTGCCATCGTGGCGGCCTGTCTCAATGAGCTCGGGAACATGATCCCTGTCCATTCTCGACAAAACTTCATGAACCGCCGGGTCAGGTTCAGCATCCGGCCGGTAGAGCGTGATCTGGACCTCGCGCCCGTCTGTGCCTCGCCCGTCAAATATCAGAAACGGGGTATCTGCAGATGGCGCATCATGCTTCCGAACAATCAGCCAGTTACCGATGAACTCGGGCGCGCTTGGCTCTGGGTCAGAATCCTGGGTTGGGTTTTTTGGCGCAACGACCTGCACCGGTGCGGCGTCGGCGCCGCACCGAAGACAGAGTTCGTCGCCTGCTTCCATAGCGTGGCCGTTCAGGCACCTGCGATGTTCAGCATCGTCATGAGGCACATTGTCGGGAGACTCTGTCAGCGCTCCTTCTTCGCGTATTTCCTCGCCAGAAAGCGGCCATAAGCATTGTGCGCCGTCCTTAAGGCCCTCACATAAGATCTCCGTGACGGGACGATCCGACGCGCAGTTCGGGCAATGGCGGACCAGGGTCTTGGCGTGAACAGTCATAGATGCGGTCGAGTGTCTTCGGTGGTTGCAGCACGATGCCCTTCAGCGTCCAGCCAACGTTGGAGCCGGACGAGGTCGCCTCGCAATGGGATGCCAGCGATGAATGCATCGCCGGACTGATCGTCGATCATCACGTCGAGGTGCGAACGTCCGCTATGCGGCACTTTCGCGAGCATCCCGAACCGCGCGCGCCCTAACGATGTAAAGATCGTAGTTCTTTGGTTATCGCTGCCCCGTAGTGCAAGCGTCTGTGGCGTATCAATCTCAAAAGGGTCTGAGATGAGAACGTCGAACAAGCCGGCGAACAAATCGAGAGGTAGGCGTTCAATCGGATAGCCGGAGTAGACGAGGATATCCCCTGCATGTTGCGAGCGAATACCTGTTAGGAGAGCAATCAACGCAGACGGCTGATCAAAAGGCTCGCCGCCAGAAATTGTGAACCCATCGGCATGGTCGAGCCACGGCTGCGCTGCCTGCAGAACGGCCTCAATCGTCGTCTCTCCACGCCGATCGTCCCACGTGTCCATGGATATGCAGCCTGGACAGCGGATAGAACATCCCTGAAGCCAAATCCCGACCCTGTTGCCAGGCCCAAGGGTCGTGACTGGAAAATGCAATCGCGAAAGTTTGATAGCTGTCGCGTTCATGAAACCTCGACGTCTACAAACTCGGAGCGTGACATCGCCAAGCTCGTCACACCGGAAGAATCAGTCGAGAGATCAGTAATGACATATCGATCGCCCGGCCGGGCGTCCTTGTCGAACATGGAGCGCGCCAGCGGGTTCAGAAGGTGGGTCTCGACCTTATTACGGATGCCGCGCCCGCCGTTGGAAAGATCGGCGAGACACAGCGCGGCGAGACTGGCTCGCGCTTCTGAGCTCAGGGTTACTTCAACCCCCTGCGTCGTGAATATGTCGCCGAGTATTCCCAGCACCATTGCCTCAAGAATCTCAGTGGCGATGTCCGGCCGAATGAAATCGAAGACGAGAACGTTGTCGCCAATGCGATTCAAAATCTCGGGGCGATTCAGGACGGTCTTGAAATGGCGCTCGATTTCAGCCCGAATCCGGCCCTGCACGTCGTCGAAAGGATCGGCAGGTGTAACGTTGGGGACCCGTGACCCATCGGCCTCAAGTCGGTAAATCCCCAAGTTCGACGTAAACACGATGAAGGCTTCAGAAAAATAAACCCTGTCCCCTCTTCCGGAGGTCAGAACGCCGTCGTCGAGCACCTGAAGAAACTTGTCTAGAATCCTGGGGTGCGCCTTTTCGATCTCATCGAACAATACGACGCAGAAAGGTTTCTCACGGATCGCGTTTGTTAGCTCGCCGCCGACATCGTAGCCCACGTAGCCCGGTGGCGCTCCGATCAACCGCTGATCCGAGTGTTCGGCAGAAAATTCCGACATGTCGAACCGGATGTATGCCGTATCGTCGCCAAACAAGAGACTTGTAAGTGTCTTGGCGAGTTCCGTCTTACCGACACCCGTCGGTCCAGCCAGAAACGCAACTCCCCGAGGTCGGCCACCGCGGCGAGAACTGCCAACACCGGTCACTGCGCGCTTCACTATATCGAGGACGCGGGTAACGGCATGGTCCTGCCCTCTTACGCGCGCGCGAATGAAATCTGCGCCGCTTTGAATCTTTTCTCGATCAATGCGAGCCCAAGGGTCTTCAGTCACTCCGACCTTATAGCGGCGAACCGCGTCGCTCAGTCGACCTAGCGTCAGACCCTCGGTACGGCCAAACTGAACGATAGCGGCCAGATCTAAAAGGAGCAGCCCCTCGGTCTGCTCTACGAGTGCAGAACGCGCCTGCGCGATTTGCCGAGGCGTGGCTTCCCCAAATCCGTCCAGCGTCCGGACCAGGCCGAAAGCAAGTTGGCGGCGTAGCCGATGATCGGGCTTGGCGACAGGAACGTGTCTAATTCGCGGGTTATCGACGACCAGCCAGTCGGGAAGGTCCCCCTCCTTATCGACCACCCAAATGACCGTGTTGAAGAACGGTCGCGCGGGAGCGCCATACGGTCGGGGTCGGGCCTGATGTGAGAGAACGAGCGCTCGGGTAAACGCTTGGTGCTCCGGCCCGGATAGGCTGTCGTTTCGAACAATGAGCCTGGAGGCAAAGTCGGCGACAAGTGCGATCGGCCCGTCGCCGGTCCAATTGGTCACCCGCTGCAGCACGTCGGAAAAAAGGTCTAGCCCTGCAGGACAATTGCCTCCGGGCGATGGCGTGAGCCCCAATCGCTCGAGCAACTCACTGCGTGCGCCGCTCGTGTCCCCCCGGCTGGAAAGCACTCGAAATCCCGAAATCGGATCGTAACCTAGAACGCTGGAATACCCGCTCGAGCACAATTCACTGGAGAGGGCGGCCCCCAGCGATACCGGTGCAATAGATCCTGGCGCCACTTCGCTTAGTTGAAGATCTCGCACGTTGCCGGAAAGAACGAACTGGGGTTTGAGAGGCAGGAAGCGCAAAAGGTCACGGAGCCATCGCGGCCGTTCATAGACAGGAGCGTCGTCCAATTTGCCTCTCAATGGCGACGCTGGATAACGTCGCCCTACTCAAGAAACCTAAGCAGAAATGGTGTCTCGACCGACACAAGTTCAATGAGCGGTTGCTACCGCAGACTTCGCCTTATCTGAGTTTGCCGCCCCCGCTAATGCGTCAGTCTAATCCAATTTCGATCCGATGCTATCGTCAATTCAATTCATTAAACGGTATCTTCCAAGCACCTCTCTAGTGGGCTTGGCACGTTAGCCTGGCTCGCTGACGCCAAGTGCTGCATCGAGCTCGTCAGAATATTGGCCTGTCAGACCATCAACTTCAAATTTTTCCATGCTCGGCAGATCGCGAAGAGAGCCTAGGCCGAAGGCTTCCAAGAATCTCCGCGTTGTCACGTAGGCGAGTGGGGCGCCCGGGTCTGGCGCGCGAAGACCAGCTTCGATCAGCCCATGTCGTCGGAGCGCGCCGACAACATCACGGCTGATCTCGCGACCGACGAGGGTCGAAATCTGAGCGCGCGTCGCCGGCTGCAGATACGCGATGGCAGTTAGCGTCAACATTTCGGTTCGAGTCAGCTCCGGTGGACCTGCTTGCCGAACCTTGTCGCCATTGACGGTGCGCACCGCCTCAATGAAGCGCGGCTTGGTGCGCAGCTGGTAGCCACCGGCGACAAACACGAGATCGTAAGGCCGCGCGCGGAGCTCCTCGATTATGTCGGCCAACAGATGATCGAGATTGCATTGGGGGCCAACGAGCTTGGCGAGCGTGTCACGAGGAACGGGATCTCGAGCGGCAAAGACAGCCGCTTCAACCCGGCCCATCCACTCGCGCCAACGCAGCGCCGGTGGAAGATCGGCCAGATCCAGATCGACTAGTTTTCCGGCTGCGGCCGCCATGCGCCCTCAAAGACCGTAAAGCCGGAAACTCGGACGACCCGAGATTTCTCGTACGGCGTTGAGCTCGACCAATCGTTCGAACAAGCGTCGCGCCGCGCGATCCGATAGACCCGCACGTCGCCCTGCGGGTGTCGGCGCCAGGCAGTCATCTGCCAGCAGGAGGGCGACAACCTGATCCGATTTTCGCGCACGCAATTGCGGGGCGACCGCAAGCAGCGTTTCGGCGCGCCAGCCCAGTTGAGCTGCCAGACTGTGCGCTTCGGCTGACGCAAGCGCGTAGGCGTGCGCCACCATTTGCGGCCAATCCGGATCGTTGGGCCGTGGCCGGCGACCCGTGGGCCCCCGCCGCAAGGCCGGCTTCAAGAGGGCGTTCAGGAGCAGCGGGACGGGCTTGCGCCACCGCAGCCGGCGGGCAAGCACTAGGTCGGCTGCCCAGCAGGCGAGAAGTTCGCCCTCGGGACCCGGCAATTGCGCGTAGATCCCGCTCGCAGCCTGCGCAGCGATCGAAATCGGATCGCCAGTTGCAGTGGCAATTTCCTGAAGCCCGGCAGCTAGATCGTCCGATCCAGCAGCCTCGAGGCCATCAAGCAATGCGAGCGCAGCCTGGATCCGTTCCGAACTGATCGTCACATCTTTGGCCGCCAAGTCGCGCCACAGCCGATGGATACGACCGGCCGGTCCGGGGGCGTCGGAGATCGCCAAATGGACGGTATCACGAAGGGCCGCCTCGTCCTCGCGCAGCCGCAAGCTTTTGGCGCTGGCGGCGGCCGCTTGCAGGGCGAGGCGTTGGCGCCAGGCGCCCGCAAACGTTGCGTCCTGGCGCACGAACCCGTCGAGCAAAGCGAGCCCGAAGCCCGCTCCAAGGAAAGCGCTCTCGGTCGATGCGGGCGAGAACGTTGCCCACGACGGAAACGATTGAAATTCTGATGGTTTAGAAACCGACGGCGGTCGCGGAGGCCTGCGTCCGCGCAGCCTCGCCGCGCCAATTTCGGGAGGCTCGAAGCGGTCGACCAGCGTCTCTGGTTCAGCGAATCGCATGCCAGAATCGTCACCTTTTGACGGCGCTTTGTCACGCAATTTTGCGCCTAAAGCGCCGGGCTTGTCGGGACATTTCTATGTCCGATAAGATTGCATTATCGGACATGATTTGGGAGCCCTTTCATGATGGGCGAAAACACCCCTTTTGAGCCCCTCGAGACGTCCTTGAGGCGTCGGGAAAACCAGAACGAAGCTCGAACCGAGCCTCCCCTGCCCCAAAATGGCGACCTCCGCGCACCGGTATTGGCAGACCCGGCGCTTTCTGGGCTCGCCGAAACCGCCAAGGCCTATGCCCGGGCCTCGCAGGCGCAAAACACCCAGCGGGCCTATGCGGCGGACTGGCGGCATTTTTCCTCTTGGCTGCGGCGCCGGGGGCTCCCGGAACTACCCGCCGAACCAACGGCAATCGGGCTCTATCTCGCTGATTGTGCTGATAATTCCAGGCGCGGATCCGAGCCGTGCTCTGTTGCGACCCTTGAGCGCCGACTTTCCGGAATAGCTTGGCGTTACAGGAGCTTAGGAGCGATCCTCGACCTACGTGACCGTCATATTTCGGCGGTCATGGCCGGAATTCGCCGCCAGCAGGCCCGGCCGCCGGCCCAGAAGGCCGCCATCTTCGCCGACGAGCTCATCGACATGCTGTCGATCCTCGACATGGACCTTCGCGGCATCCGGGACCGGGCGATCCTGGCCATTGGCTTCGCTGGCGCGCTCAGGCGGTCCGAAATCGTCGGGCTCGACTGCGGGGCCAACCAGAGCGAAGACGGATCGGGCTGGATCGAGATTCAGAAGGACGGCGCCCTATTGACGATCAGCGGCAAGACGGGGTGGCGCGAAGTCGAGATCGGCCGCGGTTCGCGTCCCGAAACCTGCCCGGTCGCTCTCCTCGAGACCTGGCTCAGGCTCGGGCGGATCGCCCACGGCCCGGTCTTTCGGCCGATCGCCCGAAAGAATGGCGGTGTGGGGGCCGAGCGTCTGACCGACAAACACGTCGCCCGCCTTGTCCAGACCACTGCCCTGAAGGCCGGCATCCGTGGCGATCTGACCGAAGGGGAACGGAAGCGGGCCTTCGGGGGCCACTCGCTACGAGCGGGCCTGGCTTCCTCCGCCCAGATCGATGAAGGCCATGTTCAAAAGCACCTGGGTCATGCGAGCGCCGAGATGACCCGACGTTATCAACGCAAGCGCGATCGCTTCCGGGTCAACCTCACCAAGGCGGCAGGGCTTTGAAGGGCGCGTCAGTAGTCCATGCTTTTGAAGCCAGCTTCGGGTATGTTTCTATTAAATAACTCCATTCAGAACAGATACTTGAGACTATTTTCGTTCCGGTCTTAACTGAAAGGCTCGCTCCGGTTTTTCGTTAAAGGCGGGAATTCCGGTTTTGAGCCGAAAGCGACACTCGAAGAGACGAGGAACGCTCATGACCCTCTTTGCGAAGATTCCGAGGACGCGGCCAGAAACACTAACTGAGTCAACGCGCTGATGGACTCCCGATGAAACTTCAAGCGGAAAAGCGGCCCCCGATTTTCCGCTAAGCGCTTCAAATTGAAATCGCTAACGGAAAGCGACAGCGGCGCCGCGATCAGTGCCCAAGGAATCTCGGCTGGAGTCCAAACAACCATATTCGATCTATCTGATTCAATTACATCTTTGCGATATTGAGGAAGCTATCATCAATTTTGCTTCCGTACCAGCGTATTGCTAAAATGTTGCGATTTTCGGTCAATTTTGACCCTTCTGCGAGCCTAACGAACGAAGGCCGCGCGTTTCCAACGGCTTAGACTGATTTCCCTGCTGGCCTGGAGTGCGGTTTTGGGGCCTTCAGGAGCCAGAAATTGGGCTCGGACCGAGCTGAAAGCCGCCAAAAGCATACCCTTCTGGGATATCGGCAGCGTTATCAACTGACCATTTCTATATATCTGTCAACTCTGTACAAAAGAGTTGCGCGCGGCCCCATATGTCGATAAAATCGCATTTCATCGACATGTTTTGGGTTTGTGTCGATGCTATCGACATATCGTCGCGATCTGTCGATAAAACTGGATTTCATCGACATGTCCTTCGATCCGGCTAGGCCTTTCAACGATCTGCCGGGACTGCCGCCGGCGACGGATATCGAAACCAAGCCGGTGCTGCGAGCTTGCATCAAAGCTCGAGCGGCCATCGCGGAACTCAAGGTCTCCGGCCAGCTCATTCCAAATCAGTCGGTGCTGATCAACTCGATTCCGATCCTGGAAGCTCAGGCCAGCTCGGAAATCGAGAATATCGTCACGACTACGGACCGCCTGTTCCGGTTTGTCGGGGGATCGGAATCCGCTGCCGATCCTGCCACCAAAGAAGCCTTGCGGTACCGGACTGCCCTATCCCAAGGCTTTGCGAGCCTCAAGGATCGCCCGATCACGACCAGAACGGCGATTGAGGTTTGTCGGACGATCAAGGGGGTAGGACTCGATATCCGGGCAACTCCAGGGACCGCACTCCTCAACGAGACGACGGGGAAGGTCATCTATACTCCGCCCGCAGGCGCCGACCTCCTGAGGCAGAAGCTCGCCGACTGGGAACGCTACCTTCATACCGACGACGACGTGGACCCACTCATCCGGCTCGGCGTCCTGCACTATCAGTTCGAGGCGATCCACCCATTCACGGACGGCAACGGTCGCACGGGCAGGGTTTTGAACCTGCTGTACCTCGTTGAAAAGGGTCTGCTGGACGCCCCGGTCCTCTATCTCAGCCGCTACATCATCCAGCACAAGAAGGAGTATTATGACGGATTGCTGGCCGTCACGACCGACGGCGCTTGGGAGCCATGGCTCCTGTTCATGATCAAGGCGGTTCGGGACACCGCTATCTGGACGACCACGAAAATAGCTGCAATTCGGGATCTCCTCGACGAAACCGCGGAACGCATGCGTCGGAACCTGCCGAAAATCTACTCGCGAGAACTCGCCGAGATCATTTTCGTGCATCCGTATTGCCGCATCGGCGACCTCGTCGATTCCGGGATCGCCAAGAGGCAGGCAGCTTCGACGTATCTGAAGACGCTCGCCGAGCACGGCATCTTGCGGGAAGTCGAAGCCGGCAGGGAGAAGCTCTACACAAATCCAGTTTTACTAAGCCTGCTGTCGACGGGCGGCAGAGCGCCGTGAAATCATCTCCTGGGCGCCTCCTCGGCTATGCCCGCGTTTCGACGGAAGAGCAGGCGACCGACGCCCAGATCGACGAATTGCGCGCCGCAGGCTGCGCGACGATTTTCCAGGAACACGGGTCCGGCGCTTCGCGCGCACGGCCCGAACTTGCCCGGCTCCTCAAGGACATCCGCGCCGGCGACGTCCTAGTCGTCGTCCGCCTCGACCGTCTCGCCCGCTCCGTCAGCCACCTCCTCGAGGTCATCGAACGGCTGGAGGCCAAGGGAGCGCATTTCCGATCCTTGCGGGACCCGATCGACACTTCGACACCCCAGGGCATGTTCTCCCTGCAAGTGCTCGGCGCTGTCGCCCAGCTCGAGCGCGCCCTGATCTCGGAGCGAACCAAGGCCGGGATCGCCGCCGCCAAGGCCCGCGGAAAGCTCCCTGGCAATCCTGGCCTTCGCGCGGGAGATCCAGCTGCCATCCGCAAGGCCGCGGCGGCTCGAGACAAGGTTTTCACCGGCGATGTTCTCTCCTCGATGGACCGCTGGCTTCCGACCGTCCGGCAGATGCGGCCCTCATCGCCCTGGGAAGACGTTGTTCGCGTGCTCAACCAGAATTCGACAGAGAAATGGACCGTCGAACGCTTGCGCCGGGCCGTTCGCCGCGCTGTCCGGGAAAAGGTCGCCGAGCCCCTGCTCCTAGAACGTGCGCCACGCTCGCCGCCGGAAGATCGGCTCATGATGCTCGTCGCCGGCATTGCGATTGCAAACCCCGACATGACGCTCCGGGCCATCGCCGCCCAGCTCGAACATATGCGGGAACGAACCCCTCGCGGCAGTCCCAAATGGTCCGCCTCGTCGGTCAAGCACCTGCTGGGCCAGGCAGCCCGTCTCGGACTTGCTCCGGATTCGGCGTCCGGCCGCTGAAACCTCTGAACCGCCATCACGCTGATTTCTTGTCGCGGTTCCGGTTGCCCAGCAGCGCCATTAGCATCGGGCCGATCGAGAACTCGCCTGCCTGCGATTTCCGGCTCAATTCGCGCAGGTAACCGCCGGCGCTGTTGATGGTCGAACCCTTCTGCAGGATGCAGGCAAGGACAATCGCTGCATAAACCTCGCCCATGGCCGTTTGCGCCTCCTCCCAGGCGCTGGGGCTGATCCCGATCAGCGGCCGGACGACGTTCGCGACGCTGAGGAAATCTCGCCAGTTAGAAATCCCGCCCTTGGCGTAGTCGACGATGTCAGGACAGGCGTCGAGAACCATTCGAAGCGGATATGCCCCTTCAGTTTTCGGTTTTGGTTCTGGAGCCCTCGATGGTTCGTCGTTGGGTACGGGCGCCGCGCCCCGGCCTTCTCGAAGGTCCGGTTCAAAGTCAGGAAGGGTGTCTGGATTTGAATTCTGTTTGTGGCGCTCGGAATGGGACTCATTGGCGCTTAGATTCGATTGATTTACGTGATTTTCCAGCAGGCTGAGGATCTCGTCGGCGAGCAGGGAGAGTTCGTCGGCGATCGGCTCAAGGGCCTGCCGCGGTGCCGCGCGCGGAATCCGCTCCACGATCGCCCGAAACAGCGCATGGACCGCTGTCCAATCGGCTGGCCCCTGCCCTGCCCGCCGCGTCGGAACCCCCTCCTCCATGCCCGTTGCGATCATCTTGACGATGTCGCGCCGGCAGATGGTGATGCGCTCGCGCACGAAGGCCAATGCCCGCTGCTCGAGGCGGATTTCCTCGGCCCAGGCTTCGAATTCTTCCGCCCTGACAACGAGCGGCGCGAGATCGAAGCCAAAAGCGAGTTCGATTTCCCCTGCCCTATCCTTTCGGGCGTAGCGCTTGCCGTTGGGGCTGTCGCGACGGACGATCAACCCAGCATCCACCAAGCACGCCAGATGACGGCGAAGCGTCGACGGCGCCATCCCATGAGCGCGCAGAGAGAGCTGTCGGTTCGACGGGAATACGACCAAGTCTTCCCCCGTGAGCACGGTCTCCGGATAAAACGTCAGAAGCGCGTTCAGAACAGAGAGCGCGCGCTCGGACACCCCTATGCGCGGCTTCGCGATGCAGATCGCCCGAAACACATTCCATTTGTGGACCGCCTTCTCCGGCGGTCTTTCCTTCGCGCTCGCCTGCGCCGCCACATGGGCGAGCGTCAGCGATCGCCGCCCAAAGGGCGTCGTTGACATGTGCGGTTGCATGAGCGTTTGCCTTCAGTCAGGCAAAAGAAGTCCGCCCGCCAAAAAAGACGGCAATGTCTCGTCACCGAGACTCTTGACTGCGATTCGCGGAAGTGGGATTCTCAGGCTGCTTACGAATGAGAAGGGCTTCCGGAATTCTGTTTCGGGGGCCTTTTTCTTTTGAGCCGGTTCTCCGTTTCGGGTTGTTTGGCTACGCGTTTACGCTTCTTCGCGGGTTGCAAACGCCGCGTAGATCTCGGGCAACTGCTCGATCAGATACGATCCGAAAGCTCCCGCAATCTTCTTGTTCACGATGACCGAGATCTGATGCTCGTCGTCTCGGATGCGGGCCACCTTCTTGCCGTCAGGCGCCTTCCAGACGGTCGGTGCGGGGCCTTTGCGACCCTTCTGTTCGGTGGCTGCGAAAACGGCCGCAAAGCGCTCGTCCGAGGCGCTGGCCGAAAACCCGTCAGCTGTAATGCGCTTGCGCGCCGAAGACATGGCCGCCGGCCGTTCCAATCGGACTGCGAGTTCGACCCAGCGATCGCGACCCGTCTTGGGCGCGGCGCCGATGGCGTCGAGGATGTCTCCGGGAATTTTCAGGGCGGCCGAGATCAGGCGCGACAACCCGGTCTTGTCGACCGACAGGGCGGCCATGATTGTTTCACGCTTGAACCCCCTGCCCTCCAGCGTCGCGGCAAAGCGAGCACGCTCGATGAAGGACAGATCCGTCCTGGCGCTGTTTTCCTGGCCCTGAGCAACGACAAGCTCGTCGTCGGTCATGTGCTTGACCACGGCGCGAACCGTCTGATCGAGTTCGATAGCCGCCTTCAGGCGCCGATGGCCGTAAGCTACCTGATAGCGTCCGTCGTGCGCCGGGTGCGGACGTACGAGGATCGGAACCTGCTGCCCGTGTTCCTTGATCGAAGCAACCAGCTCGGCCTGGCTTTCCGGCGAGAATTCGAGCCGATCGGCTACGATCGAGTGGTCGATCAGAGCCGTATCCAGATCATGAACCGCATTTGCCCTCATGAGCTCGAGCGAGCGAGAGACCGCCCCGATCGCGCCGCCACGACCGCCGCCAAAGCTGGCCAGAACACCATGGTTTTCAACGTGCGGCGGCGCAGAGTTGCCGGCCGGCAACTCGGTCGCGGACAGCCCTGCGAGCAGATTGTGTTTCCGCGCCATCAGGCTTTCCCCCAGGCGGACTTTATCAGTGCTTCGATTTCACCGTTGACGTTATCGAGCGCCTCCATGGCGCGGTCGTAGGTCGAGCGCGTGAACTGGTCGCGCGTGACCTCATAAAGGGTCTGCTTCGTGATGCCGGCGTCCGAGATCGCCGTGCTCTTGAGCATCGGGTAGTTCAGAACGTGGTCGCCGAACATCGAGCGCATGAACGAGACCATCTGGTTCTGCGGCCCGTCGCCCGGCTCGTAGCGGGTCACCAGATAGCGGAGCCAGTCGTAGCCCATATTGCCGCCTGCCCCGGCCACTACTTCCAGGAGATCAGACGTCATGATCAGGAACTGGCACATCGACATCACGTCGAGCATCTGCGGATGGACGGTCACCAGAACCGCGGTCGCCGCGCAGAGCGCCGACATGGTCAGGAAGCCGAGCTGAGGCGGGCAATCCACGACGACCACGTCATAGTCGTCCGCGACGCTCGAAAGCGCAGCGTCCATCCTCGTGAAGAACATGTTCTGCTTGTCGCGATCCAAGGCCTTCGGCGTCTCGTGCTCGAATTCCACCAGCTCGAGATTGGCGGGGACTAGATCCAGATTCGGGAAGTAGGTCTTGCGGATGATCTGCTTCAGATCACACCGATCCTTGTCGTAGCGAATGGCGCCGTAGAGCGTCTGGTTCTCGTGGATATCGAATTCGGGCTGGACGCCGTGCAAGGCCGAAAGGCTCGCTTGAGGATCCAGATCGATCGCCAGAACGCGGTACCCATGCAGCGCGAGGTATTGAGCAAGATGCGCTGCGGTCGTTGTTTTGCCGGATCCGCCCTTGAAGTTCACGACGGAGATCACCTGCAGGTGTTCAGCACCGCTTCGGAACGGGAGGTAGCGACGGTCCGCCTTCCCGCCGGCGTCGAGGAATTCTCGCAGGTTCTGGATGTCTTGAAGCGTGTAGAATCGCCGCCCGTGCAGTCCGGTTTCGACGGACGGCCCTTTACCCTCCAGCGAGAGCTTACGCAGGTAGCCGTCATTGACGCCGATGAGCTTTGCCGCCTCGCTCGAAGAGAACTTGCGCAGCGACTTCGCCGCCGCCGGCGGATAGAGTTGCAGCCGATGCGCCTGCAGCTTCGACGAAAGCTCGCGAGCGTGTGCGCCCACGAGTTCGTGGATGGCCATCGGCCGAGTCTTCAGGGCAGGGGCTGCTTGCACGTCGGTTTCTCGTATGCACGGCAGAACGCAATAATCACGCCTTCCGCCGTAACTAGATCAACCGATTCTGCGAGTCTGGCAAGCGATTTAGGGTTAACGAGAAGTTAACGCGCTGTCGACAGATGCATGAGTTGCCGGCCGGCAACTTTTCGCGCCAACTCAATTCTCCGGACGCGATTTACGCGCTGTCCGGCCCAACTGTCTGCCGGCGGGATGATCATTCTTCCTCGCCGAAAAATGTCGGCAAGCCGATCGCTTTGCGATTGACCAGGATCGCGCGGCGCTTCGACGCTCCGGGGTCGCTCAGCTTGGGGGAAATCGCGAGCACTACGACTTTCAGAAACGCCAGGCCCGGCCAGGGGGCGCTCATCGTGCCGTAAAGGATCGTCAGGCCGCGCCTCTCGATCGCGCGCGCGTGAGCAAGGACCGAATCGCAAAATTCTCGCCGTCGAGATGGCGCGTATTTCGCCGGTTCGACATCGTCGGACAGCACGTAGGTCGCAAGCTCCATCCATTCCTTCAATGTGGCGACGTCGCCGTCATAAGCCGACGAAAGATTTGGCCCAAGGACGATCAGGGCGTGGCAGTCGGACGCCTCTCGCACGTGACGATGGAGCGAGAATGGCTCCACGGAAACAGCTTCCGTGTCGCCATAATCCTCGACCATCGTCTCGGCCGCGGCTGCCGTCGTCAGCTTCCTTCGCGGTTCGGTGTAGTAGCCGGATGCAAATCCAAACGCCGCGCCGATTCGTTCCAACGCTTCGTCACTGACCTTCTCTCCGCGTTCTATGCGCTCGACGGTCGACACCGAGACGCGGGCGAAATCCGCCAGCGTCGAGACCTTCCAATTCATCTGACCTCGAGACATCCGCACATGGAAGCCGACGATCTCCGGCGGCGGGACGGCTACAGTTCCCGGGGCAGTCTTGGGCAGCTGGGCGATACGGTCGAAAAGATTTTGAACACTCATCGGGCTTTCCTTTCTTTGGAAAGCTTGCCTGACGATCGCGAATGGAAGGAGACGACAAATCCTTCAGCTGAACCTGACAATCGCACCCAATTGAAGAGCGCGGTAGCTCGTTTCATTTCGTCGGATGAACCCGGCCAACGTGCAATTGCGACCGAGGACCAACATCTGGGAGCCTGCCCCAGCCCGCTGACGGTCAACCTTGGCGCCGCTGCTCAATGTCATCCGGTTCGAAGCTCGCCCGGCCCGTCTCTTAAGCTTGGCTTTTAGAACCCAGAGAATTTCCGGTCCGATTAGGGATTTATACGGACTTGAGTGTCAGAAAAACATACCCTATTTTCTGACATGAAGGAGGGTGCTATGAGCATCGCGAACGCCGTCGCGCGGCGCATCGTACGTTGGAAGCGCGGCGCGGTTTTCACACCGAAGGATTTCTTGGATCTGGGAGGCCGGGCGTCGGTCGACCAGACGCTGTCCCGGCTGGCCGACAAGGGCCAGATTCGGCGGCTGACGCGCGGCCTCTACGATGCGCCGCGTATCAATCCGAAGCTCGGGCCCCTGTCGCCTAACCCTGATGCCGTCGCGCAGGCGCTCGCACGCGCGAGCGGCGGAACTCTTCAGGTCGCGGGCGCTCAGGCTGCCAACGCGCTCGGGTTGTCCACGCAGGTGCCTGCCAAGACCGAATACCTGACCAGCGGACCGACCCGGAAAGTCACCCTCGGCAAACGTATCGTCACGCTGCGCCACGCCTCACCGAAGGTGCTGGTCGCGCCAGGCAGCAAGGCGGGGACGATCGTGCAGGCGCTTCGCTACCTTGGTCCCGATGGGGCAGGGCAGGCCGCCGACCATCTTGCGTCGACGCTGGGTGATGCCGATCGAAAGGTCCTGCGCCGGGTTGCTCCGAGCACCCCTGGCTGGATGCAGCCGGTGATTTCTCGCCTGGCCGCCGGCTAGCCGCCTATGGATGCGATCGCTCTCTGGTCGAAGCAGGATCGCGCCGATCTCTTCAACGAGGTCGGCGCAGCTCGCGGCCTCGTAACTGCAATCGTCGAGAAAGATTTCTGGGTGTGCTGGACCCTGAAGCGTCTTTTCGCCGGCCAGATTTCGCCGGGACTCGTCTTCAAGGGCGGCACATCGCTGTCGAAAGGCTACGGGCTGGTCGAACGGTTTTCGGAAGATATCGATCTGTCCTTCGATCGGTCCGCTCTGGGCTTCACCGATGACAAAGACCCGGAAACTGCTGAATCGACGAAACAGGCTGATCGCCTGATCAAGGCGCTCGTCGCCGGCGTCCAGGCCCATATCGTGGGTTCTTTTCTCCCGAGTTTGTCACAGGCGATCGAAAGCCACCTTGGGACGCCGGGTCAGGTCTGGGACGTGACGATCGACGCGAGAGATCCGCAGACCGTCAACTTTCGCTATCCGTCGAGCTTGGCAGGCGGAGACTACGCGAGCGTCGCATACGTCAGTCCCTATGTGAGGCTTGAACTTGGCGCTCGGGGCGACCCGTGGCCTGCGGCTTCTCGAACAATCAAGCCATACGCGGCGGAAGAACGCCCAGACCTCTTTCAAGCGCCAGACTGCGACGTCAACACCCTAGCGATCGAACGCACGTTTTGGGAGAAAGCGACGATATTGCATGCCGAACATCACCGGCCGCGGGACAAGGCGACCGGCGATCGCATGTCCCGGCACTACTACGATCTCGTGATGATTGGCCGGAGCGTGTTCGCCGACGCGGCTATCGCAAGAATCGACCTCCTGGAGACCGTGGCCAAGCACAAAGATCTCTATTTCCGGTCCCGGTGGGCCAACTATGAGAACGCAAAGCCCGGTACGCTCCGTCTGGTCCCCCCTGAAGGCCGGTTCGCCGAGCTGAAATCGGATTACGAAAAGATGGCCCCGATGTTTTTCGGGCAACCGCCAGCCTTCGGCGACCTTATGGGCGCACTCGACGAACTCGAGCGACGAATAAACAAAGCATCACCGGGCTGATTTCGGCGTCCATTTACCATTGTTCATGGTCTGTTCTTGACGCAATCGAGATTTCGCGCCATCTTCACGCTAGCCGTCCGCATCTGCAGACGGCGGCCCGCACGAGGGGTTGCACCCCCTCGCACAGGCCTAACCACCGCTGGAGTTATCAGCAATGGCTACCAAGACCGTTAGCATTGCGTCCAATCAGACGCATCTCGAAATCAACCACACCATCTCTGCGATGCTCGCTTCCCACGGGGAAGGCGCGCTGCTGACCTCTGTCGCTCAGGCGATCGGATTCCAGCGCATGAAGGAGATCGCCGCGCAGAAGCCGACGATCCGCTACGACGACCCGAACGATACCGAGACCGATCACGCGATCACTTACTATCTTGCCGGCTGCGACGGCGCGAAGGCGCTCGCCGGTCAGCTCGGCCGCACCATCTTCAAGGCGGGTTACACGGAGCAGAAGATCAAGTCGAAGCGCCTTTGCGGCCTCGACGAGGTCATCTACGGCGGCTGGTCGGTCAACGATCCCAATCTCGACCCGACTGCGCCGACTGAGGGCTGGAACGCCTGGTCGTTCGCCCGCCACACACCGAAGGACACGGCTCACGTGGCGCCGCCCCCCGGCGTCACGATCATGAAGGGCTTCTGGCACGTTCGCCTGCCGGACGGCATCGATGCCGAAACCTTCGACCGCTGCGTGACGTCGGCTATGATGTCGCGCCAGCTTTCCTTCTGGGTGCTGTCCGGCGAGGGCCGTGCGCATTGCAAGCAGCACGGCCTCGATCCGGAAATCTTCGTGCGCCTGTCGCATGACCTGAAGCACGGGGTGTTGCGCCCCACCGAAGAGCTTTACATCATCAATCCCCGCAAGGACGCGGCCTGGTTCGCGACGATCCTGGGCGAGGCGCTCGCCCGAGTTCGCAAGGGCGGCTCGGACAACTAAGCCCGCCGCCGACATGGCCGCGCCGAACCACTCGGCGCGGCTTTTCTTTTCCTCGCTGCCCGTCAAGGCGCGGCGATCACGGGACCTCCTATCATGACAGCCAACCCCGAACAGGCGTCCGCCGACTACATCTGCATGGCCGAAAAACTCGAAGCCACCGGAAACTTCCGCGTCCTGCGCCGTGCGCCAGAATTCCCGCCGATGCCCGACGACATGACCGGTTTAAGGCGCGGGATCATCGTCGACGTCGAGACGACAGGCCTCGATCCGAAAGCCGACGCCATCATCCAGCTCGCCATCCTGCCATTTGCGTACGACGGGCAGGGCAGGGTGGTCGGCGCCGGCAAGCCGTTCGTCGGCCTCGAAGATCCTGTTCTGCCGATCCCCTCGAAGATCGCCCAGTTGACGGGCCTGACAGACGACATGCTCATGGGCCAGCGCATCGATGACGCCGATGTCATGGCCGCCGTCGGCGAACCCGAGATCGTCATCGCCCACAATGCGTCCTTCGACCGAAAGTTTCTCGAGCGGAGATTTCCGTTCTTCCAGCACCTGCCGTTTGGCTGCTCGATGACCGACGTGCCTTGGGAAGAAGAGGGCTTTGAGGGCGCCAAGCTCGCCTACCTGATGATGGGCGCCGGCCTGTTCCATGATGCCCATGACGCCGCCGGCGATTGCTTCGCGACGCTGACGCTGCTTGCCCTCGCATTGCCGAGGGCAGGGGGGACGGCCCTGTCCGCCGTGCTCAAAGCCGCTGCCGATCCCGGGTATCGGTTCTGGGCCGTCGGCGCCGCGATCGGTCTCAAGGATGTCCTGAAGGCCCGCGGCTATCGCTGGAACCCTGGCGACGACGGCCACCCACGCTCCTGGTACAAGGACGTTTCTGCCGACGACGTCCCGGCCGAGCAAAAATTTCTGGCGGAAGAAATTTATCGAAGCGACTTCGCCGGGCCGGTCATCACCGCCATCGACCCATTGAATCGATTTTCATCCCGCGGGTTGTGAGGCCGTTTTTGGCGCGTTGAGTTCCGTCCTCGTGGTAGCTCTCTAGGCGATTGATGGCGCGCCCGGCTCTGGTAGCCCATTCAATTGCTTCTCGAGGACGAGAGCATCCCACAACCACTCCGTGCGACGCTCGGGCTCATTGCGGCGCTTCGGTAGTCTCGCATCGATCGCCAGAGACTTCGACCTATCCCGCCTTTTGGCTCCGAAAAGCTCTCGTGTCATCGACGCCAGGAATTCTGGACGTGCGGAGTCAGCATGCTCCTGTCCGGCCGCCGCCTGTAGATGACGCGCCCGGTTCGCGTCGACCTCGACGACGCGAGCTCTCCGGCTAGCCCGCGTTAGAGCCACATAGAGCTCACGGAACGTCATGCGCTGTGACCGCAACACCACGACCTCGTCATATGTGGCGCCTTGGCTTCCGAAAATCGTGGCGGCGTAGTCGCAGGCAATGCGAACTCGTCCTTTGTCGTCGTGAAAATCCCGCGGCGTGAAGGAAAAATCGGTCAAAAGACTGGACCGGTACTCGCCGAGAAGACGGGCATGAATCTTTGTTGGCTCGTTCTTCTCGTCGCCTTCGATCTTGATAATCACGGCCCTCGTGCCGTTGACCACATTCAAGTGCGTTGCTTTCGACTGGAACCGAATACGATCGCCCACCGCCAGATATAGGCGGTACGGAACCCCCATCGGGGTCACAGCCCTCAGCCCAAAGTCAGTGTCGCAGATTTCATTGCGTTCCCGCCGGAGTTTACGGGCGACCCTCGTGATATGCAGTGCTTCTCGATGGCTGCGCGTGAGCGCGACCACGCTCGTCGTGTCATCTCCTGAAACCGCTTCGACCGTCTCACGCGCGACCCGCTCGACCGCTTCCTTTGATTTTGCATAGGCTTCCCAAGCGTTTACATCGGAAACCGCTTTGACGAGGTCTTCCACCGCCATGCGTTCATAAGTCGGGTCGCAATGCGGATCGTCGCGGTCGCCGGAATTGGCGACAGACACCAGCGCGTTCGCTATTCTGATTTGCTCGTCGCTCTCTTGCCTGCAAATTTCGTTCAGCTCGAAGGGGACAACCACCTTCTTGAGCAAGGTCATGCCGGAGCCAGCCCCAATCGGACTGAGCTGGGCGACATCGCCGAGCAAGATCAGCTTGCATTTGCTGTTTTCGGCCAACCGCAGCAATTGCAACATGCGCCGCGTGGAGAGCAGCCCTGCCTCATCAACGATGAGGACGCTGCGTCCGTCGATCTTCAGTCGATTTCTACGTGCCTTTTCGAACAACATTGCAAGCGCATAGGACTCGTCGGCGACGCACTTTCTGCCGGATTCAAGGGCGGTCTGCCACGCTTCTGCGGCCAGAATGACCCGCTTTCCCGCACTTTTGTAGGCGGCGACGACCGGCTCAAGGACCTTGGTCTTGCCGGCGCCCGGTGGGCCCGTAAGCACAATCAGCCGTTCCATGTTGGCGAGCGTCTCTGCAGCCTGCCATTGCCGCATCGTCCAGGGGAATGCTCGACGCTGTTCCTGCGACAAGGTCGCGCGCGGGAAAAAATAATCTCTCAAACGAGCAGCTATCCTGACGACCTCCAATTCCTCGTCGAGATTTGCTTTTGAAGTCCATCGTTCGAACCCGTAGCTTTCCGATGGCGTCAGCGCGATTAAATCTTTGTGCGAGGTCAGCGCGTTCACCAGATCGGCCGCCGGTCGCAGGTGAAGATCGTCGGCTACAAGTCGAGCGGCAAGGCCGCGATACAGGTCGGGCAGTTGAAGGACGGCGTCATACGCCGACAAATCTTCAATGACCTTTTTCATCAGGGAAGTGGGTGCCGGAAGTTCGGCGCTTGGCGCCTGCACCCGCAAGAGAGCGCCCATCCGGAAAACTCGGCCGCCTTCTTCGAAAAGCTTTGATCGAAGCCTCATCCACGCCCGCTCGTTCTCCACCCTGGCGAGCCTGGATGCTTCCATTCTCGTCGCCGCGAGCGAGCCGGCTACATCCGCGATCCCAGCGAGGTTTCGAGCGCCTTCTGTCCTGGCGCTAAATGCCGGAATGACAGATTTCTCAAATATGTCGAGCTCGAACAGACCGTTTGGACCGCTTGGCCTCGGTTTCAGGCCGCATGCGCGCAATTCATAAGCCAGATGCGCGTGATACCAGGCGCCCAAAGCCATCGCCCAGCGCCCGTAGAGCGCCGTATAGACAACTTTCAAGCGTCGCTTTGTCGGATCACTTGATCCGATGACGACATCGGGCACGACAACGTGTGTGTGCAAATTAGGATCCGGGAAGAGGGCTCCGCCGCCATCGTCGCCTTCCAAGATGGGGTGCCGGGCCGGTCGGCACTTGTAATGAAAAAACGCAGCAACAGCAGCTTCGGCGTTCGCGAGCCTCCGTCCGCCCTTGCCTACACGTTCCTTGATGACATGATCGACCAGAATGCCGACGGTCCGTGCTACAGCCTGTTCTTGCGCATGCTCGATGCGTCTGCGCCACCGCGGGCACAATGCCCAGAGTATGGACACCGATTTCGGAACGCTAAAGACAAAATCGTGACCGCTATTCTTCGCCTTTCGACTGAATGTGGGCATTTCCCCCGACGCCAGCTGCTTGCGATGCAGTAATCTCGCCAGGTCATTGCCGAGAACCCCGGTGTCCTCGGCGCGATCCCCATCAGAAAAGCCCAGCCCCGCAGGACGCCGCAGCCAAATTCCCGCGGATGTTTCCGGCGGATCTTCCGTGCCCCAATCTTGAAAGTAGTAATTTGCGACCGCAGCGCTTTTTATCGCCAGAACCATTTCGACTTGCCTCTTGCAAATCGAATACACCTTCGACTCTTAACAGTGGCCCACGAAATTTGGTTTCTGGAATTTAAGCACGATTGTTTACACTCTATCGCAAGCGCGTGGCAGGGTGCATAGGTGCCTAAGCTATCACTCCAATACCAGCGGCAGTTAACAGCCACCCCAACTCCGTACCTATAGACGGCGAGCCAGCGCGCGATATTGCACGCGTGCGTTTAAGCACGCGCTGCGCGCGCTGTGCACACCCCAGGCTTCACGCCTGGGGCCTCGCCACATGGAAAACACACGCGCCCCGCGCAGGCTCACGTTCGCGCTAGCGAATGGGGGCCGCAACTCTTGCCCGAGGCAGCGACCAGCAAGAATCAGAAGAGATACAGTATACTCGCAAGAACAGCCCTACCGACCGGTAACAAGGATGCCATTTTGAAGCATGCTGCGCAGGAGGCGCACCTTTCGTTTGCGTCCTTCGACGTGAATTCGGGTAGCCCTACCCGCACTGCTTTGGTCGCCTATGGACCACGCATCGCGCCGATGCGCCGCCTCAGGGTCGTCCTCTATCAACGCGATGAAAACGCGGCGCATCGAGTTCGCTGCCAGGCGAGCCCGTTCCCTAGTCGGTTTGTTTGAGTCCGGTCCCGGCCGCGATCGGACCAAAGGATCTATGCGAGCCGCCGTGCCCCTCGCCAGTTTCGCGCCCACACCTCGTGGGCGTCCAAACGATGACGGGGCTCATTTTTCTTCGCCGCCTCCGCCAGCTTGGCCTTGTAGCCGATCATCCAGTCCTTTCGGCTCAGTCCTTCGAGCTTCGTCTCGTCGTCGAAGCTATCTCGCCATTGCCAAAGAGCTTCAAGCTCCCTAGCGACGATTCCCGGCCACAATTCTTCCCTTTGATTTCGCCAGAGATAGGCGACCGAAACATATCGGCGATCGTCCTGCCGAGCCGCCGCATCCTTGCACCCGCCGATCTGTTCAAGCGCTTCAGCAAGCTTGCTGACGATAACGTCGCTCTGGTCGCGCTCTTTCGTCCCTCGCACCAGCAATTCACGCGGCAGGACCGTTGTCCATCTGACGGCCTTCGCCCGGGGCGGGCGATACTTGGCAATCCCGCAACCGCTCAAGTCATACCGTACGAGTTGCGAGACGCTATCCAGCGCCTCGCCGATATCGCCCGGGATCGATGAACCTATGGTTTTACAGGTCCAGAGGTCCTTGGCGTCCCGGCTGGCGCGCACGATGCCCGGGAAAACCGCTGGCGTTCGCGCCACGCAAACATAAAGCCCGGTTTGCGACGCTTCCCTCGTGACCGGCATCGTCGGCGCAACCACAGTCTCGAGCGCCTCCATTCCCAACCGCTCTCGGGTCAAGTTGACTACGGAGACCGTGAGCTTCCATCGCTCGCGCCCATCGGCAAAGGCGTCGGCCCTGCGCCGAACGCCGGATGTTCCGCCGCTCGCTAGATCCGGTGCGAGTTCCTCAAGTGCCTCTGCCCGCAGCCGGATCAACTCTATCGTGTCCCACGCCGCCGTCGGCGAGCTGTTTCGTTTCGTCGCTAGTCGATTCCACGTCCCAACGAGACCGTTCTCGATACCGACGACGCAGCGAACCAGAAGTGAAACAATCCCGCCATTGTGGCGAGCATTCCAAGGCGGCCCGACTTTGGGTGGTATGGCCGAGGGTTGTCCCCTCGTCGCGGCCCGAAATATCTCGAGATGCGTCGGCGCCAATTTCACGTACCCCTGGTCATCCAGGAGGCCGGAGGCGCAGATCAGGTTTCGGATGGCGAGCCGGTAATTGACCTGATCGTGCGAGGTGAAAGACTTTTCCAGAATTTTGGCTCCCGGCTGTTGATGATCTCGGGACCCGCGCGACACGGGCTTCACTTCCCCTGCTGCTTGATGTACCCGCCGGTCTGTTCGCCGCTCGTATGCCCGACCGATTTCACGAAGTAGTACTTGCTCCAGCGAAAGCGCCTTACTTCTCCCTTTCCGCTGGTGCTGCTCCCTTGGGAGGGGTCCGTCGGCGCTCGTTTCTGTCGTCGCGCAGCATCTTCGTCGCGAGATAACCTGAAGCTTGTTTCGCCCTTCAGATGTTGCACGAGCTGGGCGATGGACAGGCTCGGGGGATATCGCACCAGCAAGTGGACGTGATCGTCCCCGCCCTTCTTCTTGGTGGCGTCGTCGGAATTGAACGAGACCAGCTCCGCGCCCTTTTTTTCGCAAATCTCCCGGAACAGCCGCTCGAGCACTGACTTCCGGGTCTCGGTGATCGAGCCGTACCGATTGTAAGTCACGAAAACGAGATGCGCGTAAAGTTGATGGACGCTGTGGGCGCCGAATGACAGTTCAAGCTTTCGCATGAACTAAGCTTGTCACCTCCGGGTTTACGATCGCTTAAGCATCTCCCGCGCGGAACATTAGGTGGCTACGACGGCCATCCTCCGGTTGCGTGCTTCGTCGCAAATACGCGGGTAGCGCTCGGCGCCGTCAGGACGAAGCGTCGTGGATCTTTTTGTTAGGATCGATGGGCGTCATGACCCGGCTGCCCCACTGGAGGCGTATGACAGCATGCGATACGGCTTTCGGAGTCGGGGCCGAGACGCGGTTAGCGGTCGGAAGGAGCGCCGATAAGAGCGCCAAACCCGATTGGCCGCCGTCCGTACCGACCGCCGGCGAGCCGTCTCGCTGATTGTATGTCGGCAGCGCTCACTTCCAGGCGCTCGTCGGCAACCGCATAGCCGAGCGCAAGTTCGACGATCCTATTGGCGACCCGGGGGGAGCATTCGAGCAAGCGTCGGAATGCCTCGGGCGAAATGGCCAGCTGGCTGTCGCGATAGGACCCTAGCGCCTCGTCGACGATGGATTGCAACACGCGTTCCTGCTGGTCGTCCGTCGGACGCTCGATCCGCATCACGAGCGTCCGGTCGACCTGGGAGGGTTTCAGATCCTCGACAGTGTTGGCGGTCAGGATCCAGATGACATGGTCCGCCCGGATCGGCAGCTCCAGGAACTGATCGGAATAACGTCGGGCGTTCTCGGGCTCAAGCAGGGCGTGCAGGCAGTCGGTCGGATCCTCGCCGTGCAGGCTCATGGCTTTGTCGACTTCGTCGATGAACACGACCGGGTTCGGGCTTTCGCCCATCAAGAGCGTCTTGGCGACCAGACCGACGCGCGCGCCGCGCCATGACAGGCTGTGACCGGTCAGCACGCCCGGATCGTCTCCGCTGGCAAAGCTATATTCGGCCATTGGAACGCCGATCGCCTCCGCGACCCGGCGAGCGAGCCACGTTTTTCCAAGGCCTGGCTCCGAGACAAGGAGCAGGGGAGGGATCGTTAGCGAAGCGTTTGCCCTCATCGATAGCTGGCTGGCGCGGCGGATCAGCCCGAGCGTCTCCCCGAAATGAGGCGCCGCCAGTTCCAGGGCCGCGATCCGTCCAGCCATCTCGGCCGTGCCGACAACCAGCTTGCGCTTATTGCCGAGCGGATGGTTGCGAACCGCCCGTAGAATATTTTGGCGCGCCGGTTCCCGATCCCAATGGTCGAGGTCGTCCGACGACAGAAGATCTCCGAATCCGGGCTCGCATGCCTGAGCGAGGACCGTCTCGTCGTAGAGCTCGATTTCGATATCGACCATTGTTTTTCCTCGGGGCTTATCGCGCCCGCTTTTTGCTCGTTGCGCTGGATGGTTAGCGCCTTGGTTCTGGTTTGCGCCTGGCGATCGCGTCTCGCCCTGCCGGCAATGCGGACTAAATCGATCTGCACGCCATCGTCGCTGATGCGCCCACACGTTCGGGACCGCTTTAATTGGAAAAAGGCGCGGGCTGGGGACCGCGCCTTCGCTTGACGGCTTCGACGAACGAAAGCGGTTAGCCGCAAGTCCTCGCTGCAAAGCTGAACTTGAGGCTAAAAGCGCTTTCCAGCTCTTGCTCTTTGCCACCGCTTTTGGGGAATCCAGGCTGATTTTTTTCGAATCCTCGAAAGACCCGTATCACTATGTAAGCGCTGGACGGGCAGGCGCGCGATCTCCCCGTGCGACGCGCCAGTTATCTCTCCGACCGGTTGTTGCTCGCAGCGACCGCGAGCACGAGGGCTTGCAAAAGGACGGCCAGCTCCCGTTCCGGGTTAATGAGATAGATCGCGCTCGCCAGCGAGCGACACGGTTCACCCATCTGCTCATAGTCGGTGAAAAGACGCGCGTTGCCCGGTACACCCGTTGTGGCAAGCCGCTCCCTGCCAGTCTTGCTGGCCAGAAAAATGTTGAGATTGCGAGCCGCCAAAACGCGATGAAACTGCTGCTCCACGTCCTTGATGCGCAACTCGTGCGCAAGACGGAACGTGATGACGCCATCCCTATATTCGCCCACGGGCAGTTGTTCGGTGAGCGCAGCGGCCCTCTTGTCGTTCGTGGGGCAGGGCAGGGGCTCCAGATGCCACTCGCCGCCATCGGGATGAACGCGAATAGTTCTTTGACGATCGTCCTTCGGAGCGACAATCGACGCATAGTTGCGCAGTCCGACGTCGAGAACTTTCTGTTCCAGATAGCGCTCGACGGCTAGGCCGACGACATAGGCGTGGATGCCGAGCGGCTGCACAAAATCGCGCAAGACCGGAGAACGCAGCAGGTAGAGCGCCATGACCACGCGCGTGTCGAGGTTGGCATCCAACCGCTGCGGAATGAAGGGAAAGCTGAGCTGGACGCGGGATTGCATATTCATTTTTTCGGTTCCTTCTTGGTCTTGCCCGTCCATGCGTGATTGCGCGAGAGCAGAGCGCGACGTCCAAGGACGCCAGCGCGGGCTTGGCGCGCAGCCAGGTTTGAATCGTGGGAAGACGCCGTCGGTCCGAAACTTTCTGGGGTTCAAGACTCAGGACGCTCAAAAATTCCGGCTTAAAGCGACAAATGAATTCCGCCGCAGGGCGGCGCCTGTCTCAATGGTCAGGCCGCGCTTGGCTCAGCATGGCGGCTTCTATGATTTGAGGGGCTCCCGCTCCAATCGATCGCTGCGTCTTCGATCTGGCCCCATGCGTCGAGGCGGGTTGCCGCGGGACACGTTTCCGCCAACACTGGTGGCATGTCCGTGCAGGCAAGTCATTTTGCGCCAGCTGAGCGCACTTCCTTCTCAACTACCGAACTCGGCGCGCTCGTCGCCGTATTCACTGCGCATTTTGTCAGCCACTTCTACTACCTCGTCCTGCCGCCGCTGTTTCCGCTCTTGCGCGAGCAGACCGGCCTCGGCTTCGTCGAACTCGGGCTGACACTGTCGAGTCGATAGGCGCACTCGTGACCCTCGACCGAGATGGCCAGTTCCTTCTGACTTCAGATACGGTCGCAATAGAGGACAATCTGCGCCAGAACATCGCCCCAAAGGTGACCACCGACGCTCCCCAGTTCTATGAAAGCTTCAAGCGGGTTCGAGACATCGAGCGCAACGGAGCGAAATTGATTTTCGGGCACGACCTCGCGCAATGGCTCACCTTGCGGAAGGGCGCTGAATTTTACGAATAGTCGCGCGGGATCCGGCCCCTCGAAGGGCGACGGTTATCGCGTCGCTTTCGGGGTCGGCGCGTTCAGGCGCCCGCCGCCGGAGCCAATTCACGGCACAATTCCGCAATCGACCTCATTCCCCGCAGATCCGCCATCGCGTTCCATGCTCGTTCCGTTGGCGCTTCGTAAGCGTGATGTGACAACCGCCTAGCGCGGCGCATCTGGAGTTGGTTAGGTGTCCACCATGGCAGAGGTGGACACCTGATGGCGACGCGGGATGGCTCGACACGGCGATCGTGGAGTTTTGAGGACCGCCAACGGATTGTTGGAGAGGCGTCGGCGGTGGGCGCGGCGACACGGGCTGAACGCCAATCTGGTTTTCAAATGGATACGGCGCTCGCGCGAGGGCTGGCTTGATCGGCGGCGCGCGCCGGCAAAGGAGATGGCGGCTGTGTCTCCAGACATCGCCGCTCCGGCGTTCGTTCCAGTAAAGCTACTCGAGTTGAACGCGTCAACGCCGGAGCCGGAATCGCCGCCGATCGAGGCTGCAACGAAGCTGGCGCGTGAGTTTCGAAGAAGCGCGCGCCGCGGCGCAATGGAGATCAGCCTGCCGAATGGCGCCAAGGTGTCGCTCGATGCGTATGTCGATGCTGACGCGCTGCCCCGTGTGCTGTCCGTGCTCGGCGGTCTTTGATGCTTCAGTTTGCGCCGGGGGTGAAAGTCTATCTGGCGCTGAAGCCGGTCGACATGCGGCGCGGCTTTGACGGGTTGGCCGCCGATGTCGCGCAGGTTCTGCGTAGCGATCCATATTCGGGTGCGGCCTTCGTGTTCCGGAGCAAGCGCGGCGACTACGTGAAGATACTGACCTGGGACGGCTCGGGCCTGTGCCTGTTCGCGAAACGTCTGGAGAAGGGCAAGTTCGTCTGGCCGCCGATTGTCGAGGGCGCGCTGCAACTGACGCCGGCGCAATTGGCGCTCCTGAACGAAGGCATTCAGGAATGTCCCCTCTGGTGAGTCTGACGAATCCTTGTCGGAACTGGTCCAGGTTCAGGATCCGCACCATCCGCTCTACGGACGATCGTTTCGCGCAATCAGGCGCGTGGCTCGA
>WBZM01000403.1_pt1 | contig 62680 bp, 52 predicted proteins | sample 5204271 | NCBI WGS metagenome assembly WBZM01 (sample SAMN12344346, study PRJNA552823) | activated sludge metagenome | biome: Activated sludge suspended growth; feature: Nitrification reactor; material: Wastewater; isolation source: activated sludge from nitrification reactor of wastewater... | reverse complement strand
GCGATGCTCGTCAAATGATTTTCCTTAGGATAAAATACAAGAGTCCAGACAGTATCACCGTGACGGGCAAAGTGAGCAGCCAAGCCAAGGCGATGTTTTTGATGGTGCCGCCTTGTAGGTTCTTCACGCCCTTGGAAGCCACCATTGAGCCAGCCACGCCGGAGGAAAGCACGTGGGTGGTGCTCACCGGAAGGCCAAATTGCGAAGCGAGGCCAATGGTGCTGGCCGCAATCAGCTCGGCGGTGGCGCCTTCGGCGTAGGTCATGTGCCGCTTGCCGATTTTCTCACCAATGGTGACGACAATTCGTTTCCAGCCTATCATCGTGCCAAGACCAAGCGATATCGAAATGACGACGATGGCCCAGGTTGGCACATAAGAGGTATATTCTCCCAAATCCTTTATTTCGTGGGAGATGATTTTGCGGTCTTTTTCGTTGGAAATCACATACGGCACGGCCAGCAGGGCTTCCATGTTTTTCTTCAAAATGGTGAAGCGTTTGCGGAGCGAAAGGCGCTCCTTCACATTGTTGGGGTCGTGTTTTGTGACGTCAGCTTGCAATTTTTCGATGGATTCCTTAGCCTTGGTGAGTTCAGGAAGGGCCACATCCGTCGGGAGGGCATTGTAGATTTTCGTCAGGGACTCGTTCGCTGTGGCAGGTTCAAATCCCGGCGATAGGGCGAACTTCAAGGGCATGAAGGTCATCAGCACGATGAGCAACAGGCCGATGCCTTTTTGGCCGTCGTTGGAGCCGTGGAAAAAGCTGACGAGGGTGCAAGTGAAGATGAGGATGCCCCGAATCCACCACGGAGGCGTGGTGCCCGGCTCAGGTTCCTTGAAGATTTTTTTGTCCTTGACGACCTGGCGCAGGATGAACATCAGCACGACCGCCATGCTGAAGCCAAATGCGGGCGAAAACAGCAAGGACTGGCCGATTTTGCCCGCTTCTTTCCAATTGACGCCAACATTGTCCACGTTCTCCGGCATCAGGCTAAATGCAATGCCCACGCCCAGCAGTGAACCCACCAAGGTGTGCGAACTGGAGCAAGGGATACCAAAATACCAAGTGCCGATGTTCCACAAAATGGCGGCAACCAATACCGACATGACCATTGCGATGCTATGATGCAGGTCTTGCCCCATGAGCGCCTCGACGGGCAGTAGGTTGGCAATCTTCACCGCCACTGCCATGCCGAAGAAATAACTGCTGGCCAATACACCAAGAAAATTCCAAATACCCGACCAAACAACTGCCGTAACAGGCTTGAGACTACCGGAGTAGATGACTGTTGCCACGGCATTGGCGGTATCGTGGAAGCCGTTGACAAATTCGAAGATGCAAACCGTGAGGACGGTAATGATGAGGAGGGCAATAAGGGCCGTTGAAAGGCCGAGGTCCATGCCGAAAAGCATAATGTTTGTTTTGATTTGAACGCCGACCGAGGTTAGGGCCAAGGCGGGTTTGTTTTCTGTATGCGGCAAAGGTAAGTTTGGCCGGGATACTGGCAGCTTTTGCCTTTGTTTTTTGTCTTAATTTTACGTTGATTTATGTCCAGTAACCAAACAGCCTAAATTTGCGTCTTTGTAAAAAATCATCTGACCTTGAAATATATTCCTCATTTCCTGTTATTGCTCTCGTTGGCAATCGCTTCCACTTCCTGCAAGGGCCTGCGCCGCGCCCAAGGCACTTCGCTCAAGCCAAAGAGCGAAAGCGTTTTGATGAAAAAACTGCTCGAAAACTCTGTGGACGCCCAGTGGTTCTCTGCTAAGGCCAAGATTTCCTATAACGACGAGTACACGGGGGAGACCTTCAGCGCCAATATCCGCATGAGGAAGGACAGCGCCATCTGGATGAACTTCAAGAAGTTCAGCATTGAGGGCGCAAGGGTGCTCATCACACCAGACAGCATCTTCGTCATCAGCCGCCTGACGAACGAGTACCTCGCCAAGCCGTTCAGCTATGCCCAAAAAGAGTACAGCCTGCCCGTGGGCTTCCAGGGATTGCAGGCCATGCTCTTGGGCAACCCCGTTTTTTTCTCCCAAGAAACCGAAGCGGGTGCGGACTCGACACATTACACTTTGGCCCAGAAGACCGAGAACCTGACCGCAAAATACTGGCTCAACAGCCCAGAAATACTACTCCACCGCTTCCTCGTGGACGACTTCCGCAACAAGCGCAGCATGGATGTCACCTCTTCGGATTACCGCCAATTGGGTGATAAACAACAATTTTCATATCTTCGGCACTTTAATTTGAACAGCCCCGACCTCGGCAAGATGCAGGTGCGGTTGGAGTTCTCGAAAATCGAGACGACCGGGCCTGTGGAGATGAGATTCGAAGTGCCGGAGGGGTACAAGCGGGTGGATTAATATTGTAATGATGAATGGTGGAATGATGGAATCGTCCGCCATTCATCATTCCACCATTCATCATTCATCATTTGTAAGGTGACCCATTCTAAAAAAATATTCCTGCTCCTGTTCGCTGCTGTCATGGCATTCACGGCCATTGCCCAGCAATCCAGAAAAGAACTGGAAGAGAAGCGCAAGAAGCTGCTCAAGGACATCGAGCAGACATCCGGCCTCCTGAAACAGACCAAGGAGGACAAGGCGGCGACATTGTCCCGTTACGTGACCTTGCAGCGGCAAATCCACAAGCGGGAGCAACTCGTAGAGACGCTGCAAGAGGAAATGAGCGTCCTATTGGACAATATCGAGCGCACGGCGACCGTGGTGGTGGCCCTCAGCGACGACACCGAGCGGCTGAAAGAGGAGTATGCCAAGATTGCCCGCCACGCCTACCGACAGAAGCTGATGCAAAGCGACCTTTTGTTTCTGCTTTCCGCAAAAAGTTTCAACGATGCCTTCCGGCGCTGGCAGTACCTGCGGCAATACGAGCGATACCGCCAGCGGCAGGCCAAGCTCATCATGGAGACCCAGCAGACGCTCGTTGACAAGATAAAATCGCTCGAAGAGCGCAAGGCTGACAAGGAAAAACTGCTCTCCACTGAGCAGCGCCAATCGAGGATGCTCGGCATGGAAATGGTGGCCAAAAACCAACTGCTGGAAGAACTGAAGGGCGACGAAGCCCGCCTCGCCCACGACCTCGAAAGCAAGCAGGCCGCTGCCAACAAGCTGAACAAAGCCATCGAGAAGGTCATCAAGGACGAAATGGAACGTATCCGCAGGGAAGAGCGGGCAGCGGCGGCGGCGAACAACGCAACTGCGGGTTCGTCCAATAAAGCCAGTAAACCCACCGCTACACCAGAGGTCGAAAGTGTTTCCAGTGAGTTCCAGGGTAACCGGGGCCGCTTGCCTTGGCCCGTCAAAAACGGTGTCATCACCGGCCACTTTGGGCGACAGCCCCATCCTACCATTCCTAACATTGAAATCGTGAACAACGGCATTGATATCCAAACCGACAAAGGTGCACAGGTGCGCTCGGTATTCGAGGGCACGGTGGTCGGTACGCAGTTCATTCCCGGCTTCGATTATATGGTCATTTTACAGCACGGCAGCTATTACACCGTGTATTCCAACCTTGAAGAGGTTTCGGTGAAAAAAGGCGACAAGATTGCCATGAAACAGGCTATCGGCAAAGTGAGCACCGATGCCAAGACCAATAACTCGGAGGTGCATTTCGAGATTTGGAAGGAAAAAACGAGGCTGAATCCGCAGGAGTGGGTGGGGAAGTGAAGGCGGTTAAAGTAATGGCATTATTTACGGCGGGATGCCTTGAAGGGGCTGCAAAATGGTTTTTTGCTGAGGCAAAAAACCATTTTGCAGCCCAAAAAAATCTCCCCGGCAGCGGCGGCAGAGCCGCCGCTGCCGGGGAGATTTTTTTGGGGGTGAAACGAAATTTTTGCTCTGCAAAAATTTCGTTTCACCCTTTCTGGGAGTAGCGGCACACTGAATAGTTGCTTTCGCTAAATATCCCTATCCAAGTCTTTATCAAACCAGACCAACTCTTGGCTCTCCGGGTCGCCGTTGTAGTTCACGGTAATCTCCTCACCCGGTTTTATTGTCCTGATGCAGTAAAAATCTATCGTATCGTGCTCGTAGTCAAGCAGGTAGCGGGCGTTGGGCTGGTAGGAATGGTTGAAGAGCGACCCATTGCCAAGGGCGATGGCGCACTGCGTTTGGTCTTCTCCCCAAAGGAAATAATAGTCGTGGAGGCGGGTGCCGTGGATGGCGGGCAGGTCTTCTGCGGGAAGCACGATGGCCGGGCAGATTTCAATCAAATCGCCCTCTTCCAGCGTCTCCCCGGTGAAGACGCCCCGGCCACCGAGGTCGCTGTCGGCAATGTAGAGGAAGGGGACACGTTGGGACATGGTTGGAAATTGGGAAATTGGGAAATTGGGAAATTGGGAAATTGGGAACGGCATTACAATTGAAGCGGCCTAATTTCCCAATTTCTTAATTTCCCAATTTCACTAGAATTCTGCTTGCCCAGCTGCCCGAGGGAAAGCTATCACGTCACGGATATTGCCCATGCCGGTGATGAACTGCACCATGCGCTCGAAGCCGAGGCCGAAGCCAGCGTGGGGGCAGCCGCCGAATTTGCGAAGCTGCAGGTACCACCAAAGTTCCTCCTCAGGGATGCCTTGTGCTTCTATCCTTTCGAGCAATTTGCCGTGGCGCTCTTCCCGCTGCGAACCACCGATGACCTCGCCGATGTATGGGAAAAGGCAGTCCATCGCAGCGACGGTCTCTTTGCCGGGTTCCGTGCCGTCGTTCTCCCTCATATAAAAGGCTTTGATGGCCTTCGGATAGTTACGGACGAAGACAGGTTTTTGGAAATGCTTCTCGACGAGGTAGCGCTCGTGTTCGCTTTGAAGGTCTTTGCCCCACTCCACGGGGAACTGGAACTTGCCTTTTTTATAGGCATTCGAGTTGCGCAGGATGTCAACTGCCTCGGTGTAGGTGATACGCTCGAAGTCGTTGTCCACCACGAAGCGGAGCATTTCGACGAGACCCATCGGGCGGCGCTCTTCTTGCTTCATGTTCTTTTCGGCATCCTTGATGCGCTTGTCGAGGAAGGCAAGGTCGTCGGGATAGTTGTCGAGGATGTGGTTGATGAGGAACTTCACGAAGTCCTCGGCCATGTCCATGTTGTCGAAGATGTCGAAAAAGGCGACCTCCGGCTCTATCATCCAAAACTCGGCCAAGTGGCGGGGCGTGTAGGACTGTTCCGCACGGAACGTGGGGCCAAAGGTGTAAATCTTGCCGAGCGCCAAGGCCGCTATCTCGCCCTGCAACTGGCCAGAAACGGTGAGGTTTGTGCTTTTTCCGAAGAAATCTTCTTTGAAATCAATATGGCCAGACTCGGTGCGGGGCAGTTTTTCGAGGTCGAGCGTCGTCACCCGGAACATCTCACCTGCGCCCTCGGCATCGCTGCCCGTGATGATGGGCGTGTGCATGTAGTAGTAGCCCCGGTCGTTGAAATATTTGTGAACAGCATAGGCCACCGCGTGGCGGATGCGGAACACGGCGCTGAAAGTCTGCGTGCGCATACGGAAGTGCGCTTTTTCCCGAAGGTACTCCATCGTCATGTGCTTGGGCTGCAGCACGTACTCCTCAGGGTTGCACTCGCCCAACAGCTCGATGGAATCGGCCAGCAACTCGACGGTCTGGCCAGCCCCTTGCGACTCGACCAGCTTGCCCGTGGCAGAGATGCAGGCGTGGAACTGGATTTTTTTCAAAAACTCTTCTTCGAATTTTTCAAAATCCACCACGACTTGGAGCGTGTTGAACGAGGAGCCGTCGTAGAGGGCAATGAATCGGTTGGAGCGGAAGGAGCGCACCCAACCGGAGACTTTTACCTCGGCGCCGACTGTTGGCTGGCGCAATATTTCAGCGATTTCAGTTCTTTTCATATTCAGTTTGATTCAGATTTTTGGCAAATTGGGGTGCGAAAATACGGTAAAAACTTGCGCCAAATGGCGCAATGGCTGGCAAAATGGAAAAAACGTTGGCTTTGCAAACTTGGTTTCAAAAAAAAGGCCTCGACAGGTGCCGAGGCCTTTTTTGCGCTGCAATAAACGCCAATTTACAGACAGGCGCTAAACTGCCTTGTCCTTCTCCAGCAATTGGAAACCATTGCCGTGGATATTCACGATTTCGAGGTTGTCGTCCTCGGCCAGGTACTTCCGAAGTTTGGTCACGAACACGTCCATCGAACGGGCAGTGAAGTAGTTGTCCTCGCCCCAGATTTTGGTCAGTGCTTCGGTGCGGGTCAGCACGTCGTTGATTTTCAGGGCGAACATCTTGAGCAGCGACGCTTCTTTCGGCGATAGCTTGTACTGTGGCTCATTCGCACCGCCCTTGTCGTAGGTGAGTATCCGCAGTGGATAATTGAAGTGGTACTTGCCGATGAAATACTCACGGGCCTCCTCCTTTGGCTCCTCCTTCGGCTTGGTGCGCTTGAGGATGGCCCCAATGCGAAACAGCAATTCCTCTGAGTTGAACGGCTTGGTGATATAGTCGTCGGCCCCGATTTTGAAGCCTTGCAGCACATCTTCCTTCAATGTTTTGGCTGTGAGGAAGATGATGGGCACGTCCTGGTTTTTCTCCCTGATTTCACGGCCGACCGTGAAGCCGTCCTTTCGGGGCATCATCACATCGAGGATGCAGAGGTCGAAATTGCCCCGGTTGTAGGCTTCCATGCCCTTGATGCCATCATTGGCGAGGGTCACGTCGTAGTCGTTCATTTCGAGGTAGGAGCGCAATACGTCCCCGAAATTTTGGTCGTCCTCGACCAAGAGGATATTTCCACGTGTGGTTACTGACATAGCTAAATCTATAATTTAAAATTGGTTCTCACTTTACCGTCAATCATCCAATCGCCACATCACCCCTTCTTCGTCTTTCACGCCGACGATGCCGTCTGCAAAGGTGAAATATAGGTTTTGAATGCCGATGTCCAAATTGTCTTCATTGGTATAAACGTCCGAATAGGTTTTCCCGTTGATGGCCATTTCTCCGATGAACGACGAGCCGTGCTCGAATTCTTTTCCCTGGCCACTACCTGCCGCTGTTTCCTCGGCCAGTATGCTCATAAAATCAGTGGCCTCAATATTATTGCCCTCTCCTGTCTTATAAAACTTAAAAACTTGGGCAATAGGCCCGTTTTCGGGTTTTGTTTCATCAAAAACGGGCAATGCTTTTATAAGAATGCTCGTAAAATAGTCGGGCATTCCCACTAACACCGTGTTTCTTTTGTCCCTGATGCTCCAATCATATTTTTCTATTGACCTCAATGATTGGCAGTCACTTGTAAAAAGTTGAACAGGGTTGTTATGATAAAACAACGCGATGGTGTTGCTCGGATGGTTGATGGACATCGAGCCAGTGTCCCCGTTTTCACCCAACAAAAGCACATACTCGAATGAGTCATAGGGCATTTCAACCGTTGATGAAAACTCGCCCAAAGACACTTCTTTGTCGCAAAACGAGGGTTCGACTTTGTCACAACCGCCCATCATCCAAAAAGAAAAAATGGCAATGAACGCAGAGAATAAGGGTGTTTTCATATTAGAGACTTTTTTTCGTTAAAAAATTTCGATTTCGGTGCTGTCGTTCACTTCGAGTATCAGTTGCTGGTCGCAATCGAGTTTGAAGGTTTCCTTGGTTTTTACGAAAACGACCTTTCCGTTCAAGGCCATCCTGAATTCGATGGGGCCTTCGTCGGGGAAATCATCGCTTTTGCCGCTGTAGCAAGTGGACTCGAAGGTACCGGTCTGGCCCGGCAAAAGCCCTCCAGAGATGTAGCGCCCTTCCCAAATCACATCCCGAAGTTCCACATTTGGCAGGCGATTGGTGATGGTCAGGCTAACCTCGGTATTGTCGCAACCCATCGAAAACACTGCCAAACCTACAAGGAGCAACAGAGGGAACCGCTTCATATCGTAATATTGATTTTGCCAACAAATACGCTCCTCTCCTTTGGCTCGATGCTGAGCAACAATGTCTCGGATGGCTTGATGGTCGTTGGTTCGTTGTCTGAGTTATTGATTTTCAGTTCATTGAGCTTAAAAAAATAATCGCCTGGCAGCAGGAATCCCCGCAGGAAATTGGCAGCCTCGCCGGCAGTCTGCAAATCGCTTGATGCGGCGTTGTAGTTCAAAGTCAGGTGATAGGTGTATGGCACGTTTTGCACATAGTACCCGTTCACCTGCGACACCCCGCTGCCATTGGGGTCAACAGGGTCAGTGTTCTCATCGAAAACACCCCAAGTCTCACCGTTGATGTCAACAGCTATATCATAAATCGAATCGAGCAGCACATAACGGATTTCCTGTGTGGCGGGGTCTATCGTCGTGATTTCGAGGTCCACCAGCACTTCCTCAAAATCGGATTCGTTGTCCGTGTCAACCGTGGCTTGGGATATGGGCGTGGTATAATCATCGGCTGAACAGCCGACAAGCAGTATCAAAAAAAAGAGGATGTAGAAGCGTTGCATGGAAAATCTTTATGCATTAGCACTCAAGGAGGTCGGGAAAAAAAGAATGAAATTGCTCCCCTTGCCCAATTCGCTCCTCACTTCCACCCGGCCCTTGTGGGCGTCCATCATCGCCTTCACGTAGCTGAGGCCGAGGCCAAAGCCTTTCACGTCGTGGAGGTTGCCCGTGTGTACCCGGTAGAATTTTTCAAAAATGAGCTTTTTCGCCTCCTTGCTAAGGCCGATGCCCTTGTCGCTGACTATAACTTCCACCCCGCCTGTCACATTGCGTGTTGCAACGGAAATTTCAGGATTTTCGGGAGAATACTTATTGGCGTTGTCCAATAAGTTGTTGATAATGTTGGAGATATGCGTCATGTCGCCCTGCACGATGGGCTGCGTGGCCTGTAGGTCGGTGCTCACCGTGCCGTCCCGTTTTTCCACTTGCAGGCCGATATAGCCGACGGCTTGCGTGATGACGTCGTGGAGGTTCACATCGCCGAGCTTGAGTTCAAAATCCTGCCGGTCAATCTGTGCCATTTGCAGCACCTTCTCCACTTGGTTGTTCATCCGCTTGTTTTCTTGGCGGATGATGTCAATGAAGCGGCGGATTTTGTCGGGGTTGTTCACCACCATGGGGCTAGCGATACTGTCGGAGGCGAGGCTGATGGTGGCAATGGGCGTCTTGAACTCGTGGGTCATGTTGTTGATGAAGTCGTTCTTCATCTCCGACACTTTTTTCTGCTTGAAAATCACGGAAATCGTATAGGCAAAACAGAACAGGATGATGCCCGTGAAAAGGATGGAGCCGATGAGGTTCTTCAACACGGAACTCCAGAGGAAGCTGTCCTTGTTGGGGAAAAAGACCATGAGCAGGCCCGGCACCTCGGCGTCTTTTTGGAAAAGGCTGACCCGGTACTCGCTGTTGTTGAGGTTGTTGAACCCCTCCAAGGTTGGCTTGGAGCGGTTGTCCTCCATCGTATAGTGCCCATCGGCAATGACGAAGCTGTTCTTGCGGTTGTCGAAAACCCCATACCGGAAGGGTATCTTGATGCCATTGTCCTGAAACTCCTGAAGCAAAAAGCTGGCAAGTTCTTCCAGTTTGATGCGCTCGGTGAGCGATGCAAGGTTCATGCCTTCCGTTAGGCTTACGAACTGGGTGAGCATCTTTGCCCGCTCGGCCCTACATTCCGAGCAGTTGCAGTTGTTGTTGGCCAACATGATTTCAATCAACTGCTGCTTGGTAAGATGCGCATGGGCCTGCTCCAGTTCTCCATCCTCAATCTTGAGCATCAACCCTTCTGTTTCGATTCGTTGGCGCACCTCTGCTTGGTAGAAATCTTGGGCAAAGCCGTTGTCCACGTGCTTGAAGGCCTCCATGTCTTCTTGCTCCTCCAGTTTCTCGGCCACCCGTTTCAGTGAGGCCTGCACATGGTTGTCGAACTGCTTCTCGTTGGCCCGGAGCGAGTCGGCCACCCATTTTGCCTGCATGGCAGCGATGCCGACGAGTGCCGCCGTCATCAGGCCTATTATTATCCAAATTACTTTTTTGTTCATTTCATAAATGGGTCATTGGTCATTGAAGTCATTGGTCATTGAAGACGCTGCGCAAGCCCCAATGACCAATGACCTCAATGACCAATGACTGTTCTTCCCGCACTGCAAACATGACAAAAATAACAATGGCAGTTGCCAATCCGCTGCTTTAACTTAGATTTAACGCCAAAGTTGCCGTAGGGCGTTGCGTTTCTTTTGGCTGCGCCAACGTTACGTTGCTTTGCGCCTCAGGTGCTGGGCAATGAGTGCTGGATGGACAAGTTCACCACCAACATCAATCGCCTTTCGTCAACCGTTTCAACGCATGAACCACTACACTTGGACATACGTCGGCGATGCCGGCAGGAGCTACCGGGTGGGCCTGATGTACAGCCCTCGTACAGGGCACCTGCTCATCTATATCGGCTCCAAGATAGTACAGGTGGACTTCAAGGTGTTCGAGTCGAAGGAGTACACGTTTTTCATAGAAGAGGAATTGATACACATCAAGCTCGAACGCCGGGGCGACGAGATGTTCTTCTTCTTCAATATTGACAAGGAGGCCGACACGCCCCGCAACCGGGTTCGCCATGCGATAGAACACAAGCACTTCATTCACCTGCTCATTTTTCTCGGTGTGATGGCCCTCGTAGTGACAGGGGTGGTGCTGTGGGGGCGGAACGCCAAAAAGAGCGAGACCCAACGCATCGAAGAGGTGCTGGCCAAGGGTAGCCAAGAAGCCACTGGGCGGGTTTTTATCAAAAAAATAGATGCCAACCGTTCGGAGATTTCCTACCAGTTCGTGGCGGGCACGAACACTATCACCAGCCAATCTTTGCTCCAATCCGAGCCGCTCATCCTGTTGGTGAACCCCATGCCCCTGGAGCCTGGCGACGAGTTCAGGGTAAGATACTCGCCCAGAAAGCCGCACATCAACCAAATGCTTTTCAGCGAACCGACACCCCGCCAAATCGAAGTTTACAAACAGCGGTCCATTGCGAAGCATGCAGAACTAAACCCGAACGCCCCACCGGGCATGACCGAATGCTTCGTGCAAACGGCCTTCGAGCACGACAGTCTGCGGGCATTGGCCGATATTTATTTCCAAAACACAAAGCCTGGCTACAACCTGGAACACAACCTTGAATCCTTCGCCAAACTCACTTCAAACAAGGGTTTTTTATCAAAAATGGAGGAAAAATGCGGCCATCTTAAGCCGATTCAATAAAATAGGTTGACTCATTTTTTCACTACTTTTGCCAACTTTTTGACCCCCAACAATCCCAACAATTTCTGCAATCCCCGTCTGCCACTGGGCAGGCAACAATCTATCATCCTTGGAAAGACTCGCCCAACATATTGAAGCCCTCGTGTTCGCAGCGGACACCCCGCTGTCGCCCGACGACATCCAGCTTTGCCTCAATGAGACGTTCGAGACGGAGTTCAGCATAGAGGACGTGGCCGCTGCCATCCAGCAAGTAAAAGCACGCTATGCCTCCGACGACTTTGCCATCGAACTGGTACAGATTGCGGGCGGCCTCCAGTTCATGACCAAAGGTGCCTACCATGCCGCCGTGGGCACTTGGCTGAAACAGACTACCAAGAAGCGCCTATCCCAAGCAGCCATCGAAACCTTGGCCGTCATCGCCTACAAGCAGCCCGTTTCCAAGACGGAAATCGAACAGATTCGGGGAGTCAGCAGTGACTATTCCTTGCAGAAGCTTTTGGAGAAAGAACTTATCTCCATTGCTGGCCGCAGCGACGGCCCCGGCAGGCCGCTGCTCTACGGCACGAGCATCAAGTTCATGGATTATTTTGGCTTGAAGGACCTGAGCGACCTGCCCAAGCCTAAGGACTTCAAAGACCCCGACCAAGAAATCGGGGAGCGGGCACCTATTGAAGAGTCGGTGCCGAGCAGCGTGGAGGAAAAGGATACAGAGGCGCAGGAGGAGTAGCAGCAACAGCCCATTGCGGAGCACCAAGCCCTATTTAAAAAACTGTGATTTTGTGGGCCTCCAGCCCACAAAATCACAGTTTATACATCTCTTTTTCGGCAGCATCGCCGGAAGGTCTGTCAGAGGCAGATATACGGCACTCCTTTAAAAGGTGCGGCAGATTGGTTTTGCTGAGGCAAAAAACCAATCTGCTGCACCTAAGAAATTCTTCTTGGCGGCTGGCGGCGGAGCCGTTAGCCGCCAAGAAGAACCTCACTGCGCTATGGGCTTCCCCTCGCCCAGCGTTTTTATCATTGCTTCAAGGCTGGTCTTGTTGGTAGCGTCGGGTGCTTGCGAAAGGGCAAGCTTGGCGTGTTCGAGTGCCTTCTTCAGGTCGCCGTTGGCGGAATAGCCCCTCGCCAATCCTACGTTCGTAGGCCAAGCACCGTTGTTCTGCTTGTAATTTTGTTCAAAAACAGCTAATGCCTCTTTTGGCTTTTTCTCCGAAATAAGTTGCCTTCCATGACCGTGCAGTTCCATCACGGTAGCTTTCGCCAAAGCGGTCTTCATGGTCTCATCGGCCTCTGCGCTGCGGCCCAGTTTGCGAAGCAAGCCCGCCTTCGTGGACAATGCGGCAAAGGTCTGCACCCCACCGAGGTTGGGCGACGTGGCCGATTCAATCCAGAACAGCGCTTCGTCGAAGTTCACGTTGTTGGTCAGGCACCATTGCGCAGCAGCCTGCAAGCTGGGCGGGTCAAAACCAAGGCCACTGGTCATTTGGGAACGGATGGAGGCAAGGCCCGTGGACACCGGGTCAACTTCTACCTTGAAGGGGATACGCCAACGCTCCCATTCCATTGCCACCGTCACGGAGCGGTCAGTGGGGTTGTCGAGCAGGTAGGCGAGGCGCTCCCGGCTCTGTGGGAGGTCTTTTTGTTGGCGCACTGTCACCCTTAGCACATCCTCTTTGGGGTCGTAGAAATAACTTCCCCAAGCGGCTGGGTTTTTCGAGAAAATAAGGGTAGTTTCATCGGCACCGAGTATCATATAGAGGGCATACTTGCCAGCGGCGAGTGGCTTGCCCTCTACGGTTACGTCGGTGGAAAAGGAGATGGTCGTACACTCGTCGGCACCTGCCCGCCAAGGTGATTCCTTGGCAGTTCCGAAACCGAGGTTGGTAAACCCATAATGGGCCACGCCAGTGCCCCAAATTTTGCCCTCACGCCCTTTTACGCCAGGCGCTCCCCAATTGATGTTAACATCGGTTACGCCGATTTGGACACCAGCTGTCATGCGGGGATTCGTCCCATTGCTGGGCATGACGAGCTGTTGGGCGAAGCCCAACTGGGTAAAAACAAACGTGATAAGTGGAAGGAGGAGAAGTTTTTTCATGCGAATTTGGATTTTAAAATGACCGCTTGTCAGCGAATGCGAAAAAGGACAGTTTCCTTTTGAGATGGTGGCTGAAACGGCTTAGCCAAGTTCACATTGCTTAATTAACGCAAGTTGCGATAACCCAACATAAATCTCTTTTTCGGCGGCTTTAGATTCGAGCGTTAAAAAGTCATAAAATCTTTGCCCCTCCTCGCTGCCTTCGGCAGCTCGTCGGGGGAGAGAGCCTTTGGGGGCGTTCCGCCCCCAAGCCCCCTGATTTTAGTGCATGAATTCAAAATTTCCTAAAGTAACAAAGTTGAATTAAGCGGCCTTCACCAACTGAATCTCGCCCAAGAGCTTCACGTCCTCGCTAACGAGCACGCCGCCAGCTTCCAGTGCGGCGTTCCAGTTCAGGTCCCAGTCCTTGCGGTTGATTTTGCCGGAGAGGGTAAAACCTGCCTTGGTATTGCCCCAGGGGTCTTTGCCGATGCCGCCAAACTCTGCCTCCAAGGTCACGGGCTTGGTGATGCCCTTGATGGTCAGGTCGCCCTTCAGTTCACCGCTGGCAGCGCTGTACGAGGTGGCCTTGAAATTGAGGGTCGGATGCGCCTCAGAATCGAAGAAGTCGCCACTGCGCAGGTGGCCGTCACGCTGCTCGTTGCCCGTGTTCACGGAAGCCGTTTCAGCGGAAAAGCTGATGTCTGCGTTGTTGAAATCATCGCCCTCGGCGGCCACTTCCACATTGAAGCGGTCGAACTTACCGGTGACGGTGCTGATCATCATGTGTTTGACCTTGAACTGGATTTCGGAATGCGCTGGGTCGAGCGCCCATGTTGTTTTTGACATTTGATTGATTGTTAAATTGTTATGATTGTTATTGAATAGTCATTGGTCATTGGGGTCATTGGGGTCATTCTGAGAGTCAATCAATGACTAATGACTAATGACCCCAATGACTTAAATGACCATTTACACGTTCATCGGAACTTCCATCAGCAGCAGCTCCGCATGGGAGTCGGCTTCGATGCTGAGTTCGTTCACGTCCCAGATGCCGAGGCCGTCACGGCGGTTGAGGGCTTGGCCGTTGATGGTCACATCGCCGCTGAGCACGAAGGCATAGACGCCGTTGCCTGCTTTTTTGATTTGGTATTCAATGTTCTTGCCCTTGTCGAGTTCCGTCAAGTGGAACCAAGCGTCCTGGTGAATCCACACGCCCGCATCGTTGGGGTTGGGCGAGAGGATTTGCTGGAGCTTGTTCTTGCGGTCGGCGGGGTCGAGGGTGATTTGGTCGTAACGAGGCTCAACGTTCCGCTTGTTGGGGAACACCCAAATTTGGAGGAACTTCACTTGCTGGTGGCTGTTTTTGTTCTTCTCGCTGTGCTGGATGCCCGTGCCTGCACTCATCACCTGCACGTCGCCATTGCGGATGACGGCGGTGTTGCCCATGCTGTCCTTATGCTCCAGGTCGCCTTCGAGCGGGATGGAGATGATTTCCATGTTGTCGTGCGGATGGGTGCCGAAGCCCATGCCTCCCTGCACGGTGTCGTCGTTGAGCACCCGAAGCACGCCGAAATGCATGCGCTCAGGGTTGTAGTAATTTGCGAAGCTGAAAGTATGATAGCTCTGTAGCCAGCCGTGGTTGGCGTTGCCACGGGTATCGGCCCTGTGCAATACGCTGTTTTTCATGATATTGGATTTTGTATTAGGAATATGGTTAAAGCCAATAATTTCAAGGGGTTTCAGTTCGTCAATGTCGTTTTTCACCACATTGCCGAGGGCAGCGCTGGCAGCGAAGATGCCCGTGCCCATGAGTCCTTTTTTAAGAAAATCTTTGCGGTCCATGATTCGGTGATTTTTGATGGCACAAAGATGTGGGGTGGCGGAGGCAGGAAAAAATCACATAGGTTAATTAAACGGGGATAGGATTGCCTGATTGCTGAAATTGTTGAGTACAGTTCAAAGAATGAAGCGTTGTTTTGCGACAAAAGAACAGAAGGCATGTACACCCTTTGTGGGTATCACCTAATTTTGGCAAAAATTCTCATCCATGAAAAATACTCTCGCACTGCTTTTCCTTGCCCCCCTCGCCTTCATTGCCGCCTGCGGCGATAAGGACGACGAGGGTGGCACCACGACTATTTTGCCAAGCCTGACAGCACTTCCCGTCAGCCAAAATGAGGGCAATGATGCTACCATATTTGAGTTTCACTTGCGACTGGCCAACCCATTCGATGAACCAGTGACGCTTGATTATGCAACCCGTGACAATACCGCAAAGGAAGGGACAGATTACGTCGCCACAACGGGCAGCATCAGTTTTGCCGTAGGCGAGACTGACAAAACAATCGAAGTCACCGTATTGCCTGATAGCTGGAAAGAAAGCGATGAAATTTTTGAACTTGTATTATCCAACCCGGTCAATTGCACCCTGAACAATAGTATTGTTTCAGCTATCATCGTCAACGACGACGACCAGGAAAGCGATGAAGGCTATACCACGCCCGACAACTACGCTGGCTACACCTTGGTTTGGCAGGACGAATTCAACGGAACGGCCATTGACCCGACAAACTGGGTTCACGAGCAAGGTGCCGGTGGATGGGGCAACAATGAGCTGCAGTACTATACCGATAGGCCCGAAAATTCTTTTGTCGAAAATGGTAAACTGGTCATCACGGCCAAAAAAGAGTTCTTCAACAGCGCCCCCTATACCTCCGCCCGCATGAAGACGCAGGGCTTGCGTGAGTTCCAATATGGCCGAATTGACATCCGTGCCAAGTTGCCTACTGGCAAGGGCATCTGGCCCGCCCTCTGGATGCTCGGCGACGACATCGCTACGGTAAGTTGGCCCCGCTGTGGGGAGATAGATATTATGGAAATCATCGGGAGCGAGCCGGCCACCCTGCACGGCACAGCACATTGGGACAACAACGGCAGCTATGCCAACTATGGAAAGTCAACCACACTCGCCAATGGGACTTTCGCCGACGAGTACCACGTTTTCACCATCACCTGGGATGAACAGTACATCAAATGGCTGCTCGACGACGTGCAGTTCAATGTAATTGACATCACGCCTAATGGCCTCAGCGAGTTCCATCACGAATTCTTCCTACTGTTCAATATCGCAGTGGGTGGTAACTGGCCGGGCAGCCCAGACAACAACACGGTTTTCCCGCAACAGATGAAAGTGGACTACGTGCGGGTGTTCCAAGAGAATTGAGAGATTTTGTAGAAAATCGCAATCATCAATAAATAACGGCGGCGGCATCTTCCAAATGCCGCCGCCGTTATTTATTGATTAGCTGTTGTCGGTTTCGCTCTGCAAAGCCGATAACAGCTAATTTTGAAGCGCTGCTAAAAAAATTACATCAGCGCACGGCATACGCCACTTCCTCTTTCCGAAAATCCTCCCGCACGGGCTGAAACACATCGAGGATGCGGCAATGAGTAAGCGCCCGCCCGCTGTGCGGCACGTTGGACGGAATGACGAGGCATTCGCCCGCCCGCAGCAGCATTTTTTCTCCGCCCAGGATAAACTCAAATTCACCTTCAAGCATATTGGATACCTGCTCATGGAAGTGGGAATGCTCCGGCAGTTCGGCGCCAGCCTCCACGTCCACGTAGGCAAGTGTCATGGTTTCCGTATGGAACATTCGGGCGGTGAAGCCTTTTGAAATGACGAATGGTGATAGGTCGGAGATGGAAAGCTTCATTGTTGAATTGTTGGAATTGTTGAATTGTTGGTGCGCCACAGCAACAATAATAACAATTCAGCAATTCAACAATTTTCACCTCCCCTCAAACGCATACCTTTTCGTGTAAAAATTGAAGAAGAACAACACCCCGGTCACGATGATTTTGGCGAGGATGGGCCAGTCGCAGAGGATGGGCAGTTTCACCAAGCCCCACATCATGCCCACGCCCAGCCCCCAGCCGATGACGGAGAAGAGCATGGAAATGGCGAAGGCGTGGTGGGCCTTGCGTTTCAGGTCAAAGATGAAGCGCTTTTGCAGATAAAAATTGACCACCACGGCGATGGGGTACGAAATGCTGTGCGCCGTGACGGGGTCGAACCAAAGCCAATCGAACAGCAGATACAGCACGTAGTCCACCGCCGTGGCGATGACGGAGGAGGTGAGGAATTTGGTTTGGGGAATAATCTTGGATTTTGAAAACAAACCCATTAAATACTATGATTTATGGGCTTTGATTTAAGATATAAGATGTATGATATCAGATTTAAGATCGACAAGGACAGCAAAATCAAAAATCTTAAATCTTATATTGTTTATCTTAAATCAAATCCTCATCAATTATTACGATTATCACTTTTAATTTCCCAACTCCCCCTCAAAAAACGCCCGCACCTCCCCCCAATTATCCGCCCGTGGAAACCGCTGCTCGTCCACGTTGTGCGAAGCGGTGAAAAGCAGCCCTTTCCCCTTGAAATGCTCCAAGTTCCAGGCATGGTCGTCAATCATATAGTCGGCTTGGATGATGCGCTTATCGCCGCAGAGCACGAGCCGCTGCCAGCCGATGAACGGGAAGTGGCGGTCGAGCCAATCGAGTTTGTCAATCAGGGAGTTGCGGAACTCGGTGGCGGCGGTCACGGCATACACGTCGAAGTGCTCGGTGAGCCATTTCACCACTTCTTGACTGCCTTCCATCACGGGCAGGTCGGCGAAGAAGCCGGGTTCTTGCAGGTAGCCCCGGATATGGGCGGCATTGGGCAGTTGGTAAATCTTTTTGCCCCACCAGACCTCCCGTGGCGGGCGCTCGCCGAAGTCCCGCTCGTAGAGGTCGAGGAACTTGGGCGTCACATCGGCGATGACCTCGTCCATGTCGAGGGCGATGCGCTTTTTGTGGCCTGTGGGGTTGTTGAGCATGAATTCTTCAAGTGGTGGTCTGTGCATAAAGCGGTTTATATTTAGTTTTTTGAGTTGCCACCCAAGGGCGGCAACTCAAAAAAGAATTTTGGTGGTTGAAAAATTGCTTCGCAATTTTTCAACCACCATTTACTTGGTTCATCGCAAGTGATAATCCGATGGTCCCAAACGCCTTCACCCCATCCGCCGCTTTTCTCAAAATATCGGGCAGGGCTTCCTGCTCTTTTTTGTCCCACTCGCCCAGCACGTAGTTCACCTGCTGGCCCTTGTGGAACTCGTCGCCGATGCCGATGCGCAAGCGGGCGTAGTTGTTGCCGCCGGTTATTTGGTCAATGCTTTTCAGACCGTTGTGGCCGCCGTCGGAGCCATTGCCCCGGAGCCGCATTTTACCGAAGGGAAGGTTCAAATCATCGAGCACCACGAGCAGGTTTTCCTTCGGAATATTGTGCTTTTGCAACCAATAGCGCACGGCCTTGCCGCTCAGGTTCATGTAAGTGCTCGGCTTCAATAAAATGAAGGTGCGGCCCTTGTGTTTGAACTCCGCAAGGTCACCCAAGGAGTCGTTTTTGAATTTGACTTCAAACTCCTTGGCCAGCACGTCCACCACTTCGAAACCGACGTTGTGGCGGGTATTGTCGTAGTCGGCGCCCATATTTCCGAGGCCGGCGATGAGGTACTTCATTTTTTATTTTTCAGTTCGACAGTGGGCAGTTGGCAGTCAGGGGCTGCGAGTTTGGTCTTTACTACCATTTGCCAAATGAGGGGCAAAGATAATTGTTTGAATTGGCAGGTCTTTTATTGATTTTGAGTTGGCGGTCAGTTCCAATAAGCAGACGCTGACTGCCCACTGCCGACTGAAGAAAGTTGCCTTTGAACTTTTTACGCCGTACTTTGCAAGCACGTTTTTGCGGGCAACAAATCGAACACCCCGGACAAATCAAACCCTTCAAACAAGCCGCAGCTCATGCGCAAGAAACTGACCGACGTCCTATACTCCTTCCCGTTCCAGTTGGTGGTGCTGCATTTGCGCAGCAACCTGCTATTGCTGGCCGTGTGGGTGCTGGTGGCGATGATGGTCACGGGCGCCTTCGGCAATGGCTTCGGGCTTCGCTTCCTGTTCCTGTCGCCGGAGTACCTCGGCGAGGTGGGTTTCATGAGTTTTTTCTACGTGGGCATGGGCTTCGGCGGGCTGGTGATGAGTTGGAACCTGACGACTTACCTCCTCAACGCCTATCGGTTCTCGTTCCTGGCCTCGCTCGGCAGCCCGTTCGCCAAGTTCGTGCTGAACAATTCGGCGCTGCCCATCGCCTTCATGGTGCTGTTTTTTGTGTGCCAAATCCGGTTCGGGCTGTGGCACGAGCTGCGCCCGCTCGGCGAGGTGCTGTGGGACAGCATGGGCTTCCTCACCGGCTTCGCAACGCTGGTTTTCTGCGTGGCACTCTATTTCCAGTTCACGAACAAGGACATCACCAGTTTCTCCAAAAAAGAGCAGAAGCACCCCGAAAACCTACGTTTCATCAAGGACATCCGGCTGAACCGAAACCAATGGCGGGTGGACACCTACCTCGCCGCCAACCTCCGCCCCCGCATCGTGCGCAGCGTGGCGCACTACGACAAAGGGCTGTTAGCCAAGGTTTTCCACCAAAACCACCTCAACGCCCTGACGGTGCAATTGCTCACGCTCATTTTCCTCGTGCTGCTCGGTGCGCTGGTAGAGCGTCCGGCCTTCCGTTTGCCTACGGCAACGAGCATTTTCCTACTCAGCAGCACCGTCGTAGCCGTCACGGGAGCCGTGTCGTTCTGGCTCGGTACTTGGCGGATTCCGGGCTTGATAGCACTGTTGTTGCTCATCAATTTCATCACCCGCTTCGATTTTTTCCACCATAAAAACAAGGCTTACGGCCTGAACTACAGCGTTCCTGCCAGCCCCTACCACCCCGACAGCCTGCAAGCCACCTGCAATTTGGCGAGCGTGGAAGCGGACAAGGCAGCCACCCTCGCCATCCTCGAAAAATGGAAGCAAAAAGCCGCTGGCCCCAACGGCGAAAAGCCCAAAATGGTCTTCTTCTGTGTGAGCGGCGGCGGCCTAAAGGCGGCCACTTGGGCAATGGAGGTGCTTCAACAAGCCGACAGCCTGACCGACGGCGGCTTCATGCGCCATACCGTGCTGATGTCCGGCGCATCGGGTGGCATGATGGGCACGTCGTACTTCCGGGAACTGGTGCTGCGCAAACAGCAGGGCGAACCGATTGACCTCTACCACCAGCAGCATGTGGCCGATATTTCCAAGGATTTGCTCAACCCAATTTCCTTTGCCATCGTCACCAATGACGTGTTTCTGCCTTGGGCCAGCTTCGAGCAGGGTGGGCAGCGATACAAAAAGGACAGGGGCTATATTTTTGAAAAAACTTTCAACGAAAACACCCATTTCAGGCTTGACAAGACCATCGGCGACTATGCCCAGCCGGAGCGGGCGGCGCAGATTCCGCTGGTGTTCGTCACGCCCAGCATCGTCAACGACGGGCGGCGAATGGTCATTTCCCCACAGCCCGTCCGCTACATGATGATTGAGCCGTCGGGGGTGCTACAGCCCGGCTCCGTGCGGGTGGACGCTGCCGATTTTGGCCATTTGTTTGCTGCGCAAAACGCCGACAGCCTGCGCTTCACCACGGCCCTGCGCATGAACGCCACCTACCCCTACATCCTGCCAAACGTGAACCTGCCCACCGACCCGCCCATCCAGGTGCTTGATGCCGGGTTCCGTGACAATTTCGGACTGAAATCGGCCACCCGTTTCATCCACGTCTTCAAGGATTGGATTCGGGAGAACACCAGCGGCGTGGTAGTGGTCGTGGTGCGCTCCTTTGAGGGGCAGCGGGAAATCGAGTCGGACGCCAACCGGGGCATCCTCGAAACGGTGCTGAACCCGCTCGAAATCGCCTTCAAGGTGATGAGCCTCCAAGACTACGAGCACGACAACAGCCTCGGCTTCCTCCACGATATTTTAGGAGCGAACATGCTCGAAATCGTGCGGCTGACCTACCATCCCAGCGATGAATTGAAGGAGTCGCCCATCAGTTTTTACATCACGAACCGGGAGCGGGCGGATATTCACCGGGCGATGGGGGCGGAGGAGACTAGGAGTGGGTTGGAAAGGTTGTCCGATTTATTGAAATGACATCAAAACACCGCTCCCACCTGCGCCCTCCCCACATGCACCAGCCTCGCATCCCCCGTCTTGCGGCCTTCGTAGCTGATGCCCATGCGGATGTTCTTCGCAATCTGCCTGTCCAAGGTGATGTTCCAAATGAAGTTCTTGCCATTCTGCAAGCCCTGTAGGAACGCAAAGCCAACTGGCGAATTGGCCTGCCCAGTAAAGTCAATTTTCACGAAGGAAAACTCCGAGCGCAGGCTCGTGGTGGCGCTTTGGTTGAAGGTCGCCTCCCATTTCAAGTCGTTGGTGCGGGCGCTCTCGCCGAGGGTGTCGAGGCGGTTTTCGGCCTGTTTGTAGCGCCAGGTGACGCCCATTCGGAAGCTGTTCGAGGGCTGCCAGGTTAGTTGCGGCTCTGTTTCCCACGATTCGATGCGGTAGCGGCGGCTGGCAAACTGCTCCGAGCCTTGCTCGTCCGTGCCAAGGCTCAGTTCTGCTTGGAAGCTGATGGATTTGGTCACGTTCCAGCGGGTCTTCACGAACTGCTGCCGCTGCCGCCTGCTCTCGAAGCCTTGGGTCTGCACCAGCTTGTTCTGGTTGTCGCTCATGCCGAGCTGCACGTCGTACTTCGGGTCGGCCCGGTTGAAGAACAGCGTATTGTAAACCGAGGAGCGGGTACTCACGAGGGCCGTGTCGGCCACATCAAGTTCAAAGGGATTCCAAGGGCTTACCCCGTCCAATTGCCGCACCTTGCGGGTGATTTGCAAGCTACTTTGAGTAGAAAATTTGCTCAAAAACTTTTTCATGCCCTTCTCATTGAACCACACGGCCTTTGGTTCCAGCCGCAGGCTCTGGTTAAAGGTCACGTTGTTGGTTCGGATAAAATCATCGGTGAAGGAGGTCACCCGCACGGCATTGGCGACATCTTGGAATGGGGCGATTTCCACCTCGTCGTACTGCACCTTGCCGTCGGCGTTGCGGTCAATCCAAAGGTGGGTACCCTCGCCCGGCTGCACTTGCAGGTAGGTGAACTCCACTCGCCGCTCCTGTCCGCTGCCGATTTCGTAGCTGGTGTTGCTCTGCGCCACCCCTTTTAGGATGTTTAGCGAGTAATCGAGGCGGCCAAGGTAGGTGTCCGAAGGGTCGAGTTTGGAGAGGGTGGTATCTTGTATGGCCAGCCGCCGCCAAGTGAAATTCCAACTGATTTGGGAGTTGCGGCTCTGCTGCCAATTGCCGTTCAGGTTCAGTTCGTCGGCCTTGGTACTGGTGCTGAAGTCCTCGCCGTCGGGGGCGTGGTCAATTCGGCGCAGGTAGCTCGTTTTAAAGTTAAACTGCTCATTTTCAGGACTTTCCATAAAAAACTTTACCACATCGTAGTAAAAGCTCGCCCGGTTCAGCGTGTCCGCAGCGCCCGTTTGTTGTTGCTTCGCAAAACGGCTGTTTCGTTCTCGCTCACCATACACGCCCGCTTTCCAGAAGACCGTCCCCGTGCTGTCCCGCAGGAAGGGCAACGTTAGATTGGCTTTTGGCCGAAAAAATTCGCTGCGCTCCGCCGTGCTTTTAGTGGTCAAAAAATCACCCTGCGCCCACACGTCCCAGCCGTTTTTCAGGTACGCATATTTGGCAAAATGCTTCAAGCCCGTGTAAAGCGTGTCCCGCAGGAAGCCGCCAAAATTGTACTGCAAACTGCCCGATTTGGCTGTCCGTAGCGTCGCCCCGCCATTGAACAAATGCTCGTCGGTCGGTCGGCGCACGATGGCCACGTCATTGGCCCCTTGGTTCACGTTCCAGTCCCGGGTGAACTCGGAGGGGCGGTAAGGGTTCAGTTCCTTGAATTTTTGCTGCGCAAACTCGTAGTTGGCCTCCAGTTCGATTGCGGATTGTGGATTGCAGATTGCGGATTGGGGGGGTGTACTACCTTGGCCTTGACTGCCAACTGCCGACTGCTGACTGCCGACTGGAAAAATCCGCTTCGCTCCAATCGTTCCAGCCAGCCCCACATTGTCCCCGTCGTTCACATCTGACAGCCTGTTTTGGTCAAAATTGCTCAGGCCGACCTCCGCCCGCAGCTTGGAGTTTACCGAAGGCGAAAAATCAACCCCTGCCGTATAAAGCTGCTGCCGGTTGGGGGGCACAAGCCGTCGGATAGGTTCGTATTCACCCGTCGGCTTCCTCGTCACGGGGTCTGGGGCTACCCAGCGATAGACCCGGCCATTGGCGGCGGTCTCCGTGTCCAGCACATAGTTGCCGTTGCCGGGGCCAACCTGTGAGAAGCCTGCCGAGTACTTCGCTAATTGCTGGTTTGTGCTGAAAATCAGGTACGTGTAGTTCGAATCGCCGACCATTGAATCCCGTTGCTCATAAAGTACCCGAAAGGCACTGTACTCTTCCACCGTGTCTATGGAAGGAACGACGGCGTTGAGGGACATATCGCCCGCATTGCGGAGCACCTCCAGTTCCATTTGCGAGAAATCGTCGTCAATGGGCTGGCGGCCATCCTGCTCGGAGTAGGTGTGGAGGTAAAGGCGGTAGTTTTTCCCTTGCCAATCGTTGTTGAGGGCATAGAGCGAGCGCTGGTAATCCTGTGTGTTGTAATCAAACTCGACGACAATGCGGCTGTCCTTCGTAATGAGCCGGCGATTGGTGAAGGTAACATGCCCGGCGTTGTAGTCAATCACGTAGTCGGCGTCGAGGCCACGGGTTTGCAGCTTGCCGTCCACGAAAACCTTCTCCGTACCGCTCAGCACGATGATGAACCGCTCGCCCTCGGCCCCTTCCAATCGGTACGGCCCTTGGTTGCCTTCCTGCGCTGCGAGGGTGTTGCGGGCGAATTTGCCCCTTGCGATTGCCGCAGATGCCTGAGTTGTGAGTTGCGAGTTGCCAGTTGCGAGCTGACCCGTCTGCCGTCCACCGTCATCCGTCTTCCGTTTGCCGTCCACCGTCCACCGTTTTGAAAAAGTAGCTCCTTGCAGCTTTTTGAAATAATTCATGAAATACCCGTTCGGGCGGGCCAGTTCGTAGTCACCAGCAATGAGCTTGGTCTGTTGCTTCGCAACTTGGATGAAAATCTTGTCGAACTCCCGCAATTGCTGCGTGTTGCCCTCCGGTTGCAGCGGGATATTGTTGTCGGTGATGGCGGCGAGGATTTCAAGGTCGCCTAGGGTGCCGCCCATTTGCAGGTTGAACTGGGAGTTGAGCACGAGGTTCTGGTTGTTTCCGAAGGAAAGCCCACGGGTGTAGTTGCCGTTGTAGTCGAGGCCACGTTGCGGCAGTAGGGGGCGCTGCTCGTCGGCGTAGGGGTCGTAAGCATAGCCGATGAGGCGGTCGCCGGGCTTTTGCAAGGTGCTGGTATCAAGGCGAAAGAGGGAAGTGGTGAGGTTGAAGGGGAGGACACGGTATTTTATGGTGATTAGTGATTGGTGATTGGTGATTGGGAGGATAAAGGTGATTTGGTTGTTTTTTATGGTGTAAAACTGGGGGCTGATGGGCTGGCCGGTGGCGGCGTCCCTGACCTGCACGGAATTGGGGATGACGGTGAGGGTATCTATCAACTGCGGCACGGACAGCATGGGCAGGGCTTTGCTGCGCAGGTTCGAGAGTTGCGCAGCAGCCAAAGTGGGCAAAAGGGCCAATAGTAAAACTTGTAAGGTTTTGCTCATCCGGGCAGTGGTCGGGTTTGGGTAACTAACGCAAATAACAGCGTTTTATGGCATGCCCTTGTTTTTCATCCATCAAACTTGAATCCCAGGTGTCAAAACTTATAAGTCAGTCCGTTCTGCCAGGCGTAGTTGGTCACGGGCGCATCTGCGGGCAGGGCCTGGTCGGTTTGCAGGGAGAAGTCGGTGAAAAAGCTCAGTTTTTTGCCGAGTGGCGTGTCCATTCGCCACTCCGTGGCAAAGCGGTGGTTGGCCCAATAGGTTATTTTGGGTTGAAAATAGGTGGTGCTGATGAGCGTCACGCCCTGCCAAGGCCGCAGGGTGAAAGAAAGATAGCCGCTCAAGCGGTGCCAGTTGCGGTCTTCGGTGGCGTCGGTGAACTGGTTTTGCTCATACATATAGGCGGCCCCCATGTACGCCCTGGTTTTCCCTGACCGACTTTTGAAAAGCCTGTACCGAAGGCCACTGCCAACTAGCGTCCGAAGTTCAATCAACAATAAGCGGTTGTACTGCGCTTGGGTGAACAGTTCTATGGAAAGTGGGTCGGTCAACTTGCGGTTGTAGCGCAGGTGCGCAAAGCCAGCATTGTTGAAGTCCTGCCCGCCAGCCCGCAGGAACCTCGAATCCAGTAGCAATAGCAGAAGGCTCTTGCCCATTTTATGTTCCACTTGCGCATTTGCATTGAGTTGGAGCACTTCATCCTGCACCTTGATGAGGTTGGCACCGAGCCGCAAGTGGCCGTACCAATGCACCGAGTCGTTGGTACCCGTGATGCGCTGCTCTTCGATATTGACGATTTGGGCAATGAGCACCCAAGGGATTGCGGCGAGCAGAAAGGCTATGAAGTGTTTCATTTGATATTGGCTGAAATGCAAAACGCCTTGCAGGCCAACAGCTTGCAAGGCGTTCTTCTAAAACAGTTGGGAAATTAATCCACAACAGGCGTAACCCGCAGGAACTTGCGCTCCTTGATGCGAGCCTTGGCACCGATAGCACCACGCAGGTAGTACAGCCTTGAGCGGCGAACTTTGCCACGCTTCAACACTTCCACCTCGGCGATGGCCGGTGAAGTGAACGGGAAAATACGCTCTACGCCAACGCCGCTGGAAATCTTGCGCACGGTGAAAGTTTTCGTAGCTCCGGTACCTTTTATCTGGATGACGTTGCCCTTGAAAATCTGGATACGCTCCTTGTTGCCCTCGATGATGCGATAGCTAACTGCGACTGCGTCGCCGGAACGGAACTTAGGGAAGTCAATTTTCTTTGCAAGTTGCTCGTGAACGTATTTAATGGCGTCCATTTTTCTGCTATTTAAAGTGGTTGTATTTCAAAAGAGGCGCAAAAGTAAGGGTTTTTTCCACACATAAAAGGTTTTAGCGAAAAAAATATCTGAACCTGTCCAGTTCTTTAACCCCATCACCGCACCAGCGTCGCATACCCTCGGTAATTGAACGGCTTGCCCCTCGGCTCCGTGAAGCTCACGACACAGACATAAAGCCCGCTGAGAGCCTGTTTGCCGTTGTTGTCAACCCTGCCGTTCCAAGGCTCGTCCACCCGGTCGGTTTCAAAGATTTTCTGGCCGTGGCGGTCCCATATTGCAAGGTGGAAGTCGGTGATGCCCCTCGTGATGCCTGTGCCCACGAAAATATCATTCATGGTATCTTCATTGGGCGTAAAAGCATTGGGAAGATAGTAAGTTACCTTCGGTGCCACGTCAATGACCTGCACGAGGGTGTCCAGGCATTTTTGCGGATGCACCACGACGAGCCTGACCTCGTGCAGCCCCGTATCGGGGAAGGTGTAAACAAAATCGGGCTGCTGTGCCACCAATTGCCCGTCCACATGCCACTCCCAGAAGACTGCGTTTTGGCTCTCTTCCGTGAAATTGACCGTCGGCTCAAGGTTGCTCGGACTGGGTGGGCTATAGCTGAAATCGGCAATGGGCGGCTCCAATACCTGCACCAAGCTTTCAAACAAGGTGTCGGTATAGCAGCCGATGGGTGAAGTGATTTCAAGGCGAACGTCGAAGGCGCCAGTTTCGAGGTAAGTGTGCGTTGGGCTGATGTCGGTACCCTCGCCCCCATCGCCAAAGCTCCATTTTATGTCATAGTTGCCATCCAGCGGGCTTGATTTGTTGTTGAAAAAAACTGTGGCGGGCGCACAACTGATGGTGTCGTTCGGCTTCACGAATATGATGCCCGGCACGGGCTGATAGACCACGCTCCGGGTGGTGTCGTCCTTGCAACCGTGCTCGTCCCAGACTTCCAACCTCACCAATTTGATGCCCGCCTCCTCATAAACATACACGGGGTTCCGCTGGATGGAATCCACCATGCCCGGCTCCAAGTACCAGGCCCAACCACCGATCTGCCCGTCCCCCAAAATGGCCGATTTGTCCAAGAAACTGACAGGGCCAGCCACGCAGGTGTCGTATTCGTAGTCAAAATCCGCCAATACTTCGGGGTAAATCTCTATGAAGATATTAGCCGTGTCGTTGCATTGAAATCCGGGATTGACGATGAGTTGCCCTTCATAGCTGCCTGGCTGCGGAAAGTTGATGGTCACTTCGTCTTGGTTGAAACTGGCAGTGTCGCCATTGATGAAAAACTCCCAGCGCAGCGAATCGAGCGGGGTATTGTTCAAACTCAGGTTGACGAAGGGCAGCGTGAGGCGGTTGCAGCTTTTCACGTAATAGTCATCCCCCAGCACGGTCAAATTCGGGGTGACAAAATCTGCTTTTACCAATGCATCGCAGACCAACACATTGAACTGGACATCCCGTCGCACCACCGAGAGCAGTTGGCCGTTCCGGTATTCCTTGACACAGACCGCCACCGAGAACTGCCCCAAGATAGTGGGGGTGCCCTTGAGCAGGCCAGTCTGCGGGTGGATGGACAACTGCGGGCTGCCGCCCATCGGGTTGAAAGGACTGTAGGGTGGGTTCACGAAACTGGCCTCTGTGTAGGGGGGCGGACAAGCTGGATTTGGGGTGATGCCGTCACATGCGGATGCGTCACCGCCGCCGTTCAAACCAGCCAAGCCACCGCCCAGCAATGGGGAACAAAACTCGTATATCAACTGGTCGCCCTCCGCATCGAAAGCACTGTGGTCGTAAACCAATGGTTCGTTCACACAAAGTATGATAGGCGGCAGTTCGTTATAGACCGGGCTATTGTTGCACAATGCTTGCGAAGCAGGTGTCAGTTCTATGGTGAATGTGGCCCCCACCTCCCCCGGTGTTTCGATATTGTTTACAGTATTGTTGCGGCAGCAACGCTGGTAACTGATATGGTAGCTGGACGAGGACGGCCAGTCCGTGAAAAGATATTCAAATGTATAAATCCCTTCTTCGACGCAAACATTGGAGGGTACCTCCACACAGGGATTCGTCTCCGAAGGATCGAGCGAAATCGGCGGGCTTTCAACATCCCGATAAACGGTTTCGATTAGTTCATAGCTGCCATCAGGTTTTTCCTTATATATCGAAAAGGGGGCGTCCAGGTCAAATTCTGCCCCAAAAGAGGCACAGTCCCGGTACATTTTCAGGGTGAAGCGATAGTTGCCGCCGCCCAGGCATTCGTAGGAGAAGACCCCACCAATAATATGTCTGGCATAAACTGGCTCGATGAGAAACAGGGCAAGGGCCAGCGGGTAAAGGTATTTCATACTTAAGGGTTGATTTCGTTTATGGAAAACAAAGGTGAGAGAGCCAATTTACCCTCCAAATGTAGGAAACCCCGTCATTTTATCAGTGTGGCATACCCTCGAAGCTCTTTTTTTTCGCCACGAGGTCCGGTATAGGTCACCACCACGACATAGACCCCTTGTGCTGAAAGCTCGCCCGTATTGTTCTTTCGCCCATTCCAAGCCTCGTTGGGGTCGTCGGTCTCGAAGAGCAGTTCGCCGTAGCGGTTCCAGATTCGGAAGTTGAAACCGGTGGCCCCTTCCAGCATCCCATTGCCGCGGAAGCCATCGTTCGAGCCATCGCCATTGGGGGTAAATGCATTGGGCAGGAAATAGCGCACCTCCGGTATCACGTCCAACAATTTCTGTATGGTATCGGTACAGCCGCTTTCATGGAACACCACCAACTGAATTACTTGTATGCCCGTGTCGGGAAAAGTATGCGACGGGTTTTGTTCGATGGAAATGCCGGAAGTACCAAACGTCCAGCGCCATTTTACGGCATCTGTGGACTGGTCGGTGAACTGGGCCGTTGGTAGCAGGTTGCTGAGCTGAGAAGGCGTATAGGTAAAGTCGGCCACTGGGCTGGGCAATACGGTTATGAGGTTGTTCCATACAGTATCGGCTTGGCAGCCGAGCGGCGAAATCACTTCAAGCGATACGGTGAAAGTACCTGTGTTTTCATAGACATAGGTCGGGCTGATTTCGCCGCTGGTGCCGCCGTCGCCAAAGTCCCAGTTCAAGGTATAGCTTTCGTCAATCGGCACGGAAAGATTGTCGAAAGTGATGGTGGCCGGTACGCAGCCGATGTACTCACTTGGCGCGACAATCAAAACGTCCGGGATCGGGTAATAAGGCAACGGCTCGGACACCAAGCCCGTGCAGTTGTTGGTGTCTCTCACCAGGAGTTGCACATTGAAGTTGCCCGGAATCAGGTAGGTATGAAATGGGTTTGGCTCCTGTGATTGCTTTTCGTCACCAAAGTTCCAATCCCAAGATACGATACTGCCCGGCCCCGCCCCTGCCACTGTCAGGTCGGTAAAACTGACCGGTCCGGCATTGCAGGTATCATATTCAAATTCAAAGGCCGGGTCAATGCCGGGATATACGTTCACCTCTATATAAGCAGTGTCAGCACATTGCGCAGCATTGGGGTTCAGTAGGAGCCTACCATAATAGGTGCCAAGGCCGGGGAAATTGACCGTCGGACTCCAATCGTTGAAGACCTCCGTTGTACCATTAATGTCGAATTCCCATCTGAACTCGCTGATGAACTGCTGCTGCCTGCTCTGGTTGGTGAACAGCACTGCGTTTTCGCCACAGGCGTCCACCACATAGTATTGCTGGCCAGCAAGCGTGACCGTGTCGGTTTCCTCGATGTCAGCCAGCACCGTCGGGTCGCAAGAGGCAACATTGAACTGAAAATCACGCAAGGTGCGGCTCAGCAAGACCCCATTGCGGTATTCGCTCACACATACCCCTACCACATACTGCCCCTGTGCGAATGGCACCCCTGTCATAAAACCCGTGTTAGGGTCAATATAAAGTGGTGGGTTGGCGAGTAGTGGATTGGAAAAACTATAGACCGTACCGAAGTTCACCGGGTCGTAAGGGGGAGGCATATCAGGGTCTGGGGCTACGCCGTTGGGCGATGCGAAATTGATTTCGTCACTGCCACCGCCATTCAGTGAGGTGCAAAGTTCATAGACCAGCACATCGCCATCGGGGTCGGTGGCGGCATGGTTGAAGTCAATCGGCTCATTGGTGCATATCGCTATCGGGGGAAAAAGGTCAAAAGTGGGGCTGCTGTTGCAAAGCTCTTGGGCCTTTGCCGTCAGCTCCATATAGTAGGTGGCGCCAGTGCCGCCAGGGTCGTTGAGGTTGGTGATGGAGCCATTGCGGCAGCAGCGTTGGTAAACTACATGGTAGCTTTCATTGCTAACAGGCAGGTTTAGGTCAAAAACATAAACGCCTTCTTGTACACAGACGTTGGGCGGTACCACCAGGCAGGGGTTGCTCAGGTTCGGTAAAATCCTTGTAATCGTAGGGTTTTGAATGGATATCACATCAAATGGGTCGTCAGAGTTGCCCCTATAAATGGTAATCGTGGCGGGAAAAGGAGCATTACTGGCATTATCACCATCGAAGGGTGCACCTGGCACTCCATTGGCACCGTAGCAATCACGGTAAATCTTCATGGTGAAGGTATAATTACCATTACCATTGCACGCATAGCTGATGGTGCCGCCAATGATATGTGCTGCCTGCATGGGCAACAGGAATGCTGACCATGCAACTGCCAACAGCACTGCTTTTTTGAAATTGCCTAATTTTGCCATACTTTTCATCTTGAAAAGCCGAGATTTAGATGCGCAAAGATGAGTGGTGTCTGTCATTACTGCGAGCAGGGGTAGCCTATCCGAGTGACCAAAGTCGGGCGGCGACTTGCAAGTCGCCGCCCGACTTCAACCCTTCTACCATCAGTTCATATTCGGGTTGGTTGCTGCGCAATATCCAAACTTCGCCAGTTCATTGGGAACAGTTGCCAGCTATTTTCGTTCTGACAAATGCTCGTTGCCATTTCCCTTGGCCAAAACGACCAATTAGCCACGATAATTACTCGCATTGAGCCAATTTGAAATCATTTGCCAAAACATAGACCGGAAAAACTGCTAAGATAGGCAAGAATTTTCTGGAATTTTGTCTGCAACTTAGCGAACCGCAAAGGATTTCTGTCAACGAAACTGCATCACCTCAAATTTACCAGCGCAGTTCGACGTTTGTTAATGAGTTTTAAACGCACTGCTTCATCTACAACACCTAAAACTCATGCTAACTTTTACCAGCCAGCGTACACGCATGGTTCAAAACTACCAATTAGAACCCATTCTTGAAACGCTTGAAAACGGAGGGCTTATGCTCTTCCCCACCGACACCATTTGGGGCATCGGCTGCGATGCCACCAACCCCGTGGCCGTAGCTCGCATCAGGGAGCTTCGCCAACTGCCACCCGAACAGCCGCTCGTGCTCTTGGCCGACTCCATTGAGATGCTCAAACAGCACGTGGCGCATATCCACCCAAGGGTGCAAACACTGCTGGCCTTCCACACCAGACCGTTGACCATCATCTACAACCAAGCCATCGGCCTCCCCAGCGACGCTACCGCCAGCGACGGCAGCGTGGCCTTTAGGATTCCTCAAGACAAATTCTGCCTCGAAATCCTCCAATCGCTGGGCCGGCCCATCGTCGCCGCGGCAGCTTGCATTGGCAACCAACCCTACCCCAAACATTTCGGCGAAATAAGCTCCGCCGTCATTGAAGGGATTGACTACGTGGTAAGGTATCGCCAAATGGACAAGGAAATGGCAGAACCCTCCGTGGTGGCCCGCATTGGCGAAGACGAAGAACTGGAGTTCCTTCGGGAATGAGTACATGGCCTCATGGTTACATTGTTTGTTGTGTCCATGAAACAATGAAACCATGAAGCAATGAAACCATGAAGCAATGGATAAAATAACCGAAAGCCCATCCCATTACCGCCATCTTGAAAAAATGACGGTGGCCGAGTTGCTGCAAAACCTCAACAAGGAGGACAAGACCGTGCCGGTGGCGGTGGAAAAAGCCCTGCCTTCCATTGAGCGGCTGGTGGGCGCTGTGGTCGAAAAACTACGGAACGGTGGGCGGTTATTCTATATCGGAGCAGGCACCAGCGGACGGCTCGGTGTGTTGGATGCCTCGGAATGCCCACCGACCTACGGCGTATCGCCCGACCTTGTGGTTGGCATCATCGCAGGGGGCGACCATGCCATACGCCACCCAGTGGAACACGCCGAGGACAACCCCAACCAAGCATGGCTTGACTTGCAAGCACACCATATTGATAGTCAGGACTTTGTCATAGGGATAGCTGCCTCCGGGACGACCCCCTATGTGATTGGTGGACTGGTTGACTGCCGAAGCAATGGCATCGCCACTGGGTGCATTACCTGCAATCCCAATAGTCCGCTCGCCTTCGCCGCCGACTATCCGGTGGAGGTGATAGTAGGGCCAGAGTTCGTGACGGGTAGCACCCGCATGAAGGCCGGAACCGCCCAAAAACTGGTACTGAACATGGTGTCCACCAGCCTGATGATACAACTCGGCCGTGTCCTTGACAACCGCATGGTGGACATGCAGCTCACCAACGACAAACTCCTCGACCGGGGTACCAAGATGGTCGTACAAGACACGGGACTGGACTATGAAACTGCCCAGCAATTGCTTCGCACAAAAGGAAGTGTGCGCAAAGCGGTAGATTCGTTCAGAAGCAACACACTATAACCGGGTTGTGTGCCGGGGTCACTTCAAAATCGCCGCCCCAATCCCGCATTCCAAGCATTTTTTTGCATCGCAATAAACGTTCTTCAATTGCAAAAGTCCTTGCGTTTGATAGGCGGAGGGCGGTTCCACCCCTAAGCGTTGCCAGCCTTCTATGATGGCATTGCGCTCCGGTGGCAGCGATTCAAGTAGTTGCAGTGCCTTGTCCTTGTGGGCTTCCTCGCCCCGCATTTTTCCATATAAAAACAGGAACGGCACAATGGTGTTGATGGTGAGAAGCCGTATGGCTTCCTTGCCCAGCGATTTGTTCTTCTTTGGCGACTCATGGCCGAATGTGTAGTGCGTGAGCCAGTAGCCGTCGAGTTTCACTTTGAAAAGCGCCTCAATGTCTGCTTGGTTTCCCACTTCCAAAATACGGCTGAACAAATGCGCCGACTGCGCCGTGAGCCGGGCGAACTCCGCCAACCTGATGGTCGGGAAATTGCCGGGGTGCAGCCGCAGGAAGCGCCACTGTCCGGCATCGAGGGGAGTCAGGTTGTATTTTTTCCTAAGGAAACCATATTCATTTTTGAGGGCAGTGGGATAGTCCTCGTCAGTGGCATCTGGCAGTAAACCCGACTGCCCTACGAGCAGGGCTTCGAGCTGCAACAGGTTGTCCTTGTGGCGGGCGAGGATGCGCTGCGGCAATGAGCGGGCCAGGGCTTCAAATGGTTCTGCATTGACTTTCAGTCCAAAATTGCGGGCCAGGGTTTGGTAGAACGTCTCCTCCCAGTCGCCGCCGTTTCGCTCCAAAGTGGCACGTATGACCGTGGTTTTATGCTCCAAGCGTTCCACCAGCATCCGGTCGAGCCAAAGGCTGCGGGTCATGGCGGGCACGGTGTTGAAGAGGTTGTGGCAGGGTATCCAGTACTCGTTGTGCAGCAGTTTTTGGTAAACAGCGGCGATGCCCGGCGGCACGAGGCTGCGCAATTCGAGGCAGGGGATGCGGGAACCGTCGTTGCGCAGCACGGGCCTGTCTTCTTCCATGACGACGTGCAGGATGACATTGCCGTAGGCAGCATCATCTTGGTGGCCGTGGCGGAGCCATTCACTGGCCGTGAGGTGCATCTCCACATTGCCAGCCCAAGTGGTACTGCCAATGCGCAGTCGGGCATCAAGGAAATCTGGGCCGGCATGTGTGTTGTGGCTACCGGGGCTTAAGATTTCGAGTGGTTCGTCCTCGGTGGTTCGCAGGTTGGTTTGCTCGAAGCGGCGGGTGCGCCACAGGAAGTGCAGGAGGTCTTCTTTCATAGTATGTTTTTGGTTCAGCGGGTTGAAATTAAGGCATATCCTGAAAGTATCCACTATTTTATGAAGAAACTTTGTTGATGGGGTTTTTGAAGGTTCGCCTAAACTACTTGAACGACTCTCGAAAAATGGCATAAAAAAAGCGCCAGCCTCACGGCCAGCGCTCCTTTTTGGGGATAAAAACGTACTCACTTCACGGCGAAAATCTGCCGCAACTGCTCCACCAACTGACCGCCGCCAGAGACGGAGATGCTGTTGATTTTCTCGGCAATTTTCTCCACGTATTCCATCTCCTTCAGCTTGAAGAGCATTTCGTTCTCCTCCATCAGCTTGGCCGTGTTGAGCAAGCTGCGGGTGGAGGCCGTCTCCTCACGCCGGGTGATGACGTTGGCCTGGGCCTTCTTCTCGGCCACCAGTACCTGGTTCATGATGTCCTTCACGTCGCCAGGCAGGATGACGTCCCGGATACCGCAGTCGGTGACAGCGGCACCCATCGCAGCGGCTTTTTCAGCCACCTCTTTCAAGATGGCCGGGGCCACGCTCTCCTTGTTGGCCAACAGTTCGTCGAGGGTGAAGGTGCCCACGTACTCCCGCACGGCCAACTGGAACTGGATGTAGAGCTGCTTCGCAATGTCCTTCGTTTCCACGATGGCCTTCACGATATCAGCGACCCGGTACTGGGCGTAGAAGTTGATACGGATGGCCGCCTTGTCCTTCGTCAGGATTTCCTGGCCGCTGATTTCCATCAACTGCTGCCGCAAATCGGCCTTTTGCACCGCAATCGGCTGCTCGTTTTTCCAGAAGTAATAGACCCCGGGGCCGAGCTTCCGCTCGAACTTACCGCTGACGTATAGCAGGCCTTCTTCGTAGGATTCGACCACAAATACCCGAACGTACACGCCCACATCGCTCCGCTGCAACAGCTTTCGGTCAATGCCTTCGGCAATCTCATAGCTGTTCAGGTTGACGATGGTGTGCTCGTACTGCACAACACTCTTCCAGATGGCGTAGCGGCCCGGGGTCAGCACCTTGCGGAAGTTGCCGTTGAGGTATTGCAGGGCAATCTCGTTGTCACGAACCTCTACCAACTCCACCAACTGGCGGAAAGCCGGGTCGGCGAGCAGGATGTTCAGTTCGCAGGGCGGCACGAAGTCCTTCGTCAGGTCATAGACCTTGACGGCCTCGCTCGGCCACAGCCAGTGCTTGCCTTCGGTCAAGGTCTGGGCGTAGTTGTCGCCCTTGAACATCAGACCAACTTGGTGCGGGTAAATCGTTACGAATTTCATGATTTGGTGATTAGTGATTGGTAACTGGTGATTAGGAGCCAGCACCGAATCTATTGATTTAAACTATTGAATATCAGTTAATTGCCACAAGTCAAAATGACCAATGACCAATGACTTTTTCAGCAGGTTTGCGCACCGCCTTCCAGCGTGGGCGGAAGCAGCGTTGAGCGGGCAGCGGCCCGGCGGGTTCCACCATCCGTGAGGCGGGCGGCGTTGGCAACTGGTCGTTGCTGTTGCCCACCGCTGCTGGGTGGCGGAAGCCTTCGGGCGCTTACCAGCGGTATCCCGCTTGCTTCGGGCCTTGGCCGGATTGCCGTGTGCCACCGCCGAGGCGATGGGAGGGCGTGGCGGTGCGCTTGCCGTGCTTTTTTCATGAAATGGATTAAAAGTCCATTGCTCTACCAACTGAGCTACTTCGTCCTAAGCGAAGGCAGGATTCGAACCTGCGACAGATGGCCTACTGCTCTAACCCTCTGAGCTATCCCGGCGAACCGAGAGGGGGAGTCGAACCCCCGACCTGTAGAGTCGTGCAAAAATGATTTTGGTGGTCAGCATATCAAACCTCTACCGAGCCGATACTGCGGGGCCATACAGAAACCCTCGCCAGGTCCCACTTCCAACCGTTCAAGCCTCTTTCGTGCAAAAAGCACATTTCGTTCCCCCTGACGCCGAAAGGGGAACCTGAAACGCATGCTTGCTATCAGGTCAGCCCAGTGTTGTCAGGGTATATTCACGCTTTCGTGATGTCAATTTTTTCTTGCATTTACCGCTTTCGGTGAATGATGGGACAAAGCTCCGCACCTACTGCGCAAGCTATTTGCGCAGTAAAATTTATTTTTGAAAAATTTTTTTGAGAAAATTACCCCCTACTTGGAATTGCTTGAAAATCAAGGTTTTGCGAAGCGAAACCAATAACCCGTTTCACTAAAAGAATAGTTCCATGACCGTCAATAAATTGGCTTTTTTCTATTTGAGGTAATTGGTCAATATCAACGAAACAGCTACCCATGCTACTTTACAGCAGGCTATAGACTCCTTGTTGGGAATTGCGAAACTTATTGAAGCTGTTTAGACTTTCCTTATTTGGCTAAAAAATGGCGCTTTTCCGCCCATAATCCAGCAATTTCCTCGGCAATAGCGGTGCTATTCCCTCGAAAATTCCCGAATTCTGGACGAAAAATCACTCATTTTTAGCTCAAACAGGAAAGCCTAAACAGCTTCATTGTAATATCGCCTTGTTGTCAAACCAGTATTCGATAAAAGAAACAACCATGCAAGCCATCATCGAAGTCCTCCAAGGCGACATCACCAAGTTCGCCGCTGATGCTATTGTGAATGCCGCCAACTCTTCGCTCATGGGCGGTGGCGGGGTGGACGGGGCCATCCACCGGGCTGGTGGGCCTGCCATTTTGGAAGAATGTAGGCGCATCGTTGCGAAGCAGGGCGGCTGCAAAACGGGCGAGGCGGTCATCACCACGGCGGGCAGGTTGCCTGCCAAGTTTGTCATACATACCGTTGGCCCGGTTTGGAATGGCGGCCACCGAGGCGAGGCGGAGAAACTGGGCAATTGCTACCGCAACTCGCTCCAATTAGCGGTGGAAAACGGCTGCAAAACAGTGGCCTTCCCCTGCATCAGCACGGGTGTGTATGGCTACCCCATTGCCGAGGCAGCCAAAGTAGCCGTAGCAACCGTGAAGGCGTTTTTGGAAGAAAACGAGGGGTTGGAAAGGGTGGTGATGGTCTGTTTTGATGAGGGGAACCATGCGGCCATCAAATCGGCCATGTAGGAAAAATAAAAAGCGCCAGCCTTCCGGCCAGCGCTCCTTTTTTTGTGATAAAAATTTTCAACTTCAAAGCTCCACCGCCTCGATGGCTTTCACAAGGGCACGAGGCTCCTGCTCCACCACCTTCATCAGGTCGAAAACCTTCTCGCTGAAACCTGCCAAGGTCAGGACGTTCTTCTCCGGGAACTGCAGCGAGCCGTAGCCCCGCAGGTCGAAGGAATAAACAAAGGGGTTGGCCCCGGTGCGCCGCTTGTAATCCTGGAAGACACCGGCTGGTGAGGTATAGCCCACCCAACCCTGCATATCCGAGAAGATGACGATGCGCTCGTACCGCTTGTTCAGTGCCCCGAAGATGGCCTTGAAGTTCGTTCCATGCCCGACCTTGTTTTTGGACGAGAACTCGGAGGCGAAGTCCGTCACCGAATCGAACAAATCGTAGTGGATGTAGCGGGCCGTATCGCCAAACTCCATGATGTCGGCATTGCAGCGCTTGGCCAAGGCCATTCCGAAGAGGGCACCCGCTTCGTTGCACTTGATATGCTCGGAATTGGTCACCGGGCTATCCATCGAACCAGAGTTGTCCACCACGACGAGTGTGCCGGCCAATTCCGGGATGTTGTTGCAGGCGATATTGATGGCCTTCTCCAAAGCCTTCCGCACGAGCCGCTCGTTGGGCGTGTTGCACGTCAACTGCTTCCAGGCCACGAACAACCGGAACGGCAGCACCAGCGAACGCTTGATGCTTTTCGGGTCGGTCAAGTGGTCGCAAGCAAGGGGTATCAACTTTGGCGCTTGCTCCAAGATGTTGCGCAGGTTGCGCACTAAGGCAAAATACCCCAATTTGTTCTCCCGCAACAGCTCGCCCCACGCCTCGGCTTTCAGTTTTTGCTTCTCAAAATCCGTGTTTGCGGCTTGCCCGGCAGCGGTCAACTTGGACTCCCAAGTCTCCGAGTTGCGGAGCGTACCGTCCACCAAGGCTTGCAGGGCAATGGCATTGGCCTGTGTAGGCTGTGGGTGGACGATGTTCACCAAGTCCACCAATTTCACTGCCTTGTCCTCGCCCCGGTACTTCGCCAACTGGTAGCCGTCGAATTTATCGAAGGCAGCGGCAAAGCCTTTTTTCATGGCGTTTGGCAGCGTCTTTCCGCCGAGGCCCTTGAAGTAGGCGGCGATTTCGAGCATATCGTCGGGGCGGTGTACGATTTTTTGGTAAAAATCCTTTGCCCAGTCCTTCCCCGATGCGTAGGCGGCCAGTTCGGCGGCCAATACATGGGTGATGGAACGCATTCCGTACTCGGTGCGGGCAAAGACAGCAGCCTTGGCGGCAAACAGCGGGTCCACCTCGCTCAACAGCGCCACCAAATCCTTAAAAGTGCCTTCTGCGCTGCGGTAGAACTGGTCTTGAGCGAAGGAGGTCAGCAAGATGGAAGCGAGCTTCATCTCCGGCGACTGCACAAATGCCTCGCCGCCAGCCAAGTTCTCAGTTGTTTTTTGCTTGCGCTTGATTTTGAAATTGAAGATGGACATGTTGGTTTGGATTTAATGCCTGTCCCGGGCTTGGGTGGGGAAATTGGGAAATTGAGAAATTAGGAAATTGTGAGCGCATGGCCTTTGGCAATTTCCAATTTCTAATTTCCAATTTCCTCCAAACCCGATGGGAAGGCGTGTTAAAAAGGTAAAAAGCACAGAGAAAAACTGGACAGGGTACGTTTGGCGTTCTGCCGCTGAACTACAGGCCCATGTTGTTTTGAAAAAAGTGGACCCGACGGGATTCGAACCCGTGACCTCCCGAATCACAATCGAAGTAACCCTTACTCCTCACTACTGTGCTTTGTGTTTTTAATGTCAAAAAACCGGCTGGAGAAAAACGTCTCGGCGATGAAGATTCGACCTAAACGAAGTAGCGCCAAGTCTCACTGCCCTCCGGTTTAATGCTTGGTAGCGCAAAGAAAAATGGATGGGGTATTGCCCTTTCCAATGGGCGACGAGCCGAAGCCCGATGGGAGTCGAACCCACAAAACCGTGAAGTAACCCCAATCCTCACTGCTGCGCAACCAACATTTTCTTGTCAAAACCAAACAACCCAGAGAAAACCGGGCGGGGACATGGTGCTCTACCGCTGAGCTATCCCGGCAAGCCGGGAACTGGATTCGAACCAGCGACATCCCGATTAAAAGTCGAAGTAACCCCATTCCTCACTGCTGGGCTGTTTGTTTGCTGTCAACATTTTTGAAACCAAGTATGCAGAGAAAAGCGGGCGGGGAACGTGTGGTGCTCTAACCATCTGAGCTACGAGTCCATTTAATTATAAGTGGCACGACCGCCAGTTTTCAGCAACTTTCGCTCTGACTGCGAACTGCCAACTGTCTAACTGCCAACTTAATGATGTGGACCCGACAGGACTCGAACCTGTGACCTCCCGAACCTGAATCGAAGTAGCCCCATCCCTCACTGCTGCACATCGGCCTGAGTACCAGCGGGAGGAAATCCGCCCGGCGTTGGGTTTTCGATTTCAACGAAGTAGCGCCTTGGCTCACTACCCACTGGCTCTCAGGTCCTTGTTTTTGATTTCAAAACTGCTTTGTCCCTTTGGACATGACAAAGGTGTACCACCTACTACGCAAGCTATTTGCGCAGTAAAATTTATTTTTGAAAAAAATTTTTAGGAAATTTGCCCCCTACTTGGAATTGCTTGAAAATCAAGGTTTTGCGAAGCGAAACCAATAACCTGTTTCACTAAAAAAATAGTTCCATGCCCGTCAACAAATTAGCGCTTACCCGATACAAGACCATTGACCGCTGCCTCCAGAACCGCTACCGCAAATGGACCTTGGACGATTTGGTAGCCGCCGTCTCCGAGGCCGTCTATGAATTCGATGGCATAAAATCGGGCGTGGGGAAGCGCACCGTGCAGCTCGACCTCCAGCACATGCGCAGCGAGCGCTTCGGCTTCAATGCGCCCATCGTGGTGGTGGACAGGAAATACTACACCTACGAAGACCGGGACTACAGCATCTCGAACACGCCCATTTCCGATTACGATATTGCAAAGCTGAAAGAGGTGGTCGGCCTCATGCGCCAGCTAAAGGGCCTCGGCTATTTCAACGACCTGAGCACAATGGTGGCCCGGTTGGAGGACAAGATTTTGAAGCAGGAAGGCGAGGGCCGTTCGTACATTGATTTGGACAAAAACGAACAACTGAAAGGCCTGGAACACATCGAACCGATACATGCGGCCATTTTGAAAAAACGACCATTAATGATTGAATATCAATCGTTTAAAGCAAGGACGGCCAAAGAACAGTTGTTCCATCCCCACCTTTTGAAGGAATACAACAACCGCTGGTTTTTGCTTGGCAGCTTCCAGCATTACGACAATCCAATGCTGCTGGCACTCGACCGCATCAACCAACTGCGAGAGGCAGACGGGGCGGACTACCGACCGGCCAGCTTTGATGTTTTCACCTATTTCGACGACGTGATTGGTGTCTCGAAAACCCAAAAACAACGGGCCAGCACCATCGTGCTGCGTTTGCGGAGCGAACAACTGCCCTACCTGAGCACGAAGCCGCTGCACCCCAGCCAGGCCATTTTGAAGGAAGAAAATGGCTTTGTGCTAATGAGCATCCAGGTCATCTGGAACTATGAACTGGAGCGGGAAATACTTGGCATGGGCGAACTGGTGGAGGTGCTGTCGCCGAGGCGGCTACGGGAAAAGATGGCTTGGCGACTGAGGGAAACCTTGTCGTTGTATGAAAAAGCCGATGGCGAAAAGGACTAACATCACCCCTTGAACAATCCCTCCTTCTTCACGATTTCCGCTACTTTCAGTGGCACCATATCTTCCCAACCCGTCTTTCCGCTGCGGATGTCGGCCAGCACGTCCGAGGCGAAAATGTTCATCACGGCTGGGTTGAACAGCTCGATGTCCACAATCTGCCGGTGGTCGAGCAGGTGCTGGTAGAGGTATTTTGCCCCTTCGGGCAATGGGAGGTTCTGGATGGTCATCAGGGTCGTGTTGTCGGCCAGCACCGATGGGTAGGCATAGACCCTCACGCCCCCAGCGAAGATTTCGCCGAAGGCGGTGAGCAGGCTGCCCGAAGCGTTCTGCTGGTATTTCACCGAAAGGAACTCGCTGAGGCGGTGCGCCCGCAGCACGAGGCCGAGGTGCTGCACCCGGTAGTCGGCAAAATAAGAGATGAGGTGCTGGTACTCCTCGCAACTGCTGATGATGACCGTCTGGCCGAGTGCACAGAGCAGTTCGGTGCGGTCGAGGAAGTCTTTTTCGTCCAAGGGGCCGTTCTCCGTCAGGTTGCCGAGGGTGATTTCGGTGAGGGTAAACGACTTTTCGATTTCCACTTCCGGTTCGTTGATGAACTGTTCCCAGCCTTTTTCAACCATGTCCTCTTCGAGCAGCGTAAGTGGGCGGAAGCTGGCCCGCACCACGAGTACGTGCTTTTTGTACAAAAATTCGGAAGGGTGGATATTGCGCTTGTCCGGCCCGAACATGGCCACCTCGCTCATGCCGTTCTTGATGAGCCAAAGGCTGAGGCGACGGTTGTCGAAATCGGCATAGTCGGGGCCGTTGAGGCGCACCATGTCAATCTTGATGCGGCGGTGCAGCCCGTCCATCAGCGAGAGCAGCAGGGCTTCCGGGTCGTTTGCGAAGCGAAAAACAGCGTAAACCATGTTCACGCCGAGCTTGCCGACGGCCTGTTGTTGCAGTTGCGTATCGTTGTCGAGCAGCTTGATGTGCAGTACGAGGTCGTTCGGCTCCTTGTTGGCGCTGGTCTGGAACCGGATGCCGAGCCAGCCGTCGCCCTTGATGGTGCGTTGGTAGTTCATCGTGGCCACCGTGTCGGCGAAGACGAAGAAGTTGGTCTCTGGCCTCACCTTGCGCAAGCGCCCTTCTATAAGTTCCCATTCGTGCTCCAGCATTTTATAAAGGCGGCTTTCACAGACGTAGCGTCCGCTCGGCTCAGGGCCGTAGATTTCATCGGAAACGACCTTGTCGTAGGCGCTCATCGTCTTGGCGATGGTGCCCGAAGATGCCCCGACCTTGAAGAAGTTGCGGGCGACTTCCTGCCCCGCCCCAATCTCGGCGAGCGTGCCGTAGATGCTGTCGTCGAGGTTGATTTCGAGGGCTTTTTGTTCGGTTTCGAGTGCTTGGCGCATGTTAACAAGGTTAGCTATATGAAGTTATACTGATTACTTGTGACATTTATAATAAAAAAGAGGTAGCATGATTTGCTACCTCTTTTCGTTCGTAATCATTTAGATTTGTTGTTACCTAAAAGCCTGATTTCACAAATAGTGAAACAAAGGTGACTCTCACAATTTTGTTTCATAATTGACAATTTTTGTTTCTTGTTTAAGGAACCTAAGAAAAGTAACTCTTTAAATCAAAGGCTCACTTAATCAAGATTAGTGAATTACAAAAAGAATTCATCGATTAGAGACTTATAGTCATTATGGATTTTCACGAATTCAGCCCTTTTATTTTCGGGGATTTCGTCTTTTTCCATTGAAAGAAACATGAGAATTGGAGCTGGGACATTCAATGATTTGGCAATTTTCTGGATGTGCTTAATACTTGGCACTCTTTTTCCATTTTCAATCCTTGACAATACTGTCACTGGAATTTCCGTCATGTCCGCTAATTCAAATTGTTTCATATTCCTGTTTTTTCTCCAATCGGCTATTACTCTACCGACTTTCATGATTAGCAAATTTAAGTTAGCAATTATGGCCTTGAATTCCAAAACCATATTTTGACAAATTTGCAATCAACAACAATAAGGTGCTTGCAATAATTCAAGTCCACTACTAAAAATAATCAAAACTGATGCTGAAGAATTAAGAATTTTTTTCATAATTAAATTGTTTAAAAGGTGAAACAATAAATTCCAAGGAGGCATCAGATAAGTCTATACCCGATGCCTCTTATTTTGAGAAAAATGGAGCTAGTTTCCATTTTTGAAGTATTCTATAAGAAATTGAGCTATCAAAGTTAATACCGCTACTACAACTTCGGAATCAGTGCCATCCTCTTTCAAATCTCTAACAAGTTGTATGAATTTTTCAACTTCAAGTTGCTCCTGTTTTGTTAAGTTTTTAGACTTTTGTAATCTAACAAGAAACTCTTCTAACTGGTGAATGTCAAACTTTCTTGCCATGACGATTTTTTTTTGAACTCGATTTGGAAAATTATCGTCACAAAGAAAGAGAAACTTGACAATAGTGTCAAGTTTTTTTTGACACTGGGGGCATTTTATTTGCAAATATGTCAATTTTTAAGCAAAATGTCAAATCTTTTTTTGGCCTAACCCTTTCGATAAGGTTCAAATCACTGCCACAGCCCTGCCGCCCAGCGAAGCCCCGCCTCGGCCTTCCTTGCCTCGGCTTGCAACTTCGCCAGTTTCAGTTGCGCCTCAATGAGTTTGTTCTCTCTTGAGTTCACAAGGAACACGGAGCTTTCTCCGAGCCGGAACTTGTCATTCTCGCCCGCCAACAGCCGGGCGTAGTTGTCCCGCATGGCATTGGCAAGGGCTATTTGCTGGCGCAAATTGGCCAGTTCGTTCTGGTAGGCAATGACCTTGTTGCGGATTTCCTGCCGCTTTTGCGTCAGCCCAAGCTCGGCATCCATGATTTTCAGTTCCGCCAGTTGGAGGCCGCCCCGCTCCTTTCGGAAGAAAAGCGGAAAGCCCACCTGCACCCCCCATTTATAGTTTTGGAGGAAGAAGTCACCGTTGCTGGGCGAAAGGTCGAAGCCATCGCCGAGCAGGTTGTACGACACGTCGAGCCGGGGCTTCAGCGCCTCCCGCTTCAAACGGCGCTCCACGTCGAGGCTTTCCAACTTGAAACGGTAGCCCTGCACCTGTGGGTGCATCGCTGCCAGCGTGTCGGCGGGGGCGAGCGTGATTGCATCGGCCAGCAGGCCATCGGCGAGGGGCAAGGGGCGCAGCGTGGAATCAATGGCCACGGCCCGGCCAGCGTCCCAATTGAAGTTTTGTAGCCCAAGCCGAGCGTTGCGGAAATAGAGCAGCGCATTGTTCAGCTCCAGCCGGCGGTCCTGCACCTGTATCAGCGCCTCCAGCGTGTCAATGGCGGGGCGGTCGCCCTGCTCCCAACTGCCCCGTATACCGTCGAGCCGGGTTTCCGCATTGCGCACGGCCTCCTCGTAGGTGCGCACCCAGGCGTCGGCCAGCGACCAGTCCCAGTAGGCTTTGGCTGCCTCGTAGAGCAGGTCGTTCATCAGTAGGCGTTGCTCCGCCACATTTGCCCGCTGGAGGATGCGAGCTTGGAAGAGGCCCGCCCGCCGCTCGTCAATTATAAGCCCTTGCAGCAGCGTCACCGAGGCACCGAGCACGGCCTGGCCGTCCTTCGGCAGTTTGCTTTCAGGATTTAAAAAAACGCCGCTTGAATAATTGTAGCCCAGCTTGCCCTCGATGCCATACCAAGTGGGCAGTTTCACGCCGCCTTCGGCGATGTTGAAGTAGTTTTTACCGTCAAAACTTTTGCGCTCCCAATCACCGTAAACCTTTGGGTCGAAGCCGCCACGGGCCGCCAGCAGCGTGGCTTCCGCTTCCGGTGTGAGCAGGGTTGCTTGCTTCGCAATGGGGTGGTTCGAGCGCACTTGCTGGAGGAAGGCGTCGGGCGACCATGTTGCTTGTGAAAAAACTGGCAACGAAGCAATGACCAAAATCGTTGCCAAAGCAAAATGCAATTGCTTCATAATCAATTCTTTGGCGTTTTTTCTTTCTCGGCAACCTTGCCATTTTCATAAAAATCCGGCGGGAACCCGTTCACCTTCCGCCACAGCTCGTACCACAGCGGCACGTTGTTCAGCAGGGCTACGCACTGTGCACCACCGCCGGGGCGGAGGGCCGTCGGCCAAGGCTTCACCTCCTCGTGCGGGGCAACTAGGATGCGGTACGTGCCACCCATGCCAATATTGTTGTCAATGGCGAAGACCTCTCCCTCGTAAGTGCCGAAGGTGAGGTTCGGCCAGCCACTGAATACGAAGGCGGGCCAGCCATCGAAGATGAAATTGACACGATTGCCGAGCGAGACGAGCGGCAGGTCAATGGGCTTCACATACATTTCCACCGCCAGTTTTGCGCCAGCGGGCATGATGGTCACTACGGGGGCGCCTTCCTTCACCGTCTCCCCCACGCCCGCCACTACGGCCTGCGTGATATAGCAGTCTTGCGGGGCGGTGATGTAGTAAAACCCGCTCCGGCGGCGGTAGTTTTCCTGCTCCACCTTGAGTTTGTTCAGTTTGTTTTCCGACTCAAAGCGATCGCTGAGGGTGCTGAACTTGTCCGATTCGGCCTTTGCAATCTTGTTGGCGTACTCGTTCAGCACCGTGGAAAACTCAATCCGGGCGTTGTCCAGTTCATTGCGGCTGATGTTCCACTTGTTCTCGGCGTCAAGGCGCTTGGTGGCCGTTTCCTGTACTTTCAGCTTGCGCTGCTCGTAGGTCGTGAGCGGGATGAGGCCCTTTTCGTACATTTCCTCGGCCCGCTTGAACTGGTTCTGCGCCACGTCGAGGTCCAGCCTTGCCCGTACGAGTTCGATGCTATCGGAAGTGACCTTGAGGCGGCTCTGGCGCAGCTTGTTGCGAAGCTGCTCGTTCTTGAATTTCAACTCTTGTTGCATCGCAACAATCTGATTTTCAAGGGCTTCCACTTTGTTGGAGTAGCTGCCGACCGAGCCTTCCACCGCTGCCACCTGCGAGCCTGTACGCCCCACGAGGTTGGGGTCGAAATACTCGGTTTTTATCTCCGAAAGGTAAACGATGGTGTCACCTGCCTTGACGAGTTGGCCCTCCCGCACGAACCATTTTTCCACCCGCCCGCCGATGGTCGAATGGATGGTCTGGGGGCGCTGGTCGGGCAGCAGGGTGGTCACCTTGCCCTTTGTCTGGATGTTCTGCGTCCAAGGCAGGAAGAGCATGACGATGAAAATAAGAAGCACGGCCAGCAGCCACCGCTTGAACTTTTGGTTGGCACGGGACAGCTCCGTGCGCTGGAACGAGCGGTAGCGGCTCGTGTCCACTTTGTCGAGGATGGTATTTTCAGAAATGTTCAGCATAGTTTTTACTTGAAAACGAGCTCAAAATGCCTGCCACGGCTGATTTTTTCAAAACTGCCCTCCTCCACGATGCGGCCATCTTGCAGGATGATGATGCGGTCGCATTTGGCGGCCATGAGCGGGTCGTCGGTGACGGTGACGAGGGTGCAGTTGGGAATGGCCGTCAGCATTTCAGCAATGCGCTCCCGGTCTTCTTTTTCCAGAAAGTCAAACGGCTCTTCGATGGCCAGCAGGGAGGGGCGGGAGGCGAGGCAGCGGGCGAAGATGATTTTCGAGATGATATTGCGGGGCAGGTTTTTGCCGCCAGGCAGCAAAATGGTGTCGTAGCCTTCGGGCAGTTTCCTCACGAAATCGGCCAGCCCGACCTGCTCCACAGCCCGGATGGCGTCCTGCAAGCTGATGCCCTCGTGCCCCATCGTGATGTTTTCGAGGAGGGTGCCCCTGAAAACGTCCTCGTCCGACATGTGGTCGCCGATGTGGGCACGCAGGCTCACGGGGTTTAGGTTGCGGAACGGGATGTCGTTGAAGGTCAGTGAGCCTTTGAAGTCGGTGTAAATGCCCGCCACGATTTGCAGCAGCGTGGACTTGCCCGACGAGTTGTAGCCTGCGATGCAGAGCTTTTCGCCTTCGGCAATGCGGAGGTTGATATTGCGCAGCGAGTCCATCTCCGAATCGGGGAAGCGGTAGCTGAGGTCGGCCAGCTCTACGGCGATGCCCTTGCCCGTGTCGCATTGCTCGAATAGGATGCCCTCTTCCTGCTCGGTGTCGAGGTCGGTGAAGCCGCCGAGCTTGTCGAGCGCCGTGAGGGTGTCGTAAATCGTCTCCATAGTGAGGATGAGCTTCTCGACGGAGTTCATCACGAGGATGATGACGATTTCCGCCGCCACGAACTGGCCAAGGTTGATGTCATTGTTGATGACGAGAGCGCTGCCGAGGATGAGCAGGCCCATCGTGACGAGCGCCTTGAAGCCGACGAGGCTGCCGTACTGCGTGACGAGTACCCGGAAATGCGCCTTGCGGGCATCGAGGTAGCCGTTCACGAGTTTGTCGGTTTTCTGCATCGGGAAGTCGCTGGTTCCTGCCAGCTTGAAGGTGCCCATCGAGCGGGCAAGCTCCTCCAGCCAGTAGGCCACCTCGTACTTGTACTTCGATTCTTTGATGCTGGTTTTCAAGCCCTTGCGCCAAGTGGCGGCCATGATGATGCCCACGATGGCCAAGAGCAGCAGCCCGAAAAAAATGAAAAAAGGGTGGTAGAACGAGAGCAGCAGCAGTCCAAAAAAGATTTGCAGGATGCTGGTGGAGAAGTCCATCAGGATTTTGGGCAGGCCCTTCTGCACGGTGAGGGTATCGAAAAAGCGGTTGACCAATTCGGGGGCATATTCACCGTGGATGGCCTCCCATTTCAGCTTGGGGATGCGGTAGGCAAAATCGAAGGCCGAACGGGTGAAGATGCGCTGTTGGATGGTCTCCGTCACCGATAGCTGCATGATGGTGAGCACGCCCGCCAGCACCGTGCCGAGCGTTACGACGCCTATCAGAATCATCCAAGAACTGGACACGCTGCCGCCCGCTATCAGCCCGATGATGGCCTGCACGCCAAGGGGCAAGCTGAGGGCTATCAGCCCAGCGAAGATGGCGTAGAGGTAGATATAGGTGATGTCCTTCTTGTCGAGTTTGAGTAGTCGGAAGAAGCGTTTTATCGGATGCATTGGCAAAGTTGGTTGATGGCCTTAAAATAACTTGCCAGCTCCAAAGTTCAATAACAATGGGCTTTCTAATCGCATTTTAATTCACCATCCATCAACGCTTCTTGCGCAACTCCCGCAGCGTCACCACTACCAGCGTCAGCACGGTGAGCGGCACCACGAACCAAATCATGGCGTTCCTGAACACTTCCAACGAGGCATGCTGCTGGCTTTTCATTATCAAATAAGCCGTGTAGGCCACATAGTAGCCAAGGAAGACGAAGCCTTCCCAGCGGTCAATACGGTACCCCGTGAAGAACAGCGGCAGGCAGGCCACGGCCACGGCAATCATGAACGGCACGTCGAGGCTCATGGCGGCAGGGTTCACGGGCACGCCGCCGGGGGCAATGATTGCCGTCAGGCCGAGGATGATGAGTATGTTGAAAATATTGCTGCCCACCACGTTGCCCACGGCGATGTCCTCCTGCTTGCGGATGCTGGCCAGTACCGAGGTGGCCACCTCTGGCAGCGAGGTGCCTGCGGCAATGATGGTGAGGCCGATGACCAACTCACTGACGCCGAGCGACTGGGCTATGGCCACGGCACTGTCCACCAAGAAGCGGGAACCGAGCACGAGCAGCGCCAAGCCAACTACCACAAAGATTATTTGCAGCCAGGTACTGGTACTTTTGGGGTCTTCAGCATATTCTTCTTGATAATCTTCGAGGACGGCTTTGCGCTTCTCGTTTTTGCTCTGTCGGATGAGGAAAACAGTGTACCAAATACCAATAACAACTAACACGATGCCTTCCCATTTAGCGATGGAACCATCCCAGCCGAAAAGCATCACCAACAGGCTGGCACCAATCATGATTGGTACGTCGAGGCGCACGAGTTGCTGGGCAACCACCAAAGGCGTAATCAGTGCAGATACGCCCAAAATGAAAAGAACATTGAAAATATTGCTGCCCACCACGTTGCCAAGGGCAATATCGGACTGGCCATCCAAAGCACTGCCAATGCTCACCGCCAACTCCGGCGAACTAGTGCCGAAAGCCACGATGGTAAGGCCAATCACAAGGGGGGAAATGCCAACGACGGCAGCGATTTTAGAAGCGCCTCTGACGAGTGCCTCGGCACCCGCCACGAGCAGGACGAGGCCTGCGATGAGTTTTATTGCGACCATAGTGCTTGAATTTGGACGCAATTAAAAGCAAAAACTATCAAATTGTTCAATGCTTCATCGTCATTTAATGGATGGCTTGCTTCACGCCTCCTCTATTCATCATTCCACCATTTAACATTCCATTTCAAAACACGCTTACATACCCAAAATGCACCTTGGGGTTCCTGAAGTCAAGCGGGTTGCCCGACTGTTTGCCAACGGCCAAACTAATGCCGAAAACGCCTGCCGAGGTCTCGAAGGTCAGGCCGCCGCCAAAGCCTAGCGGATTGTCATATCGGCTGGGCTGCCCGATGCGCTTGTCCTCCACGTAGCCATAGTCGCCAAAGCCGTAGAAGTAGCTGTTCTGACCAATGAGCAGGCGGTATTCCAGCGTAAAAACAGCGAACATCGTGGCAAAAACACTCTCCTCGTCGAAGCCCCGCAGCAAGCGGTTGCCACCGATTCGGAACTGTTCGTTCTGGTAAATTTTAGCTTCGGAAAAAATGCCTCCGCCCCTTGCCGACAGTTTGATGGCACTCCGCTCCAGCAGTGGGATGTACCGTTCGGCTTTAGCTTCCAGCACGAACCTGAAAGTCCGCTCCGGCAAGGTGTCATAAAAGCTCTCCGCCACGTTCAGTATGGCCTGGTTCCGCTCAATGGTCCGGTTACCCGCACTGCCCTTTGCCAACAGCACCCAACCCCGGCGAGGGTTAAAGCGGTAGTCGAGCGACTGCCAACTGGCCTCCAGGCCGAAGGCCCGGTTGCGCACGTCGAGCTGGCGGGGGTAGCGGCCTTGCTTGATGGCCACTGTGTCCACGGAAATGAGGTTGGAAGCAGTTGTGTTCCAGAACGCCTTGAGATAGTTTCCACCCTCGAACAGGTACTGCACCCCAAACTCGCCAATCACATCCGTATAGGTGCTGTCCCGGCGGTACTGGTTGAACTTGAGGTCAACGCCGAACGGCAGTTGCAGCATGTACGGATAGCTGAAGGCAACTTCCAGCCGCTGGGTCTGCGGCCGCAGCCGCTCAAAACTGGCATAGATGCGCTCGCCAAGCCCGAACTGGTTCTGGAACTCGGCGTTGAAATTGCCCGTGATGAGCAGCCTTTGCTCCGGCCTCCCATTGTCGGGCAGTACGCCTATCAAGAAGTCGAAGCGACTGGCTTTCTTTTTTTCGAGGAAAAGCCGAAGGTTGGCCGAGCCCTCCCGGAAGGTGACGAGGGCGTTTTTTTTCTCTTGTAAAAACGGTAGTTCCCGCACCCGCTGCCGGATTTTCAGCACCTGCTGTCGGCTGTATGGCTCGCCCGCCTTGATGCCGAGGTATTGCCGCAGGTAGTTCATCGAGATTTTGGCATCACCCTCTACCGTGAGGCTGTCGAAGAGGACGAGGGGGCCGGGGGTGAGGAAGATTGCGGATTGTAGATTGCGGATTTCGGATTTTGGGGAAGCCCATCGTAGGCTGTCAATACTCACTTTGGCGAAGGGGAAGCCGGAGTTTTCCACTTCTTGCAGGAGGCGTTCTTGCAGTTTTTGGATTTCGGTGAAACGGAGTGGCTTGCCATTGAACAACTTAGGCCGAAAGCCGCTGCGGTTGAGCAGGTCGTCGGGCACGTTGCCGTTGCGGAGGCTGGCCCACTCGTAAGCCGGGCCGATGTGGAGCCAAGCGGTCAGGGTGCTGTCTTGCCGTTGGGTACTATCAATGGAGGCTTCGAGGTAGGACTGGGCTCGTAGCTGCTCAATGATATTCTTTAATTCATTGAAAATCAGTGCGCTATCTTGAAAGACATTGCCATGCTTGATGTTTTTTTTGATAAAAACACTGTCTCCGTCCAACGGCAAAAGCCGGAGTTGGAGGGGCGCTTGGGCATTGGTTTTTACCCAAAAAAAAAGCAAAACCAAGGCCAGCACAGCGACGGGCTTGAGCGGGTTTTGCTTCGCAATTTTTTGGAAAAACGACATGGCTAAAATTGAAGAGGTGACACCTTCCTGAAAGATGTCACCTCTTGTGTTACTGCTATTTTAAGAACGAATTATTCTTCAAATATTTTCTCCAATTCGATTTTAAAGCCTTTCAGAACGGTGGATTTGATAGTTCCCGTCTCCTCGGCGTACTGTTTAAGCTTGAACCGCTCCTTTTCAAAAGAATACACTTCAACGGTCTTGCTTTTGGGGTCAACGAGCCAATATTCCCTGACGCCATATTTTTCATAGATGTCCTTCTTATCGCCACGGTCGTAGATGGCCGTTCCCTTTGACAATATTTCCACCACCAAATCCGGTGCGCCAATGATGACTTCTTCCTTTTCATCAAGGATATGGTAGCGGTCTTTGCTGACGAAAAGCACATCGGGGTGATAGGCGTTGCCGTCGTCAAGGACGGTGTCGAGCGGGGCTGAGTATGTTTTGCCAAGTAGCTTTTTGCGGGCAAAAGTCTTTAAAGCCATCAGCATATTACCTACAACCTCTTGGTGGCGAATCGAAGGTGATTTTCTCCCTACAATTTGGCCATCAATCAACTCGTACCAAAAGGCATCATTGTCATCGAACTCCATTTGTTTGAACTCCTGATAGGTCAAGCCTTTGGTTGCTACAGGCATGGCAGATTTTTTTCCAAAAATAATTTGAACAGGCGAGAATTCCAAAAAGCGTGTTGGCACGGTCTGGCAGACCGTGTTACAAATGCCGCTCCGCATGGTAGCTCGACCTTACCAGCGGCCCGCTCTCCACGAAGGCGAAGCCCCTTTTCAGCCCCTCCTCCTTGTACTCGGCGAACTGGTCGGGATGAACAAACTCGGCCACTTCGAGGTGCATCTTGGTGGGCTGTAGGTACTGGCCGATGGTGAGCACGTCGCAGCCATGTGCCCGCAGGTCGTCCATGATTTGCAGCATCTCGTCACGGGTCTCGCCGAGGCCGACCATCACGCCGCTTTTGGTGCGCTTGCCGTATTCCTTGGTGCGCTTTATTTGCTCCAGGCTGCGGCTGTACTTGGCCTGTGGGCGCACCTTGCGGTAGAGCCGCTCCACGGTCTCCATGTTGTGGCTTACGACCTCTTGGCCGCCCTCAATCATGCGCTCCAGCGCTGGCCAGTTGGCCTTGGTGTCGGGTATCAGCGTTTCGATGGTGGTCTTGGGCGACATTTCCTTCGTCAGGCGCACGGTCTGGTACCAGATTTCGGCGCCCCGGTCGGCGAGTTCGTCCCGGTTGACGGAGGTGATGACGGCGTGCTTTACCTGCATGAGCATGATGGCCTCGGCCACCCGACGTGGCTCATCGGCGTCGTATTCGGGCGGGCGGCCCGTCTTCACGGCGCAGAAGGAGCAGGAGCGGGTGCAGGTATTGCCCAAAATCATGAAAGTGGCCGTGCCCTCGCCCCAGCACTCGCCCATGTTGGGGCAGTTGCCGCTCTGGCAGATAGTGTGCAGGCCGTAGGTGTCCACGAGGCTGCGGACGTGCTTGTATTTTTCACCGATGGGCAGCTTGACGCGAAGCCATTCAGGTTTGCGGCGGCGGGGTTCGGCGGGTTCAGCGATTGGTAGTTCTATCATTTTGAAATTAGGTATTAGGTATTGGGTATTAGGTGGGGCACCAATACCAAATACCCAATACCTAATTCCCAATCACCTACGCTTTCCGAACTGCAAATTTAGGAAAAGGTTGATGAAGAGGAAGTTATTGTCCACGCCATCGGCCTCGACCATGATGGGGGCTTCCTTCAAAAAGGCATCCACCATGATGCCGCCTTCGAAAGATTTGAGGTACTCGTCGAAGGCCCCCCAGTCGAAATGGACGGCGAAACGGGCATGGGCACCGGGCAGCAGCGAGATTTCCCTCAAGCCCTTGCCCCATGAGGAGGCTCCGTGTATGACTTCTTTTTTCAGGAACCTGTCAGCGGTTTCTTCACTGTACCGAACCGAGTAGCTGGAGTTGCCCCCTTCGGTCGTCTTTATCTCCACGTAATAGGGTTTGAGCATCCCCAGGGTAGCGCCGGCTTCGTAGGATATGCCCACGGCAACGCCCTTGTGCTTGGCTTTTTCAGAAAAATAGCGCTTAATGCCCACGCCGCTCCTCAAGACGATGAGGTTGTTCTGCTTGCCGTACTTATAGGCCCTGGAAGCTCCACCGTTGATGGTGCTTGGATTGTTGAAGCGCTGGCGGTATTCCTTGGAATGGGTCAACTCGCCTACCTCAACGTGCCAGTATTTGGTGCGGTAATAGGTCTGCAAATTGCCACCCGAAATGCCGAAGCCAAGCCCATGCGTGTGGAGCCTGAAATTGGCGGCAAACTCACGGCTATAGATAAGCCCCTTGGAAGCATCATCCATTTGCTTGGGCTGGATGGTTTCCTGTGCCGCTAATACAGCGGCCCAAAACAGCGTCAGCAATAGCAGGTGGTATCTGAAAATTCTCATGGCAGACTGTTAATGATTGTTTGTGGGCAGTGGTTTAGCCGCATAAAAATACGGGAAACATGGAGAGAAACGAATGCCAATTTGCTTTTGTTTAAAATCTTTTTTTGGCCTCCGGCCAAAATCCCCACCATTTACTGGGCTTTTTAGTTTTTGTGGCCGTGCTTACTTGGGTTCGGCAAGGGTAGCGTACCTTTGTGAAAAAACAGCACCACCATGTTCAAATTGCTTTTTTGGGGGGCCATCATCTACGGCATTTACCGCTACTTCCAGATGAAGGACCAGCTTCGGGAGGGCCGCTACCGCGAGCATATACAACAACAGCAGCAACACCATACAAAGCAAGAAGCCACCACCGAAAAACAGCAAGGTGAAGGCGAATACATTGACTATGAAGAAATTAAGTAAAGAAAAAACACCCACCGAGCAACCCGCTTCGCCGGCCACAAAGGACGCCTCGCACCCGTCAATCGGGGATTGGGTGATTGCGAAAAATAACCAGTTCATTGCCCTTAACAAGCCTGCTGGCATACCCGTGCAAGCCGACAAGACAGGCGATAAGCCGCTGCTCCAATTGGCTGAAATCTACACCAAGTCGAAGCTTTTCCTCGTTCACCGCCTTGACCGCCCAGCCACTGGCGTGGTCGTTTTCGCTAAAACAAAAACAATGGTTGGTTCGCTGGGCGACCAATTCAAGGAGCGCCAAGTGAGCAAAACCTATTTGGCCGTCGTTAAAGATATGCCAAAAGAGCCATCGGGCACGCTACGCCATTTCCTACAAAAGGATGGCAAGACCAACCGCACCGACGTATCGGACAATGAGGCTGCTGGGGACTTGTCGGAAATGAACTATCGGGTGCTGGCCGCCAGCGACAACTACAACTTGCTCGAAGTACAGCTAATAACGGGCCGCCACCACCAGATTCGGGCACAGTTGGCTGCCATCGGCTGCCCCATCAAAGGGGATGTGAAATACGGTGCCCGCCGTGGCAACCGTGACCGTTCCATCCACCTCCATGCCTGGAAGTTATCCTTTCGGCATCCCGTATCGGGTGAGCAGGTGGAACTGACAGCGCCACTGCCCGACGACCCCGTTTGGAATGCGTTTGCGGCCGCTTTGGCCAATTAAAGTGCTGAAAACTAAAAATTTTTATGATGAAGAAGTACAAGCTCCTATTGCCCATTTTGTTGCTTTCGACCGGGTTTGTCCTTAGCCAAACGCCGGCTCCTCGCAACTTCGAAACCAACCAAGACCGGGAAAGCACCGCTAATGGTCAAATGCTGGCTCTAAAGGAGGGAACGCTTGTCGTAAGGCTAAACACAAACACCCGTAAAATAGCGGCCATCAAAAAATCCATCGCTGCTGCCAGCACATCCAACGACCGCCAACGCTTGGAGGCCATGCTCGAAAAGACAGAGCAGAAAACCCGAAACACAAACCTGTGGCTGAAGCACGCATTCGATTCGGTCTATAGTTTTACACCCGTGCTTTTCATGCCCGACACCATGTCCACGAAGTTGAAATCCGGCGTGAGGGAAGGTATTTTCTTGGACGCCGAACAGAAAATTGACCCATCAATAAAACTTAGGGGTAGTTTTTTTGTGGCCTACTATGGCGAAAACAGCTCCGACGAGAAGACCAATGTCGAGGGTATCACGGTGCTGGATTCCAACTTGAATGAGCTGGAGTCTCCCTTCCCTTATTTCACGGGGCGTACCTCTATCCGGCGCATGTTTGATGCGATTTTCAACAAGATGACCGACAAGGAGCACCTTGTCGTTTTGGTCAGTAAGTTCCAGAAAAAACTGATGGCTTATTAGCCGTTTATTTCTTCAAAAACGGCTTCACGGGCACCGAGTCGGTGGGGGGCTTGTAGTCTGGCCGGGCGGGTCGCCCAGGTATGATGGAGTGGATGGACGTATCACGGTTCTGCTTGGCCTGCACGATGACAATGGAGTCGGTGAGGGCTACGGCCTTGGTTTCGATTTCCTTCCTGCATTTCTTGCTCATATCTGCCTTCCACCGTTCTACCCGCTCGGTGAGGCGCTCTTGCATGACCTGTTCCTTGGTCTTGGCTGGTTTGCGCTCGCAAGCTGCAAAAAGCATCACTCCGAGTAGCATAACGAGTATTTTCAGGTAAGTTTTTTCCATCGAAAATCAATCTCATTGGTTGGTTTCTTGGCGCAACCGCTGCAATGCCTGCTGCACTTCTGCCATGCGCACCTTCAACATCGAGTCGGTCTTGAACTGCACGGCGCTGTCGAATCGGGCCGTACAAAGGCTGTCGTACACCGGTTTCAACGAATCCACGGTCAGGCGGAACAGACTGTCCACCAGTTCCCTGTCCTTGTAGGCCAAGGTGGGCGGCGGTGGTTCCGTGCAAGCCGTAAAATAGGCAATGGGTAGGGCCAAAAGCCAAAATTTTCCTGTTTGCTTATTCATAAAATATTGCGGTATAAACCGTCACAAAAGTAGGACGCTTTGACCAAAATCAACCCAACGGCTGAAATTCCTCATGCCAGCCCAGGAAGGCACATACCTACCTTGCAACTGGCATTCATCATCGTTTCACCCATTAAAACACTTTCTCATGTTGATTGACGACCACAAAAAGATAATGGACTTGCAGATGGAGTTTCATCAAAAATTTCCTTTCCTGAAACTCGAATTCTATACTGGCACACACAAGGTCGGCGAAACCTCCCCCGCCAAGACCCACATGGACGGTGAGTTGTTGCTGAAAAATGCCCGCAGCATCCATACCGAAGACGAGCTATACATTCAGGAGGACATGAGCGTGAGCGAACTGGAGCAATTGTTCTTAAAAAAGTACGGCCTCAATGCCCAAGTCTTCCGCCGCTCTGGCAACCTCTGGCTACAAACCTCCGCAACCGACCACTGGACACTGGCCGAACAAAACCGAAAGGGCGGGCACTCGGAGGAGTTGTTTGAGCTGAAGTCGGACGAGACGGAAGGGTAAGACGATTAGTTGAAGTGGTTAAACTGGTTGAAGTGGTTAAAGCGGTTGGGGGTCACCCAATTCAACGAGTTCAACCAATTTACATTACAGGCATTCCTGATTTATCCCCAGCACATACTTCTCCACAATGCCGATTTCGATGGCCGTCTCGGCACCTTTGAAGCCGCCAATCATGTCGTCCGTCATGCGGCGGGCAGCGAGGTCGGTCAGCTTTTTGGCAACGGGGATGTACGACCAGTGCCATTTCTCCTCATTGTAGCCGTGGGGGCGGGCTTCGCCTTTTTTTGAATAAGGTTGGCAAAATCCGTACTCATGGGCATGGGCCACCATCCATTCATAGACCTTCTTGCCGGGGCCTTTTTCGAAGGTATAATTGTCCAAATCGTTGAGGTCAACATCGGTGCCCCAATGGTGGCGGCTGCTGCCGGGCATGGAACTGTATTCGAGGATTTTCAGCGCACGGGTCTTCGGATTGGGGTATTTCTTGGCAGCGTTGGCCCCATTCTCGATGAGGCGGCTGCCCGTCCATTTTCCCTCCCAGATGCCGCGCTGCCGCTCGAAGTTGCGGGTGGCAGAAACGATGGTCAGCGTGATCCCGTCGGCCTTGGCCGCAGCCCACATCTTGGTGAACGCCTCATAGGTTTCTTTCCGCAGGAAATAGCCCTCCTCATCGGCGTACTGCTTGTCCACCTTCACGAAATCGGGGTGCTGAGCCGGGTCGAACTTGCCCATCAGGTATTCGATGGTGAACTCCTGCCAAGGCTCCAAAACCGGCACCGGCTCGGTATTGGCAACTGGTACGGCTTGTGGAATTGCGGCAGCTGTATCATTTGTTGCCTCCGGCAAAACAGGGGCCTGTTCTGTTTGCGCCGTGCCTTGCTGGGTACAGCTATGTGCGAAGGGAAGTAACAAGATTAGCAGTAATATTCTCATGATTGATTTTGTCGAAGACATGATTTGAAGGCTTGGCTTTTTTCATAAAATCTGGCTATACATTAGCCAATTAGCAACATCTGACTGCAAAATGTTTACCCCTTTGGGGCCAACTTATTCCGACAGCTCCAGCCACCGCATCTCCTTCTCCTCTAGGTCGGCTTCCACTTTTTGCAGCTCCTTCGTGAACTTGTCAATGTCGGAAAGGCTGAGGTTCGTCTGCGTGAACTTCTCGTGCAATTGCGCCTTGCGCACCTCCAACTCCCCAATTTCCCGCTCCAGCTTTTTCAGTTCGTTCTTCTCTTTGTTCGTCAGGCCGGAGGCCGTGGTGCGTACCGTTGCGGGCACTTCTGTTTTTGTTGCTGGCGCAATGGCCTGTTGCTGCCGCAATTCCCGCTCCAACTCTTGTTGCTCGGCCCGGTAGTCCATATAGCGGCCATTGTAGTCCTTGATTTGGCCATTGCCCTCAAATACGAAAAGGTGGTCGCAAAGCTTGTCCAACAAAAAGCGGTCGTGCGATACGATGACCACGCAGCCGGGGTACTCCTGCAGCCACTCCTCCAGCACGTTCAGGGTCATCACGTCGAGGTCGTTCGTCGGCTCATCGAGGATGAGGAAGTTCGGGTTCCGCATCAAAATGGACAGCAAATACAAGCGCCTGCGCTCCCCCCCGCTCAACTGCGAGACATAGACCTGCTGCTGGTCACGGGTGAACAGGAACCGCTCCAACAAGGCCGCCGCCGTCAGCTTCTGCCCCTTGTCCAGTGGGATGTACTCGGCGATGTCCTTGATGAAATCAATCATCCGCTTGTCCTCTTTGCCGAGGTTAATGCCCTCTTGGGTATAGTAGCCGAACACCACCGTCTCCCCCGAAACCACCCGTCCCGTGTCAGGCCGCTCTTCACCTGTGAGCATGTGCAGGAAGGTGGTCTTGCCCACGCCGTTCTTGCCCACAATGCCCACTTTCTCCCCTTTTTTGAACTTGTAGTGGAAATTGTCCACCAGCTTCAGCGGGCCATAAGCCTTGCTGATATAGTGCAGTTCGAGGATCTTGCCGCCGAGGCGCTGCCCCTTGATGTCAATCTGGATGGCATCTGCTTCGAGGCGTTTGCTGGCTTTTTCTTCAATATTGTAAAATCGCTCCTCACGGGCATGGGCCTTCGTGCTGCGGGCCTGCGGCATCCGGCGCATCCATTCCAGTTCTTTTTTATAAACCTTCTGGGTCTTGTCGAGTTCGATGGCTTCGTTCTCCAGGCGGAGCGCCCGTTTTTCGAGGAAGTCCTTGTAACCACCCGTGTACTTGTACAGTTCGCCCCTATCCAATTCCAAGATGGTATCGCAGACCCGCTGCATGATGTAACGGTCGTGCGTGACCATGAACAAGGTCAAGGCGGCCTGTTTCAGATAGACCTCCAGCCACTCAATCATGTCGAGGTCGAGGTGGTTGGTAGGCTCATCGAGGATGAGGAACTCTGGTTCTTCTATCAGCAGCTTGGCCAATGCGAGGCGCTTTTTCTGGCCGCCAGAGAGCGTCATCACGTTCTGCTCCAGGTTGGTGATGTTCAGTTTGAACAGGATTTCCTTCACCCTTGCCTCGATGTCCCAAGCCTTCAGGTCGTCCATGCGGGCGAGGGCGGCGTTCAGTTCCTTTTCGTCATTGGGGTGCAGTAGGGCCAGTTCATAGCGGCGCACGGCCCTTATCTGCTCGCTGTCGCTGTCGAAAACAGCCTCCAGCACATTGTGGCCATGAAAAAACTCCGGCTCCTGCGGCAGATAGCCCACCCGCACATCACGGCGCATCATCACCTTGCAGTTCTCGCCCTCGCCCGGCTCGGTGCCAGCGATGACCCGCATGAGCGTGGTCTTCCCGCTGCCGTTCTTGGCAATGAGCGCCACCTTCTGCCCCTTGTTCACTTGCAGGTTGACGTTTCGGAACAGCGTTTTTTCGCCGTAGCTCTTGGTGACGTTTTCGAGTGTTAGGTAGTTCAAGTTGGAAATTGAGAAATTAGAAAATTGGAAAATTGAGTGGGCAAAGGTAAGGGGAATCGTGCTGAAACAAACAAGGCGCTGCCCCTTCAATTGGGAACAGCGCCTTGTCCTGAAAGAAGTAAGCGGCAATCACCCCTCCTCCTTCCTCCGATTTATTTCGTCCCGGATTTTGGCAGCCTGCTCATAGTCCTCTTTGCCGAGCACGTCCTCCAATAGGCGGTTCAACTCGTCAACGGAGTAGGTGTTGAGGGCGGCACCCTTGGCGGGGCGCTGCTTGGCGGTAGTGGCCGGGCTGCCAGCAGGGCGGTTGGTGGACGCCTTCTTGGCCGTGCCGCCTTCCGGCTCTTCGAGCACCACGCCAGCGGCATCCAAAATGAACTCATAGGTGTAGATGGGGCAGTTGAACCGCACGGCCATTGCCAGGGCATCGGAGGTGCGGGAGTCGATTTCATAGACCTCCCCGTTGCGCTCGCACACGAGGCGGGCGTAGAAGATGCCGTCGAGCAGGTTGTTGATGATGACTTCCTTGAGGTCTATGCTGAAGGTCTCGAATGCGTTCTTGAAAAGGTCGTGCGTGAGGGGTCGGTTGGGGGCCATGCGCTCCATGGCAACGGCGATGGCCTGTGCCTCGAAGCCGCCGATGACGATGGGGAGCCGCCGGGTACCGTGTTGCTCGCCCAGTACCACCGCATAGTTGTGCGACTGCGTGACGCTATGGGATAATGCCACGATGTCGAGTTCTATCTTTTTCATTGAAGCCAAAGGTGTTTAGAATCCGGTGCGACGGTTGACGGTTGACGGTTGACGGACTCTAACGTGGTGGAAATCATGTATTTGCGTCAAGCTGAACCTTGCAACCACCCTTGTTTTGGTTTTGATGTGCAACGAGTGCTTGGCACCCATTTTCCAAAAAGCCTGCGAATCTCTGCTTTTCTGTTGAAACCAACAATTTTCAACAACCAAAATATGCGGGTTTTCAACTTTCAAATGGGTGCTTAGCCACAAGGGCCTTATTTTTTGTAAAATTAAGCAAATTGAATGAATTGGATAAAAAATCAATCTTGCCCCTTTCGTGCCCTGCAATAAAAAAGGCCTTTTTCAAGGCCAATCTTTCACTTTTTTGTTTCAATTAAATCAGAAGTCTAATGATAGTTTTTGCCACAAAATGATTCAAAAACGATGTTTTGTTGAATTTTAAAAACAAATTAGTGTCAAAACCCCATTTCATGCGATTAAAAATTCATTCCCGATGATTCACATTTGACTCCAGATGATTCACATTTCATTCATGCTGGCCAAAATACCATGTTTTGTGTCCATCGAGTCATTCCCGCTCGTCAATAATTCACTCCCTGATGGCAACAAATAAAAACCGATGCTTCGGAAATCAATTATTGACCTCAGGGAATGAATTATTAAACACAGGGCGTTGCAAAATGAACACAATAAATTGCAAATTGACCAGCGAGAATGGCCCCTATTTGTCAATCTCAATCACTGTGGCCACCACGTTCTTGCCGTTTAGCTCACAACTGAACTCTACGGCATCGGGGGAGGTAAACTTGACGTTTGGCACCTCCTCTTGGGCGATGGCCTCCCGCACCTTGCCGAGGTAGGTGCTCTGGCGGCTGGTGTTGATGCGGCTGTTCACTACGTTCCAGTCGAGCGGCTGCTTGCTCACCACCACGGCGATGTAGTCACGCTTGCCCTTTTCGTCGGGCGTCATGGAGTGGTCTTTCGGGAAGAGGCGAGTACCCGTGATGCCGCAGTAGGGCGAGTGCTTTTCGGTGTAGGGGAACAGCACGTAGCTGCTGCCATCCACCTCCTGCCCGAAGACATAGACGTAGCACTCAATGGAGTTCGTGATGGCCACCTTGAACTTCGTTCCCAGCTTCATTGGCGTACGGGTGCGGAAAGTACGGTCGCCAGCGGCTTGCAGCGGTATCAGGGTCTGCGAAGTGTTTTCCACGAGGCCGAATTTCACCATCAGCTTGTTCTGGTCGTACTTGGCGGCGTCGCCCATGGGGTAGAGGCCATAGGCTTCCTTCGTGAAATGCTGGAACACATCGTAAGGCACCCAGGCCGTGCCGTTGTTGCCCCATTCAGGCCCCCACGAGTTCATGATCTGCACCATCTCCTTGTCGTCGTCATAACCGATGACGCACATGGCGTGGCCGCTGAAGCCGTAGCCTTGAATATCCCGTTGGGTGGGCTGCCAGACGCTTTTGCCTACCATCTGGTGCATGAACGTGCCACCGACCATCATACCGATGACCACAGGTGCGCCCTGCGCAATGTGCTGCTTCACGCCCTGCATGTCAAGGCCGTAGTCGTTGCCGCTGTTGCTGAGACGGTTATAGCCTTTCGTGCGGAACTGGCTAGCCTCCGTGGCCATGCTCTGGGTTGGTTGGCGGGAGCAGTCGCTGTCGTCATAGCCGAACTTGCTGAAGGGGAGGTCGCCATGCTCGTGCAGGGTGGCCATTGCGTTCTGCATATAAGCACCCTGGCAGCCGTCGAGGGCTATCTGGTTATAGAGGTAGGATGGACTGAACGCCACGCTGTTCGGGTCGGCACCCGTGGCCCTGGCTTGCAGGATGGTGCGGGCGGCATAGCTGCTGGCCCAACCCACGCAGGAGCCTTGGTTGCCCTGGTGCATCCGTTTGGGCGCATACTTGAGCAGGGAAGCGGAAACGGGCAGTTGGTTTTCTGCGCCACCGTAGCTCGTAGCAAGCGGCTCGAAGACCTCGGCTTTGTCGTACTCCGCTTCGCTCAAAGTGGCCCCAAAAGTGAACTGTGAACTTTTTTTGTTACCGCCGCCGTCTGTGAGGTCGCCACCGCCGGACAAATCACCGCAGCCGCCGCTCATGAAATACCACACGGCCACGCCCGCCAGTACGAGCAGGAGTAATTTAGGCTTTTTGAATAAAAACCCGAGGGCAAGCGGCAGCAACTGCAGGAGGCCGCCCATGCCGCCCCCGCCCGTGTTGCGGTTCTGGTTTGAATTTGAATCTTCTTCCCTGCGACGCCCCGGCTGTTCGGGGTCTTGTTCCATCCTGATAGGCATATCGAATGTTTTTTGTTGTGAA
>WBZM01000402.1_pt1 | contig 62852 bp, 57 predicted proteins | sample 5204271 | NCBI WGS metagenome assembly WBZM01 (sample SAMN12344346, study PRJNA552823) | activated sludge metagenome | biome: Activated sludge suspended growth; feature: Nitrification reactor; material: Wastewater; isolation source: activated sludge from nitrification reactor of wastewater... | reverse complement strand
CATCAAGCTCAACTGGCAGTTCTCGATTGCGGTGTGCCGTCAGAAGCTGAATTCGCGATATTCGGTTGTTAACGAGGCTAATTCCAAGTTCATGGAAGTGCCGATTGTTTAAGTTACAGAGTACTAGAGGCAGGAAAGGCCCGTTTGATTCGCTTTACAAATCCCAGTCGAGAGTACCTGCAACGAGCCCCTTACAATGACAACTCCTGCATTGTGTTAAGTGAATGAGGACTGGGAGGTTAAACCAGGCGGCAGCCGAAAACGTCCCGACTCAAACGGGAGCTAACTGTCCATATGCAGTTTTCATTCGTTCTTTAACAACTAACCCGATTGCGTCAGTTTCGACGGCGGCAGCTTATACGTCTTACTACCCCAGCGAATGTGGGTCAGTTCCTGCCCGATACACAGCCTATCCAGATGATGCCGCGTGAACTGCAAGGCGCTCATCCCGTCGGGCAGATTGCGGACTTGTAGCTTGTAGGCTAGGGCGAAGAACGAACAGGCGACCTGCTCATCGGTGGCGAAGCGGTCGCCCTCGCCGTGGGTTAGCACGTGCCAGACGGTGATGAGCAGCTTGCGGGCCACGGCCACCTTGGCCTTCTTGGGAGCCGTTTGTTGGCACAGACGGCTGTACGCCGCCCGCCAGTGGGCATGGTAGCGCACCGCCGACTGGGCTGCCTCGACCATCGCCCGGCGCAGGTCGCGCCGCCCCATCTTGGTGATGCGCCCCCGCCACTGCACCTGCCCGCTGTCATGCACCTTCGTGCCCAGCCCGGCGTAGCCCACCAACTGGTCGGCTGTCGGGAAGCGGGCGATGTCGCCGATGGCCGCCAGGATGGTCATGGCGTTGATGAAGCCGATGCCCGGAATCTGGGCCAGCAGCGGCACGCGGTCGTCGCGGGCGGCGAACTGGGCCAGACAGGTCTCGATGCGGGCCTTCTGCGCCTGGGCGAAGGCCACCGTGTCCAGGTCGGATTGCAGCCGGAACTGCTCCAACGGCTCGACGGGCAGCGCCTCCCACCAGGGGCGCATGTGGGGCGTGTAGGGGTCGCGTTTGGGCGGCGGGTCGAAGTGGTAGCGGTGCAGCAGCGATTGCAGCCGGCACTTGGCCTGCGTGGCCAGCCGGGTCATCTTCCAGCGCTGGGCGACCAGCGCCCGCAGCGAACGCACCTCGGCCGGCGGAATCCACACCGCGGGCAGCAGGCCGGCGGCGTGGAGTTGGGCCAGGATGAGGGCCGCCTTCCGGTCGGTCATCACCTGGGCGCGGGTGATGAGGTGGACGTGGGGCGGATGGGTGACCATCACCGAGTGGACGTGGGGTTCCAGGGCGTCGACCATCGTGCAGGTGTTGGTCGTCATTTCCAGCACCACCGCGTCCCGGGCCGGTTAGCTCCCGGCCAATCCAGGCCGCCAGTTGGCCGTTAGCGACGCGCTGCGGGCCAAACACTTGCTCTTTGTCCCGGTTAACGCCGATGGCGACGAAGTAGGCTTTGTGGATGTCCAGACCGATATAGCGCAGAGGAGCGGAGTCATCAGGAATGCACATGTCAACACCTCCGTGGCATAGGCGCAGGGCTGACGGGTCTTGTCAGCAAAGACCAGGCGCATCTTTTGGAGGGTCATGGCGACACACACGGATACGAGCTTGGGCGAGTCGGCAACACCGGCCAACACCCTTCTCATGTAAGCGGACGCGAGTGGGCGGTCACACATTCCCGCGGCCTGGCGAGTTGAGAGGGTCTCTCGCGTCGCTGCGCCATACGAATACTCGACCGGCCCTCACGCCACGCACCTGGAGCAGCGTTCCCGCTCTCTTACGAGAGTTAGTATACCACCGCTCCCGGATGCACCCGGCCTGGCCCGCGCGGCGTCCCACGCGTTGGGGATATGTTTACATTCCTACATGTTACGCCCCCGTTACCTGGAGCGACCCAACCGGCCACTGTGGCAATCACTACGCAGCCAGCTCAGCAACCTGCGTGGCCGTCGGCAAGATCGTCATCCACATCCAGTTCTTCAACACAAGGGCGGTCTGATGAGCATAGCGGCACAAGGCCGCTCTCCCTCTCGCGACCGCGCCTACCCCACCAGCCGCCACACCTGCGCTACGACGAACGTCACCACCAGCCCCATGGCCAGCGGCAGCAGCGCGGCCACGGCCGTCCACTTCTTGCTGCCCGACTCCTTGTAGATGGTGTAGAGCGTCGTCGAACACGGGTTGTGGAGGAGACTGAACAGCATCAGGTTCACGCCCGTCAGCAGCGTCCAGCCGCCCGCGCGCAGCACGTTGTTGACCACCTCGGTCGAGTCCATGTCGATCATCACGCCCGCGCCCCCGCCCACGCCCGAGATGCCGCTGAGCAAAACCGTCAGCATCAGCACCGTGGGGATGACGATCTCGTTGGCTGGAATGGCGACAATGTAGGCCACCAGAATGACGCCGTTGAGACCGATCAGGGCGCCCACCGGGTTGAGGAAGTTGACCATATACTCGGCAATGGACACGCCGCCGATTGTGATGTTGGCGATGAGCCAGATGACCGCCCCGGCCGGCAGGGCAAACACCACCGCCCGCCACAATACATAGACCGTGCGGTCGATGAGCGACGTGTAGATGGTGCGGGCGATCTGCGGCGGCCGGTAAGGCGGCAGCTCCAGGCTGAAGGTCGATACCTCGCCGCGCAGCATCGTCCGCGACAGCGCCCAACTGACAACGAACGTCAGCAGCACGCCCAGCACGGCAATGCTGACAACGGCCAATGCCGACACCAGCCCCGCCAGATAGGCCGGCACCATCCCGCCGATGAACAGCGTGGCGATGAGGATCTGCGTCGGCCAGCGGCCGTTGCACAGGGCGAAGTTGTTGGTGATCATGGCGATGATGCGCTCGCGCGGGCTGTCGATGACCCGCGTGGCCACCACGCCGGCGGCGTTGCAGCCGAAGCCCATCATCATGCTCAGCGACTGCTTGCCGTGGGCGCCCGCCTTCTTGAAAACGTTGTCGAGGTTGAAGGCCACGCGCGGCAGATAGCCAAAGTCCTCCAGCAACGTGAATAGCGGGAAGAAAATGGCCATCGGCGGCAGCATAACGCTGACGACCCAGGCCGTGGACAGATACATGCCGTCGATGAGCAGCCCCGACAGCCACCACGGCAGGCCAATGGCCGCGGCCGCGCCATGCAACAGAGGGACGCCGCGGCCGATGAGCAGCCCCGACAGCCATTGCGACGGGTAGTTGGCCCCCACGATGGTGATCCAGAAAACCACCGCAAAGAGCAGGATCATCAGCGGGAAGCCCCAGACGCGGCTGGTGACCACGCGGTCGATGGCCCGGTCGAGGTCAAAGCGCGGCGCTTCGCCGGGGCGCGTCACCGACCGGTCGGCCAACTGGGCGGCGTCGGTGTAGATGTCTTCCATGAGCTGCTCGTGGAAGTTCTGCCCCACTTGCCAGCGCAACTGTTCGGCCGACTGGATAATGTCTTCAGGACGCAGAGGTTGGGCGGTCATGGAACCATCTCCAGTTGAATGACGCGGCCGTTGGCGGCGCTTTCCGGCGTGCCACGGCTCAGCATGCCCAGCTCGCCCGACTGCACGGCGCGGATGATGGCCTCGTCGCCATCCAGCAGACGCAGGGCCACCCAACGGACGTTGGGCAGGTCGGGGTAGACGGCCGCCAGTTGGCCGGCCAGGTCATCGACAGCCTGTTGCATGGCCGGCGATTGGGACTTGATGCGGTGGGGACGGCAAACGATCTCGCCAGTGGCGACGCCGTTAATGGCCTGCAGCAGCGCGTCCAGTCCTTCGCCACGGCGGGCGGCGGTGGGCACGACGGGCACGCCCAGATCGCGGGCCAGGCGCCGCTCGTCGATCACCAGCCCCAGCCGTCGCGCCTCGTCCACCAGGTTGAGGCAGACAACGGCCCGGTCGGTGATCTCCAGCACTTGCAGCACCAGGTTGAGGTTGCGCTCCAACCGCGTGGCGTCGACGACGATGACCGTCACGTCGGGGCGGCCGAAGAGGATGAAGTCGCGGGCGATCTCCTCGTCGTAGCTGGTGGACAGCAGCGAGTAGGTGCCGGGCAGGTCAACCATTTTGTAACGGTGACCGCCGTAGGTGAAGCCGCCCTCGGCGCGGGTGACGGTCTTGCCCGGCCAGTTGCCGGTGTGTTGCCGCAGCCCGGTCAGGGCGTTGAAGACGGTGCTCTTGCCAACGTTGGGGTTGCCGGCCAGGGCGATCACGTAGTCGAAATCGGTCATATCCACGCCCAGCCGTTCCAGTTGCCCGGCGTTGTACATCGGGCAGCCGGCGCAGGCGGATGTGGGTAGGGGTTGAGGGGTTTCGTTCATGGGTTTAGTTGTCAGCGATTTGGATGGCGGCGGCCGGCGGCCGATGGTCATCGGGTGTCACCCGCACCTGCCGCGCCTGTTCTTCGCGCAGGGCGATCATTGCCCCGCGGACGCGGTAGGCGGTCGGGTCGCCGCCGGGGCTGCGCAATTCGGCCGTCACCCGCGTGCCGGGCAGCAGGCCCAGGTCGAGCAGGCGACGGCGCTCCTGGCCGCGCAGGCCGGGCGACAGGGCCACGACCTCGGCGCTCTGGCCCAGGGCCAAACCGCATAGCGGCTGTCCTATGACGGTGGCGGCTTCGGCCGCGGCCGGCTCCGGCCGGACGAAGACGTTGGCCGCCACGACGGGGGCCAGCACATGCTCGTCGCCGTTGGCCCAGAAGCGCACCCGCTCCGGCGTCACGCCGGTGACGCGCACAACCATGCCGGGGGCCAGCCCCTCGGCCACCAGTTGGGCATAAACTGCCTCCGGCTCGTCCTCCAGATGGACAATGCGCCCTGGCTCGTTGATGGGCAGCGCCGCCAGCGCCTGCCCGCCGTGGGGCATCAGCGCGCCGTTGAGCTGGGGGATGGGATCGCCGTGGGGGTCATAGGTCGGGTAGCCCAGGCGGGCGGCCAGAGCGGCCAGCTCGGCCGGCGTCAGGTCGTGCTCGCGCTGCTCGGCGTGGCCGTGCCAGTCCGCTTCGGCGTAGCCCGTCTCCTCGGCCAGATAGCGCTCCCACAGGCGATGGGCGCGGATGATGTGCAGCGCCGCGTCGCGCCCGGCGGGGGTCAGGCGGGGCGTGCCGGCGTGGTCTTCCAGCAGACCGGCGCTGGTCATGCCGCCGATCAGCCGCGCCGCCTCGTCCAGCCCCACGCCCAGCGCGCCGGCGACGCTCTCCAGCGTCGGCCGCCGGCCCTTGACCTCGGCCTTGTGGATGTGCTTTAGAGCATCCTCGCGGTAGACACGCTCGGTCAGGCGTTGCACGCGACGCCAGCGCGCCAACAGCCCGCGCCGCGGCCACAACAACACGGCCGCCAACAGGGCTATGGCTGCCACTGCGCCCAGAGCAAGACGTGGATCAATCAATTCGTCCATATTAATTTTGACATAGCTAAAACATTTGTTTGCCGATGCTATTATGCCTGAGGGGCAAGAAAAGGTCAAGGGGCAATGCGCGTATCGTTGGGGACAGCGACGGCCGAGGTCGCCCGTTGCCAGGGGGTGATGTAACGTTGCGAGCGCCTGGGGGCGGCGCGGGGGGAAGGTTTACGCGCCCGGTTCGGCGGCCGGCGCGTCTTCGTCCGGCACAGCGTCCTCGTCCGTCTCGGCCGTCTCCGGCCGTCCGGAGCCGTAGACCTCGCGCGCCTTGCTCGTCCCCGTCGGCGGGCCGATGATGCCGGCCTCCTCCAGGGCGTCCATCAGCCGGGCGGCGCGGGTGTAGCCGATGCGGAAACGACGCTGCAAGAGCGACGTCGACGCCTTGTTGAGCGACCGTACCAGGGCGATGGTCTCCGGCAGCAGGTCGTCGGCCTCGCTGCTGTCGCCGTTGCCCTCCTCGCCGTCCATGGCTTGCAATGCCTCCCACAGCGGCGGCTGGGTGATGCCGGCCGAGGGGGGCACATACGGCTCGAAGGCGCCGGCCGGCGGCTGAACGCTGCTGGAAAGACTGGCGGCGGGCGGGCGTTCGCCGGTGGGCGTCTCGTCCGGCGGCCTGGTGGGGATGCGCGGGGCGCGGCGTTGCGGCGGCGGCGGCCCGCCGACCGGCTCCGGCGCGTTCAGGTGCGACACGGGCGGCGGCGCGCTCTCGGCCGGGCGGCCGGGGCGTGTGCGGATAGTCGGCGAGACGGTCGTGGGCGCGTCGGCGGCGTGGCCCGGCGCGGGCGAGGGCAGGATGACACCGTGGCCGCCCGCGACGCTGCCCGGCGCGGCGATGAACTGCGTTCGCCGGGCCGTCTGCCAATAGCTAATCAGCTTCTGCAACTCGCCGTCGCTGACAAAACAGCCCTGCAAGCGCACCGGCGCGGCGGCGTCGGGGCTTTGGAAGAGCATGTCGCCCTGGCCCAGCAGCCGCTCCGCGCCGGTCGTGTCCAGAATGACACGACTGTCGGTGCTGCTGGCCACGGCAAAGGCGATGCGCGCCGGGAAGTTGGCCTTGATCAGACCGGTGACGACATCGACCGACGGCCGCTGCGTGGCGATGACCATGTGGATGCCCGTCGCGCGGGCCATCTGCGCCAGCCGGGTGATGCTGCGCTCGGTGTCTTCCGGGGCCAGCATCATCAGGTCGGCCAGCTCGTCAATGACGATGACGATGTAGGGCAGCTTATGGGCTGACGGAGCCGTGCCGGCGGCCGGCGGCTGGCCCGGCTGGGATAGTTGGCCGGGCGTGGCGCGGCGCGTCTTCTTGTTATACTCGACAATGTTGCGCGCCCCGACGCCGGAGAAAAGCTTATAGCGGTTGTCCATCTCTCGCAGCGCCCATTGCAGCGTGCCGATGACCCGGTCCATGTCCACGACGACAGGCGCGGCCAGGTGGGGCACGCCGTTATAACCGGTCAGCTCGACGCGCTTGGGATCGACCATCACCAGCCGCAAGTCGTCGGGCGTGTTTTGCAACAGCAGACAGGCGATCAGCCCGTTGACGCAGACCGACTTGCCGGAGCCGGTCGTGCCGGCGATGAGCAGGTGGGGCATGGCCGCCAGGTCGGCGACGATAGGCTGCCCGGCGACGTTCTGCCCCAGGCCGATACGCAGTGGCGACTTCATGCGCCCGTACTCTTCCGACTCCATCACGTCGCGCAGGGAGACAAGGGCTTTGGCGCTGTTGGGCACTTCGATGCCGACGTAGCCTTTGCCGGGCACGGGGGCCTGGATGCGAATGGAGCGCGCCGCCAGGGCCAGGGCCAGGTCGTCGGCCAGGCCGGCAATCTTGCCCACTTTGACCTTCGTCCGCTTGCCGCCGCGCATGACGACATAGTTGGGTTCGACGCCGAACTGGGTGATCGTTGGCCCCTGGTTGATCTCCACAACCGTCGCCGGCGCGCCGAAACTGTCCAGCGTGTGCTCGATGATCTCGACGCGCTCGCGGATGGAGGCGCTGTTGACATCCACATCGGTGCCCGACTCTAGCACGTCGCCCACGCGCGGCAGCGTCCAGACGGAGACGTCGCCTTCGGTCGGGCTGTCGTCCAGCGCCGGAGCCATGTCCGCGCCCAGGAAGATGGGCGGCGGCACTTCTTCGGCGCTCTTCTTGCCCTTGGCGTGTCGGGGTTCCCTGGCCGGTTTCAGGGTCACATTCGGCCCCAGCGGCAACGGCTGCTGTTCGGTCGGGGCAGGTACATTGGCGGCAATCGGCGGTTGGCGGTCAGCGGCCGGCGTCCGGCCCGGATTCATGCGGATGCTGCGCCCGCCCGGCGCCGGTTCGGCCCCGGTCGAGGGCCGCGGCGCGCGCGCGAACCAGCCGGCCACGTGCGCCCGGCTGAGGCCGGAGAACAGCACCGCCCCGGCCGCCCCGGTGACGACCAGCGTGACCACTGTCCCCGGCCCGCCCAGCAGCCGGATAAGCGCCGTGGCGATGACCGAGCCGGCGTAGCCGCCGCCCGCCCCGGCCGCGGCCACGGCGTAGTAGTCGGCGTAGCTCGCGTCGCGCTGGTAGGCCAGCAGCGAAGCCAGGGCCAGGAAGACGACGGCCAGAATGGTCAGGCCGGCCAGCCGGACGGTGGGCACAGGCGGTTCCTGCTCCATGCCGCGCAGGACGAGGTAGCCGCCGATCGCGCCACTGAGCAGTGGGATGGCGTAGCGGCCGACGCCAACAACCAGCCCGGCCAGCCGCGACAGCCAGACGGTGAATTGCCCCTGGTTGGGCGATAGCAGGCTGAGGGTCAGGACGGCCGTCAGGAAGAGGACGATGATACCGGCCAGCAGACTGCGCTGGTGGTCATCCAGGCGGGGCTGGGCTTCCTTTGGCCTGGTGGCGCGGCGGGGCTTAGCCGGGGCCTTCTTAGCCGCGGGCTTCTTGGCCGCCGATTTTGCCTTACTGGTGGCGCTGACCTGGCGCGCGCCTTTTTTGCCGTTCTTCTGGGTCGCCATCGCTCAAATGTTCCTATCGAGGAACATTATAGCATGGCGGGGGGCAGCGCGCAGCATTGCCAGGCGGCCGCGCCAAAGGAGACAAGGTCATCGCCCGCCTCTATTTCACCAGAAACGCGGTCAGATACATGATCAGCACGCCCAGCGCCGCGCCGCCGAAGTTGAGCCAGGTGAAGGCCGAACCGCCATCGCGCCGGGCATCGCGGGTCAGCAACCGGCCCACTTCCCAGATGACTTGCAGGATCGCCCCCGCGCCGAGGCTCAGGAAGACCGCGGCCACCAGCGGCGAGAAGGCCAGTCCGCCGATCCACGTGCCGAGGATAGCCGGCCCACCGGCCAGCACCGCCAGCAGCAGGAAGACGCGCAGCGGCGGCTGTGCCTGTCGTGTCAGGGGAGAGACGATACCGACGCCCTCGGTGATGTTGTGCAGCGTGAAGCCGACCACCAGGAAGGACCCCAGCGCCGCCGCGCCTGTGGCAAAGGCCGCGCCAATGGCCAGCCCCTCGCCCAGGTTGTGCAGGCCGATGCCCAGGGCAATGAGCGCCGCCACGCGCATGGGCGTCTGCTCGCCCTTGCGGCGGCCGACGGCCAGCAGCACCCCCAGGCTGAGCAGCGCGCCGAAGATCACCACGGGCACGCCCTGGAAGATCGCCGGCGCCTGGCCGGCCCGCTCCAGCGCCTCCAGCACCGTATCGACAAACAGGAAGATCAGCAGGCCGATGGTCAGGGCCAGGACAGCGTTCATCCACTTGCGATCCACGCGGCGCATAAATGGATACCACAGCATCCCCAGGGCGACGGGGACAATGCCGACGTAGATGCCCAACAGGGCATAGGATAGCAACGTCCGTCCGTTGAACGGCGCCGATTTGACGGCCACTGCGGCCAGCGCCGGAAAGGTCAGGCCCGTTGAGGTGACCAGGTGCATCGGCAGCGGCTCGCCGGCAACCCAGTCATAGGGGATGTCGATAGTGGCCGTCTGCAGGCGGCCGAGCGTGTGCCCCGGACTGATGGTGTAGTCCCAATAGGCATTATTGACGGCCACCTGGGCAATGGTCACCGGGTCAGGCCCATTGTTGATGACCTCCAGGCGAATCGTTCCCGCCGCCGGGAACACGACGCGCTGCACCGACAATTGCTCCAGCGGCGGGAACGCTCCCTGGAAGGAGCGCAACGGATTGAGGGCCAGAAAGGCAATGACCAGCAGCGCCAGCAAGACCAGAGGCAAGAGCGCCAACAGCCAGCGATTGGCGTGGCGGGGGGACAGCGGTTGGACATCGTTCATAGCTGGTTCTCCTTAGGCCGTGACGTTGAAGAAGCCCATCCAGCCCAACTCGGCCAGTTCCGTCTGATGGGCGTGGAACATGTACAGCCCCGGCTCAAAGCCCGCGTAGGAGAACTCCAGGATGCCGCGCTGGGCCTGGCATTGCATGACGGTGTCGATGGTCTTGTGCGTCGGCCGCAGTGTCGTGCCGTGGTCGTAATAGTCAAAGAAGTTGGCGTGCGTGTGAATGGAATTGATCGGATCGAACTCGAGGACGTTGATCATGTACAGGCGCTGAGGCTGGTCGCGGGCAATGGTGATGGGATGGGCCATGTCGTAGGCGAAGGCGACGGTGTTGGCGGCATAGACCTCATTCGCCTCGTCAAAGTTGGTGTCAAAGCCGTTGAGCACCATGACCATCTCATGGACTTCGCGCGACTCGGCGTAGGTATGGTTGCGACGACGGGCGGCCGCGGCCTCCTCGCCAGTGTAGCGAGTCGGGTCGGGATCGACGATAAACGCGCCGTAGAGACCCTTGTGAATATGACGCTTCAGAGGCACGGCGTGGCAGTGGTACAGGTGGCAGCCAAATGGCTTGGCCTCGAACTCATAGGTGAAGCTGCCGCCCGGCTGGATCATGCCCGGGCCAACGCCGGGGATGCCGTCCATGGACGCCGCGTGGATGCCGTGGAAGTGGACGGTGTGCGGGTGGCTGCTGCCGTTGGTGAAGTGGATGCGCAACCGCTCGCCCTCGACGCAACGCAGCGTCGGCCCGGGGCACTGGCCGACCAGATGGCCGGCGCGGCGCGAGGCGGCCGAGGTCGGCGTGCCGTAGACCCAGCCGGAGAAGTGGATGCCGGGGGCGATCTCGAAGTCGCGATCGACGGCGAACATTTTCCAGGTGCGCACGGGCTGGCCATTTTCCTCGCTCAGCTCGCCCATATCGAAGTCGGTCAGGATTTCGTGCGGATCGAATTCGTTGGCGGCGTGATCGACCTGCCCCACCGTCCCCATGCCACCGTGGGCGTCGCTCTGCGCATCGGCCGAGCAGATCGCCGCGACGGCGGCCAGGGGCGGCTGGCTAGAGACGGCCGGCGGCGCGTCGGCGCGGGCCAGCCCCCGCAGCCCCAGACTGCCGGCCAGCCCCACCAGCCCCGCGCCACTCGCTCGCAGAAAAGTTCGTCGTGTAATTCCCGATTTAGTCAACATCTTAACCCATACCTATGGAACGTTATTCACGATAATAATAAAAAATATTTTGGCTTACCTAAATAATAGACCGGGGGGTGGATTTGTCAAGCGTGCGTTTGTCCGGGCGCTGTTTGTCTCGCGCCGCGATTGTGTCGATAATATCCGCCGTAGAGATGTGGCGGCGCTCCGTCTGCTGCGCACGCCTGGTCGCCGGATAGACGGGGCAGCGTTCCGTCTCTACATGAGGTCGTCCTTTGGAAACATTGCTGCTTCTGGTCGTCATCGTCGTCGTGGCCGCGGTCTTTGTGTGGCTGGGCCGGTCGCTGGGGGATGCGTGGCCACCGGTCGCGGCCCCGCCCGACGCGGCCGAATTGTCGCCGCAACCCACGCCGACGGTTGTATCGCCGGCGGCGACGGTCGTCGCGCCGCTGCCGGAGGAGGAGTTCGCCCTGTCGGCGGCCTCTGCGCCGTCTCTGGGCGCGTCCGTGGCGGCCCCGGCCGTCTCGCCGGCCAATCTGCGCGCGCCGGCAGCCGTGCCGGCCCGGCCACGGCCGCCCGTCGTCCTGCCGGAAGGGGCGGCGCTGCGGCGGGTAACCTGGGCGTTGGCGGCGGGCGGTGGGTTGCTGCTGGCACTTACTCTATGGGCCGGGCGCTCAGTTCCGCCCGGCCAGCAGCTGCCGGGCTTGGCGCTGACCCTTATCGGCGGCCTGGCCCTCCTGCTCGGCGCGCAGACGTTCGCGCGTGGCCGGCTGGCGGGCTGGTTCGGCCGGCCACTGGCTCGGTTGGCGCTCCTCTTGCGGATCACGCCGGCGCAAGCCGTACTGTTGCTGTTGGCCCTGCCTTTCGCCTGGTTGACACGGCAGGCATCGGGCAATGGCCTGCTGGCTTATAACGAGACGGTGGCGGTCCTGGCCTGGCTGACGGCCGCCGGCCTGGTCGTGGCCGGCAGCGTCGCGCCCAGGGCCGAGCGACCAACGGGTGCCGGTTGGCGCGCCCTCGGCCTCGATCGCTGGGACGTCGTTCTTTCCCTAGTCCTGTTTGCTCTGGCGCTGGGTCTGCGGGCCTATGCTGCCGCCCGCTACCCCACCACCTATTCCGGCGACGAAGGCTCAGCCGGCCTCTATGCCGTCGAGCTGCTGACCGGCAAGGCCAACAACCTGTTCGGGCTGGGCTGGTTCTCCTTCCCGTCGCTCTATTTCACCGTCCAGAGCGCGGCCATTGCCCTGCTGGGGCAGACAGTTGAGGCCGTGCGGCTGACCTCGGCCGTGGCCGGGGCGCTGACCGTGGTGGCGCTCTACTGGCTCGGCCGGGCCATGTTCAACCGCACGACCGCCCTGCTGGCGGCGCTCTATCTGACCGCGTCCCATTTCCACATCCACATGAGCCGCATCGCCCTGAACAACGTCTGGGATGGACTGTTCGGCACGCTGGCCATCCTGGGGCTGTGGTACGGTTGGCAGACCGGTCGGCGCGCCGGCTTCATCCTCTGCGGTCTAGCGTTGGGGCTGGGGCAGTACTTCTACGTCAGCATCCGGCCGCTACCCATCCTGTTCCTCATCTGGGCTGCGGTCGCCTTCTGGCGACAGCGCCCTCTCTTCCGCGAGCGTTTCCATGGTCTGGTGCTGGCAACGGTCATCGCTCTGGTCGTCTTTCTGCCGCTGGCGCTGTACTTCGTCGACAAGCCCGACGAATTCCAGGCCCCCATGAACCGCGTGACCATCTTCGGCTCGTGGCTGGAAGGAGAACTGGCGCACGGCGATCGGACGACGGCCGAGATCATCATCGACAACGCCGTCAAGGGCGCAATGGGCTTCACCCACGAGCCGCTGCGCCTGCTCTACAATCCCGGCTCGCCGCTACTGCTAGCCGGGGCGGCGCTGCTCTTCCTGCTGGGCATCCTCTGGGCGCTGCTCAACTTCGACCTGCGCTATCTGCTATTGCTGCTGCCCTTGCTGGCCGTGGTGGCCTCGAACGCCGTTAGCCAGGACTCGCCCGCCTCGCAGCGCTACGTGTTGGCCATGCCCCTGGTGGCCCTGTTCGTCGCCTTGCCGCTGGGCGAGGCCGTCGTCTGGCTGCGCGGACAGTACCCGCGCTACCGCCCGGCCGTCGTTGTCGCCGCCTTCGCCTTGCTGGCGATAGTGGCCGCGGTCGATATCAACTACTACTTCAACCGCGTCTACCCCGGCGGCTATGTCCTGGGCGGGCTGAATACCGAGGTGGCCACGGAGATCGGCTACTATTTGCGCGACAAACAGCCCGCCAATGAGGATGTCTTCTTCTTCGGCTTCCCGCGCATGGGCTACTTCAGCCTGTCCACCATCCCGTTCCTGGCCCCGGACAAGCAGGCTCAGGATGTCATTGAGCCGCTGACCGGGCCGGCGGCCCTGCCCCTGCGCGGGCCAACGCTGTTTATCTTCCTGCCCGAACGGCTCAACGAGTTGCCCTTCGTCCAGCAGCAAGCGCCGGGCGGCACAACACAGGAATTCCGCGACGAGAACGGCGAGTTACTGTTCGTCGTCTACGAGAGTCCGTAGGCCGGCGCACCCCGCGGCCGCGTCTACATCCCCCGCGGCCGCTGCAACTCCGTGCCGAACATATCGCTGCGCCGGCTGGTCCAGCGGCCGGTGCCCAGGTCGTTGCGGACGTGATCGAGGTAGCCACCGATACGGCTGTCGAGCAGGTCGATCTGGTGTAACAGCACCGCCTCCAACGTGCGCGGCACAACGGGCGAACCCCACTCCTGCGTGCCGTGGTGAGAGGCGATGAGATGGAGCAATTCCTGGAGCCTGTCGGCGGGGAAGTCGATCTCGGCCGCCACCCGCTCGATCAGCAGCGCCCCGCGCAGGATATGGCCCACCAGGCGGCCGTCGTCGGAGTGGCCAAAGCCCTCGTCAAGGGCGTAGGCATCGGCCTTGCCCACATCGTGCAGCAGCACACCGGCGAGGAGTAGATCATAGTTGACATAAGGGTAGTGGCTGGCCAGCAACCGGGCCACCGCGGCCATGCTCAGCGTATGCTCCAGCAGGCCGCCGACATAGCCGTGGTGGAGGCCGCGCGCCGCCGGAGCGACAACAAAGCGCTCCGCCACCGGCCCCGCCAGCAGCAGCCGCGCCAGCAGTTCGCGCCACGGCTCACCCACACCCTCGATAGTCGCGCGTAGCTCGGCGCGCATCTCCTCCGGCGGCCGTTGGCTGGCGGGCAGGAAGGTGGTCATGTCCATCCCGCTGGCTCGCTCCAGGGCGCTGATGCTGATCTGCAGGGCGTCCTTATAGAGGTTGACCCGGCCGCTGACGAACACAGCCAGCCCCGGCCGCGCCCAGACATCGACATCCAGGGGCACATCCCAGTAGACGCCGGGAATCTGGCCGCTGCGGTCGCGCAGGGTGGCCAGTAGAAAGGGGCGGCCGTCTTTCGCTTGCCGCCGGACAACATCATGCAACAGGAGCGGCTCTCGCAGTAATTCCGCTCCCGGTCTCAGATCGGTGATCGACATACCTTTACTCACCCCAAATTTGGCTTTTGCCGGCGATGACCTAGAATATCAACTTACGGCGTCACCGGGCGGCAAGAGGCGTGATTATACTCCGATTGGCCGCGCTGGCGACCGCCGAGAGAGGGACAAGGCATGAGGCGCATTATCGTCGGACTTTCGGGGGCCAGCGGGGTCATCTATGGCATACGTCTGCTGGAGGTCTTGCAGGCGCTGCCCGACATCGAGTCACATCTGGTCATGAGCACGGCCGCGGCCACAACTATCCCCCTGGAGACCGATTACACGCCCGAAGAGGTGCGCTCTCTGGCCACAGTGGACTACCGCTTCAAGGACATTGCCGCGTCCGTCTCCTCTGGCTCCTTCCGCACCGACGGCATGATCGTGCTGCCCTGCTCGATGAAGACCCTGGCCAGCATCGCCTACTCATTCAGCGACAATCTGCTGAGCCGTGCCGCCGACGTCATCCTGAAAGAGCGGCGCAAGCTCGTCCTCTGCCCGCGCGAGACGCCTCTGCACCTGGGCCACCTGCGGGCGATGGTCATGGCCGCTGAGTTGGGCGCTTACATCGTGCCGCCGATGCCCGCCTTCTACCACCGGCCGCGCACGCTGGACGACATCATCAACCAGACGGTCAACCGCGTCCTCGATCTGGTGGATGTGACCCTGCCCGAAGACCTTTTCCGCCGCTGGCAAGGCGGCCGCGCCGCGCATGAGTGACGACGCACGGGCGCGGGCTTTGGCCTACGTGGCCGGGCACCATGTTATGACGCTGGCCACGCACGGGCCTGAGGGGCCGTGGGCCGCGGCCGTGTTCTACGCCGCCGACGGCTTCCGGCTGGTCTTCCTCTCTGCGGCGCACACGCGCCATGCCCAAAACAGTGCCGCCTCCCCGCGCGTCGCCGCCACCATTCAGGAGGACTACGACGACTGGCCGGCTATCCAGGGGATTCAGCTGGAGGGCACGGTGCGGCAACTGGTGGGCGACGAACAAGAGGCGGCCATCGACCTGTTTACCCGGCGTTACCCCTTTCTGAGGCAGGCCGAGGCTCCAATCGACGCCGCCATACGCCGCGTCAACTGGTATGAGCTGCGGCCGGAGCGGCTGTACTTCGTCGACAACAGCCGCGGCTTCGGCCACCGCGACGAGATCATCGGGCTGTGAACACCAAAAGGGGCGATTAGGCGGCCGGCGCGCTGGCCGTGTCGTTCAGGTCTTCGGCCTCCAGCCGGCTGAGGACGTACTTGATATAGGCCCGGTAACTGGGCTGGTCATAGAGCGCCAGCGTGGCCTGTTCGAGGTCAAACGGCTCCGACAGGGCACGGATGGCCTCCAGATAGGCCATGTCACAGCGGATGACGCTTTCCTGATAGAGGCGATCGCCCTCCAGCGCCAGCAAGACCGGCGCGGTGGCCAACGTCCGCCCTTTGAGTGTGCGCACGACGCCGCCGCGCCGGGCGGTGACGATCAGGGCGTTGATCATGTTGCGCGAAGTCTCGCCCTCCTCGTCGCCGGGGTGCAACGCGGCCAGCCGGTCCACCAAATCGCGCCACTCCAGCCCATCGTCCTGCTGCAGGATGGCGATCAAGTCCTTGAGGATAACCAGCCGCGTTCGGGGCGGCACGATGCGCAGCTTCTGCTTCTTGAGCGCCGTGCGGTAGCGGCGAAATAGCTCCGGACGGGCCGAGGCCTGGGCGGCGCGGCGCACATAAGTGGTCGTGCCGTCCTTTTCGACGACGATGCGACCGGGGTAGCGGCTGAGGAACTTGCTGAAGGAGGTGTCGGTGTATTGCAGACGGCCGAAGCGCCCGTCGCTCAGCTCGATCATGCGCTCCTTGACCACACTGGCGCGCACGCGCTCATCGCCCTCCAGAAGGCTATCAACAGCCTGGCCCAACAGCGCCTCAGTCTCGCTGTCACTCAATGGCGGCGCGGGCAAGAGGTCCTCATAGTAGACGTACTCGTCACACAGGCTCATCAGGTTTTCGCTGGTCGTATTCCGCAGGCCGACGCCGATGACGTGTTTGCCGCGCCGGCGCAGGGCGTGGATGAGAGGCAGGAAATCGCGATCACCGGTGACGAGAATGTAAGTGCTGTACTGCTGCCCGTCCACGAGGGTGTCCATCGTATCGACAACCAGGTACATGTCGATGAGGTTCTTGCCGAAGTTGTTGAGGGCGACGGCCGACTGCATGGTAAAGCCGGCGGCGGCGATGTCCTTCATCAACTTTGGGTCCTGGCGCGGGTTGCCGGAGTAGGCGCGGCGCAAGACGACGCGGCCGCCGGTGCGTCGCTTGATGTCGTCTATGATGAGATTCACGTCAAAGCTAAGGTTGGCGTCGCGCGCGCCAATTACCAGGTTGTCGAGGTCGAGAAAGATGGCGACATCATTGGCCATGAGTGCTTTATCCTGAAAGGCGCGGCGGGTTACGCATGTGTGTCGTCGGCTGGCTGTTGTTTGTCTGCGGCCCGATTCTAAGCCCATTCCCGCGCGCTGGCAACGGAAAAGGCAGCCGATGTTTCCCGTGAAACAACGACCAACGTTTCACGGGAAACATCGGCGGGTTTGGCGTCCTCCGGCAAACGTGTTACGATGCGCTATCATGCCGCTGCCCCTGTAATCGCGGCGGCGGCCGCAAGTGCGATGTCCGATCCCATCCCCGTCTGCGACTACGAAGGCTCCGACTACCGCGCCCGCTTCTGGCAAAACCAGGGGCGCGACTACGAGGACCGCGCCGAGCGCGTCGCCCTGCGCCGGCTGATGCCGCCCCGCGGCGATACGCTGCTCGATGTCGGCGCGGGCTTCGGCCGCCTGGCCGACGAGTACGCCGGCTATCGGCGCGTCGTCCTGTTCGACTATTCCCGTTCGCTACTGCGCGAAGCCCGCGACCACTGGGGTGACGACCCGCGCTTCTTCTACGTGGCCGGCAACTGGTATGATCTGCCCTTCGTCGATGGCCTGTTCGAAACCCTCGTCCAGGTGCGTACACTCCACCACGCCGCTGAGCCGCCGGCCCTATTCGACGAGTTGGCCCGCGTGGCCCGCGCCGACGCCGCCTATGTGCTCGAATTCGCCAGCAAGCACAATGTCAAAGCGATGTTGCGCTACTGGCTCGGCCGGCAATCCTGGTCACCCTTTGACCCGCAACCGGTCGAGTTCGTCGCCCTCAACTACGACTTCCACCCCGACTGGATCCGCGAACAGCTCGTGACGGCCGGCTTCGCGCCCGGCGACACGCTGACCGTGTCCCACTTCCGCCTCGGCCCGCTGAAGCGTCTCGCGCCGACCGGGCTGCTGGTGGCTCTCGACAGCGCCGTCCAGCGCACCGGCCGCTGGTGGCAGCTGTCGCCCAGCGTCTTCGTCCGCAGCCGCCTGGTCCGGCCACAGCCGCCACTGGCCAACGACGGCTTCTTCGCCTGTCCCACCTGCCATCACGCCCTCGGCGAACCGCGTGACGGCCTGCTGGTGTGCGCCAACCCGGCCTGCGGCCGGCGCTGGCGCGTGGAGAATGGCTTGTATGACTTCAAGGAACCCGTCTGAACGTGGGCCGCTCAACAAGTGGCTGGCCCTGCCGGTGGTCGCCGCCGCCGGCGCGCTAGGCGCGACAGTCGCCACGCGTCGCCTGATGCGGCGGCCCGTGCCCCAGCCCAGCGGCCGCGCCGTTCTCGACGGTCTGCACACCCCGGTGGAGGTTATCCGCGACCCGTGGGGCGTGCCCCACATCTACGCCGCCAACAACGACGACCTGTTCTTTGCCCAGGGCTACGTTCAGGCCCAGGATCGCCTCTTCCAGATGGACCTCAACCGGCGGCTGGGCCTGGGCCGTCTGGCCGAGGTGACCGGCCCGCTGGGCGTCGCCTTTGACAAGTTCGCCCGCTACCTGGGCTGGCCGCGCGCCACCCACGCGCAGGCCGATAACAGTGACCCGACGACGGCCGTGGCTCTGGACGCCTATAGCGCGGGCGTCAATGCCTTCATCGCCACCCAACCGCTGCCGGCCGAGTTTCGTCTGCTGGCCTATCGCCCCGAGCCGTGGGACGCCCTGGCCACCAGCGCCTGGGGCACGGTGCTGGCCTGGGGACTGTCGTGCAACTGGGAGTCGGAGCTGCTGCGCGCCTGGCTGATCGACGAGCTTGGCCCGGAGCGCGCCGCCGACCTGACGCCCGTCTATCGCGCCGGCTACGTGACGACACTGCCCGATGAGAGTGTCGGCCGCCACCTGGCCGAGGAGCTGCTGGGCGCTTTCCGCGAGACGGTGGCCCACGGCCCAGTGGGCGCGCCTCTCGCCGGCCAGAGCCTGGGCAGCAATAACTGGGTCGTCAGCGGGGCGCGCACCGCCAGCGGCCGGCCGCAACTGGCCAACGACCCCCATCTGCCGCCCGTTTTCCCCACCATCTGGTATGCCGTCCACCTCTGCGGCGGCGATTACCATGTGGCCGGCTTCACACTGCCCGGCGTGCCCGGAATCATCATCGGCCACAACGAGAATTGCGCCTGGGGCATCACCAACGCTTTCCCCGACGTGCAGGATGTCTACATCGAGCGCTTCCATCCCGACGATCCGACGCGCTACGCGGTCAACGGCGAGTGGCGGGCGGCCGAAGTGACTCAGGAAGTCATCCGCGTCCGCGGCCTGCGCGACGTGGTTATCACCGTCCGCGCCACGCGCCACGGCCCCGTCTTCTCCGACCTCCTGCCCGGCGACCACGCCGACCTAGCCTACGACTGGACGCTCTTCCGGCCCGGCAATCACTTGCAGGCCGTGCTGGCCACTAACCGTGCCGGCGACTGGGCCAGCTTCCGCGAGGGCTTGCGCCACTGGTCGTTCCCCGGCCAGAATGTGGTCTACGCCGACACCAGCGGCGACATCGCCTACATGATGCCCGGCCTCGTGCCGCGGCGGCGCAAGGGCAACGGTCTGACGCCCGTGCCCGGTTGGGGCGACGATTTCGCCTGGGACGGTTTTATCCCCTTCGAGGAGCTGCCATGTTATGTCAACCCGCCGGAGGGCTTCATCGCCACGGCCAATAACTGCATGGCCGGCGACAGCTACCCCCACTGGCTGACGGGCGAGTGGCTGACCGACTACCGCGTCCGCCGCATCCGCGCGTTACTGGCCGAACGGCCGCAGCTGACTCTCGACGACCACCGCCGCATCCAGAACGAGACCGTCTCGCTGCTGGCGCGACGCTTCCTGGCCGCGGCGCTGCCGGTGGCCCAGGCCGTGGCCCCGACTGACGTGGCGTTGCGCGACGCCCTCGCCCGGCTGGCCAGTTGGGATGGCGACATGGCTGAGGACAGCGTCGCGGCGACGCTCCAGTTCGGCTGGCTGGTGCATTTCACCCGCGCCGCCGTGGCCCAGGCCGTCGGCCCCGGGCGGGCGGAGACGCTGCTGGCCCGCGGCGAGCAGACCGGCTTTCCGACCATGCCCTTCTACGAGATCGCCTATGAACTGGCCCTGCGCTGGCTGGAAGGCGCGTCGGGGCTGGCGGACTGTGCGCCACCGCCGGACTGGGTGGGCGACGTGCGGCCGTTGCTGCTGCCGGCACTGGGCGAGACGCTGACTGTACTGCGGCGCGCAGTTGGCCCCGACCCGCACGGCTGGACGTGGGGCCGGCTCCACCGCGTCGCTTTCCAGCACGAGATGGCGCGCCTGCCGGGCATCGGTCGCCTGTGGAAGCCCACGACCATCTCCGCGCCCGGTGACGGCTACAGCATCAACCAGAGCGACCTGTCGCCCCACTTCCCGCCCGATCCGGCCACCATCATCGCCAGCTGCCGGCTTATCCTCGATGTCGGCGCGTGGGACGAGAGTCTGGCGGCGCTGCCGGGCGGCCAATCGGGCCACCCGGCCAGCCCCCATTACCGCGACCGCCTGGCGGAGTGGCGCGAGGGACGCTATTTCCCGCTGCTATTCTCGCGGGCGAGCGTGCTGGCTGCGGCCGAGGGCACATGGACGCTGGCGCCGGGATAAGCCGGTTCGCTTTGCCGTCCGTGGGCGTTGCTCTACAATACGCCTCCCATGAGCAAGCACACGTTCCTGCGTCTCATTCGGGCCATCGCCCGCTTCGTCCTGAACATCATCGCCCGGATCGAGATCATCGGGAGCATCGACTACCAGAGTGGCGGCTTCATTATCACCGGCAACCACGTCGGCCGCCTGGAAGCCTTCCTGGCCCTGCTCCTGGCCGAGCGCGACGATGTTATCCTGATCCTGGCGGAGAAGTACAAGCAGTACGCCTTCTGGCGCTATATCGCCCGCAAGGTGGATGCCATCTGGATCAATCGTTTTGACGCTGACTTCGCCGCCCTGCGCGCCGTCCTGAAGCGCTTGCAGCAGGGCGAAGTGCTGGCCGTGGCCCCAGAGGGCACGCGCAGCCCCACCGAGTCGCTACTGCCCGGCAAGTCTGGCGCGGCCTACCTGGCGGCTAAGTCGAACCTGCCCATTATCCCTATCGGCATCGTCGGCACGGAAGATCGCATCGTCAAGCAGCGCCTGAAGCGCTTGCAGCGACTGGACATCACCATCCGTGTGGGCGCGCCCTACTCCCTGCCGCCCATGCCCCGCGCCGGCCGCGACGCCTGGCTGCAAGAGCAGACCGACGAGATCATGTGCCAGATCGCCGCCCTGTTGCCGCCCAGCCATCGCGGCGTCTACGCCGACCACCCGCGGCTGTGGGAACTGTTGGCGGAGCGGGGCAGCCCGTTCGCGGAGGATAGCGCCCACGGGGTTGCGCTTCACCAGTAATGGTCTACACCGTTTGCGCTGTTCTCCTTGAGGTAGCGTTGGCATACGGGCTATATAAATCGTTTTCTATATAGTGACTGTCTGATCGTTGCCACAATGCTACTCGGCTCATCCGCCGTGTGCGCGCCTGCACTCCATCTGTTTCTCGGCGCGTTGGCTGGCGGCCCTGCCTGCTTCGCCCGGGCAATCCAATCGGCCGATCTCGCTCTCAAGATCATCACTGGCGCAGCCGCGCTCGGCACGGCGTGGGCGTTACTGGTGGCGGGCATCATAGAGGCGATTGGGCGGGTCACTCCTGTCAGCGCACCTCTAGCGGCCCGGTAGAGTGCCAGCTGGTCCGAATCGGCAGAACTGCTAGAATTGGCGAACAGACCTATCAGACATCGTTTTGTCGAACGAATGCCCATGTTGACTAATGAAGAATCTCGCGTTGGGACATCCTCGCAAATAGGGACGCCAACTTACCCTGGCGCAGTGACAGCTGATACGCCCTTAACTGAATTAGACCTCAACTGGACAGAGAAACAACTCCCTCAAAGTCAGCGTACTAAGCATGTGCATGGGCTTCATCCCTATCTCGGAAAGTACATTCCGCAGTTGGTCGAAGTTTTCCTACGCAGGTTCTTTCGCCCAGGGCAAAGGGTGCTTGATCCATTTGTTGGATCGGGCACGACTCTTGTACAGGCAAACGAGTTGAGTATCCGTTCAATCGGATATGACGTTTCGGCGTTCAACGTGCTGCTTTCACAGGTGAAGACGGACAACTACGACGTAGTTGAAGCAGAGCATGAAGCTAAAGATGTTTTGCAGCGAACCAGTGCCATCGTCAATCGGGTAAATGGACAACTCAGCTTCTGGGCGCAAGCGACCGAAGGTCTAGAGATTCTGCCGGTAGACAGCCAGTATCTACAGGATTGGTATGCTCCTCAAGCGCTTAGAGAACTGTTGACATATCGCGCTTTAATTGAGTCAGGAAGTTATCAGTATAAGAACCTTTTGAGAATCATTTTGGCTCGGTCTGCTCGTTCAGCGCGCTTGACCACTCATTTCGACTTGGATTTCCCCAAACGGCCCCAACGGGAACCGTATTCGTGCTATAAGCATTCGCGGATCTGCTATCCAACCGAGGAAGCGTACAAGTTTCTGGCTAGATACACAAAAGATACTGTCCAACGGATACAAGATTGGCAGCGGGTGCGGACTGAGGTCGAAGTGTTGGTTTACCATAATGATAGTCGCCAAGCAGATGTGCCGGTCTCGGATGGCATTATCACCAGTCCTCCCTATGTTGGCCTGATTGATTACCATGCCCAACATGAGTATGCCTATCACTTGCTTGGCCTGCATGACAATCGCCACAGGGAAATTGGCCCAGCGTCATCAGGAACAAGTCAGACAGCTATCGCTAGTTATCAAGCGGATATTGCTAAGGTGTTCAGCAATGTAACAAAGCAAATGCCGTCAGGAGCGCCGATTGTTGTTGTGGCTGGCGACCGACACAATTTGTATCCGAGAATAGCTGAAATGGCGGAGCTGAAGCAAGAGACTGTCGTGCAGCGCCACGTGAATAGGAGAACCGGGCGGCGAGCGGGAGAGTTCTACGAATCAGTCTTTATCTGGAGGAAGCCTTAACATGGCTGACGCTTCTGCGGATACCATCAAGCAAGCAATTCAAGAAGTCATCCGTTCGATGATGGAGCGCCTTCTGACCTCTGTGTTGGAAAAGGAGCCTTTTGTCGAGGAAACGCATTGGGGATCAAAGCCTTTGTATGCCGCACTGGTACCAGATGAAATCTTTAAGGGCGCATATTTTGAGAGAAGGTTCGTTACTCGGTTTGGAAAAGCATGGCAGCAACTAGCAGTCCTTGCCGCGAAATATGGCTTAGGTGAAGCACGAGTAGAGTACCCAATTCGCGGGAATGTTCCTCAGGAACGCCTGAACCGAATTGCAGAAGTGCTGAACAAGCTTGAATATCAAAGCCGCAACACTCCAGCACGGGCGCGGCCGGATTGGGAGACTGAGCTTTCGTATATTTTAGAAGGGAGGGGAGAGCTGATCCCGACGACAGTGAATTGTGACGTCTATGCCGTCGACCTGCAAAACGATCGTTCGCTTGCCTTTGAACTGAAGGCGCCACTACCTAATAGCGACATCACGAAGGTTAGTAAAGAGAAGCTCTTAAAACTCTACAGCATGGAACCTCGTCAGGTCGACGCAGCATATTTCGCTCTGCCTTATAACCCATATGGAACACGAGAGAACTATGCTTGGAGCTTCCCCGCTCGTTGGTTCAATATGCGGACAGACCCGGTTGTTCTTATAGGTGAAGAGCTTTGGGACATGATCGGGGGTGCGGGGACGTACCACGCTTTCATATCCGCAATCAATGAAATAGGGTCGCCTTACCGGGAGAGGATATACCGCGAGTATCTGGAAATAGAACCACCTGAGGGAAGTCTAGACCCTAGACTCTTTCAGCCATGAACTCGCCCCGTTCTCTCCATCAACTCCTCGCCGCCTGGCGCGCCGCCGTCGCCGGCACGGCCCACCCGCAGCCGCCGGCCTACGACGGCCCCGCCGTGGCCCTGACCGGCTTCACAGAAAAGTCGGGCGAGGTCGGGCCGGGCATGGCCTTCGTGGCCCGCGTCCGCGCCGGCAGCGACGGCCATCCCTATATCGCTGACGCCCTGGCTCGCGGCGCGCGCCTCATTCTGGCCCAACGGCCGCCCGAGGCAGCCGGCGTCGTCGTGCCGCCCGGCGTCGCCTACCTGACCGTGCCCGACACGGCCGCGGCGCAGGCCTGGCTGACCGCCGCCTGGGAGGGCTTCCCCAGCCGCGACCTGGTCGTCATCGGCATCACCGGCACCGACGGCAAGACCTCCACGGCCAACATCCTCCACGCCATCCTGCGCGCCGCCGGCCTGCGCGTCGGGTTACTCAGCACCATCCGCGCCGTCATTGGCGACGAGGAGGAGCCGCTGGCCCTGCACGTCACCACGCCGGAAGCCCCGGTCGTGCAGCGCTATCTGCGGCGCATGGTCGATGCCGGGCTGACCCACGTCGTCCTGGAAGCGACCTCCCACGCGCTGGCGCAGAGCCGCGTGGCCGCCGTCGCCTTCGATGTCGCCGTGGTGACCAACATCACCCATGAGCACCTCGACTACCACGGCAGCTATGAGGCCTACTTCGCCGCCAAGCGTCGCCTGTTCGCCGCCCTGCTCGATGACCCTCTGCGCGTGCCGTCCGCCAACCCGCACAAGGCAGCCACGCCGCGCACGGCCGTCCTCAACCACGACGACGCCTCCTATGCGCCGCTGGCCGCCTTCCTGACCGGCCAACCGGTGGACGTGCGCGCCTATGGGCAGCGGCCGGGCGCAACCGCGCTCGACGCCTGGGTTGAGTCGGTCACCTATGAGCCGGCAGCGACGCGACTGCGGCTGGGGTTGCGCGGGGAGGCCAAGGCGCTATCGATCGTCTCGACCCTGGTGGGGGCGTTCAACGTCGACAACATGCTGGCGGCCAGCGCGACGGCCGCCGCGCTGGGCATCGCTCCGGAGGCCATTCGCGCCGGGCTGGAGGCGGTGCACGCTCTCAGCGGGCGCATGGAGCGCATCGACTGCGGCCAGTCCTTCCTGGTGCTGGTCGACTTTGCCCACACGCCCAATGCGCTCGACCGGGCCATCGGCGCGGCGCGGCGCATGACCGGCGACGGCGGCCGGGTGATCGCCGTCTTCGGCAGCGCCGGCAAGCGCGACGTGGCCAAGCGGCGGATCATGGCTGAAGTTAGCGCGCGGACGGCCGACCTGACCGTGCTGACGGCCGAGGACCCGCGCACGGAGTCGCTCGACGCCATCCTGGCCGCCATGGCCGAGGCGGCGCAGGCGGCCGGCGGCGTGGAGGGGACGACGTTCTGGCGCGCGCCCGACCGCGGCCGGGCCATCTACCTCGCCCTGTCGCTGGCCCGGCCGGGGGATGTCGTCCTCATCTGCGGCAAGGGGCACGAGCAGTCGATGGCTTTCGGCGCGGTCGAGTACCCGTGGGATGACCGCGCGGCGACGCGGACCGCGCTGAACGCCCTGTTGGCCGGGCAGCCGATGGTCGATCTGGGCCTGCCGACGTTTGCCGAGCGCTAGTCCAACGTCCGCCGCAAAAACGCCACCCAGTTGCCGCCCATGACTCCAGCCACATCGGCCGGGCTATAGCCCTTCTCGCCCAGCGCGTCGCCGATGAGGTGCAGGTCGGCGATGCTGTCCAGCGGCGTGGGGATGTCGGCCGCGCCAAAGCCACCATCGAAGTCGCTGCCGATGCCGACATGGCGCGCATCGCCGATGAGCTGGCAAATGTGGTCGATGTGGGCGACGACATCGTCGAGCGTCACCATCGCCTTGCCGGCTCCCTTGCGATAGCCGGCGCGCAGAAAGGCATTGAACAGCACGCAGCCGATCATCCCATCCCGCTCGCCGATGAGACGGATTTGCCGGTCGCCCAACTGCCGCTCGGTGGGCACCAGGTCGCGGGCATTGGCATGGGTGGCCACAACGGGGCCGGCGTAGGCGTCGAGGGATTGGAAGGCGGCCGTCTCGCTCATGTGGGTCAGGTCGAGAATGAGCCGCAGGTCGGCCATCACCTCCAGCAGACGGCGGCCGTCGGCGGAAAGGCCGGTCTTGCTGCCGCGCCAGGCCCCATCACAGTAGCGCGTGTCGTCCCAGGCCGGGCCGATGATGCGCACGCCGGCGTCGCGCCACAGTTCCGCCTCCTCCGGCTTGCGAATGTGGTCGGCCCCCTCCATCAGCAACAGCAGACCCAGCAACGGCCGGGCGTCCTCGCCGGTCGCCGCGTGGCTGGCCACAACCTCGTCCAGCGAAGCCCGATCCGTCACCAGCCGCAGCGTCTCGTCCTCGTCCACCAGCCGCCGGTAGTAGTCGAGCTGCTTCATGCCCAGGCGGTGGGCTTCCTCGGCCGTGCTATAGCACTCGTCCCCGTCGCTGCCGTCGGGGAAGGGGTTATCCCGCGGCGAGTTGAACAGCGTGGCAAAGACCAGGCCCACGCCGCCGCGGCGCATGGCCGAGAAGCTCACCGTGGGGATGCCACGGGCGAAGTCGGGCGCTTCAGCGGCGCGAAGGTCCGAGAGCTTGCGCCGCGGGTCGCGCCCCTTGTTCAGGGCGTTGTAGGCAATATCGAGATGGGCATCGACGATAAACATAAATACTCCCAATGAACGTCAGGGCATTTCTCGCCTGGCGCTGTGCGTAGCGGCGGCCAACCCGTTGCGGGCTTGCCTCGTTTACTCTATCCGGTTCCGCAGTTGGCGCAGGGCGGCGAGGTTGACCTGGTTCATGTCCGTCACCGTGCCATCCTCGGCATCCTCGGTCGGCGGGGTTTCCAGGTGAGCGCCGTGGTCGGCCCAGCGCGGGTCGTTGACGAAGTTGGCAAAGCCGGCCAGCCCAATTTGGCCGCGGCCGATGTGCTCGTGGCGGTCCTTGCCCTCGCCCAGGCCGTGCTTGCTGTCGTTGAAGTGGAAGCAGCGGATGCGCTCCAGCCCGACGACGCGGTCAAACTCAGCCATCGTCGCCGCATAGGCCTCTGGCGTACGGATGTCATAGCCGGCGGCGAAGACGTGGCAGGTGTCGAAGCAGACGCCCAGCCGCTCGCTGCCGCCGGCGCGCGCGATGATCGCCGCCAGGTGCTCGAAGCGACCGCCCAGGTTCGTCCCCTGTCCGGCCATCGTCTCCAGACAGATGATGCTGTTGGGCGCGGTCTCGGCCGTCTCCTCCAGTAAGCGGCCCAGCGCCCGCGCGATGGCGTCCAGACCCGCCTCCTCGTCGCTGATCATATAGGAGCCGGGATGGAAGGTGACCAGCTCGATCCCCAGCGCCGCCGCCCGCTCGACCTCTTCCCGCAACGCCGCGTAGGACCGCTCCCACAGCGCCGGGTCGGGCGAGGCGATGTTGATCAGGTAGCTGGCGTGGACGGACGTCGGATAGAGGTCGGCGTACTCAGTGACGGCGGCGCGGTAGCGGCTGATGTCATCGTCGGTCAGCGCCTTGGCCGCCCACTGGCGGTTGCTCTTGGTGAAGATGAGCAGCGATTCACACGTGGCCTCGCGCGCGCGCTCGAAGGAGCGGTAGGCCCCGCCGGCCGTGCTGATGTGGGCACCCAGTCGCATTGTTAGTCCCGGTGCGCGTCGTCGCGCCGCTCTTCGGTCAGGTAGCCGATGGTCTCCAGGCCGTGGATGGCATAGACGCCGTCGCCGACGACCCGCCACACCGGTTTGCCGGCCAGATCGACGATGGCTTCGCCCTCCAGCCGGCCGCTCGGCTCACCATCCATCGTGTAGAGAACATTGCCAATGAGGTAGGCGAACTGCTCGCCCTTGCGATCCACCAGGCCACGCATTGCACATCTCCTCGTCAGGGAATGACCAGGGTCGTCACCACCTGCTCGGTCGCGTCCCAGAGCGTCAACGTTTCGCCGCTGCGCCAGGCAGGCTCGGTCAGCCCCCAGAACAGCTCCAGCGGGCTATCGGTGCCCGCGCCGCTGTGCAGCAGAATGCCCGCGCCCTCGCCAAAGATGCTCACGTCGCCGAAGGTGTAGACGTTGCCGTCTTCGTCGCGCACCTTCCAGCCGCGCATCGACTGCAGTTCCGTCCCGTTGTTGACGATTTGCACCGCCTCGGTGGCCAGCACGCCAGGGTCGATCACGCCGGTGATGGCGATCTCTCCCTGCCCGGCGACAAGCGCCTCGGTGGGGATGGGCGACGGCCGGGCGGCGATCTCCGTCGGCGCGGGAACGGTCGGCGTCGGCAGGCCACCCACGGGGATGATCAGTTGCTGCCCCACGGAGATAATGTTGGGGTCGGTCAGGCCATTGGCGGCCATGATGTCATCGAGGCTGACATCGTACTGCTGGCTGATGCGGTTGAGTGTGTCGCCCGCCTGCACGGTGTGGACGACAGGGGCCTCGTCGCCGGCCACGGCCGCGTCGGCGATGGCCTCGGCCGGCATCGTGCCCGACGGCGGCGCGGCGATGTTGGGCGTGGCCAGCACGCCCGGCGGCAGCGTCGCCGCGGCCGTCGCCTCGGCCACGGCCACCTCGCCGCTGCGGTTGTCCCACCAGAAGAGGATGCTCAACACGACAACGGCCGAGACGATAATATTCAGCAACAGGAAGGGCAGCATCTGACGGAAGGACATACATCCATTATAGCCCACAAATGGCACGCGGATGAGGCAATAGAACACGGATGCTGTGGATGGCCCTGGCAAAGCGGCGGATCGGAAACTCAGTTTCCTGCTTTTGCGCGTGAAGCCGCCCAATCCGCGTCATCGACGTTCCATTCTCACAGCAAAGCCAGCACATCCCCGGCGACCGCCTCAGGCGCAGCCGGGTCAGCCATGACCGTGGCCACGCGCACGCCCAGCGGCGCGAATTCGCGGGCGCAGACGCGACTGAAGGCCACCAGCCCGGCCTGCCCGGCGGCAAAGGCGGCGCGGCCGTCCTCGTCCGGCGCGGGCCAGGCGACATTGACGATCAGCCCGCCACGGGCGTCGGGCACGGCCCCGTTCTGGTCATTCATCACCCGGCCGACCAGCTGGCACATGAGGAAGGTGGCTTTCAGGTTAACATCGTGGCAGCGCGCCCACTCCCACTCATCCATCTTCAGCACCGCCGCCGCCGGCCGGACGGACGTGGTGTTGACGAGGATATCGATGCGCTCCCACTCGGCGCGCGTCGCCTCGATAAGGGTGACGCATTGGAACTTGCTGGCTGTGTCGGCGGCGATGTCGATGGCCTGGCCACCGGCGGCACGCAACTCAGTCGCCAGCCGGGCGATGCGGTCGGGGTTCAGGTCATTGACAGCCACGCGCGCGCCAGCCTTGGCCAGCGCCCGGGCCACGGCCGCGCCGGCCGGCTGGCCAGCGCCGGTGACAATGGCCACTTTGCCGGAGAGATCGGGGATACTCATGGGGGGATGATAGCGGAGGGAGGGGGGAACGCAAGAATGCGCGGGCGGTACGGTAGGGGCAGACCTGCGTGTCGGCCCTTACGATCCCGGACGCACACCCCGGCGCGCCCCTACCTGGGCAACAGGGCGGTGATGGCAGCGGCGAAGGTGTCGTAGGGCTGCGCGCCAATGAGGCGCTGTGTACCCGCGTCCGAAACCAGCACGAACGTCGGCCGCTGGTTGACGCCCTGCCGGCGGCGGGCAGCGTCGAGATCGGCCAGCTGGGCGCGCACGGCGTCGCCGTCATAACAGGCGGCGAAGGCGTCGGCATCCAGACCCAATTCGGCGGCGATACTTACGAAGGTGTCGCGGTTGGCGCTGTAGATCTCGCCCTGATTGGCAAAGAGCAGGTTGTGGGCGGCCCAGAACTGGGCCGGGTCCTGCTCGCCGGCACAAAACGCGGTCGTGGCGGCGTTGAGGCTGTTCGGCCCCAGGTCAAGGACGGGCCAGAAAACGAGACGTACTTCGCCGGACACTACATGGTTGGCGATGATGTCCCGCTCAGCGCCCAGCACGTGGGCGCGGCAGGTCGATCAGAGGAAGTCGGAGTAGTCGATCAGCGTCAGCGGGGCCTCGGCCGCGCCGTAGAAGAACGTGCCGTCGTCGTTGCGCCCGGCGACAGGGCCACCCGGCGCAAGCGTGGGCGACAGGGTTGGCTGCTCGGCAGTGGCTGCCGGCGTCGCTGCTTCTCCGGCCGGTTCCCCGCTATCCTGGCTGCTCGACGTGGCCGCCGGCAGGCCAGCAGGCGTGGTCGCGGCGGCCGTGGTCACCGTCGCGGCCGTTGTGGCCACCGGGGCGCTTGTCGGCGCAGTGGTTTCGCCGGAAGCCGGCGCGCAGGCCACCAGCAACAGAAGAAGGGCGAGCAGCAGGGTTCTCATGTTGGCCATTATAGGCGACGCCGTCGAAAGGTTTATTACAGGCCGATTACGGAAAGTAGTTCGTCGAGTTAGCGCGGCTTCGTGCCGGCGTGAATGGCGATCGTCCCGAACATATACAGCCGGTAGCTGACATCCACAAAGCCCGCGGCCCGCATCGTCGCCGCCAGCTCTTCCGGTCCCTGGAAACCCTGGGTGCTGTCGGGCAGGTAGCGGTAGGCGTCGGCCTCGCCAGTGATGAGGCGGCCGAGCGTGGGGATGACCGTGTTGAGATGCAGCTTGATGAACGGTCGCAGAAGGTTGTCCTTGGGCGGGCTGGACTCCAGCACCACGACGCGGCCGCCCGGCCGCGTCACACGCCATTGCTCGCGGAACGCCCCGGCCACGTCGATGACGTTGCGCATCAGGAAGCCGGAGGCGACAGCGTCGAAAGTCGCGTCGGGGAAGGGCAGCGCCAGCGTGTCGGTGGCGACCCAGAGGATCGTTTCCCGACCGGGCAGATGCTGGCCGGCGCGCATCATCTCGATGGTGAAATCGCCGCCGACGGCTTGCAGGTTGGGCACCTGCCGCGCGCCCTCGTCGGCGATGTCACCCGTGCCCGTGGCGATGTCGAGCAGGCGGCCGCCGGCGGGCAAGTTGGCCAGGCGGATGACATCCCGGCGCCAGCGAATGTCCTGGCCGAAGGTCATCAGCCGGTTCATCGTGTCGTAGCGGCCGGCAATGCGGGCGAACATGTCCTGCACGTACTCGGCGCGTTCTTGTCCTTGAAGGTGAGCCATAGCGATTGTCCGTTGGGCCGCCGGACGTCCGGCGGCCTCCAACCCATTTTAGGACAATCGCGGCAGAAAGGATAGGACACGGCTGACGCCGATAAGAATCGGCGTTTTTCTTGTCCGCGTCAATCCGGGTTCGGCCGCGTCCTAGCTCTTGTCGCGATAGCCCAGCAGCCGCAGGCCGTTGAGCGACACCAGCACCGTGCCGCCCTCGTGCCCGACAACGGCCAGCGGCAGCGGCAGGTCGCGGGCGAAGATGGTCACCAGCATCAGGGCGATCATGAACAGGGCGAAGCCGAGATTGGTGATGAGCGTCCGCCGCGTCACCCGGCTCAGGCGGATGACGTAGGGGATGTTGCGCAGGTTGTCGCTCATGAGAACGATGTCGGCCGTCTCCAGGGCCACGTCGGTGCCCGCCGCGCCCATGGCGATGCCGATGGTCGCCGCGGCCAACGCCGGGGCGTCGTTGACGCCGTCGCCAACCATGGCCACCGGGCCAAAGTGGTCGCGCACGTGGCGGATGGCGTTGACCTTGTCCTCCGGCAAGAGGTCGGCAAAGACCTCGTCCACGCCCACCTGGGCGGCAATGCGCTGGGCGACGCGCTTGTTGTCGCCGGTCAGCATGATGACCCGCTCGACGCCGGCGGCCTTCAGTTCGCGCACCACGGCGGCCGCGTCCTCGCGCAGCACGTCGGCCATGGCAATGATGCCCAGCAGATCCATCGACGAAGCGCCGTTGGCGGCCGGTCGTTCGGCGGCCACAAGCACGCTGGTCTTGCCATCCTCCTCCAGGGCGGCCACGCGGCCGCGGACCTCTGGCGGCATTCCGTCCCCGCTCAAGCCATCGAAGTAGCGCGGGCTACCGATGTGGATGGTCAGTGAGCCGTGATCGGGGTCGGTCACTGCGCCGCGCACGCCCTGGCCGGCGAGAGACTGGAAGTGCTCGACCGGCAGCAGCGCCAGCCCGCGCGTCTTGGCCTCGGCGACGATGGCCGCCGCCAGCGGGTGCTGGGAGCGCGCCTCCACGGCCGCGGCCACGCGCAACAAAGCCTCCTCAGAATCCAGCGCCAAACCGCCGTGACGCGCCAACACAGCCGTGTGGCTACCGGGCGTCCTGGCGTTCACTTCTTTCTGCTCCAGCAGGACGACATCGGTCACCACCGGCTTGCCCGCCGTCAGCGTACCAGTCTTGTCGAAGGCGACGGCGCGGACGGTGGCGGCGTTCTCCACGTGGACGCCACCCTTGAACAACACGCCCCGCCGCGCCCCGTTGCCAATGGCCGAGAGCACCGTGGCCGGCGTGCTGATGACGATGGCACAGGGCGAGGCGGCAACCATGACCGTCATGGCCGTGTAGAAGGCCGCGCTCCACGACTGGCCGAAGGCCAGCGGCAGCACCGTCGCCACCAGTGCCGTCAGGACGATGACGCCCAGCGCGTACCATTGCTCGAACCGGTCGATGAAGCGCTGCGTCTCGGCCTTCTCGCTCTGGGCCTCCTCCACCAGCCGGATGAGCCGGGCCAGCGTGGAGTCCTTGGCCAGCTTGGTGACGCCAATCTCCAGACTGCCGTCCTGGTTGATCGTCCCGGCGAAGCAGGTATCGCCCGGCTTCTTGTAAACCGGCATCGACTCGCCGGTTAGCGAGGCCTGGTCAACGCTGCCCGCGCCGGTCAGCACCAGGCCGTCGAGGGCGATGCGGTCGCCGGGTTTCACCAGCATCCGGTCGCCGACGCTCACATGCTCAATGGGCAGGGTCACGAGGCGCTCGCCGCGGTAGATCGTGGCCTCGTCCGGCCGCAACTTCATCAGCGCGCGAATGGCGTTACGCGTTCGGTCGAGGGCGAAGTCTTGCAACGTATTGGACAGCGAGAAGAGGAACAGCAGCATGGCCCCTTCAAACGGCTGGCCAACGACGGCCGCGCCCAGGGCGGCCAGGATCATCAGCAAGTCGATGTCGAGGGTGCGGCTCAGCAGCGATTCGAAGCTGCCCTTCAGCCCGAACGCGCCGCCAGCGACATAGGCCGTGGTGAAAAGGGCCGGCACCAGCCAGGCCGGCCCAACCGCCGTGCGTCCCAGCAGCCAGGCGGCGATCATGGCCACGAAGGTGATGACAGTCAGGATGGCCTGGAGCTTTTGCGGCGTCAACCAGACGCCAGCGCGACCGAAGCGAGTCGTCGGGGCGGGCGGCACGGCCGGCCGCAGCGCCGCCGACGGCCCCACGCCAACGCCGAGCTGTTCCACGTGCTGGGCGATATCGCTGCTACTGATTAGCCCGCTGTCGTAGTGGACGGCCATGACGCCGCCGGCGAAGCTGGCCGTGGCCTGGCGCACGCCTGGCAGGCGACCGACTTGCCGCTCCAGCGCCAGCGCGCACGACTCACAGGCCCGGCCACCGCGCTTCTCCAGTCGCATGGTGCACGTCTCCCAACGCTGCTGCAAGACGGGGGCCATCTCGTGAGCGACGCGCAGGATATCATCCTCGTCGACGCGACGAGGATCGTAGGTGAAAGTGACTTTCTCCTCCGCCGTGTCCAGGGCCACATCGACGATGCCTTTCCGGCCGGCGACGGCTTCGTCCAGGAGTTCGAGGCAGCTTTGCTCCTCGGTTGCGGGGGTGCTGGGGTTCTGCATGGCTGGTTTCCTTCGTTTGGGGGCGGGCCGAAGAGGAATGGTCGCCGGCCAGCCGGCGATGGACGCATTGCCGCCCCATAGACAATTGCCCTTCGGGCCGCACGCGCCGACCAAAGAGCAACTTCATTCTTAATCAGCGTTATAGTTGAAGTTAACGCTGGTTAAATTATAGTCATTGCGGGTCAAGAAGTCAAACGGCATTAAGGAAGACTTCTGGAAAGCGAAGACCTCTCCAGAAGGTAGCCCTCGGCCGCCCAGCAAAGGTCGAGAGCGGTTGACGCCGGATTGGGGTCGTTGCCGCTGCGCCCTAGCCGGCCGTCCAGCCGCCGTCCACCACCAGCACATCGCCATTGACAAAGCTGGCGTCGTCGGAAGCCAGAAAAAGTGCCGCCGAGGCCAGCTCGTCCGAATGGCCCTGGCGTGGGATCATGGCCAGCGTCGTCTGCAAGCGCTGGTAGCCCAGCGGGCTGGGGTTCTTGACCTCGATGTTGGTGGCCACTCCGCCGGGGGCGAGGACATTGCAGCGGATGCCCTGCAGGGCGTACTGGTAGGCGATGCTGCGCGATAGGCCGATGAGAGCGTGCTTCGACGTGGTGTAGGCCACGCCCGCCCGCCCGCCGAACAGGCCACCGACGGAGGCCACGTTGACGATCGCGCCGCCGCCCTGGGGCAGCATGATCTGCAGCGCCCGGCGACAGATGACCATCGGCCCATCCAGGTTGACGGCCATGACGCGATCCCACAAAGCGTCATCCAGATCGGCCAGCGGGTAGAAGTCGTCCATAATGCCGGCGTTGTTGACGACGATGTCCAGCCGGCCGTAGGTGTCCATCACCGCCGTCATCATCCGGGCGTTGTCGGCCCGGTCGCCGACGTTGCCGGTGAAGGTCGTGAGCGCGCTGGCGGCGTTCAGCCCGGCGCTGACCTCGTCCAATCGGTCGCCGCGGATGTCGGCGGCCAGGACGCGCGCGCCTTCCTGCACAAACAGTTCGGCGATGGCGCGGCCGATGCCGGAGCCTGCGCCCGTTACCAGGGCGACCTTGTTTTCCAGTTTCATGTGCTGCTCCTGCTGGGTGATGCGATTGTGAAGATGCTCGCTGCGGTGGTTTGCAGGGCAACGCTGCTGGCTCCAGCCCTTTGTCAGTCTGTAGGGACATAAGGACTGCAACCGCGCTGCCCCAAGCGCCCGGTGGGCGCTCATCGGATTCTAGCACCGCGCCGATGCGCGTCAAACGGCGACGCATGGCGCGATTCTCCCGAATCGCAGGCGACGGGAAGGCCGTTGAGCTAACGCGACCAAAACGTGTATAATGTTTACAAACATTATAAACCTTATGAGGCCAGCGATGGAAGAGCGCCAGATCGGAACAACAGAACTGCGGCAACGCCTGACGGACGTGATTCAGGCGGTGAAGGAAGAGCAGGTGGCCTACGTAGTAGAGACGTTCGGCCGGCCACAGGTCGTGATCGTCGACGCCAATGAGTATCAAAGCTTAAAAACCTACCGCGCGATGCGCCAATCATTCTTCGAACGGTTACTGGCAGCCGGCGAAGCCAACGCCAAGATCAACGCCGACCTGACCGAGGAGCAACTCCTGGCGCTCATTGATGCGGCGCGCGATGAAGTTTATGATGAGGGCTAGGAGCGGCTGTGATGCTTCGTGTCGTCATCGATACCAGCACCCTTGTCAGCTTTGCTTTGACGTCGGGAGAGATCCCTAGCCTAATTATTCGCGCCTGGCAGGCGGAAGAGTTCGTTTTGCTAACGACAACCGCCATGAGGAACGAGTTGCGGCGCGTGCTTGATCGGCCGCGCATCCGGGCGCGAGCCGAAGCACCCCTAACTTGGATCGCCGACGAACTGGAGCATCACTCATGGCACGTTCCGGGTCAGATGACCATCATGGGTGCGTGCCGCGCTCCCAAAGATGATGTGTTCCTGGCCTGTGCTATCGAGGGACAGGCCGATTATCTTGTCAGTAGCGATCGCGATTTACTGGACATGCACCACTATCAGGATATCTGCATCGTCAATCGGGGGCAGTTCCTCGTCGGCCTGCAATTGAGCCGTCTGACTGTCGAGCAAATTGTCGCTCGCTTCAGCCCCGCGGCTTTGGAGGCCGTTCAGTCGACTTTGTGCCTCAATCGCGACACAGCTATGAAAGTGGCCCAGGCTAGGCAACGATGATGCTCCCGGCCCTGCTCGACCATCTGCGTTTCAACCGCGACTTCATCGCCAATGTCGTCGCCTGGGAGCGCATTCCGCCGCGGCCGGCGCGCACCGCGCCACTGCCGGAGTGGCTCGACCCGCGTATCGGCGCGGCGCTGCGCGGGCGAGGCGTGGCGACGCTCTACAGCCACCAGGCGGCAGCCGTGGAGGCCGTCCACCGTGGCGAGAATGTCGTCGTCAGCACCGCCACGGCCAGCGGCAAGTCGCTGGCCTATACGCTGCCCGTCCTGCAACGGCTGCTGGAACGGCCCGACGCCCGCGCCCTCTACCTTTTCCCCACCAAGGCGTTGGCCCACGACCAGGAAGCGGAAACGGCCGCGGTGGTGGCCGCCGCCCGCCTGCCCATCGCCGTCAACACCTACGACGGCGACACGCCGCGCGGCAAGCGCTCGGCCGTGCGCAACGCCGGCGGCATCCTCATCACCAATCCCGACATGCTCCATGCCGGCATCCTGCCATATCACCCGTCGTGGCGGGCGCTCTTCGGGGCGCTGGAGTACATCGTCGTCGACGAGATTCACACTTACCGTGGTGTCTTCGGCAGCCATGTGGCCAACGTTCTGCGGCGTTTGCAGCGCCTGTGCCGTTTCTACGGCAGCGCGCCGCACTTCATTTGCGCCTCGGCGACCATCGCCAACCCGGTCGAACACGCTGAACGTTTGATCGAACAGCCGTTCACCCTCGTCGATGAGTCGCAAAACGGCGCACCACGCGGGGCCAAGGACTTCATCCTCTACAACCCGCCCATCATCAATGAGGAGCTGGGGCTGCGGGCCAGCACTGTGCTGACGGCCAAGGACGCAGCCATGGCTTTCCTGGGTCAGGACATCCAGACCATCGTCTTTGCCCGCGCCCGGCAGACGGTGGAACTGCTGCTGGGCTATCTGCGCGACGACCTGACCCACCAGCACCGCGGCGACATCTTTGTGGCCGGCTACCGCGGCGGCTACCTGCCCCTGGAGCGGCGCGAGATCGAGGCGGGGCTACGCCATGGCACGGTGCGCGGCGTCGTGGCCACCAACGCGCTGGAACTGGGCATTGACATTGGCCAGCTCGACGCCGCCGTGCTGGCCGGCTACCCCGGCACGGTGGCCAGCACGTGGCAGCAGGTCGGCCGCGCCGGTCGCCGCGCCGAGCGCTCCGCGGCCATCCTCGTCGCCGGCAGCAGCGCCCTGGACCAGTACCTCTGCCTGCACCCGCGCTACCTGTTCGGCCGCTCGCCGGAGTATGCCCTGACCAACCCCGACAACTTGCCTATCCTGACCCGTCACCTGCTCTGCGCGGCCTACGAGCTGCCTTTCACCGCCGACGAGTCCTTCGGCAGCTTCGAGCGCGTCGGGCCGGTGCTGGAGGAGTTGGCCCGCGCCGGTGACCTGCATGCCAGCCGTGACCAGTATCACTACGTCGGCGACGCCCCGGCCGGCGGCGTCTCGCTGCGCACCGGCGGCGACGACACCGTGGTGATCCAGGACACCAGCGAGGAGCAGCCCAACGTCATCGGCGAAGTGGATTTGGGCAGCGTGGCCATGTTGGTCTACGAGGGGGCCATCTACATGCACCAGGCGCAGACCTACCTGGTGGAGCAACTCAACTGGGACGGCCGTATCGCCAACGTGCGCCCGGTCAACGTCGACTACTACACCCGCGCCTCTGTCGGCAGCAGCATCCGCCGCCTGGAGCCGGTGGCCGAGCGCGTCGCGGGTGGCCTGCTCGTCGCCCACGGCGAGGCCACGGTCGTCACCCAGGCCACCGGCTTTCGCAAGATCCGTCGCTACACGCACGAAACGCTTGGTTACGGCCCCATCGACCTGCCGGCCATGACGCTGGAGACGACCGGCTACTGGCTGGTCTTCAGCGAGGCCCTGACCCACCGGCTGCAAGACCTGGGCATCCTGCTGCGGCCCAACGACTACGGGCCGAACTGGCCCCAGCAACGGCAGCTGGCGCTGGAGCGCGACAATCGCCGCTGCCGGACGTGCGGGGCCAGCGCCGAGGAGTTCCTGCTGCACATCCACCATATCCGGCCGTTCCGCGAGTACGGCTACATCCCCGGCCGGAACGAGAACTACCGCCTGGCCAACCAGCTTGACAACCTGGTGACGCTCTGCCCCAGCTGCCACCGGCGGGCCGAGGCCGGCCAGCAGACGCGCTCGGCGCTCAGTGGGCTGGGCTACGTGCTGCGTAACCTCGCGCCGCTGTTCCTGATGTGCGACCCGGAGGACATCAGCGTTTCGGCCGAACAGCTTAGCCCAGTGACGCGCGCGCCGACGTTGGTCATCTACGAGGGCGTGCCCGCCGGCGTGGGCTTCAGCGAGCGGCTCTATGAACTGCACGACGAGCTGCTGGCGGCCTCGCTGGAACTGGTGCGCGACTGCCAGTGCCGCTCCGGTTGCCCCGCCTGCGTCGGTCCGCCCGGCGACATCGGCCCGGACACGAAGGACGTGACGCGGCAACTGCTGGCGATTCTAATTCAGGAACAACGGACTCATGGGCGGGGCTAGAATTGATAGTAATACAGCCTGTCAGGCTGTCCTCGCTGGCCACAGCCTGACAGGCTGTGCTACGGGCCGTGGTTGTCACCCATTGACATGTAGTGCAGCCTGTCAGGCTGTCCTCGCTGGCCACAGCCTGACAGGCTGTGCTACGGGCCGTGGTTGTCACCCATTGACTTGTAGTACAGCCTGTCAGGCTGTCCTCGCTGGCCACAGCCTGACAGGCTGTGCTACGGGCTGGGACCGGCTACCGAAACCCTAGAACGCAAGACCGCTAATACACATATGTAGATGTAGTATAATGGCCTTGAGGTGACCTATGGCCCAACTCTATCGCACCCAAGTCCTGTTAGAGCGCGAGCAGCACGAGAGCTTGCAGCAGTTGGCCGCGGCCGAGGGGCGCAGCATGTCCGAAGTAATCCGTGAGGCTGTGGCCCATTACCTGGTTGAGCGTGACGATGAAACGCGCAAGCGGCAAACACTGACGACAATCGCCGCACTCGCCCAAATCCGTGAAGCTATTCGTCTGGAATCAGGCGCGTTCCCGGAAGAGTTCATCCTCAACGACCGTGCTGAGCGAGAAGAGGAACTCTGGCAGAGGATGGGGCTGAACGAATGACAATCGTGATCGACGCCAATCTGGTCGTTGCCCTGGCGCTGCCGCTGCCCTATGCAAACCTGGCGACAGCGGCGATCAGTCATTGGATCGCGCAGGGTGAACAACTCATCGCGCCAATGCTCATGGAGTATGAGTTGGTAACGGCCATTCGTCGTGGCGTGGCCAGCGGTCGATTGCGGGAGCAGAGGGCGTTGCCGATACTCTATGAGCTGCGCGAATCTGGCGTCCAGAGCATTGCCCCAACCGCAGAGTTGCACGAGCAGGCGCTCTATTGGGCCGGGCGCGTCAGCCAGCACAAAGCCGACGACGCCCAGTATCTCGCCCTCGCCGCGCGCGAGAACGCGCATTTCTGGGCCGCCGACCACCGCCTCGCCGCCGCGGCCCAAAACGCCGGGCTGGAGTGGGTACACTGGATCGGCGACTGGAACGACGCGACAGCATGAGCGACATTCTCGTCGAGAGTTGGCTCGACCTGCACGACAAACTGTTCCAGCCCGCCTGGCAGCCCACCATCAACCGCTTCCGGGCGCAGTTGGCCTTTCGCGGCCTGTCCGATGCGCGCTATGACCTGTCCACGTCGCTCATGCGCCTGGGCACGGGTTATGATCGGCTGGAGAAGCACCTGCTGCGCAACTTCCGCAAGTACGCCCACCGCGACGCCGTGCCCAACGACTCCAACTGGAACTGGCTGACGCTGGCCCAGCACCACGGCTTGCCGACGCGGCTGATGGACTGGACCTTCTCGCCCTATGTGGCCATGCACTTCGCCACGTCTAACCTGGAGGCCTACGCCTGCGACGGGGTCATCTGGGCGGTGGACTACGTCAAGGTCCACGCGGCGCTGCCGGAGCGCTTGCAGCGCGAGTTGGGGCAAGGGGGCGCCGACCTGTTCACTGTGGAGATGCTCGACCGCGTCGCGCCGGGCATCGACGGTCTGGCCTCGACCAACGACGACCTGTGCCTGCTCTTCCTGGAACCGCCGTCAATCGATGACCGCGTGGTGAACCAGTACGCCCTGCTGTCGGTCATGTCCAGCGCCACGGCGCACGTTGACGAGTGGCTGGCGGCGCGGTCGGAGTTCTACGCCCGCTACATTATCCCGGCATCGCTGAAGTGGGAGATTCGCGACAAACTCGACCAGGCCAACATCACCGAGCGCGTCCTCTTCCCCGGTCTCGACGGCCTGAGCATCTGGCTGCGGCGGCACTACACGCCACGACCTTACGTCTGACCACCGGACAACCACTGCCCATGATCCCTTACGACGACTTCGGCGGACACGGCCGCGTGCTGCACTTCGCCCACCCCAACGCCTACACGCCGGGTTCCTTCCGGCAGTTCCTGGCCCCGCTGGCCGAGCACTACCACGTCCTGGCCGCCCACCACCGGCCGCTGTGGCCCGAGGGCGACACGGCCGGCTTGGCGGAGGCCACGGCCGATTTCACCTGGGACGCCATCGCCGACGACCTGCTGCGCTTCCTCGACGAGCGGGGGCTGGCACAAGTCATCGGTGTCGGTCATTCGCTGGGCGCGGTGGCGACGATGATCGCCGCCCGCCGGCAGCCGGAGCGCTTCCGGGCGCTGGCGCTGATCGAACCGGTCTTCCTGCCGCCGCATGTCCTGGCGGCCGTCCGGGCGCACCCGCAGATGGCCGCCGAGCGGCCGTTCGTGCTGGCCGCGCTGCGTCGCCGCGATCGCTGGCCCAGCCGCGATGAGGCCTTCGCCCGCTTCCGCGACAAGGCGGTCTTCGCCAACTGGTCGGACGAAGCGCTGTGGGACTACGTCAACGACGGCTTGCGCGACGACCCGGCCACAGGCGAGGTCGTGCTGCGCTATTCGCGCCAGTGGGAGGCCCGCTTCTATTCGCGTCCGCCGACCAACGTCTGGGACGAGCTGCCCGGCCTGGGTGTGCCGACGCTGGCCGTGCGCGGCACGCAGTCGGACACGCTCTACCCGGAGGCGTGGGCGCTGTGGCAGAACGTGCAGCCGGCGGCGACGTTCGTCGAGATGGACGGCGTCGGCCACATGCTGACCGCCGAAGCGCCGGCCGATACAGCCGCCGTCGTCCACCACTGGCTGCAAGACCAGGGCCTGGGCTGAGCCGCGCCGCGCCGGACTACTGTCCCGGTTCGTCCGCCGCCCCGCCGGTGATGAGCGGCAGCCGCGCCGCCCAGCCGGGCGCGTAGACCCAGGCGCGCGGCCCGTCGGTCGTGTGCCGGCCGACGCCCAGTTCCAGCGCCGGCGTGGCGTCTACCTGGCCAAAGGCGATAGTCGTGGCCGAGTCCTCGCCCGCCCAGCGCGCGCCGCCGGCCCAAAGCTCGGCAAATGGCCCATCGGCCAGGGCGTCGTCGTGGATGTAGAAGCGCGGGTTGATGGTTGTCTCGCGGGCCAGACCCAATTCGTCGCGGCCGTCGTTGTCCACGTCACCAAAGGCGATGCTGGTGCTGTAAGCGCTGGTGTTCCACGACTGGCCAAAGCGAGCGATGATGGCGAAGTCAGTGGCGGCATCATCAAAGACAAAGGCCCGCTCATTGACCGAGTTGCGGCGCGCCACGCCGATCTCGTCGGCGGCATCATCATCGACGTTGCCGAAAGCGATGTCGGTCGCCCACGCCCCAGCCCCCCAGGTGTTGCCCGTGGCCCACACCTGTGCGCCGTCGTCGCCGGCATAGAGGAAGACGCGAGCGTTGCTATCGTGGCGGCGGGTGACGCCGACCTCGGCGCGGCCGTCGCCGTCGGTGTCGCCCAGGGCCACGCTGGTGGCCACGGCCAGGTTACCCCAGTCGTCGGCGGCGTCCCACAGGAAGGCATAGGCGGCCGTGGCACTGTCGTAGGCGTAGACGCGCGGGCCGCTGCTGCCGTTATGAGCCACGACGACCTCGGCCTCGCCGTCGCCGTCGGTGTCGCCGAAAGCGATGGCCACGCCGTGGACGGTCGGGTCCCAGCTCTCGCCCCATGTCTGCAACACGGCGAAGTTGGCCACCGCGTCATCATAGAGGATGGCCCGCTCGTTGACCGACGTTGCCCGCGTCAGGCCGATCTCGTCCAGGCCATCACCGTCCACGTCGCCAAAGGCGACGCTGGTGGCATAGGAACCTGCGCCCCAGGAGTCGCCGAACGTCGTCAGGGGGGCAAAGCCGGCGGCGGCGTCATCGAGCAGCAGCACCCGCGGCCCGGTGACGGCATTGCGCACGATGGCCATCTCGTCGCGGCCGTCGCCGTCCACGTCGCCAAAGGCGATATCAGTGGCATATTCCGATGTCGCCCAGTCATCGCCTATGGCCAGGCGGGGCAGGAAGGTGGAGATGGGCGGCTCGGTCTGGCCGTGGACAGTGGCCACGGCCGATAGCGCCGCCAACAGGGCCAGCAGCAGGAGCGGACGATAGGTCTTTCGGATCATGGCGTACCTCTCAATCACTTCAGATAGCGCTCGAACCAGCTTAACATGTGTTCCAGCCGGGCGATGCGCCGGTCAGTTCGGCCGCCACGGCTGACGCCGTGCGATTCGCCGGGCAGCAGGAGCAATTCGGTGTCAACGCCCAGCCGGCGCAGGGCGATGAACACCTGCTCACCCTGTTCCTGGTCGCAACGGTAGTCGTTCTCGCTGTGGATGACCAGCGTCGGCGTCCGGGCGTTGCCGATGGCGCTGATGGGCGATTGCGCCCAGCAGCCGGCTACGTCGTCCCAGGGAGCGGCCGTGCCGGCCAGATGCTCCAGCCCGGCGTTCAGGTCGCTGGAGCCATAGAAGCTGAGAAAGTTGCTGACGACGCGCTGGGCCACGGCGGCCTTGAAGCGCTGGGTGCGGCCGATGATCAGCGTGGTCATGTAGCCGCCGTAGCTGCCGCCGGTGACGCCCATGCGCTCCGGGTCGATGTAGGGCTGCGCCGCCATATAGTCGGCCCAGGCCATGACATCGTCGTAATCGACCGTGCCCCACTGGCCGTAAATGGCCCCGGCGTGGGCTTCGCCGTAGCCCTGGCTGCCCCGCGGGTTGCTCCAGTAGACGACATAGCCGGCCGCGGCCAGATAGTGGAACTCGTGGGTCAGGAAGTTGCCGTACTGCATCTGCGGCCCGCCGTGGATCTGCAGGATGGATGGGTAGCGCTGCGTTGGGTCGAAGCCGGGTGGTTTGAGCACCCAGCCGTGCAGGTCATAGCCATCGGCGGCCTTGAACCAGACTTCTTCCGGCGCGACCAGCGCCACCTCGTCCAGCCACGGGTTGAGCGCCGTCAGCGTCCGCGTTGTCCCATCGGCGTCGCGCACGCAGACCTGCGCCGCATCGGTGGGCGTGGCCCAGATGGTGGCCAGGCGCGTGCGCGCCCGGTCGAACGTGAAGCCGCCGGCCACGCCCGGCCCGTCGATCAGCCATTCCGGTTCGGCGTCGGGGTCAAAAGCGTCGAAGGCGACGATGGCCTGATTGCCGCGGGCTGTGGCCAGGCAGAAGACGCGCCGGCCGTCGGCCGACCAGACGGGCGTGATGGGGGCGGCGTCGCTGACCACGTCGCCCGTCGTGGCCGGGGCCAGGTGCAGGTCGAACCGGCCGCTGACATCCGTCGCGCCGCCGCCATCCAGCCCGGCGACGTAGAGGCGGGCGTTCTGGTACCAGCGGCCGAACTGGTCGCGGCCCAGAAAGGCGATGTGCTGCCCGTCGGGCGAGAAGGTCGCGCCGAACTTGCGGCCGGGGCGCGTGGTGACCATCTGCATCTCGCCGCCGGCGGCCGGGACAAGGTACAGCTCCGTCTCGTCCAGCTCCATGTCCGGCCGCTCGCCGCGGTTGGAGGTGAAGAGGATGCTCTGGCCATCGGGCGACCAACGCGGCTCCGTTTCGTCCTTGTCGCCGTCGGTCAGTTGCGTCGCCTGGCCGGTCGCCGCGTCAATGACCCAGATGTGCCAGCGCTCCTGCGGCAGATAGCCCGCGCCGTCGAACTTGTAGTCGGCACGGGTGATCTGGCGAAAGGAGATGCCGAGCTTCTTCTTGCTCTCGTCCTTCTCGCGTTCCAGGGCATCGGCGTCCTTCTGGCGGAACTGGCAGACGAGCCGCGTGCCGTCGGGCGACCACTCGAAGTTGGCGAAGCTGCCCTTCAGGTCGGTCAGGGGGCGCGCCTCGCCGCCGTCGGCCGGCAGCAGGTAGAGCTGCGCCTGCTCCTCGCTGCCGCGGTTGGACAGGAAGGCCAACGTCCGGCCGTCGGGCGACCAACGCGGCTGTGTGTCGGACCACTTGCCGTGGGTGAACTGGCGCAGGCGGCCGCCGTCGCTGTCGGCCAGCCACAGGTTGGTGTACTTTTTCTCCGTATCGCGCTCGACGCGCTGGACGCAGAAAGCCACCTGCCGGCCGTCGGGCGCGATCTGCGGATCGGACGGCATCTGGAAAAGGTAAAGGTCGTCGGCTCGGGTCGGCCGCGACGCGGCGGCCTCGTTATCGGTCATGGTTCGCTCCGTGTGGGTAGGGTGTGGGGATAACGATACCACATTGCGAGCGGAGGGGGATAGAACACAGATGCCGCCGATAGACGTGGACGTTAGTCGTGGACGTTAGACGTTGGCCAGAAACTCCCGATTGGCCGAAATCCGACTCAGTCGTGTCCGCTGCGTTCTGTTCCCCTGGCTCAGGCGTGTACAATCGGCCCAGCTTGTGCTATTGTCCCTGACCAACTTGGTCAACCGCTTGAAACAACTCCAGAGGAACCCATGTCTAAAAAAGTCCTCTTTTGCTCGCTGTTCTTATTACTCCTCCTTGCTGCCTGCGGCGGCCAGACCGCGCCGGAGGCGTTGCGCACCATCCGCCTGCCGATGGGCTACGTGGCCGACCCGCAATACGCGCCGCTCTATGTCGCCGTCGAACGCGGCTACTTTGCCGAGGAAGGCCTGGCGGTGGAGTTCGACTACAGCTTCGAAACCGACGGCATCGCCCTCGTCGGCGCGGGCGAGTTGCCCTTCGCCCTGGCCAGTGGTGAGCAAGCCGTCCTGGCCCGCGCCGCGGGGCTGCCGGTCGTCTTTGTCATGCAGTGGTGGCAGCGCTACCCCATCGCCATCGTCAGCAAGGCGGCCGCCGGCATCCGCACACCGGCCGACCTGGCCGGCCGCAAGGTCGGCGTGCCCGGCTTCTTCGGCGCCAGCTATGTCGGCCTGGTCGGCCTGCTGTTCGCCAATGACATGACCCTCGACGACATTGACGCCAACGAGATCGGCTTCAACCAGATCGAATCACTCCTGACCGACCAGTCGGAGGCGGTCGTCGTCTACATCAACAACGAGCCGGTGCAGCTGACCCAGCGCGGCGAGGCGATCGACATCATCAACGTGGCCGACTACACCAACCTGGTCGCCAACGGCCTGATGACCAACGAAAAGACCATCGCTGAGGAGCCGGAGCTGGTCGAGGGTTTCGTGCGCGCTTTTCTGCACGGTCTACGCGATACCATTGACGACCCGGCCGCGGCCTTCGAGATCAGCAAGCATTTTGTGGAGGGGCTGGACGACAACCGGCGCGGCGTGCTCGATGCCTCCATCGCGTTGTGGCGGGCCGACCAGCTCGGCCGCGGCGACCCGGCCGCCTGGCAAGAAACCCACGACCTGCTGCTGGCGATGGGCCTGCTGGAAGCGCCTCTGCCCGACGTGGCCGCGCTCTACACCAACGACTTCATCGACCAGGCCCAGCCCTAAGGCAGCATGACAGCCGACTTTCTAACCCTGCGCGACGTGGGGCTGATCTACAGCGACAATGACGGCCGGCAGCGCGACCACGTGCTGGATGGTGTGGCGCTAGATGTGCCCATCGGCGCGTTCGTCGCCCTGGTGGGCACGTCGGGCGTCGGCAAATCCACCCTGCTGCGCGTCATTGCCGGGCTGCTGCCGCCGTCCACCGGAAGCGTCCGGCTGCTGGGGGCCGACCCGCGCACCCTCGACGCGCCTATCGGCATTGTCTTCCAGCGCGACAACCTGATGCCCTGGCGCACAGTGGCCGAGAACGTGCGCCTGCCGCTGGAGATACACGACCGTCCGGGGCAATCGCTGGGGCGGGTGGGCGCGCCGGCGACGGCCGACGGCCTGGCGACGCTGGACACGTCGGCCCAGGTGCTCGACGCGCTGGCCCTTGTCGGGCTGGAGGCGCAGGCCGACAGTTACCCGGCGCAACTCTCCGGCGGCATGGCGCAGCGCGTCGCCCTGGCCCGCGCCCTCGTCCACCACCCCGCCCTGTTGTTGCTCGATGAGCCATTCGGCGCGCTGGACGCGCTGACGCGCGAGCGCATGGCCCAGGAGTTGTTGCGCATCTGGCAGGCGCGGCCGGTGACGGTGCTGATGGTGACCCACAGCATCGGCGAGGCGGTGCTGCTGGCCGACGAAGTGCTGGTGCTGAACGGCCGCCCGGCGACGATCACCGACCGCTTCGCCATCGACCTGCCCCGGCCGCGCGCGCCGGAGCTGACAGCCACGGCCGCGTTCCAGGCCACCGCCGCCGCCATCCGCGCCGCCATCCGCGTGTAGCGCGACTCTCGCGAATCGCGCCACATGCGCCATTGACCCCCTCGCTCCGCCCAACAAAAAGGCGGGGTTCCGCGCCCCGCCCCTGAAAGGACTACTTGTCTTGCCGCGTCACCGGTGTTGGCGCGGCCGGGGTGGCCCGCCGCCGGCGCACGCGCCGGACAAGCCAGACGAGGATGAGCAGCGGAATGGCGATGACCAGCACAATCGGCAGGACGAAGATGGCCAGCCAGATGACCAGGTTGGCCAGCGATTGCAGCGCGTTGACCAGCGCCTCGACGGCCTGCTTGGCGACGCCCTGCGGCTGCCAGCCGGCGACCTTGATGGGCTGGGCCAGCTCGTCCGGCGTGATGTTGACGGTGATGGACGAGAACGCGGCCGATTGTGACAGGTACTTCATTCGCCCCTTGATGACGGCGATTTCGCCTTCCAGCCGGCTCAGTTCGGCATTGACATCTAGAGCGTCTTCAACCCGTGTGGCGTCATCGAGAAAGCCGCGCACCCGCGCCGCCGTCGCCTCCAGATTGGCCAGTTGCGAAGAGAGGTCAACGTACTCCTCGGTCACGTCTTGCCCCGACGTGCTCAGGCTTTCGACGCTGACAGCCAGCCCGGCAATGGCGTCGAGGACACTCTGGAAGCCCTCAGACGGCACGCGAATCTGGATGTAGCCCGTCTTGCTCGTCTCGCTCGACTGATAGACATTGCTGCTGACGACCCAGCCGCCGCCGTTGGTGGCCATCGCCGCGATCTGGGCCAGGGCGGCCTCGGTGTCGGTGGCCACGATGGACATGTCGGCGTCGCGGATGATGAGGCGCTCCTGGTCGGGCGCGGGCTGCGCGGGCGGCTCGGCCGCGGAAGTGTTGCCTGCCATGCTGAAGCCGTCCTCGGCGTCATAGGCCTGCGGCGCGGCCTCTTCCATAACCGTTTCGGCGACCGTCCGCGTCACTGCGATACTCTCATTCGCTGCGCCGCCGCAGGCCACAGCCAGCAGCCCCAACAACAGTAACCCCACCAGATATCCAACTAGGCGTTTCATCTTCATTCTCTCCTGTTTGATCTGCACGCTCATGCGGCTAGTTCGCTCTGTTGAGAGGACGACAGCGGACCGCCAAAAGTTCCGCCTGTGGCCTACAAGCCCTGTTCCAGGCGGTTGATCAGCCGGCGCGGCAGCTTCAGCGCGCGCATCAGCGCCTGCGTCGCGGCGATGTCGTAGGCCACACGGTGGAACGTCATCGTCATGGTCGCGTCGTTGAACAGGGCGTAGGCCGCGCGCGGGTCGCCGTCGCGCGGCTGGCCCACCCCACCGGGGTTGACGATCAACCGGGGGTGACCCAAGTTGAGCACGTCGTCGTGCTCGATGAGGGCGAAGTCCACCCCGCCGCTCTCCTCGTCGAAAGCGAAGACAGCGGGCACATGGGTGTGGCCGACCAGGCACCAGGATGTATCGAAGTAGGCCAGGTTCTCCAACGCCGTCGGCAGATCGAGGATGTATTCCCAAACGGGGTGGCGCGGGCTGGCGTGGGCCAATGTGAAGGGGGATTCGACGCGCAGGGGCGGCAGCGTGGCCAGATAGGCGCGGTTATCGGCCGTCAGCACACGGCGCGTCCAGCGGGCCGCGGCGCGCGCATCGGGGTTGAATTCCTCGTCGTCCAGCTTGCCCAGCACGGCCCAGTCATGGTTGCCCGATAGGGCCAGCGGCTCCAGCGCCCGCAGGCGTTCGATGCACTCGTTCGGCTGTGGCCCATAGCCGACCAGATCGCCCAGGAACCAGAGGCGATCCCATTGACCCTCGGCGTCGGCCAGCACGGCTTCGAAAGCAGTCAGGTTGGCGTGAATGTCGGACAGCAGGAGAACGCGCATGAGAATGAAGTATACAGGAATCCTGGACAGTGGTCAGCGCGCAGAGGGCAGAAGGCGGGGCCTTTCCAAAATCACCCCAGGCGCACCGACCTCACAGGTGAGCGACCACGAATCGTACTTGTACCGGAGAACGACTGGCCGCGCACCTGTCCGGTCAATGGTCGCTAGACGACTGTGGAATAGTCCTGGGGCAGAAGGCGGCGCGATTGGGCAACGGCCGGACATTTTCAGCATTTGGCCGATTTAGGCTATACTGTCCCGTAAGGATTGACTGACCATTGACCAACGACCACTTCTCATGGCCATTCTGGACAACCGCACCCTCGACTTCGTCAGCACCAGCCCCGCCCAGACGGAGCGCCTGGGCATCCGCCTGGGCGAGCTGCTGGAGCCGCGCGACATCATTTGCCTGTCGGGCGAGCTAGGCGCGGGCAAAACAACACTGGCGCGGGGCATCGGCCGCGGCTGGGGCACGCCCCTGCGCGTCACCAGCCCAACGTACGTCCTGGTCAACGAATACCCTCGCCCGCGCGACGGGGCCACACTCTACCATATCGACTGCTACCGGCTGGAGCGGGCCGCCGACATTGATACTCTCGGTCTGGAAGACCTGTTCGACAGCGACGCGACAGTGATGATCGAATGGCCGGAGCACATTCTGGCGCTGCTGCCGGACGACCGTCTGTGGATCGCCCTGAGCTACGACAATCTCACCCGTCGCCGGCTGCGTCTGAACGCCGGCGGGCCGCGAACCACCAACTTACTGGCAGACTTTCGCAAAAACGCCTTCGGCGTCTGAATGACCATGATCCTGGCAATCGACACGGCAACTGACTGGATCGGCCTGGCCCTCCACGACGGCGCGAGCATCCTGGCCGAGTTCGGCTGGCGCAGCCGGCGCACACAGACCGTTGAACTGGCCCCGGCCGTGGCCCAGCTATGGAGCCGGACGGGTGTTGCTGCGACCGACCTGAGCGCGGTGGCCGTAGCCATCGGCCCCGGCTCCTATACCGGGTTGCGCGTCGGCCTGGCGCTGGCCAAGGGGCTGGCGCTGGCCCACAATTTGCCGCTCGTCGGTGTGCCGACACTCGATATCGTCGCCGCGGCCGTCTGCCGGCTGGAGACAGATCTGGTCGTCGTCGCCCAGGCGGGCCGCACGCGCGTCTGGGCGGGGCAATACCAATGGGTGACCAAGCGCGGCTGGGAGCGCATTGGCGAACCGATGTTGTCCACCTGGGAAGCGCTGGCGGAGCGACTGGCGCTACCGGTCGCCTTCGCCGGCGAGATCGACGCCGCCGCGGCTAAGCTGCTCCGCCGGGCCAACCGCGCCGCGATCATTGCCCCGCCGGCCGAGTCGGTGCGGCGCGCGGCGATGCTGGCGACGATCGGCTGGCAGCGTTGGAAGCGCAAGCAGACGGACGCGGCCGATCGCCTGGCGCCGCTCTACCTGCGCGAGCCGGGCTAGGGGCAATGCTGCTCCTACCCGCACCCTACCGGCTGCGACCCATGGCCGTCGCCGACATTCCCGCCGTCCTGGCCGTCGACCGCGTCTCGTTCCCCACCCCGACGACGGAGCAGCTATTCATCAACGAGCTGACCGACAACCAGCTGGCCCACTACCAGGTACTGGTGCGCGACGACAACGGCGAGACGATCGTCGGCTTCGCCGGCTTTTGGCTCATCGCCGGCGAGATCCACATCAGCACCATCGCCGTAGAACCGGCCGAGCGCGGCCGCGGGCGGGGGGAGTGGCTGTTGCTGAATCTGCTGTTGCTGGCCTGCGCCCTGGAGCCGCTGCTCGTCACTCTGGAAGTGCGCCGCAGCAACACGGCCGCCCAGGCCCTCTATGCCAAGTACCGCTTCGTCGAGGTCGGTGTGCGCCGCCGCTACTACCGCGACACGAAAGAGGACGCGCTGCTCATGACCGTCGATCTGGCTGACCAGCCGGACTATTGCGCCTGGTTGGCCGAGCGGCGGGGCGCAATAGAACGCGGCTGACGCGGCTAAGAGAGCGCTTAGCCGGCTCTATTGAGGGTATGGGGGGCAAGGGCTGTATAATTACACGGTCTGATGTTCTGGCCCGGCGCGGGGCGGCGCGGGCGATCCGAGAGTAAACCATTTGAGCGGACAACACGTCTTCATTACCGGCGGGGCGGGCTTCATTGGCTGCAACGCCGCCGACCACTTCCTGGCGCGCGGCGACGCCGTGACCATCTACGACAATCTGTCGCGGCGCGGCGGCCGGGCCAACCTCGACTGGCTCCACGCCACATATGGCAGCGAGCGTCTGGGCGTGCTGGAGGCCGACATTCGCGACTATGACCGGCTGGCGGCGGCCGTGGCCGAGAGACCGCCCGACGTGGTGCTGCACCTGGCCGGGCAGGTGGCCGTCACTCAGTCGGTGACGGACCCGCGCGAGGACTTCGAGAGCAACGCCCTGGGCACGTTCAACGTCCTGGAGGCGGTGCGCCACGGCGCGCCGGGCGCGGCCCTGCTCTATGCCAGCACCAACAAGGTCTATGGCGGCATGGAGCACGTCGGCATTGTGCAGGCCGGCGAGCGCTACGCCTATGCCGACTACCCCTATGGCATCCCCGAGACTTTCCCGCTGGACTTTCACTCGCCCTATGGCTGCTCCAAGGGCGCGGGTGACCAGTACATGCGCGACTACGCCCGTATCTACGGCCTGCGGACGCTGGTGCTGCGCCAGTCGTGCATCTACGGCCGGCGGCAGTTCGGCGTAGAGGACCAGGGCTGGGTGGCCCACTTCGTCATCGCCACCGTCCTCGACCGGCCGATTGCCATCTACGGCGACGGCCGGCAGGTGCGCGACGTGCTTTTCATCGACGACCTGATCGACGCCTACCAGCGTGGCATCGACCACATTGACGATCTGCGCGGCGAGGTACTGAACCTGGGCGGTGGGCCGGACAATACGCTGTCGATCTGGACGGAGTTCGGGCCGCTGCTGTCGGAGTTGGCGGGGCGGCCGGTGACGGCCCACTATGGCGCGTGGCGGCCGGGCGACCAGCGCGTCTTCGTGGCCGACATCCGCCGGGCCGAAGCGCTGCTTGGCTGGCGGCCGCGCATCTCTCCGGAAGAGGGCGTGCGGCGGCTGTACGCGTGGGTGTCGGCCAACCGCGAGCTGTTCTGATCGGCATACATCGATTTTGCCCGTCGTGCGTACTGGATTAACAACAGCGACCGGCCGGAGCAAATTCGATGCGCACCTTTGTCCGCCTTCTTCTGTTCGTCCTCATCGGCGTCCTGACCGCCGCCGTTGGCGAGTTGCAATACTCGGTTTTCATCCGCGGCGACTGGGCCAATCTGTTCGGTTCGATGGTCTTTAACGCCGTCTACCTGGTGGGGGCGTTTGTGATGACGCGGGCCTTCTTCCGGCTTCTGCCCCGGCGAACCGCCTTTCTTGTCGGCGTTGTTCTGGCGGCCGTTGCCGGCCTGGGGGTCGAGTGGTTCCTCATCGGCAATTCACCCTGGGGCAACCCCGCGGCCGTGCAGATCGGCATGGCCGCCTATTGGGCCGGCATGGTCGTCGTGCCGCTCATCTTCATCGAGCCCGCCCCGCCATACTACCGGCTGAAACGCGCCATCCTCGCCTATGCCGCGGCCTACACGACGGCGGCGCTTCTGGGCCAGTGGCTGTTGCCGGCGGCCGAGTGGCGCTTCGCCTTCCACATCTGGACGGTGGTCATTGGCTATATGGGGTTGTGCGGGCTGTGTGTGGTGGGCTATCGACGAGTCACCAGCGCAGAGAACATGCGGGCGGCGAAAGGCGTCTTGCAGCAGTTATGATGGTTCGATACGAGTCCTGCCGGCCAGGGATTATCCCCGCAGAACGGGTCACTCGATATCGATGCGCGTAATGGCGTCAAAATCGAGCGTCTTCTCGCTGCCGAGCACGCTGTGAAGGGCCAACTGGGCGAACTGGAAGAACGCTTGCAGGTCGGCAATACGGTCGAGGTAGTAGCGGGCCAGTTGCTGCTCCTCCGGCGACAGCTGGCACTCGGCGGCCTGCAACTTCTCGATGCTCTCGCCCAACACTTGCAGCGCCAACTGCACCTCGCGTTGCTCCCGGCCGCTGAGCACGTTGCGAATGACCTGCCACATGTCTGACTCGGCCTTGTAGTACTTGCGCCGCTCGCCGCGCACCCAGACCTCTTTGGCCATGCCCCAGCGCTCCAGGTCGCGCACGTTCACGCTGACCGATCCCTTACTGATCTGGAGCGTGCTACCCAGATCGTCGAGCGAAAGCGGGGTGGGGCTGAGCAGCAACGTGCCATAGAGCCGGCCCATGACGTCGCTGAAACCGAAGAAGCGGGCCAGCCGGGCCAGCCCATTAGCTGTACTCTCGTTGACGGCATCAAGTGTCTGGTGCATAGTATACCCTGCGTTCAAAATGTTTTGAATGCAAGGAGAATACCAGAGCGGAGGGTGGGCGTCAAGATTTGTTGCCGGTCTTAGGGCTGAACAGACCGTGGCCGAGCGGCCCATGACCCGCGCCCAACCGCCAGCCCGCGCCGCGCCGGATGGCCGTGTGGGTGAAGGCCTGCGCCAGCCGGATAGCTTCCAGCGGGGCGTGGCCCAGGGCCAGGAAGGCGCAGACGGCGGCCGAGAGCGTGTCGCCGCTGCCGTGCGTGTTGGTCGTATCGATGAGCGCTTGCGGCAGTTCGATGCGCTGCGCCCCGTCCCAATAGACGTCAACGATCTCGCTGTCCGACCGTCTGGCCCCTTTGATCAACACACGCGCCGCCGCGCGCCTGCTCCCCAGCGTCCCCGCTCCCCCGCCGCCGCGCTCTTCCTCCCCTATCCCCAGCAACCGCGCCTCAGCCGCGTTCGGCGTCACCAGATCGGCCAGGGGAAAGAGCCAGCGGCGATAGGCATCGGCCACGTCCGGCGGGAACATCGCCTCGCCGCGGTGGTTCACCAGCACGGGGTCGATCACAATGTAGGGGCGGGTCTCCGGCCCGCCCCTATCGGGGTTCACGTTGTAGGGGCGGGTCTCAGACCCGCCCCTATCGGGGTTCACGTTGTAGGGGCGGGTCTCAGACCCGCCCCTACCGGGGTTCGCGTTGTTGGGGCGGGTCTCAGACCCGCCCCTACCGGGGTTCGCGTTGTTGGGGCGGGTCTCAGACCCGCCCCTACCAGGGTTCACGTTGTTGGGATGGGTCTCCGGCCCGCCCCTATCGGGGTTCACGTTGTAGGGGCGGGTCTCAGACCCGCCCCTACCCCCGCCCCTACCCCCGCCCCTACCCCAATACGCCAGGCGGTCAGCCACCACTTCGATGATCTCGACGCGGCCGACGAACCCCGTCTTGATGGCCACCGCGCCATAGTCCGATAGCACGGCATCGATCTGCGCGGCGATCAGCTCCGGCGGCAGGAAGTGGACTTGTTGCACAAGCACGCTGTTCTGCGCCGTAACGGCGGTGAGGGCGCTCATGCCATAGACGCCAAGCGCAGCCCAGGTCTTCAGGTCGGCCTGCGCGCCGGCCGCGCCGCCGGAGTCGGAACCGGCGATGGTTAGGAGGGGCAGGGGCATAGCGTCAGAGGCTTTGCCAAGTGCGACCGCGCACCCTTTCTAGTTGCTCTGTTGACCAGCCCATCATCTCGCGCAGAAAAGTCCCACTGAGATAGACAGGCAAAAGACGCCGCAGTTCGGCTGTCGATTCATCTCGCACCGTCAGGTCCTTGTCTTCACTGACCAGGCAATCGACACCGGCTTCAATGGCGGCCAGAGCAACGGGGACGTCGGCGATATCGCGCACCAGATGGGCGTGGGCGGCTACAGCCTCGGCTGAGGCCATATGCGTCTCTTCATAGTTGCACGTCTGCAAAAAGGCTTCGAAGCGATGCATCTCCTGTGGAAACCATCCCGCCAGTGCGCGCTGGGCTTCGGCGATCACGTAGGCGTTGAGGATCAGCCTGTAGTCGTTTTTGAGCGCGTGCTGCAAGACTTCATAAAGCCAGCGCGGCCAGACACTTCCAGCAACTAGGATGTTGGCGTCGACGAAGACGCGCAAATCAGGGCGGTCGCCGGCCATAGGTTTCTTCAAATATCTGACGCTTCACGTCTTCCAGCTCGGCCAGTAATTGCTCTTCCGTCAAACCCTGTCGTTCGGCTTCCTGACTCAGCGCAATAACCAACTCGCGGTGGTTGGCCAGCGCCCGCTCACGCATTAGAGACTCATACTCCTGATAGGACAGCAGGACAGCCACCGGATAGCCGCCGCGCTCGATGACGAGGTGCTCCCCGCCCACCGCTACACGCTTGAGCACGCTGCCGGATGCGCGTTGGAGGTCGGAGGCAGTGATGGTTGCCTGGCGAGTCATTCAGTGCTCCTTAACTTTAGAAGATGGTATATGCCAATACTGACCAGTACATAATAATACATATCATCCCACACAAAGACAACAGGGGAGTTTTGAAGGAGATTGTTCCCAGACCACCGAGTCGGAACCGGCGATGGTCAGGGGGGGAGGGGTCGGGGCCTGTCAACAGGGCGCAGAGGCTTGCCACAAACCTCTGCGCCCTGGCGGGTTACATCCGCTCTACGATCGCCCGCGCAAACCCCGACGAGCTGACCTTCGTCGCCCCCTCGATCTGCCGGTGCAGGTCGTAGGTCACGACCTTGTCCTGGATGGCCTTGCCCATCGCCTCGGCGACCAGGTCGGCGGCCTCGTTCCAGCCCATGTACTCCAGCATCATCGCCCCACTGAGGATGAGGCTGCCGGGGTTGACCATGTCCTTGCCGGCGTACTTGGGGGCCGTGCCGTGGGTGGCCTCGAACAGGGCCAGTCCGTCGCCGATGTTGCCGCCGGGGGCCATGCCCAGACCGCCCACCTGCGCCGCGGCGGCGTCGCTGATGTAGTCGCCGTTCAGGTTGAGCGTCGCCAGGACGCTGTACTCGTCCGTGCGGGTGATCATCTGCTGGAGCATGTTGTCGGCGATGCGGTCGTTGATGAGGATCTTGCCCTCCGGGACGCGGCCGTCATACTTGTTCCACAGGTCATCCTCGGTCACGATGGCGTCGCCGAACTCCTGCGTCGCCACCTCATAGCCCCAGTTCTTGAACGCGCCTTCGGTGAACTTCATGATGTTGCCCTTGTGGACGAGCGTTACCGACGGCCGCTGGTGGTCGATGGCGTACTGGATGGCCTGGCGCACCAGCCGCTTGCTGCCAAACTCGCTGACCGGTTTGATGCCGATGGCCGAGTCCTCGCGCACGTTCTTACCCAGCTGTTCGTTCATGAAGCGGATGATGGCCCGCGCGCCTTCGCTGTTCGCCTCCCACTCGACACCGGAGTAGACATCCTCGGTGTTCTCGCGGTAGATGACGATGTTCATCTTCTCCGGGTGCTTCATCGGGCTAGGCGTGCCTTGGATGTAGCGCACCGGGCGAACGCAGGCATAGAGGTCAAGCACCTGGCGCAGCGTCACATTGAGGCTGCGGAAGCCGCCGCCGACGGGCGTGGTCAGCGGCCCCTTGATGCCGACAATGTACTCGCGCATGGCATCAAAGGTCTCGTCGGGCATGTAGTTACCGTCGTATTTGGCCGCGGCCTTCTCGCCGGCATAGATCTCCATCCAGACGATCTTGCGCCGGGCGCCGTAAGCTTTCTCGACAGCCGCGTCCCATACGATCATGGAAGCGGGCGTGATATCGACACCGATGCCGTCGCCCTCGATGAAGGCAACGATGGGGTTATCGGGCACAGACAGACGGTTATTCTGGTAGGTGATCTTCTCGCCGGCGGGCACGGCGATCTTTTGGAAGGGCATGGTTCAACTCCTGCGCGTTTACGGCGCGGCGACGGCGGACAAGCGTTCGCCCCGGCTCCTGAGCCAATTCAGCCGCGCACCTGGATGCGTTAAAAATGACAAGCGTGAAATTATACACCATTTGGCGGTCGGGGGGCGAAGCGAGCGTTCCCGCGCCTACAGGTTAAGGCTCGGTGAATGTCGCTGCCCCACGGCCGAAAGGCCCCACGTCGGCCGATAGAATACCAGTAGTAGAGTAAAAATCGCCGTGGCGTCTAGTCGTATCTGGAAACGTCGCCTACAGTTGTTATTCATGCAGCGCAGCGTATTCTTCCTATTGGCTATCAGCGGGCTGGCTCTGGCATCTTGTGGTCGCCCGACGGCGGCCGATACGCTGGCGCCGGCCGCCGCTCTCTCTACCCAGACCCCCGCCGCGCCGGCAAGCCAACTCGTCAATCCCACGGCTGAGCCAACGCTGCCCCCGGCGGCCACTCCCACGGCCATGCTGGTACCTTCGCCCACCGGTGGCCCGGCCCACACCATCGCCACAGACCTGGCCCTCGACGACGCTGATGTCGTCCTCTACCCCGTGCCCACCGTCTATGCCGGCGATAAGGTCACCTTCCAGCTATTGCCCCATGTGCCCGAAACGATCAACGTCAACGATGTCAACGCGGCCATCTTCGTCGATGGGCAGCAGGTGGCCGGCGGGCCGCTCGACCGGCGCAACTGGAACGGCCAGGCCGAAGGCGTCTATGAATGGGCCTGGGACACGACCGGGCTGGCCGGCGAACATACCATCGAGATCGTCCTCGACCCCAGCGACGCCATCCAGACGGGCGACGAGGACGCGACCAACAACCGCGTGACGATGACCACGACCGTTGAGGTGGCCTCCGGGCAGGCCGCGCTGGACGTGGCCGCCACCTGGCAGACGACGGAGATCAACTGCTGCATCGTCCATGTGGTCAGCGACACGGCCGCGGCGCGCGACCTGGCGACGTTGCTGCCGCAGTTGGAAGCGGCCGTGAACCAGGCGGCCGACCGTCTGACCGTGCAACCCAGCCACAAGATCGATGTCTACCTCATCGACCGGATCGTCGGCCAGGGCGGCTTTGCCGGGGCCGACATGGTCGTGTCCTATGCCGACCGGCAATATGCCGGCGGCGGCATCTATGAGCTGCTTGTCCACGAGGCGGCCCACATCCTGGACCAGCAGTTCGCGCCGCGGCGCATCTCCTTTCTGGCCGAGGGGCTGGCGGTGTGGGTCAGCGGCGGCCACTACAAGCCCGAAGACCTGACCCAGCGCTCGGCGGCGCTGGTGGCCATGGGGCGCAACATCCCCCTGGCCCAGCTCATCGACGACTTCTACCCCGTTCAACATGAGGTCGGCTATCTGGAAGCGGCCGGCTTCGTCACTTTCCTCATCGACCGGGCCGGCTGGAGCACGTTCAAGGAATTCTATAGCGACGTGTCGGCCGACGACGGTCCAACCCTGTCGGCCGCCGTCGACGCCAACTTGCAGCGCTACTATGGCATCACCCTGGCCCAGGCCGAAAGCGATTGGCTGGCCGGGCTGAAGAGCAACCCCCCGCCGCCCGCCGCCATCGAAGACCTGCGGACGACGATCCGCTACTACGATGTCGCCCGGCGCTACCAGGCGCTCTATGACCCCACGGCCCACTACCTGAGCGCCTGGCTGCCCCACCCGACGGAGGTGCGCCAGTTCGGCAACCCGGCCGACCTGACGCGGCGGCCGAAGACGGAGATGAACGTCACCCTGGAGGTGATGCTCGTCGCCGCCGACACGGCCATGCGCGACGGCGATTACGTGCGGGCCAACGTCATCCTCGACAGCGTGAGCGGCATCCTCGATCACAACGGCACGATCATCGACCCGATGGCCACCAGCTATCTGGGCATCGTTCGCGCGGCGGCCGAGTACGGCTATGAACTCCACGCCGTCGAACTGGCCGGCGGCAGCGCCCGCGCCATGGCGACCCAGTCCCCCGACCCGCGCCTAAAAAGTCTGGTCATGGAGATGCGGGGCCAGAATTGGGTCATCTTGTCCCATTAGCCGCCGGCCCATTCTGTGCTACAATCCCCTCAAAAGCCATGCTCCGCGCTGTGGCGTGCCACGCGCGAACATAAGGCATGGCAACGCAGCACGAGCGCCTGGCGCTCCACATCAGTTACCTGAGGGACAGCCCATGATCGAGGTTGTGATTGACAGCATCCGTATCAGTCTGGTATCTCAGCACCGTATCGTGCTCTTGCGCGAGGTGGACAGCGATCGCCAACTGCCTATCTGGATCGGCCCCTGCGAGGCCGACGCCATCACCATCGAGTTGCAGGATGTCAAAGTAGCGCGTCCGCTAACCCAGGATTTGCTCAAAAACGTCATCACCGAGCTGGGTGGCACGGTCTCCCATGTCCTGATCAAGGAACTGAACGAGAGCGTCTTCCACGCCCGGCTGTTCATCAACATCGAGGGCGAGCGGGAGCCGCGCGAGATCGATTGCCGCCCATCGGATGCCATTGCCCTGGCCGTGCGTGTGAAAGTGCCCATCTTCATCGCCGAGGAAGTCATGGACGTGGCCGGCGTAGAGCCGGAGCCGGATTTACAGGAGGCAGCCCAGAGCCAGAGCGGCGAGGCGGCCGATGTCAATAACCCGGATGCCTTCAGCGACTTTCTGGACACGCTCGACTTTGACGACTTCGACGAGAGCGACCGCTCCTAGACGCGCGACGCGCAGCCGGCAGATCAGGCCGTTGCGGTTGATCCCCGACGGTTAGCAGGGAACGTGAAACGGGAGCCGTTTCACGTTTTCGTTTGGCTCTTGAGATGGCCGTAATGGATACGATAGAAGATCGTCTACCACCCCATAGCATCGAAGCGGAGGAGGCCGTCCTCGGCTCGTTGCTCATCGACCCCGATGCGCTCTTCGAAGTTTCCAACTTCCTGAAGGCCGACGCTTTCTACCGCGCCCCGAACCGCTGGATCTACGAGGCCATGCTAAGCCTCAGCGAGCAGCGCGTGCCGCTGGACGTGGTGACGCTCATCGAGGAGTTGCGTCGTCGCGAGCGGCTGGAGGAGATCGGCGGCGAGGGCGTCGTCATCAGCCTGCTTAATGCCGTGCCGACTTCGATCAATGTCGAGGCCTACGGCCGCGTGGTGGAGGCCGCCGCCATCCGTCGCAAGCTCATCCTGGCCGCCGGCTCCATCGCCAAGCTGGCCTACAACGAGGCCGAGGACATCAACGTCGTCCTCGACCGCTCCGAGCACACTCTCTTCAGCATCAGCGAGCAACGGACCGCGCGCGACCTCCAGCCCGTCCGCGAGATTGCCGCCGACTATCTGGAGCGAATGGAATTGCTGCGCGAGCGCGGCGACGAGTTCATCGGCATCCCCACCGGTTTTCTGGAGCTGGACCGGATGCTGAGCGGACTGAACAAGTCCGACCTGATCATCATCGCCGCCCGGCCGGGCATGGGCAAGACGGCGCTGCAGAACGCCATCGCCCTGAACGCGGCGCGACGTTATGACAAGCGCGTGGCCATGTTCAACCTGGAGATGTCGGGCGAGCAGCTGTTGCAACGCATGATCGCCGCCGAGACGCGCATTGATTCGCAGCGGCTGCGGCGCGGCGACCTGGCCGACCACGAGTGGGGCATCTTTCTGGAGGCGCTCGGCCGCCTGTCGGAGACGCGCATCTACATTGACGACACGCCGTCCATCTCGCCGCTGCAACTGCGCACCAAATGCCGCCGCCTCTATGCCGAGCATGGGCTGGACCTGATCATGATCGACTACCTCCAGCTGATGCAGGCCGAGCACCCCACCAACAACCGCGTGCAGGAGGTCAGCGAGATTTCACGCGAACTGAAGGGGCTGGCCCGCGAGCTGGACGTGCCCGTGTTGGCCGCGGCACAGCTCAGCCGGGCGGTGGAATCGCGGCAGAACAAGCGGCCGCAACTGTCGGACTTGCGCGACTCTGGTAGTATCGAACAGGACGCCGACGTTGTCATGTTCATCTACCGCGACGATTACTATAATCCCGATAGCTCCGAGCGGCCGAACATCGCCGAAATCAGCGTCGCCAAGCACCGCAACGGCCCGACCGGCTCGATTGACCTGTTCTGGCATGGTAAATTGGCGACGTTCCGCAATCTCCATCGCCAGGAAATCGAGTTATAGGGCGCACGGGTGGCCGGCCCGCGCCCCGGACGAGAGGAGACCAGATCGCCATGACGACAAGTAGTTCCATGCAGGGCTTCGCCGGCTTTCCCGACGGAATGCGCCGGGCGACGCCCATTCCCAATCTGTTCTTCAGCGACCTGTTGCCGCTGATCGACCACATGGCCGAGCTAAAGGTGACGCTCTACGCTTTCTGGGCGCTGGGCCAGCGCGAGGGCGCGGTGCGCTATCTGCGTCTGACCGACTTCATGAATGACCCGCTATTGCTGAAGGCGATGGGCGAGACCAGCATCCAGAGCGGCGTTGACGCGCTACTGGACGGCATCGAGCGGGCTGTGGCGCGGGGCACGTTCCTGAAGGTGGAGATCGAGGGCGGCGACGGACAGATGGAACTGTATTTCCTGAACACCGAGAAGGGGCGCGCCGCCGTCGAGGGCATCAGCCGCGGCCAGTGGCGGCCCTCACCCGACGACGAGCAGCCCATCACCCTGTTCATCGAGCGACCCAACATCTTCGTCCTCTATGAGCAGAACATCGGCGCGCTGACGCCGATGATCGCCGACGAGCTGCGCGAAGCGGAGAAGACCTATCCACCGCGCTGGATCGAGGAGGCCATCAAGCTGGCCATCACCAACAACGTTCGCCGCTGGCGCTATGTCCAGAGTATCCTGGAGCGCTGGCGCGTGGAGGGGAGAAAGGATGCCCTGGGTCAACGAGATGCTCAACGGAACCTCCAACGGCAAGTCCCGTCTGAGTATGACGACATCGTCCAGCGCTGAGCCGACGGCCGCGCGCGACGACGGCGGCATCGGCAAGCCCGACTGCCCCTACTGCGAGGGGCTGGGCTATGTCATGCCCGACGTGGAGCCGGGCCAGCTGGGCTTTGGCCGCGCCGTGGCCTGTGTTTGCCGCGCGGCCGAGCATGAGAAGGCGCGGCAAGACGGCCTGCTGCGCCTGAGCCAGATCGGCGCGCTGGCCGAGTGCACCTTCGAGAGCTTTATCCCCGACGGCCACGGCATGACCATCGCGAAGCAACGCAATTTGCGGATGGCCTTCGAGCGAGCCAGGGAGTATGCGGCCGAGCCGGTCGGCTGGCTGGTGCTGAAGGGCGGCTACGGCTGTGGCAAGACCCATCTGGCCGCGGCCATCGCCAACGAGCGCCTGCGCATGGGCCGGGCCGTGCTGTTCGTCAGCACGCCCGACCTGCTCGACCACCTGCGGGCGACCTTCAACCCGGAATCCCTGGTCAGCTACGACGAGCGCTTCGACCAGGTGCGCAACAGCCCGCTGCTCGTTCTCGACGACATGGGCACGCAGTCCAACAGCGAATGGGCGCAGGAAAAACTCTACCAGATCCTCAACCACCGCTACAACGCCAAGCTACCGACGGTCATCACCACCAATCTGGAACTGGAGGCCATCGAGATCCGCGTGCGTTCGCGCATGGTCGATCCCAGTCTGTCGCAGATCATCCACGTCTCCGCGCCGGATTATCGCCGCGCCGGCGTGGGCGACGAGCAATCGGACCTGTCAACGCTGAACCTCCACCACGACAAGACGTTCGAGACATTCGACCTGCGCGAGAGCGAGCTGCCCCGGCCGCAGGGGGACAACCTGCGCCGGGCGCTGGAACTGGCCGTGGCTTTTGCGGAGGAGCCGAAGGACTGGCTCGTTTTCAACAGCGTCGCCTATGGCAACGGCAAGACCCACCTGGCCGCGGCCATCGCCAACGAGCGGGCCAACGCCGGTGAGCCGGTGCTCTTCGTCGTCGTGCCCGATCTGCTGGATCACCTGCGGGCGACGTTCAACCCCAGCAGCCAGGTGCGGCTGGATAAGCGCTTCGACGAGGTCAAGACGGCGCCCTTCCTGGTGCTGGATGACCTGGGCACGGAGAGCGCCACGGCCTGGGCGCGCGAGAAGCTCTACCAGCTGTTCAACTATCGCTACAGCGCCCGGCTGCCAACGGTCATCACCACGGCCGTGCCCATCGAGGAGCTTGACCCGCGCCTGGCCTCGCGCATGCTCGACGGCATCCGCTGCACCTTCTTCGTCATCGAAGCGCCGAGCTACCGCGCCAAGAGCAAGCGGCCGCGGCGTCCGGGCGGGCGCAGCCAGCCGCGCTAAGCGCGGCCGGGTTTGGCGGGCGGGCAGGCCCACTCGCCCGCCAAACCTAAAGAGACTTGAGAGCCGCTTGCCTAGACCCCCAACTCGGCTAATATCCCTTTAGCGGCCAAAACTGCCGGCCGATTTCGACCACACTAAAGGAGAACGTATTACTTATGGCTATTCGTCACGCAGAGGCTCGCTGGGAAGGCACATTGAAGGACGGCGGCGGCACATGGAAAGTTGAGAGCGGCGCGCTTGATGGGCCGTTCACCTGGGCCGATCGCTTCGCCGATGGCGGCGGCGCTAACCCGGAAGAGCTTCTCGGCGCGGCCCATGCCGGCTGCTACAGCATGTTCCTCTCGGCTATCCTGACACGCGATCAGACGCCGCCGACCACCATCGACACGCGGGCGTCGGTTCACCTGGGCGACGGCCCGACCATCACCCGCATCGACCTCGATGTCAAGGCCGTCGTGCCCGGAATGGACGAGGCCACCTTCCAGAAGTACGCCGCCGAGGCCAAGGCCGGGTGCCCCGTCTCCAAGGCGCTGGCGGGCGGGCCGGAGATCGTCCTGAACGCCCAACTGGTCGGCTAGGCTAAAGCCCATGAGTGTCACCCGCACCGTCAACCGCATCCGCCGCAACCACGGCCTGGAGCACGCCACCATTCACGTCCTTTCGGAGAGCCACAAG
>WBZM01000401.1_pt1 | contig 62938 bp, 58 predicted proteins | sample 5204271 | NCBI WGS metagenome assembly WBZM01 (sample SAMN12344346, study PRJNA552823) | activated sludge metagenome | biome: Activated sludge suspended growth; feature: Nitrification reactor; material: Wastewater; isolation source: activated sludge from nitrification reactor of wastewater... | reverse complement strand
GTCGGGAGGGGGGGCGGGCTTGGGCTTGGGCTTCGCCGGAAGTGGGCCGCCCTTCATCAGGGCGGCCAGCTCGGCGGGGCTGAGGGGGGCGTCGTCCTCGTCCTCTTTCGGGGTCGAGGTCGGGGTCGCGGCCGCGGCCGGGGTCACCTCCTCCGGCTCGCTCCCGGGAAACACCGGCGTCAGCCCCTCCTCGAGCGGCATGGCCGAGCCGTCGGGCGGGGTCGGGCCGAGGCGGGCGCGCACGCGGAGGGGGCCGGCCTCCACCACCTGCTCCACCTCGGCGCCGTCGCCCGAGTCGGCGTAGGCCACCACCGTCTGGAGCATGGCCGCCGCCATCACCAGGTCGATGGTCGCCACCGAGGCGGCGCGGCCGTGGCGCTTCCGCTCCGGCACCGGCACGCGCGGCAGCTTGTAGTGGGCCTCGATGGCGCCGCAGGCCCAGGCCGGCTGGGTGGAGAGGTCGATGGAGAGGCCACCGGCCTTGCAGAGCTCGGCCACCCGCGCGGCGCCGGTGAGGCCGTGGAGCTTCGCCTGCTGGCCCGGGTCGTCGCAGAGCACCAGCCGCGGCTGGTTGCGGTCGGCCGCCTGGATGGAGAGCTCGCCCTGGGCGCGCCCCCGCCCGACCGTGAAGGCCAGGTGGAGCTGCTCCTCGGCGTCGATGAGCTCCCAGGCCCGGCTGGCCCAGAAGGCCGCCGCCGCCCGCAGGAAGGCGTCGATGGCCTCGGGGCGCGAGGCGCCGTGGTCGATGCCGGAGGCCAGCTCGTAGGCCAGCTGGGCCCGCACCGCCAGCACCTCGGGCGGCAGCGGGGCCACCTCCAGCTTCTGCAGCCCCGCCACCTCGGCCAGGTCCGGCTCGCAGGCGTAGGGCTGCCCCTTCACCGCCTCGCGCAGCGCCGCCAGCCCCTGCAGGTCGGCGCCGGCGAAGCGGATCTCCACCTTGTCGGCGGTGACCACCGCGGCGTAGGCGAAGGACGGGGCCGGCGAGGTGGTGACCGGGCCGAGGCGGAATGCGTGGATCATGACCCTCTCGCTCGCGCGCGGCGAGCCCGCGGTGAAGATAGCACGCGCGCCGCGCCGCCCCGGGCGCGGCGCGGGCGGGTGCGGCCCACCTCAGGGGTGCTGGGCAGATCCGGCCGGGCGCCGCCGGCTCACCAGAGCCAGGCCGCCCCGCGCACGCCCGATGCGTCGCCGTGGACCGGCGGGCGGAGCGGCGTGTCGAGGCGGCCGCCGAAGGCCCAGCGGTGCCACAGGCGCGGCACGTTCTCGTAGAGCCGCCCCAGGTTGGAGAGGCCGCCGCCCAGCACGATCACGTCGGGATCGAGGGCGTTGGCCAGCGCCGCCAGCGCCCGCGCCAGCCGGTCCTCGTAGCGGGACAGCGCCGCCTCGGCCGCCGCCTCGCCGGCCTCGGCCCGGCGGGCGATCTCCCGGCCGTCGGCCGCCTGGCCGGTGGCCTCGCGGTAGTCGCGCGCCAGGCCGGGGCCGGCCACGAACTGCTCGACGCACCCGGTCTTGCCGCAGTGGCAGGGCGGTCCGGGCCACTCCCCCGGCCCGGGCCAGGGCATCGAGGCGTGCCCCCACTCCCCCGCCAGCGCGTTGGGGCCGGCGTGGATCCGCCCGTCCACCACCAGCCCGCCGCCGCAGCCGGTGCCGATGATGACGCCGAAGACCAGCCGGGCCCCGGCGCCGGCGCCGTCCACGGCCTCGGAGAGGGCGAAGCAGTTGGCGTCGTTGGCCACCCGCACCGGGCGGGCCAGGCGCGCCGAGAGGTCCTCGGCCAGGGGCCGGCCCTGGAGCCAGGTGCAGTTGGAGTTCTTGACGAGGCCGGTGCCGGGCGCCGGCGCGCCGGGGATGCCCACCCCCACGCTGCCGGTCCGCCCCGCCGCCGCCTCGGCCCGCGCCACCAGGCCGGCCACCGCCGCCAGCGTCCCGGGGTAGTCGCCGCGCGGCGTGGGGACGCGCTCCCGGTGCAGCAGCGCGCCGCCCTCGCCGAGGGCCACCGCCTCGATCTTGGTGCCGCCCATGTCCACGCCGATGCGCATCGCCCGCGAGCCTCCGGCCGGCAGCATGGCACGGGGAGGCCCTCCCGGCAGGCCTCCCCGGCGGGGCGCGGGCCGCCGCGGTCAGGGGCGCCGGTCGGTGCTGGGCCGCTCCCAGAGGTTGACGTGCCCCTCCCGGGCGTGGAGGTCGATCTCGGCCAGCTCCTCCGGCGTGAAGGCCAGGTTGGCGAGGGCCGCCACGTTCTCCTCCAGCTGCTCCACGCGGCTGGCGCCGATGAGGGCGCTGGTCATGCCCGGATGGCGCAGCACCCAGGCGATGGCCAGCTGCGCCAGCGTCTGGCCCCGGCGGCGGGCGATGGCCGAGAGGGCCCGCACCCGGGCCAGGTTCTCCTCCGAGAGGTGGGACGGGAGGAGCGAGCCGCCCCCGGGCCGGTGGACCCGGGCGTCGGCCGGCACGCCGGCCAGGTACTTGTCGGTGAGGAGCCCCTGGGCCAGCGGCGTGAAGGCGATGCAGCCCATCCCCTCGGCCTGGAGCGCGCCCAGCAGCTCCGGCTCGATCCAGCGGTTGAGCAGGTTGTAGGCCGGCTGGTGGATGAGCGGGGCCACGCCCATGGACCGGAGCAGCGCCGCCGCCTCGCGGGTCTTCCCCGCCGAGTAGGAGGAGAGCCCCACGTAGAGCGCCTTCCCCTGGCGCACCGCCTGCGCCAGCGCCCCCATGGTCTCCTCCAGCGGCGTGTCGGGGTCGAAGCGGTGGGAGTAGAAGAGGTCCACGTAGTCCACGCCCAGGCGGCGCAGGCTCTGGTCCAGGCTGGCCAGCACGTACTTGCGGGAGCCGCCGCCCTGGCCGTAGGGGCCGGGCCACATGTCCCAGCCGGCCTTGCTGGAGATGATGAGCTCGTCGCGGTGGGCGGCGAGGTCCTCCCGCAGGATGCGGCCGAAGTTCAGCTCCGCCGCGCCCGGGGGCGGGCCGTAGTTGTTGGCGAGATCGAAGTGGGTGACGCCGAGGTCGAAGGCCCGCAGGCAGAGGGCCCGCTGGGTGGCGAGGGGCGTGGCGTCGCCGAAGTTGTGCCAGAGCCCCAGGGAAAGGAGCGGCAGCTTGAGGCCGCTCCGGCCGCTGGGCCTGAAGGTCATCGACTGGTACCGCTGCTCGGAAGCCTGCCAGGCCATGTCCACCCTCCTCGGTCGGCGCCGCCACGCGGGGATACGCCGGCCGCCGCCGCCGCGCTAGCCCTTCACGGAGCCCGCCAGGAGCCCCCGCACGAACCACCGCCCGAACAGGACGTAGACCAGCAGCGTGGGCAGCGCCGCCAGCAGCGCCCCGGCCATGGGCAGGTTCCAGCGCACCGCCTCCCCGCCGGCCAGCTGGGCCAGGGCCACCGTGATGGGCTGGCTCTCCGGGTTGGAGAGGGTCACCGCGAAGAGGAACTCGTTCCAGATCTGGGTGAACTGCCAGATGATCACCACCACGAAGGCCGGCAGCGAGAGCGGGAAGACCACCCGCCGGTAGATGGCGAAGAAGCCGGCGCCGTCGAGCATGGCCGCCTCCACCAGCGAGTCGGGGATGTCGACGTAGTAGTTGCGGAAGATGAGCGTGGTGATGGGGAGGCCGTAGACCGTGTGCACCACCACCAGCCCCCAGATCGAGCCGTAGAGCCCCAGCCACCGGATGAAGCCGAAGAGCGGGATGAGGATGGCCTGGTAGGGGATGAACATCCCGAAGAGGATGAAGGCGAAGACCAGCCGCGACCCCGGGAAGGGCCACTTGGCGAAGACGTAGCCGTTGAGCGAGCCGAGGAGCGCCGAGGCGGTGGCCGCCGCCACCGTGAGCACGAAGCTGTTGCGGAGCTTGGGCAGGAAGGCCCACCAGGCCTGGGCGAAGCTGGCCCAGTGCCAGGCGCGCGGCGGCTCCCAGGCGGTGGCGAGATCGATGGCGGCCGGCTCCTTCAAGGCCGTCACCAGCATCATGTAGACCGGCATGAGGAAGAAGGCGGCCAGCAGCACCAGCGCCAGGTGGAGCACCACGCGGCCGGGGCTGGCGCGGCGGCGCCTCACGTGTCGTCCCCCCGGCGGAGCTGGGTGCGGAGGTACGGCACCACGATGAGGGCCACCAGCAGCAGCAGGATGGTGCCGATGGCCGCCCCCTTGGCGAACTGGTTGCCGCGGAAGGTGGTGATGTACATGAGCAGCGCCGGCACGTCGGTGCTGGCGTTGTCCGGGCCGGCCATGGCGAAGACCAGGTCGAAGATCTTCAGGCTGATGTGGCCCAGGATGATCATGGCCGAGAGCGTGATGGGGGCCAGCATGGGCAGGAGGACGCGGGTGTAGAGCTGCCAGCCGCTGGCCCCCTCCACCAGCGCCGCCTCGCGCAGCTCCTCGGGGACCCCGGTGAGCCCGGCCAGGTAGAGGGCCATGGTGTAGCCGGACATCTGCCAGACGGCGGCCACCAGGATCCCGGTGAAGGCCAGGTTGAAGCCGTGCTGCTCGGCGAAGGGGAGCGGCATGAGGTGGCGCCCCACCAGCGCCGCCCAGCCGCCCACCAGCAGCGCCGCCACCCCGGCCGCCAGGGCGCGCCACCGCCGCCCGCCGCGCCAGGCCGCCGCCGCCGCGGCCAGCAGCCCCAGGGCCAGCAGGCCGGCCAGCCCCGCCGGCAGGAGGTTCCAGTCGAAGCGCCAGACCTGGTCCCGCGAGGTGAGCCACTCCAGGCGGGCCGGCGGCAGCCCCACCACCGCCGGCAGCCGGTTGACGCCGCCGCTCGGCTGGAGCAGCCAGCGCCAGACGGTGCCGGTGACCACGAAGGAGAGGGCGAAGGGGAAGAGGTAGATGGCGCGGAAGACCCCCTCCCCCCGCGGCTTCTGGTCGATGAGGATGGCCAGCACCAGCCCCAGGCCGAGGCAGCCGGCCAGGAAGAAGGCGGTGAAGAAGACGGTGCTGACGAGGTCCTGGCGGAAGCGGCCGTCCACCACGCCGGTGAAGAGCTGGCGGTAGTTGTCGAGGCCGACGAAGCGCAGCTCCGGCTCCAGGGCCAGCGCCTGGGCCGGGTCCTGCCCCCAGTCGGTGAGGGAGGACCAGGCGGTCTGGCCGATGAAGGCGTAGACGAAGGTGCCGACCAGCAGGATGGTCGGGAGGACCACCAGGAAGCCGGTCACCTGGCTGCGCCGTCGCCACGCCATCGCGCGTCCCTTCGCGACCGGGCGGGCGGCCCACCGGCGGGGCCGCCCGGCCCGCGGGCCGCTAGCGGCCCAGCCCCACCTGCTCGGCGATGGCCGCCGCGGCGCTGGCCGCCGCCTGGGCGCTCCGGCCGTTGAGGTAGATCTCCATCACCGTGCCGAACTGGCTGCCGAAGGACTCCGGGGCCACCGCGCCGTGGACCAGGCTGCCCACCACGGTGTTGCCCTTCCAGTCCTTCGCCGCCGACTGCAGGTAGGCGTTGTACTTGCCGAGGTCCGAGTCGAGGCGCGCCGCGATGGAGCCCTTGAGCGGGTTGAAGATGTCCTGCCCCTCGCGCGAGCCGAGGAGCTTCAGCCAGAGCAGCGCCGCCTCGCGGTGCTTCACGCCCTTGGGCAGGCCGAAGGAGTCGGAGAGCATCATGAAGGTGCCGCCGGTCCCGGGCGCCGGGGCCCACCCGAAGCCCTCGCCGGGGGTGAGCTTCAGGGTGGTGGACATGTAGCCGGCCGCCCAGTCGCCCATGACGTTGAAGGCGGCGTCGCCCTTGAGCATCCGGTCGGTGGCCTGCTGCCAGGAGAGGCCCGAGGCGTCGGCGTTGGTGCAGTCCAGCACCTTGCCGAAGGTCTCCCAGACCTTGACCACCTTGGCGTGGTCCATGCGCACCTTGCCGGTCCAGAGGCCGTTCCAGCCCTCCGGCCCGAGGACGCCCAGGGCCACCGACTCCCACAGGTGGTTGACGGTCCAGTTCTCGCCGAGGGCCAGCGGGGCCTTGACGCCCTTCCCCTTGAGCACCTGGCAGGTGGCGAGGAACTCGTCCCAGGTCCTGGGCGGCTCGACGCCCCACCGCTTGAGGTTGGCCGGCACGTACCACATGACGTTGGAGCGGTGGATGTTCACCGGCACGCTCCAGATTCCGCCGCGGGCCGAGAGCAGCGAGACCAGGCCGGGCGGGAACTGCTTCAGCCAGCCCTCCGACTTGAAGAGCGGCGTCAGGTCCTCCATGCGCTTGGCCACCACCCAGGTGCCGATCAGCTCCTGGCCGGCGTGGACCTGGAAGGAGTCGGGCGGGTCGCCGCCCAGCATGCGCGTCTTGAGGACGGCGCGGGCGTTGACGCCCGAGCCGCCGGTCACCGTGGAGTTGATGACCTTGATGTCCGGGTGGAGCGCGGAGTAGCGATCGATGAGGGCCTGCAGCGCGGGCCCCTCGTCCCCCGCCCACCAGGAGAAGATCTCCAGCTTGTCCTCGGCGCGGGCGGTGCCCGCGGAGAGCAGCGCGGCCAGGGCGGCCGTCACCATCACACCGAGCAGTCTCTTCATGTCGTGAACCTCCCCTCGGCCGGGAAGCGTCGCGCCGCGGGGTGCCGGCTGTCGCCGCGCCTCCTGTGGCGACGCCTTGGGGGGCCCCGGCCCGGGCACCGGGCGGATCGCCGCGTGCGCGCCCGGGCGCGGTCGCGGCCCGGCCGGTCAGCCGGCCGCGCGATCCGGCGCGCCGCCCCGGGCCGCCGCCCCGACGCCGCGCACCGCGGCGGCGGTCTCCGCCGCCAGGGCCATCAGCCGCTGCCACTCCGGCCGGGCCACCAGCTCCTCGATGGGCGGCGGGCACTGGCCCAGCGCGTCGCCCACCACGTCCAGCTGCCGGGTGAACCAGCGCAGCCGCTCCAGCTCCTCGGCGCTGAAGTGCTCCTCGGTGAAGCAGTGCTCCAGGTCGTCCAGCCAGACGCCGAAGAGCTCGGCGGAGAGCTCGGCCACCGGCGCGGCGCGGTGGTAGGCCAGCTGGGCCTCGGCGCTCCCCAGCACCTCCAGCCACCGCAGCACCTGCGCCCGGGGCGGCGCCTCGCCCGGCGGCGCCGTGCAGACCTGCCTGGTCGCGTACCCGCTCATGCCCGACCCCTCACTTGTTCTTGTTGTAGACGTCCACGAACACCGCCGCGAGCAGCACCAGCCCCTTGATGACCTGCTGGTAGTCGATGCCCACGCCCAGGATCGACATGCCGTTGTTCATCACGCCCATGACGAAGGCGCCGATGACCGCGCCCATCACCTTGCCCACCCCGCCGGAGGCCGAGGCGCCGCCGATGAAGCAGGCGGCGATGACGTCCAGCTCGAAGCCCAGGCCGGCCTTGGGGGTGGCGGTGTTGAGGCGCGCCGCGAAGACCAGGCCGGCCAGCGCGGCCAGCAGCCCCATGTTGACGAAGGTGAGGAAGGAGAGGCGCTCGGTGCGGATGCCGGAGAGGCGGGCCGCCTTCTCGTTGCCCCCCAGGGCGTAGATGCGCCGCCCCACCACGGTGCGGGTGGTGACGAAGTCGTAGGCCACCATGAGGGCGAACATGATGACCAGCACGTTGGGCAGCCCCTTGTAGGAGGCCAGCAGCCAGGAGAGCGCCGCCAGGATGCCGGCGAAGACCACGTTGCGCGCCGCGAAGAGCGCCAGCGGCTCGGTCTCCATGCCGTGCCGCTGCTGGTTGCGGCGGGCCCGCACCGCCAGCGCCACCATGGCCAGCGCCACCGCCACCCCCACCGCGAAGGAGGTGAGGCGCAGCCCCTCGCCCTGGAGCGGGTCGGGGATGAAGCCGGAGGAGAGCTTCTGGAACTCCGGCGGGAACGGGCCCACCGACTGGCCCTGCAGCAGCGCCAGGGCCAGGCCCTTGAAGACCAGCATGCCGGCCAGCGTGACGATGAAGGCCGGGATGCGGAAGTAGGCCACGAACCAGCCCTGGGCCGCGCCGATGGCGGCCCCCACCGCCAGGCAGACCAGCGTGGCCGGGAGGTAGTGCCACTCGTGGTTCACCATCAGCACCGCGGCCACCGCGCCGATGAAGCCGCTGGTGGAGCCCACCGAGAGGTCGATGTGGCCGGCCACGATGACCAGCAGCATCCCCAGCGCCATGATGACGATGTAGCTGTTCTGCAGCACCAGGTTGGTGAGGTTGAGGGGCTGCAGCAGCGTGCCGTCGGTCATGACCTGGAAGAAGGCCATGATGGCGACCAGCGAGAGCAGCATCCCGTACTCGCGGAGGTTCTGCTTGACGAAGTGGGCGGTGCGCCCGGGGGCGGCCGGCTGGCCGGCGAGGGTCTGGTCCACGGTGGCTCCTAGGTGCCGGTCCTGGCGGTGGCCGTGACGATGGCGCGCATGATCCGCTCCTGGGTGGCCTCGGCGGCGGTCAGCTCGCCCACGAAGCGCCCCTCGCACATCACGTAGAGCCGGTCGCACATGCCGAGCAGCTCCGGCAGCTCGGAGGAGATGAGCAGGATGGCCTTCCCCTCCTCCGCCAGCCGGGCGATGAGCGTGTAGATCTCGAACTTGGCCCCCACGTCGATGCCGCGGGTGGGCTCGTCGAGGATGAGCACCTGCGGGTCGGCGAAGAGCCACTTGGACAGCACCACCTTCTGCTGGTTGCCGCCCGAGAGGTTGACCACCGCCTGGTGCACCGAGCTGCAGCGCGTGGCCAGCCGGCCCCGGTAGTCGCTGGCCACCGAGAACTCCCGGCCCTCGTCGATGACGCCGCGCTCCGAGACGCCGGGCAGGTTGGCCAGGGTGGTGTTGTGGGCGATGGACTCGCCCAGCACCAGCCCCAGCGACTTGCGGTCCTCGGTGACGTAGGCCAGGCCGGCCTCGGTGGCCCGCTCCACCGTGGAGAGGTCCACCTCGCGCCCCCGCACCCGGGCCCGGCCGCTGACGCGGCGCCCCCAGGAGCGGCCGAAGACGCTCATGGCCAGCTCGGTGCGGCCCGCCCCCATCAGCCCGGCGATGCCCACGATCTCCCCCTCGCGGACCATCAGGTCCACGCCCTTCACCACCTCGCGGTCGGCGTGGACCGGGTGGAAGGCCCGCCAGCCGGAGAGCTCGAAGGCCGGCGCGCCGGGGCGCGGGGTGCGGCGCGGGTAGCGGTCGGTCAGCTCGCGCCCCACCATGTGCTTGATGACCAGGTCCTCGCTCACCGGGCCGGCCCGGCAGTCGAGGGTGGCCACGGTGGCGCCGTCGCGCAGCACCGTGATCGAGTCGGCCACCTTGGCGATCTCGTGGAGCTTGTGGGAGATGAGGATGCAGGTGATGCCGTGGTCCCGCAGCCCCTTGAGGAGCTCCAGCAGGGCGTCGCTGTCCTGCTCGTTGAGGGAGGCGGTGGGCTCGTCGAGGATGAGGAGCTTCACCTCCTTGGAGAGCGCCTTGGCGATCTCCACCAGCTGCTGCTTGCCCACCCCGAGGTCGGTGACCAGCGTGGCCGGCGACTCGGCCAGGCCCACCTTGGCCAGCAGCTCCCGGGTGCGCTGGTGGGCCCGCGGCCAGTCGATGACGCCGCCGCTGGCCAGCTCGTTGCCGAGGAAGATGTTCTCGGCGATGGAGAGGAGCGGCACCAGCGCCAGCTCCTGGTGGATGATGATGACGCCCACCCGCTCGCTGTCGTGGATCCCCTTGAAGCGCCGCTCCTGGCCCTGGAAGCGGATCTCCCCCCGGTACTCCCCGTGGCGGTAGACGCCGGAGAGCACCTTCATGAGGGTGGACTTGCCGGCGCCGTTCTCGCCCACCAGGGCGTGGATCTCCCCGGCGCGCACGGTGAGGTTCACGTCCACCAGCGCCGGGACGCCGTGGAAGTCCTTGCTGATGCCCCGCATCTCCAGGATGGCGTCCACGCGTCGCGCTCCCACCTTCCGCGCCAGGGGGCGGCGGGGGCCGGGCCCGCCCGGGAGGGCGCGGGGCCGGCCGTGACCCGCCGCGGCCGGGCTACTTGATCTGGCTCTCCTTGTAGTAGCCGCTGCCGACGAGCACGTCCTTCCAGTTGGAGAGGTCCACGCTGACCGGCTTCAGCAGGTACGAGGGCACCACCTTGACGCCGTTGTTGTAGGTCTTGGTGTCGTTGATCTCGGGCTTCTTGCCCGCCAGGATCGCGTCGATCATGCTGGCCGCCACCTTGGCCAGCTCGCGGGTGTCCTTGAAGACGGTGGAGGCCTGCTCGCCGCGGAGCATGGCCTTGACCGACGGGATCTCGGCGTCCTGGCCGCTCACCACCGGCATGGGCTGCTTGGGGGTGCCGTAGCCGACGCCCTTGAGCGAGGAGATGATGCCGATGGAGAGGCCGTCGTACGGCGAGAGCACGGCGTCCACCCGGGCGTTGCCGTAGAAGGCGGAGAGCAGGTTGTCCATGCGGGCCTGGGCCACCGCGCCGTCCCAGCGCAGCGTTCCGACCTTGTCCATGCCCATCTGCTTGGAGCGCACCACCAGCTTGCCGCTGTCGAGGTACGGCTTCAGCACGGAGAGGGCGCCGTCGTAGAAGAAGAAGGCGTTGTTGTCGTCCGGCGAGCCGCCGAAGAGCTCGATGTTGAAGGGGCCCTTGCCCTGCTTGAGCCCCAGCTTGTCCACGATGGAGCCGGCCTGGAGCACGCCCACCTGGAAGTTGTCGAAGGTGGCGTAGTAGTCCACGTTGGCCGAGCCGCGGATGAGCCGGTCGTAGGCGATGACCTTGATGCCCTTGTCGGCGGCCTTCTGCAGCGCGCCGGAGAGGGTGGTCCCGTCGATGGCGGCGATCACCAGGACCTTGCAGCCCTTGGTGATCATGTTCTCCACCTGGGCCAGCTGGTTGGGGATGTCGTCCTCGGCGTACTGCAGGTCGGTCTTGTAGCCCTTGGCCTGCAGGACCTTGACCATGCTCTCGCCGTCGGAGATCCAGCGGGAGGACGACTTGGTGGGCATGGCGATGCCGACCAGGCCCTTGTCCTGCGCGGCCGCGGGAGCCGACCAGGCGAGGAACGCCACGCCCAGCACTGCCAGGAACGCCTTCATCCGGTTCATCTGCTGCCTCCTTGCCACGGGTGAGCTGCCACTGCGTCTGCGGGTCGCGTCATCGGCCGCCCGGTCGGGCGGCCAGGTCCTGGGGCGGGGCGGCGGCGGTGCTGCCGCGCACCACCAGCTCGGTGGGCACCACCACGCGGCGGTGGGTGCGCCGGCCGGTCTCCAGCTCCTCGAGGAGCGTGAGCAGGCAGTGGCGCCCCACCTCGTGGAAGTCCTGGCGCACGGTGGTGAGGGGCGGCGTGAAGTAGGCCGCCTCCGGGATGTCGTCGAAGCCCACGATGCTGATGGCGCGCGGCGCGTCGCGCCCCGCCTCGTGGAGCCGGCGCAGCAGGCCCAGCGCCATCTGGTCGTTGGCCACGAAGACCGCCGTCACCTCCGGCGCCAGCAGCCGCTCCCCGAGGGCGTAGCCGGAGCGGGCGCTCCAGTCGCCGCGGAGGAGGTCCGGCTCCGGCGCGCCGGCCGCCTGCAGGGCGGCGCGCCAGCCGTCGATGCGCTCGGCCGCCTCCAGCCAGTCCTCCGGGCCGGCCACGTGCCAGACGGTGCGGTGGCCCAGCTCCAGCAGGTGGCGGGTGGCCGCGGCGGCGCCGGCGCGCTGGTCCACCGCCACCACCGGCACCGACTCGTCCGGCCCGGCCTCCACCGCCACCAGCGGCACGTCGGCGGGGAGGTGGCGGATGGCGTCCACCGCCGAGCGCTGCGGCGCCACCACGATGATGCCGTCCACGCCCTGGCGCCGCAGCCGCTCCACCGCGGCCAGCACCGAGGCGCGGTTGAGGGCCTTGAGGCTGGTGATGGAGAGGAAGTAGCCGGCGTCGTGGGCCGCCTCGGCGATGCCGAGGAGCGTGGAGGCCGGCCCGTAGAGCGTGGTGTCGAAGCTCACCACGCCCAGGGTGCGCGAGCGGCCGGTCACCAGCGCCTGCGCCACCGGGTTGGGCCGGTAGTCGAGCTTGCGGATGGCCGCCAGCACCCGGTCGCGCGTCTCGCGCTTCACGTCGGGGCTGTCGTGGAGGACGCGAGAGACGGTCTGGTAGGAGACCTTGGCGAGGCGCGCCACGTCGGTCATGACGGCGGCGCCGCGCCGCCCCCGGCCGGCCTGCTGTCGCGCCGCACGCTTCGCCGCCACCGCACGCCTCCTCGCCGCCGCGGCCGCCCAGGGGCCGTCGGCCTGCGTTGTGAACGTTCACGACGTGGCGGCATCCTAGCGCATCCCCCTGCCCTGTCCCCGCCCCGGGCGGGGTCGCCCGCGAAGGGCGGCGTCCCGACGCACCCCGAAGGGCCGATCCAGGGCGGATCCGCGCGCTGCGCACCGCGCCGCAGGCGCCGCGAGGGGCCGCCGCGTCCTGGCGGGGGCCTCACCCGGAGGCGACCTCCCGGGGTGCCTTGACGCCATTTTCGTGAACGCTCACACTCGCGCCTGTCCAGGGACGGCCGGCGCGGTGCGGTGGCAGGGGACGGCCCGGCCCGTGCGGCGGAACGGAGAGCGGAAGATGGCCGAGAAGCCCAGGTCGGAAGTCTGGTTCCTCACCGGCAGCCAGCACCTCTACGGCGAGCGCACGCTGCACCAGGTGGCGGAGCACGCGCGCCAGATGGCGGCCGGGCTCGACGCCGCCGGCCTGCCGGTGCGCGTGGTCTGGAAGCCGACCCTCACCGGCCCCGACGCCATCCGCGACGTCTGCCTGGAGGCCAACGCCGCCAGGGCCTGCGTCGGCGTGGTCTGCTGGATGCACACCTTCTCGCCCGCCAAGATGTGGATCGCCGGCCTGACGCGCCTCCAGAAGCCCATGGCGCACCTGCACACGCAGTTCGGCCGCGACCTGCCCTGGTCCGGCATCGACATGGACTTCATGAACCTGAACCAGTCGGCCCACGGCGACCGGGAGTTCGGGTTCATCGGCGCCCGGCTGCGCCTGGAGCGCAAGATCATCGTGGGCCACTGGCAGGACCCGGCGGTGGTGGCCTCCCTGGACGGCTGGGCCCGCTCGGCCCTCGGCCTGGCCGCCTCCCGCGACCTCAAGATCGCCCGCTTCGGCGGCATGAACATGCGCGAGGTGGCGGTCACCGGCGGCGACCGCGTCGAGGCCCAGATCAAGCTCGGCTGGTCGATCAACGGCTACGCGGTGGGCGACCTGGTGAAGCGCCTCGAGGCGGTCACCGAGCAGGAGGTCGACCGGCTGGTCGAGGAGTACCAGGACCGCTACGCGGTGGTCCCGGCGCTCCGCAAGGGCGGCGAGCAGCACGCCAACCTGCGGGACGCGGCGCGCCAGGAGACGGCCATGCGCCGCTTCCTCACCGAGGGCGGCTTCGGCGCCTTCACCACCACCTTCGAGGACCTGCACGGCCTCTTCCAGCTCCCCGGCCTGGCCTGCCAGCGGCTCATGGCCGACGGCTGGGGCTTCGGCGCCGAGGGCGACTGGAAGACCTCGGCGCTGGTCCACGTCATGAAGGTGATGTCGGCCGGCCGGCCGGGCGGCACCTCCTTCATGGAGGACTACACCTACCACCTGGCGCCGGGGCAGGAGCGCGTGCTGGGCGCCCACATGCTGGAGGTCTGCCCCTCCATCGCCGGCGACCGGCCCTCGCTGGAGGTCCACCGGCTCGGCATCGGCGGCAAGGGCGACCCCTGCCGCCTGGTCTTCGAGGCGGCGCCCGGCCCCGCGGTGGGCGCCACGCTGGTGGACATGGGCGGCCGCATGCGCCTCATCGTCAACGAGCTGGACCTGGTGAAGGCCCCCGAGCCCATGCCGAGGCTCCCGGTGGCCCGCGCCGTCTGGATCCCCCGCCCCGACTTCAAGCGGAGCGCCGAGGCCTGGATCCTCGCCGGCGGCGCCCACCACACCTCCCTCAGCCAGGCCGTCACCTTCGAGCAGCTGGAGGACCTCGCCGCCATGGCCGGCATCGAGTGCGTCCGCATCGGCCACGGCACCGACCTGCACGCCCTCAAGAACGAGCTGCGCTGGAACGATGTCGCCTACGCGTCGCGCTAGGAAGGCGGGCCCCGGGCCCCGCCGCGCCGCCGGGTCGCGCTACCGCGACCTGCGCGAGCAGGCGCTGGCCGCGAACCTCGAGATCCCGCGCCAGGGGCTGGCCATCTACACCTTCGGCAACGCCTCGGCCTTCGACCCGGCGCTGGGGGCCATGGCCATCAAGCCGAGCGGCGTGGCCTACGCCGACCTCTCGGCCCGCGACATGGTGGTGGTGGACCTGGAGGGGAAGGTGGTGGAGGGGACGCTCAACCCCTCCTCCGACACCCGCACGCACCTGGTGCTCTACCGGGCCTTCGCGGGCCGGGGCGTGGCCGGCATCGTCCACACCCACTCCACCCACGCCACCGGCTGGGCCCAGGCCGGCCTGCCGCTCCCCATCTACGGCACCACCCACGCCGACTTCCTGGCCGAGGACGTGCCCTGCACCGCCGTGATGGACGCGGCGGCGGTGGCGGGGGACTACGAGGCCGAGACCGGCCGGCAGATCCTGGAGGCCTTCGGCGGGCGCGACCCGCTCCACGTCCCGATGGTGCTGGTGGCCGGCCACGGCCCCTTCACCTGGGGCAAGGACGCCGCCGCCGCCGTCTACCACGCGGCGGTGCTGGAGCAGCTGGCCCACATGGCCTTCGTGACGAGGACGCTGGCGCCCGGGGCGCCGCGCCTCCCGCCGCACCTCATCTCGAGGCACTACGAACGGAAGCACGGCAGGCATGCCACCTACGGCCAGGCTGGGCCTGGGGAGCGCCGTTGAGGCAGGACCCGGCCGGGCGCCCAGCCTGGCTCGCCGGGGTTCGGTGAAGGGAAGCACCGGAGCCGCAGCACCAGTCGCGACATGAACGCACGCCCCGGCTCGGCCACCGCCGCGCCGGGCAGCCAGGAGGTCCCAATGAGGAGCACCTTCCGCAGCGCGATCCGCTTCATCCTTGCACTCTCGGTCCTGACGGCCGGCACGGCGCTGGCGGCCGACAAGAAGATCACCCTCGGCTTCTCGCAGATCGGGGCCGAGAGCGAGTGGCGCACCGCCAACACCCAGTCCATCAAGGACGCGGCGGCGGCGGCCGGCATCAACCTCAAGTTCTCCGACGCCCAGCAGAAGCAGGAGAACCAGATCAAGGCCATCCGGTCCTTCATCGCCCAGAAGGTGGACGTCATCGCCTTCTCGCCGGTGGTCGAGACCGGCTGGGAGCCGGTGCTCCGCGAGGCCAAGGCCGCCAAGATCCCGGTCATCCTCAGCGACCGGGCCGTGGACGTGAAGGACGACACCCTGTGGGTCTCCTTCATGGGCTCCGACTTCGTCGAGGAGGGGCGGCGCGCCGCCAAGTGGCTGGTGGACTACGCGCCCATCAAGGCGCTGGCCGCCAAGGGCGACGTCTACGTCGTCGAGCTGCAGGGCACCGTCGGCTCGGCCCCGGCCATCGACCGCAAGAAGGGCTTCGAGGAGGTCATGAAGGCGCACCCGAACTTCAAGACCATCCGCTCCCAGACCGGCGACTTCACCCGCGCCAAGGGCAAGGAGGTCATGGAGGCCTTCCTCAAGGCCGAGGGCAAGAAGATCAACGTGCTCTACGCCCACAACGACGACATGGCCATCGGCGCCATCCAGGCCATCGAGGAGGCCGGCCTGAAGCCCGGCAAGGACATCGTCATCGTCTCCATCGACGCGGTGAAGGGCGCCTTCGAGGCCATGATGGCCGGCAAGCTCAACTGCTCCGTCGAGTGCAGCCCGCTGCTGGGCCCGCAGCTGATGGCGGCGGTGAAGGACCTGATGGCCGGCAAGACCCTGCCGAAGCGCATCGTCACGCAGGAGGGCGTCTTCCCGGCCGAGGTGGCCGCCAAGGAGTTCCCCAACCGGAAGTACTAGCCGCCCCACCCCGCGGCCCGGGGCCCCGGCCAGCCGGCCGGGCCCCGGCCCGCACCGACCCGCCGGCCCCGAGGTCCGCCATGGCCAGCAGCGCCGCGCCCATCCTCTCCATGGAGGGGATCTCCCGGAGGTTCCCGGGCGTCCTGGCCCTCTCGGGCGTGGACTTCCGCCTCTTCCCGGGCGAGGTGCACGCGCTCATGGGGCAGAACGGCGCCGGCAAGTCCACGCTCATCAAGGTCCTCACCGGCGTGCACCCGGCCGACGCCGGCCGGGTGCTGCTGGAGGGGCGCGAGATCCGGCCGTCGAGCCCCCTCGACGCGCAGCGGCTCGGCATCAGCACCGTCTATCAGGAGGTCAACCTCTGTCCCAACCTCTCCATCGCCGAGAACGTCTGCCTCGGGAAGGAGGGGCTGGGGCGCTGGGCCATCCGCTGGCGCGCCCTGCGCCGCCGCGCCGAGGCGGCGCTGGCGGCCCTCAACGTCCACGTGGACGTGACCGCGCCGCTCTCCTCCGTCTCCATCGCGGTGCAGCAGCTGGTGGCCATCGCGCGGGCCCTCGACGCCAGCACCAAGATCCTGATCCTCGACGAGCCGACCTCCTCGCTGGCCGAGGAGGAGGTGCGGCAGCTCTTCTCGGTCATCCGGGGCCTCAAGGCCCGCGGCATGGCCATCCTCTTCATCACCCACTTCATCGACCAGACCTTCGAGATCTCCGACCGCATCACCGTGCTCCGCAACGGGGAGCGGGTGGGCGAGTGGCCGGTGGCGGAGCTGACCCGCATCGAGCTGGTGACCCGCATGGTGGGCCGCTCCGTCGACGAGGCGGTGCCGGCCCGCGCCCAGCGCGGCGGGGCCGGGGCGGCGGCCCCGGAGGCGGCGGCCTTCCTGCGCGCCCGGGGGCTGGGCCGGCGCGGCTCGGTCCAGGGGGTGGACCTCGAGGTGCGCCGGGGCCAGGCCCTCGGCGTCAGCGGCCTGCTCGGCTCGGGGCGCACCGAGACCGCCCGGCTGCTCTTCGGCATCGACCGGGCCGAGCACGGCACCATCGAGGTGGACGGCCGGGCGGCGGCGCTCTCCTCGCCGCTCCAGGCCATCCTGCGGGGCATCGGCTTCTGCCCGGAGGACCGCAAGCTGGAGGGGGTCATCGGCGAGCTCTCGCTGCGGGAGAACATCGTGCTGGCGCTCCAGGCCAAGCGCGGCATCTTCGGCTTCCTCTCCCGGGCCCGCCAGGACGAGGTGGCGGCCCGCTACATCGCCGCCCTGGGCATCAAGGCGCCCGACGCCGACACGCCCATCGCCCAGCTCTCCGGCGGCAACCAGCAGAAGGCCCTGCTGGCCCGCTGGATGGCCACCGACCCGCGCATGCTGATCCTCGACGAGCCGACCCGCGGCATCGACGTGGCGGCCAAGCTGGAGATCATGGGCCAGGTGATGAAGCTCTGCGACGAGGGCATGGCGGTGGTCTTCATCTCCTCGGAGATGGAGGAGGTGCTGCGCTACTCGGACCGGGTGGCGGTGATGCGCGACCGGCGCAAGGTGGGCGAGATCGCCGCCGGCGAGGCCGACGAGCGGAAGGTCTTCCAGATCATCGCGGGGGGCCAGCCGTGAGCGCCGCGGCGGCCGGCCGGCCGGGCGGGCTGGTGAGGCGGCTCACGCGCCATCGCGTCTTCTGGCCCATCGTGACCCTGGCCCTGATGCTGCTCTTCAACCTGGTCACCAACCCCCACTTCTTCTCCATCACGGTGCGCGACGGGCACCTCTACGGCAGCCTCATCGACGTCCTCAACCGGGCCGCGCCGCTGATGATCATCGCCATCGGCCTGACCCTGGTGATCGCGACCCACGGCATCGACATCTCGGTGGGCGCGGTGGTGGCCATCTCCGGCGCGGTGGCCGCCTCGCTCATCGGTGGCGAGCTGGTGCTGCAGGGGGGCATGCAGGACGTGACCCGCACCGCCCTGCCCCTGGTGATCCTGGGGGCGCTGGCGGTCTCGCTGCTGGCCGGCATGTGGAACGGGCTGCTGGTCTCCTACGTCGGCATGCAGCCCATCGTGGCCACGCTGGTGCTGCTGGTGGCCGGGCGCGGCGTGGCCCAGCTCATCACCAGCGGCCAGATCATCACCATCTACTACAGCCCCTACTACTTCATCGGGAACGGCTTCCTCCTCGGCCTCCCCTTCTCGCTCTACCTGGTGGCGGCGGTCCTGCTGGTCTTCCTGCTGCTGGCCCGGCGCACCGCCCTGGGGCTCTTCGTCGAGGCCATCGGCCTCAACCCGGTGGCGGCCCGCTTCGCCGGGGTGCGGGCGCGCTCCCTCACCTTCTGGGTGTACGCCGGCGGCGGCCTGTGCGCCGGCATCTCCGGCCTGATCGTCAGCTCCAACGTGAAGAGCGCCGACGGCAACAACGCCGGCCTGCTCTTCGAGCTGGACGCCATCCTGGCGGTGGTGCTGGGCGGGACCTCGCTGGCCGGCGGCCGCTTCACGCTGCTGGGCAGCGTCCTCGGGGCCCTCATCATCCAGTCGCTCACCACCACCATCTACGCCGCGGGGGTGCCGCCGGAGGTGATCCTGGTGGTCAAGGCGCTGGTGGTCTACCTGGTCAGCATCCTCCAGTCGGATCGCGTGCAGGCGCGGCTCGCCGCGGTGGGCCGCGCCGGGGAGGCGACGCCATGAGCGCCCCGGAGACCGCCGCCCCCGCCGCCGCCACCTCCCCCGCCGCCACGGGCGCCGGCCACCCGGCCGCACCCCGCCGGCGCCTCGACACCCGCTTCCTGCCCCTGGGCGTCACCGTGGCCCTCTTCTTCCTCATGTACGGGGCCGGCTCGGTGGCCTTCGACGGCTTCTTCTCGCTCCAGGTCTTCCTCAACCTCTTCGTCGACAACGCCTTCCTGCTCATCACCGCCACCGGGATGACCTTCGTCATCATCTCCGGCGGCATCGACCTCTCGGTCGGCTCGGTCATCGCCCTCACCACCATGGTCTCGGCGGCGCTGGTGGAGCACCGCGGCTGGAGCCCGCCGCTGGTCATCGCGCTGGTGCTGGTCATGGGGGCCGCCTTCGGGCTGATGCAGGGGCTGCTCATCCAGTACTTCCGCATCCAGCCCTTCATCGTGACCCTGGCCGGCATGTTCCTGGCGCGGGGGCTCTGCTACCTCATCAGCATCAACTCCATCGGCATCACCGACCCCTTCTTCACCGAGGTCTCGTCGCTCCGCCTGCCGCTCCCCTTCGAGACCTCCATCTCGGTCAACGTGGTCATCGCCGTGCTGGTGGTGCTGGCGGCGGTCTGGCTGGCCCACTACACCCGCTTCGGCCGCACCGTGTACGCCCTGGGCGGGAGCGAGCAGTCGGCGCTGCTGATGGGCCTGCCGGTGGCGCGCACCAAGGTGCTGATCTACGTGCTCTCCGGCTTCTGCTCGGCGCTGGCCGGCGTCACCTTCACCTTCTACATGCTCTCCGGCTACGGCCTGCACACCCTGGGCTTCGAGATGGACGCCATCGCCGCGGTGGTGGTGGGCGGCACCCTGCTCAACGGCGGCTCCGGCTGGGTCCTCGGCACCCTCTTCGGCGTGCTCATCACCGGCACCATCCAGACCATCATCATGTTCCAGGGGGAGCTCAGCTCCTGGTGGACCAAGATCGTCATCGGCCTCCTGCTGCTGGCCTTCTGCCTGCTGCAGCGGGCCTTCGAGCGGCGCGGCGGGCGCGCCGGGGAGGCGCCGTGAGCCACCCGCCAGGCGCCCCCGCGGTGGACCGCCGGCCCTTCGGGACCACGCCGGCAGGCCAGGCGGTGGCCCTCTTCACCCTCACCGGCCGCGAGGGGCGCTCCGCCTCGGTCATGACCCTGGGCGGCACCGTCACCTCGCTCAAGTCGCCGGACCGCCAGGGCCACCCGGGCGAGGTGGTGCTGGGGCACGACGCCCTGGCGCCCTACCTGGCCGGCCCGCGCACCTACGTGGGCGCCACGGTGGGGCGCTACGCCAACCGCATCGCCCGCGGCGACCTGCCCCTCGACGGGCGGTCCTGGCCGCTGCCCTGCAACGACGGGCCGAACCACCTCCACGGCGGGCCCCGCGGCTTCGACCAGGCCGTCTGGGCGGCCGAGGCGGCCGTCACGCCGTCCGGGCCGGCGGTGGTGCTGCGCCACCGCAGCCCCGACGGCGACCAGGGCTACCCGGGGGCGCTGGCGGCGGAGGTGACCTACACCCTCACCGACGCCGGCGAGCTCCGCTTCGAGGCCTCCGCCACCACCGACGCCCCCACGGTCTGCAACCTCTGCCACCACGGCTACTTCAACCTCGATCTGCCCACCCGGCCCGACGTGCTGGGCCACCTGCTCTGGATCGACGCCGACCGCTTCACGCCGGTCGGCCCCGGGCTCATCCCCACCGGCGAGCTGCGCCACGTCGGGGGCACGCCCATGGACTTCCGCACCCCCACCGCCATCGGCGCGCGCCTCGGCACCGACGACGCGCAGCTCCGGCTGGCGGGCGGCTACGACCACAACTGGGTGGTGGGCGCGAGCGGCGGCGCCCGGCCGGTGGCGCGCCTCCTCGGCCTGGAGTCGGGGCGCACGCTGGAGATCCTCACCACCGAGCCCGGCCTGCAGCTCTACTCCGGCAACTTCCTCGACGGCAGCATCGCCGGGCGCGGCGGGCGGCCCTGGGCGCGCCACGCCGGGCTCTGCCTGGAGACGCAGCACTGGCCCGACTCGCCCCACCAGCCGGCCTTCCCGTCGGCGGTGCTGCGCCCGGGGGAGACCTACCGGACGCAGACCGCCTACCGGCTCGGGGTGGAGCGCTAGGGCCCCGCCGGCCTCAGGCCAGGGCCGCGGCGCCGTCCACCGCGGCGGTGGCGTAGAGGTGGGCCTCCACGCCGGTGCGCCGCCGGTACTCGGGCAGCACCTCGTCGCGGAGCCGCGCCACCGCCGCCGCCGGCAGGAGCGTCACGGTGCAGCCGCCGAAGCCGCCGCCGGTGATGCGCGAGCCCAGCACGCCGGGGACCCGGCGGGTGAGGTCGGTGAGGAGGTCCACCTCCGGGCAGCTCACCTGGTAGTCGTCCCGCAGGGAGGCGTGGGAGGCGTCCATCAGCCGGCCGAAGGCCGGGAGGTCGCCGGCCTCCAGCGACCGGGCGCTCGCCAGCACCCGGTCGTCCTCGGCGATGACGTGGCGGCAGCGGCGCACCACCACCGGGTCCATGGCCGGGGCGCAGGCCTGGAGCTGGTCGAGGGTGGCGTCGCGCAGCGCCCGCACCGCCGGGAAGCGGGCCTGGAGCGCCTTCACCCCCTCGGCGCACTGGGCGCGCCGCACGTTGTACTCGGAGCCGACCAGGGCGTGGCGCACGCCGCTGTGGGTGATGGCGATGACGTGGTCGCCGAGCCGGAGCGGGATCTGGCGCACCTCGAGGGAGCGGCAGTCGAGGAGGAGGGCGTGCTCGGCCTGGCCCATCAGGCAGACGAACATGTCCATGATGCCGCACTTCATCCCCACGAAGTCGTTCTCGGCCGCCTGGCAGAGGCGCGCCAGGCGCGGCGGGTCGAGGGCGAAGCCGCCGAGCCTCGCGGCCATCAGGCCGGTGGCCACCTCCAGCGCCGCCGAGGAGGAGAGGCCGGCGCCCTGCGGGAGGTCGCCGCCGATGGCGAGATCCATGCCGCGGAGGGCGGCGCCCTGCCCGAGGAGCTCCCGCAGCACGCCCTTCACGTAGCTCGCCCACGGGTGGGCCGGCTCGGGCGTGATGGGGGCGTCGAGGGAGAAGGAGGCCGTCTCGCCGAAGGCGGCGGCGTGGACCCGCACCAGGCGGTCGGCCCGGGCCCGCCCGGCCACCTCGACGCGGAAGCCGATGGCCATGGGGAGGACGAAGCCGTCGTTGTAGTCGGTGTGCTCGCCGATGAGGTTGACGCGCCCCGGGGCGCGCACCGTCACCACCGGCCCGCCGGGGCCCAGGGCCGCCTGGAGGGCCTCCGCCACGCTCGCGGTCATCGCGTCCCCTCCCCCGCCGCCACCAGCACCGCCGCCACGTCGGCCGGCCCGGCGGCGCGCAGCTGGGCCGCGGTCTCCTCGGCCAGCGTGTCGTTGATGTAGCTCCCCGCGCCCGACTCGCAGCCGGCCAGGTACTTGAGCTTGGTGGCGGTGCGGAGCGGCGGGTAGAACTCGAAGTGGAGGTGGCAGCCCGGGTGCTCGAAGCCGTCGGTGGGCGCCTGGTGGACCACCATCATGTAGGGGAAGGGGCGGCCGAAGAGGGCGTCGAACTTCTGGAGGAGCCCCTTCAGCACCGCCGCCAGGTCGGCCGAGTCGGCCTCGGTCCACTCGGCCATGGAGGCCTGGTGGTCCTTCGGGACCAGGTAGGTCTCGTAGGGGTAGCGGGCGAAGAAGGGGACGAAGGCGATGAAGCGCTCCCCCTCCAGCACCACCCGCCGCCCGTCGCGCCGCTCGTCGGCCACCACGTCGCAGAGCAGGCAGCGGCCGGTGCGGGCGTGGTGGGCCCTGGAGGCGGCCAGCTCCTTCTCCGGGATGGGCGGGACGTAGGGGAAGCCGTAGATCTGGCCGTGGGGGTGGTGCAGCGTGACGCCCACCTCCTCGCCCTTGTTCTCGAAGACGAAGACGTACTTCACGCCCTGCCGCGGCAGCTCGAGGTAGCGGTCTCGCCAGACGCGGGTGAGGTGGCGGATGCGCGAGAGCGGCATGGAGGCCAGCGAGCCGCCGTGCTGCGCCGAGTAGACCACCACCTCGCAGACCCCGCCGGCCGGGGCCACCGGCGAGCGCGGCGCCGCCTCCACCGCCGGGGCCGGCGGCGGGTCGCGCAGCGAGGGGAACTTGTTCTCGAAGACCGCGATGTCGAAGTCCTCGCGCGGGATCTCGGTGGGGAAGCCGCCCGGCTTGGTCGGGCAGAGCGGGCAGAAGTCGGCCGGCGGCAGGAAGGTGCGGTCCTGCCGGTGCGTCGCGGTGATGACCCACTGCGACAGGAAGGGGTGCCAGCGGAGCTCGGACACGTCAGCGCTCCCCGCCGGGCGGCGCCGGCGCGGCCGGGCGCGGCGCGGCCTCCGCGGGCGGCGCCTCGGGGAAGCGGTAGAGGATCAGCCGCCGCCCGTCGGGCAGGCGGACGACCTCCTTTTCCAGCGGCTGCGACTCGGGGTTCGCCATGGCGCGATCCTTCCCCCGCGCCGGCCGAAGTCAACGCCGGGGCGCGGCCCACGTGGGCCGCGCGCGGCCCGGCGCACCGCCCGGCCCGCCGCCCGGACCACGGCCCCTGGCCGCCCGGCCTCCGGAGCCCTCCCGCGCCGGGCCGGGGTCCCTTCCCCCGGGCCGGCCTCCCGGGCTAGGTTCCGCCCGCGCGGGCCGCCGGGAGGCCGTCCGCCCGCCACCGGAGGTCCCGTGCCGCACGCCCCCCCTGCCCGCCCCCGCCCCATCGAGCTCCTCGCCCCCGCGGGCGGGATGGAGGCCGGCCTGGCCGCGCTGCAGCACGGCGCCGACGCGGTCTACCTCGGGCTGCACCAGTACTCGGCCCGGGCCGACGCCCTCAACTTCAGCCTCGACGAGCTGGACCGCTTCCTGGGCCACGCCCGCACCCTCACGCCGGTGCGCCGCGCCTTCGTGGCGGTCAACACGCTGGTGCTCGACGGCGAGCTGACCGGCCTGGTGGACACCCTGGGGCGCCTCTCCGACCTCGGCGTGGACGCCATCATCGTGCAGGACCTGGGCGTGGCCCGGCTGGCCCGCCGCTACTTCCCGGAGCTGGAGCTGCACGCCTCGACGCAGCTGGCCGCCCACTCGGCGGCGGCGGTGGAGACCCTGCGCGACCTCGGCTTCGCCCGCGTCACCCTGGCCCGCGAGATGACGCTGGAGGAGATCCGCGCCGCCGCCGCGGTGCCGGGCGTGGAGGTGGAGGCCTTCCTCCACGGCGCCCTCTGCTACGCCTACAGCGGCCTCTGCCTCTTCTCCTCCCACGTGGTGGGCCGGAGCGGCAACCGCGGCTCCTGCGCCTACCCCTGCCGCGACAAGTGGGAGATCACCGCCCTCGACGGGAAGCCGCTGCCGGCCGGCATGGAGTCGGGCTTCGCCTTCTCCATGAAGGATCTGGCCCTCCCGGATCACGTCGGGGCGCTGCGCGACGCCGGCGTGGCCTGCCTCAAGATCGAGGGGCGCAAGAAGGGGCCCACCTACGTGGGCGCCACGGTGGACTTCTACCGCCGGCTCCTCGACGGCACGCTGCCGGACTCCGAGCGGGCGGCGCGGGAGGCCGATCTCCAGGCCACCTTCGCCCGCCCCTGGACCACCCTCTACCTCGACTCGCATCTCGACAAGGACGTGGCCGACCGCGACGTGGTGGGCCACCGTGGCGCGCCGCTCGGCCAGGTCGAGGCGGTGGTGAAGGCGGGCGGCCAGCCGGCCATCCGCTTCCGCTCGGCCCAGCCGCTGTCGCGCCACGACGGGCTCCAGGTGGAGATCCCGGGGATGGACCGCCCCTTCGGCTTCGGCGTGACCACCCTCCGGGTGGTCTCCCGCTCCGGCGCCGGCGAGGTCTTCGAGGCGCCGGCCGGGGCGCTGGTGGAGGTGCCGCTCCCGGAGGAGGGCTACCCCACCATCCCCCTCGGCGCGCCGGTCTCCCTCTCCTCCTCGCAGCTGGTGAAGCTCCGCTACAAGGTGGAGCAGCCCAACCTGGCGACGCGGCGGGCCCGCCGGGCCATGCGCGTGACCGCCGAGGTCTCGGCCGAGGGGCTCCGCCTCGAGGCCACCACCGCCATCGGCCCGGGCCACGTGGTCCGCGCCGAGGTGGCCGTGCCGGGCGCCCTCGAGCCGGCCCGCGACGCCGCCAAGATGGCCGCGAGCGCCCGCGCCGCCTTCGAGAAGCTGGGCGACACCCGCTTCACCCTCGAGGCCCTCGACTGGCGGGACCCCGCCGGCCGCTTCCTGCCCGTGTCGCGCCTCAACGAGGCGCGGCGGGCGCTGGCCGAGGCCCTCGACGCCGCGGTCACCGCCGACGCCACCGCCCGGGCGGCCGAGGCGCGGGCCTCGCTGGAGGCGCCCTTCCCCGCCGTGGCGCCGCCGCGCGGCGACGGCTTCTCCGTCAAGGTGGACCGCCTGGAGGCCCTCGACGCCTTCGAGGCGGCCGACTTCGAGGGGGCCGACGACGTCATCGTGGACCTCGGCCTCCTGCCGCTCCGCGACCTCCCGGAGCGGCTCGAGGCGCTGGCCGCCCGGGCCGGGCGAGAGCGGATCCGCCTCGGCCTCCCGCTCATCGTGCGCGGCTGGGAGGAGAAGGCCCTGCGCGGCCGCATCGCCGCCTTGCGCGCCGCCGGCTGGACGCGCTGGGAGCTGACCGGCCCCGCCTCCTGGGCGCTCCTCGGCCTCGCGCCGGGCGACGCCGGCGGCCTCGACCTCACCTCCGACTGGAGCCTCTACGCGGTGAACCGCGCCGCGGCGGCGCAGCTCCGCGACATGGGCGTCTCGCGCGTCACGCTCAACACCGAGGACACCCGCCACAACCTGGCGCCGCTCCTCGGCCGCCTCGGGGCGGCCGCCGCGGTGGTGATCTACGAGGACTCGCCGCTCTTCATCTCCGAGTCCTGCCCCTACGCCAACCTGGCCGGCGGCTGCCCCGGGGTGGCCGACTGCACCTTCGAGTCGATGGAGCTCACCTCCAGCCACGGCGGCAAGGCGCTGGTGGTGAACGAGCGCTGCCGCTCCTTCACGCTCAACGACGAGCCCTTCAACCTCTCGGAGAAGGTGCCGGCGCTGCGGGCCATGGGGGCGCGCGCCTTCCGCGTCCACTTCGTCCACCGGCCCTACGCGCCGGCGCAGGCGGTGGCCACCTGGCGGGCGCTGCGGCGCGGCGAGGTGGTGATGCCCGGCCACGCCGGGAGCTTCGAGCGGGACGGGTGGTAGCGGCCACCCGGCCACCGGCTCGGGCCCCTCACTTCTTCGCGTAGTTGGCGTCCAGGTAGTCGAGGATCTTCTTCGCGTCCTCGGGGGTGATGGGCGCGCCCATCACCTTGACCATCTTGTTGACCGAGCCCTCCCAGCCCTTGCGGTCGAGGAAGGGCGAGTTCATCTGGATGTAGTCGAGGCTGTGGCACATGACGCAGTTGGCCTCGACCAGCTCCCTGTCCGGCCCGGGCTTCAGCTCGACCTGGGCCTCGTCGGCGGGGGCGGCGGCGGGGGCCAGGGCCAGCAGGACGGCGGCGGCAGCGGCGGCGACGGCGGCGATCCGGTTCATGTCCGCTCCCTAGCCGACCTGGACGGTGGCCTTCTGGACCACGTTGTTGTGGTAGCCGGCCGGGTTGAAGACGAGATCCCAGGCCTGGCTGGCGCCGAGCCTGTTGGTCGCCTTGGCGAGGATGGTGGCGGGGCCGCGCCGGTCCGGCGTGAAGGCGTGCGACCACTGGCGCCAGGAGAAGCGGCCGAGGTCCTTGCCCAGCTCGGCGGGCCGCCAGGTGCGGCCGCCGTCGGTGGAGACCTCCACCGCCTGGATGCCGTAGCCGCCGTCCCAGGCGATCCCCTTCACCTCGGCCCGCTGGCCGAGGCGCACCTTCTGGCCGTCCTGGTGGCTGGTGATGAGGGAGTTGACCACCATCTCGGTGATGGGCGTGTTGGCGTCGGTCTCCTGGGTGGTGAAGCGGTCCACCAGCGGGAACTTCCCCTTGGGGATGCGGTAGGCGGGGGCCATCCAGAAGCCCTTGAGCGGCTGCGAGAGCACCTGGATGGTGGTGACCTGCTTGATCCAGTAGGTGGCGGTCCAGCCCGGCACCACCACGCGCACCGGGGCGCCGTTCCAGTGGGGCAGCGGCGCGCCGTTCATCTCCCAGGCGAGGAGCGTGTTCTCGTCGAGGGCCTTCCAGGCCGGGATCGACTTCACGAAGTCCGGGGTGGCGTCGATGGTCGGGGCGTCGGCGCCGTTCATGGCCACCTCCACCGCCTCCTTCTTCACGCCGGCCCGGGCCAGCACGTCCTTGAGCCGGACCCCCTTCCAGCGGGCGTTGCCCATGGCGCCGTGGGCCCACTGCACGCCGGCCACGTGCGGGCTGGAGAGGCCGCGCCGGTTGCCCGAGCAGAGGCAGAGCGCCGCCACCTCCACCTGCTCGAAGTCCCGCTGCAGCTCGGCCAGCGTGAGGCTGACCGGCCGCTCGGCGGCGTCGCCGCCGAGCTCCAGCTTCCAGCCGTCCGCCGCCACCTCGGGGATGTTGGCGAGGTGCCAGCGCACGAAGAAGGCGTCGTTGGGCGTGAAGGCCTCGGCGAAGTACCGCGCCGGCGTCTCGTAGTTGGGCGGGCGGAAGGAGCGCTTGATGAGCGGCACCTTGCCCGGCAGCGCGTCGAGGAGCGCCGACTCGTTGGCGCCGCCCGCGAGGCCGTCGACGCCCACCGCCGCGCCGGCCGCGGCCCAGGTGCGCGCCGGCAGGAGCGTGCTGGCGCCGACCGCCAGGGCGCCGCGCGCCACGTCGAGGAGGAACTTCCGCCGGTCACTCATGGTGTCACCTCGTGGAGGATGCGCGGGCCGCGTCCGGCAGCCGGGGCGGGGCCCGCGGATGGTCGAAGAGGTGTAACGGCCGGTGGATGGTGCGCGGGGCTCGGGCGGGGCGCGCCGTCGGTGTCAACCGGCGCGGCCGGCCTCGAGGCGGTCCCAGAGCGCCCCCGCCAGCGCGGCGAAGGCGCCGCGCTGCGCCGCGTCACCGACCGCGGCGATGGGCGTCCCGGCGTCGCCGGCCGCCCCGATGGCGGGATCGAGGGGCAGCTCCGCCAGGAAGGGGACGCCGTAGGCCTCGGCCAGCCGCCGTCCGCCCCCCTCGCCGAAGGGGTGGTAGCGACGCCCCGTGTCAGGCGCGACGAAGTGGCTCATGTTCTCCACCACCCCGGCCACCGGCACGCCTACCTCCAGCAGCATGCGCAGCGCGCGCCGCACGTCGTCGGTGGCCACCGCCTGGGGGGTGGTCACCACCACCGCCGCGCCGACCCGCAGCTCCTGCGCCAGGGTGAGCTGGACGTCGCCGGTGCCCGGCGGCAGGTCCACGCAGAGCACGTCGAGGTCGCCCCAGGCCACGTCGTCGAGGAGCTGCACCAGGGCGCTGGTGGCCACCGCGGCGCGCCAGGCGAGGGGCGTGTCGGCCTCCGGCGTGGTGAGCCCGACGCTCATCACCTTGAGGCCGAAGTTCTCGGCGGGCACCATCTTCCCCGCGTCGTCCCAGCGGACCCGCTCGCCGGCCAGCGAGACCATGCGCGGCACGCTCGGCCCGTGGACGTCGGCGTCGAGGAGCCCCACGGCGAGGCCGCGCTGGGCCAGCGCGTTGGCCACGTTGACCGCCAGGGTGGACTTGCCCACCCCGCCCTTGCCGCTGGTGAAGAGCAGCACGTGGCGCGCCCAGGGGGCGCGGTCGTTGGGCGCCGCCGTGTGGCCGAAGGGAATCCCGTCACGGCGGCCCAGCTGGACGAGGCCGCTCACCGGCGCCGGCTCCGGGCGGGCACTAGAGGCACCCCTTGAAGGCGCCGGCCTTGGGCTTCTTCGCCACCGAGAACTGGGCGACCTCGACGGTGGCGATCCCCTGCGCCTCGTCCACCTGCACGGCCTTGCCGGTGAAGTCGATGGAGCCGCCGCCGAAGGCCGACTCCAGCGCCGAGCGGCGCACCACCTTGGCCGCCAGCCGGTAGATCTGCTTCTCGGCCACGTCGAAGACCACCAGCTCCTTCTGCGCCTCGGCGGGCGGGCAGGAGGTGAGCCGCCTCAGCTCCCCGGTCTCCCGGGCCTTCAGGGCGCAGGCGAGGCCGGTCACCACCCCGGCCGTCACCTCCACCTCCTCGCCGACGTCGGCGGCGCGGGCGGGGCCGGGCGCCGCGGCGAGGGCGGCGGCCAACGCGACGGTGGCGGCAACGGCGAGGCGGGGTACGGTCATGGCTTCCTCCCGGCGGGCGGGCCGCCCAGGGTCATCAGGTAGGCGACCAGGTCGAGGAGGTCGCCGTCCGGCAGCTCGGAGGCCGGCATGGCGGAGGTGACCTTCCCGTCCGCCTCGCGCACCTCCCAGGCGTAGCCCTCGTCGGCCGGCCAGGGCTTCCGCGGATCGCTCCCCTCCCGCGCCTGGCGCTGGTGCGGGTTGGGGCTCGGCACGATCACCGCGCCGGGCGCCCGGACCGAGTCGCGCAGGTAGGCCGGCGTGGCGATGAGGCCGATCTCGGAGAGGTCGGGCGCCAGGCCGGCCACCGCGCCCCGGTCGGTGGCGGTGGCGTGGCAGGCGGTGCAGGTGCCGTCGAAGAGCGCCCGGCCCTTGCGGGCGTCTCCGGCGCCGCGGCCCCAGGCCTGCTCGGCGGCGTAGGCGGCGTCGAGGGAGCGGCCCGGCACGGCCAGGTACTTCCAGCCGGTGAGCGCCTTGTTGCCGCCGCGCTCCTTCCCCGCCCCGTCCCAGGTGGCGAGGGCGAAGGGGACCAGGCCGGCGCCGGGGTCGAGGCCGGCCGCGGCGAGGGGCCGGACCAGCAGCGCCCGCCAGCCGCCGGCGCGGCGGGTGAGCGTGGCCTGGAAGGGGCCGAGGTCGCGCCGGACGGGCGTGCCGAAGCCGCGCCCCTCGGCGGTGCGGGTGGCCGTGCCGCCGCCGGCGGTGGCCCGGGCGAAGCAGAGGGCCACCGGCTGCTCGCCGTCCCCCATGCCGACGTAGGGGAGGCGCACCCCGGCGCCGAAGCGGAGGGGGAGCTGGAGGGCCACCGCGTCGCCATAGCGGTCGGTGGCGTCGGGGGCGGCCCGGTCCTCGGTGGCGTCGGCCCAGTCCACCACCAGCGCCAGGACCTGGCCGTCGGTGGCGGCGCGCACCGCCAGGCGGCGCGGGCCGGCCTTGGCCAGGGCGGCGTTGGCGGCGCGGTCGTGCAGCCGGATGGAGCGCTGCGGCGCGGCCAGCACCTGGAGCACCGGGAGGGCGTCCCACGCCGGCGCGGCGGAATCGGTCGGCAGCGGCGCCGGGAGCGCGGCCACCTCCAGCACCTCGGCGGACAGGCCGGGCGGTAGGCCGGGGGGGAGGCCGGCCGTGGCGGCCGCGACGAGGGCGGCGGCGAGCGGGAGGGCCATGGTCAGTGCTCCCGCGGCGCGACGGCGTGGATGGCGCGGCGCCCCAGCTGCACCAGCGGGCCCTGGCCGCCCGGCGCCGGCTCGCCGAGCCGGAACATGTCGGCCTGCTTGAAGGCGATGAGGGTGTCGAGGAGCTCGGAGGGCTTGCCGGCGCGGCGGCCGTCCAGCTCCCGCTGCAGGGTGGCCAGCGCCTTCCTCACGCCGGGGCCGAAGAGCTTCTCCAGCTCCGCCAGCGGGATCCGCTCGCTGCCGGGGATGGGCCTGCCGTGGGCGTCGTACTTCGGCGGCCCCGGGAGCGGCGGCACGTAGAAGACGTTGGGCTGGGTGCCGAGCTCGGGGTGGAGCGGCAGCGCCACCTCCCACTTGCGGACCAGCTGGTGGACCTGGCCGGCCTCGTCGTCGAGGAAGCCGACGAAGCGGAGGCGGCCGACGCACTGCTGTGCGCAGGCCGGGGCCAGCCCCTGCTCGATGCGCGGGAAGCAGAGGATGCACTTCTCCGACTTGAAGGTCTTCGGGTTGAAGTAGACCTTCTTGTACGGGCAGCCGGCGACGCAGTAGCGCAGCCCCTCGCACTTCTCCTGGTCCACCAGCACCACGCCGTCCTGGTCGCGCTTGAAGATGGCGCCGCGCGGGCAGGCCGCCAGGCAGCCCGGGCTGGAGCAGTGGTTGCAGATGCGCGGCAGGTAGAAGTGCCAGGCGTTGGGGAACTCGCCGCCGCCGGCGTCCTCGTCCCAGTTCGGGCCGTGGGTGGGGGTGCCGCCCTGGGGCTTGAGCTCGGCTCCCTGGGCCAGCTCGTCGAGGTTGAAGTCCCAGGGGGTGCCGTAGCCGTCGGCGCGGGAGGGGACGGTCCCCTCCCTCAGCGCCCCGGCCGCGTCGAAGCCGCCGCCCATCGACTCCCAGTTCTTCGGGTAGCCGCCGCCCGGGCGCGTCTCGACGTTGTTCCAGTACATGTACTCGCGGCCGTTCCGGTTGGTCCACTGCGTCTTGCAGGCGACCGTGCAGGTCTGGCAGCCGATGCACTTGTTGAGGTCCATCACCATCGCGAGCTGGCGCGCCGACATGGTCCCCTCCCCTAGGCCTTGGCCACGTCGACGGTGGCGTCGTAGGCGTGCTGGTTGCCGTCCCAGTTGGTGCCGAACTTGAGGTGGCCCCAGCCGTCGCTGACCTCCAGCAGGTTGGGCAGGTCGCCCACCAGCGCGTTGTGCCCCTTCTTGCCGCGGTACTGGAACGGCTCCCAGCCGTGCTCCAGCAGGACCGCGCCGGGCGGCACCCCGGCCGCCACCTTGGCCACCAGGAAGGCCTCGCCGAGGTCGTTCCAGAGCCGCACCCGGTCGCCGTCGGCGATCCCCTTCTGGCGCGCCGTGGCGGCGCCCAGCATCACGCACGGCTCGCCGCGCTGCAGCCGCAGCAGCGTGGGCGAGGCCTTGTAGGTCGAGTGGATCGACCAGCGGGCGTGGGGCGTCATCAGGACCAGCGGGAAGCGCCTCGGGTGGATGGGCAGGGTGGCCGCCGGGAGCGCCACCTTGGCGGCCAGCCAGGCCGGGTGGTCCACGTAGAAGGTGAGCCGCCCCGAGACGGTGTCGAAGCGCTGCGACAGGTAGAGGTTGTTCTCGAAGGAGGCGTACGGCTGATCCGGGTAGAGCGGCGAGGTCTTGCCGGCCTTGTCGTTGAGCACCAGGAAGCCGCCGCGCTCCACCATGGCCTTGGCGTTGCCCGGCTTGAACTGGTCGACGTGCTCCAGGGCGAACTCCACGGCGTCGCGGTCGCTGCGGAGCTTGCCGCCCAGGGTGAACTCCTCCACCAGCCGGTCCAGGGCGTGGAAGCCCTCGGTGGTGTGGGTCGGGTCCGGGATGCGCACCGCCGCCTCGTCGCCGGTGGCGGCCTTCCGCGCCAGCGCCAGCGCCTGGATCTTCTCGGCGATGAGGGTGGCGATCTCCCACTCCGACTTGGCCTCGCCCACCGGCTTCAGGTTGGCCGGCGGGACGCAGAGGTTGGCGAAGCGGTGGTAGCCCGGGTTGGTGCGGAGATCCCAGGCCTCGTAGGCGGTGGTGCAGGGCAGGAGCACGTCGGCCCACTGGGCGAAGTCGCTCATGCGGGTGTCGCCGTAGGCGATGAAGCGGGCCTTCTCGAGGAAGGCCTCGCGGTAGCGCCCCTTGTTGCGGCGGAAGCGGGCGTCGGCGAAGAGGAGGAAGGTGGAGGTCTCCTTCCACCAGGGCTTGCCGCGCTTCTCCTTGGCGGCCACGTCGCCCTCGGAGCCGGCCAGCTCGGCCTCGAGGCGCTTCCGGTAGGCGGCCCGCCCCAGCCCGGTGGCGCGCCGCACGTCGGCGTCGGCGAACGAGGGGTCCTCGAGCCCGTCGCCCATCATCACCTCGGAGACGAAGCCCGAGGCGAAGCGGTGGACGTAACGGCCGCCGAACCCGGAGAGCTGCTCCAGGCCGGTGATGGACCACTCGTTCTCGGTGTTGAGCCCGCCGAAGGGGCCGAGCTTGCCGAGGAAGGCGGCCAGCGAGGCGATGGCCCGCTGGGAGAGCATGCCGTTGAAGTGCTTCCCCACCGCGAAGCCGAGGGTGATGACCGCCACCCGCGCCTTGGAGAGCTCCCGCGCCAGCGCCTCCACCACGTCCGGGTGGACGCCGGTGATGGGCTGGACCTTCTCGGCGGCGTAGGCGGCCAGCTCCCTGGTGAAGAGGGCGAAGGCCGGCGCCACCTCCACCTCGCCGCCGTGGCGGAGCTTGAGCCGGAAGCGGCCGGCCAGGGCCGGGTCGAGCCGCCAGTCGATGTCCTCGAGGCGCAGGGTGTCGACGCTGGAGCCCTCGCAGCCGGGCAGCGCGCTGGCCTTGCCGGCGCGCAGGTCCCAGCAGAGGAAGACCTCGTGGTGCTTCGTCTCGTCGGCGGCGAAGCGCTCCGCCGAGGCCTTGTCGAAGCGCGGATCGGCGAGGTCCACGTCGTGGAGCCGCACCAGCTCGCGGGTGTCGGTGCGCACCAGCAGCGGCAGGTCGGTGTACTTCTTGAGGAAGGCCTCCTCGTAGCGCCTCGTCCGGACCAGCCGCTCCACCACCGCCAGCGCCAGGTGGCCGTCGCCGCCGGGCTTCACCGGCACCCAGAGGTCGGCGTGGATGGCGGTGGAGTTGAACTCCGGGGTCACCACGATGACCTTGCCGCCGTTGTACTTGCCCTCCCACAGGTAGTGGGCGTCGGGGATGCGCGAGGTGTTGGGGTTGCAGCCCCAGAAGAGCTGCACGCCGGCGCCGAAGAGGAAGTCGTAGGTGCAGCCGAGGTTGCCCTCGCCGTAGACCACCGAGACGCCGGGGAACATGTCGCCCACGTAGCTGGCGATGTAGGGGCGCACCGCGCCGAGGAGCGTGCCGAGCCGCTTCACCGAGGCGGCGCGGGCCTCGGAGAGCATGCCCGAGCCCATGTGGACGTAGTTCCCGGCCGGGCCCTGCTCCCGCATGGTGTCGTAGAGCTTGGTGGCCACCTCGGTGATGGCCTCGTCCCAGCTGATGCGCTGCCACTTCCCGGCGCCGCGGGCCCCGGCGCGGCGCATGGGGTGGAGGAGCCGGTCGGCGCCGTACATGATCTGCGAGTGCTGCACGCCCTTGTTGCAGCCGCGCGGGTTGGCGTCCGGGACGTGGGCCGAGATGGCCGGGTAGCTGGCCGACTGGTTCTCGCGGGTCACCTTGCCGCTGGCGTCGGTCCAGACCTCCCAGGCGCAGTTGCCCTGGCAGTTGACGCAGTGGAAGGCGTAGCCGTGCTGCTCGCCGTCGCCGTAGGTGGCGGCGAACTCGGCGCGGTAGGCCGCCTCGGTGCCGCCGGCGGGGGCCGGCCCGGGGACGGGCGCCGGGGCGGCCGGCGGGGCCGCCACGGCGTCGCGGGCCACCCCGGAGAGGCCGAGGGCGGCGAGGCTCTTCAGCAGGCTGCGACGTCCGACGCTCATGTCCCGTCCCCTTCCTGGTATGCCGAACGCCTAGAGGCAGCCGCCGCCCGCCTTGGCGGAGGGCGGCGCGTACTCCCCGGTGTCCTCCGGCAACCGGGCCCCGCTCCAGGCCTCCATGCCGCCGGCGAGGGCGCGGGCGGCGGTGAAGCGGGCCAGGCAGGCCGGCAGCTCCGGCTCGTCGCCGGCCGCCGAGATGACCACCGTGGGCACGGAGGTGAGGATGCGCGCCCTGGCGGCCTCCGGCGCGCGCGAAAGGTCGCACCCCGGCAGCGGGAGCGCGCCCGGGACGTGGGTGTCCTCGTAGCCGTCGGCCAGGTCGGGCCGCACGTCGAGGAGCTGCAGGCTGGCCGCCCCCCGCGACAGCTGGCGGTAGAGCTGCTTCGCCTCCACCGGCACCTGCCGCTCCAGCGCCACCCGCCGGCGCCCCTCGGAGAGGAGCAGCGCCGCCAGGAGGACCAGCGCTCCGGTCCAGGCCAGCTTCTCCAGATCGGCCCGGCTCATGGCGCCCTCCCCTCGCCGGCCGGCGCCGCCGCCTGCCGCTCCAGCGCGTCGTTGCTGCGCTTCAGCCCCATCCAGCCGGCCGCCAGGGCGAGCACGGCGGCGAGGAACAGCACCCGCACCTGGGTGGTCACGGTGGCCTCCTAGTCGTAGACGCGGTCGCCGGTGGCCTGCGCCGCGGCGACGTCGAGGGAGCGGGCCAGCTGCCGGCCCTGCGCCACCGCCATCGAGGTGACGAAGAAGGTGCCGGCCATGGCCAGGCTGCCGAGGGACATGGTGGGCCAGGCCGCGATGAAGGCGCCGGTGGTGCAGCCGCCGCCCACCAGGGCCCCGAGGCTCATCACCGTGGCGGCGCCGAAGTTGCGGGCCAGCGCCCCCGGGTCGAGCACCTTCACCACCGCGCCGGCGGCCCGCGCCGCCGCCGAGGGGAGCGAGGCCCGGTGGGCCAGCCAGGCGCCGGGCAGGACGCCCAGGATCAGGGCGGCGCGCCAGGCGATGTCCTCGTTCACCTTCGGGAGCAGCTCCAGCGGGTGGCCCACCAGGTGGCCGCCCCAGCCGACCGCCGCGAGGAGCGCCCCGGAGAAGCCCAGGTAGCCGCCCTGGACGCTGGCCAGCACCACCAGCACGCCGGCCAGCGTGCCCGAGGCGGTCCAGCTCCACTCGCCCCGCAGCACCTCCAGCAGGCCGCGGCGCGGGGCGTCGGGAGCGTAGACCTTCTCGCCGGTGAAGCGATCCACCGCCAGGGCCACCAGCAGGAAGAGCGCGCCCCAGGCCAGCGCCGCGGCGGCGTAGGGGAGCCCCAGCTCGCCGTAGAGGGTGAGCGGCTGCTGCGCCGCGGCCACCACGCCGGAGGCGAGGAGCCGGTCCTTGATCGCCCCGTAGAGCAGCACGCCGGCCACCAGCCCGACCACCGCCGCCAGGCCGGCGAACTTCTTCTCGCCACCGCGCCCGCCGGTCTTGGCCACGCAGGTGCCCGGGCAGAGGCCGGAGACGCCCAGCCCGGCGCCGAAGAGCACCCCGCCCACCACGTGGGCCCAGCCCTGAAACGGCATGACGCGCGGCACGACGCCGAGGGGCTCGGCCACGCCCAGCGCCGCCGCCAGGCCGTAGAGCATCGAGGCCACGCCGATGGCGGTGAAGGCGAACTTCATCACCTTGGTGTCGCGCAGGGTGAGCATCCCCATCACCCGCGAGTAGCGGGTGGCGCCCACCTTGTAGAGCACCACGCCGAACGCCGCGCCGGTGAGGGCGCCGGTCAGGAAGGCACGGAGCATCGGGACCTCCCGCTAGGGCTGCGCCGCGAGCGGCAGACCGGGGTCGTTGCCCCACTCGTCCCAGGAGCCGACGTAGACCTTGACGTTCTGGTGGCCGGCCTTCCTGAGGGCCAGGTACTGGAAGGAGCCGCGCCCCAGGCCGACGTGGCAGTAGCTGATGACCGTCTTGGCCGGGTCGTAGCCGTTCTTCTTGAGCTTCTCGAGCTGCTTGGCCAGATCCGCCTGGTCCTTGAGCGTCGGCTTGTCGGCCTGGCCGTCCTTGTTGCCGGCGTACTTGCTCCAGGGGGAGAAGACCGCGCCCGGGATGGCGCCGCCGCGGGCCACGGTGATCTCCTTGCCCGGCGCGGCCAGCGCGCCCTGCAGCGTCTTGCCGGTGTACTCGTCGAGGTTGTGGCGGGCGTCGAGGATCAGGTAGTGCGCCTGGTCGGCGGTGGCCTTCTTCACCTCGTCCAGCGTGGCGATCATCGACCAGTCCACCGCCGGGGTGAACGCCTTGGCGGCCGCCTTGGCCGGCGCGCCGGTCTCCACCGCGCCGCCGTGGGCCTTCCAGGTGGCCAGCCCGCCGTCGAGGATGCGGGCCTTCTTCACGCCGTAGAGCTTGAGGAAGAACCAGGCCCCGCTGGCGTTGGCGCCCGGGCCGGCGTCGTAGACCACCACCTCGGTGGCGGCGTCGACGCCCAGCGCCTCGCCGATGAACTTCCCGGCGCGGGGCTCGCACATGGGCAGGCCCTTGCACGCCCTCACGTCGTCGAGGAAGTGGAGGTCGTGGGCGAAGGCCACCGCCGAGCCGGCGATGTGCCCCTTCTCGAACTCCTTCTCGGAGTCGGCCCAGACGAAGCGGACGCCGGGCTTGCCGAGGAGGGCCTTGGCGTCGTCGGCGGTGATGAACTCGTCGGCGGCCAGGGCGGGGGCGGCCTGGGACGCCAGGATCAGGGCGGCGGCGAGGAGTCTCATGGGGTGGGCCTCTTCTCGGGGCGGGCGGGGGCGGCGGGGCCGGCGGCGAAGGCGTCGGCCGGGACGTCGGCGACGCCGAGATCGAGGTGGCGGGCGCGGAAGCCGGCGGCGCGGAGCAGCTCCACCGCGTCGACGGCCATGTGGCAGTAGGGGCCGCGGCAGTAGGCCACCACCGGGCGGCGCCGCGGCAGCTCGCCGATGCGGTGCGGCAGCTCGGGGAGCGGGATGGACCGGGCGCCCGGGAGGTGGCCGGCGCGGTACTCCTCGGCCGGGCGCACGTCCACCAGCGTGGCGCGGCCGGCGCGCAGCTCGGCCAGGACCGCCGCCCGCTCCTCGGGCGGCAGGACCTGGAGCTCCCGGCGCAGCCGGTCCATCTCCGGGAGGAGGGCCTCGGCCAGGCCGCGCAGCGCGGCGAAGGCGGCCGAGACGCCGGCGTCGGTCAGGCGGTAGCGCACGTGGCGACCGTCGCGGTCCGCCTCCACCAGCCGGGCGGCGCGGAGCTGCTGCAGGTGGCGGGAGGTGTTGGCGACCGTGAGGCCCGAGACCGCGGCCAGGTCCTCCACGGCGCGGGGCCCCTGGCGCAGGAGGTCGGTGAGCTGGAGCCGGACCGGGCTGGCCAGCGCCTTCCCGAGGCGGGCGAGCTCGCCGTAGTGGGCGAGGGAGGCGCGGCGGGCGTCGGCGGGCGACTTGCTCATGATCAATTGATTGATTGAATGTGACGAGGTCACCTGCTGCCGTCAAGGCTCCCCGGCCGGGGCGCCGCACCGCCGGTCCAGGATCCTGGAGGCACGGGCCGCGCAACCGCGCGTGGCGCCTCGCACCGCGGCGCTCCCGGCCACCGGTGTCCCAGGAGGAGTCCGCCGCCCGGGCGATGGTCACCGGCGCCCCGAGGCTCAGCCGGCGCGGCAGGCCGGTCGCCCGCCCACCCAGCCCGCCATCCGGTGGATGGCCCGCACCACCTGCGCCAGCTCCCGGGCCGCGGCCGCGCAGCGCGGGCAGGCGGCCAGGTGCAGCTCGAGGCGGGCGCGGTCGCCCGCGCCCAGCTCCTCGTCGAGGTACTCGGAGAGCCGCGCCCCCACGTCCTCGCAGGTGCACGGGTGGAGCGTCGCGGCTGGCATGTCGGCCTCCCGATGGCGAGCCGGAGCAGCCCGCCTGGCCGGTGTGAGCCCCCCGCCCGCCGGCTGGTTCGCGGCGGCCCGCGCCCCGCCCGCCGCCGCGAATCCACCGGGGCGCGGCCGGCTCCAACGGGGGATGGTGACCCCGCCGCCGGCCGCCCTCGCCGGCCCCGCCCCATCCCCCTGGCCCCAGCGCCTGGTGGTGGCCGGCGGCCTCCTGGCCTGCGTCCCGGGCGTCCCGGCCGCCGCCGCGCTGGCGGCCGGCGCGATCCTGGCGCTCACCCTGGGCAACCCCCTCTCCCGCCGCACCGGCCCGCTCGGCAAGCGGCTGCTCCCCGCCGCGGTGATCGGCCTCGGTGGCGCCATGGATCTGGCGCAGGTGGCCCGCGCCGGGGCCCGGGGCTTCGGCTACACCGTCGCCACCATCGGCGCGACGCTGGCGGCCGGGTGGCTGCTGGCGCGCTGGCTCCGCGTCGGCCGCACCGTGGGCACGCTGGTGGCCGTCGGCACGGCCATCTGCGGCGGCAGCGCCATCGCCGCGGCCGGCCCGGTGCTGGGGGCCGAGGAGCGCGAGCTCTCGGTGGCGCTCGGCACCGTCTTCCTCCTCAACTCGGTGGCGCTGCTGGTCTTCCCGCCCATCGGCCACGCCGCCGGCCTCGGGGAGCCCGCCTTCGGCCTCTGGGCCGCCCTGGCCATCCACGACACCAGCTCGGTGGTCGGCGCCGCGCTCCAGTACGGGCCGGTGGCCACCGCGGTGGCCACCACCGTCAAGCTGGCGCGGGCGCTCTGGATCGTGCCGGTGACGCTCGGCCTCGGCCTGCTGCTGCGCCGCGAGGGCCGGGAGGCCGGCCGGCGCGGCGGCGCGCCTCCCTGGTTCATCCTCGGCTTCCTCGGGGTCGCCGCCGCCGCCACCTGGCTGCCGGCGCTCCGGCCGGCGGGCCTGGCCGCCGCCGCCGTGGCCCGCCAGGCCATGGTGCTCACCCTCTACCTGGTGGGCCTCGGCCTCTCCCGCGAGAGCCTGCGGGCGGTGGGGGCGCGGCCGCTCCTCCTCGGCCTCCTGCTCTGGCTGGCCGCGGCGGGCGGCACGCTGGTGGCGGTGCGGGCCGGGCTGATCGCGGCGTAGGGCACGCCTCTCCGCTCCGGGGATCACCCGATGACGCCGCCGCCCTGGGTGCATCACCCGATTGAACCGGGCCCCGCCGGACCGCACCTTCTCGCCTGAACCGGGCCTGCCGCTCTTGGGCCCGCATGCGGAAGGAGCAGTCCATGTACGTGCAGGAAAGGCAGTCCATGAGGTGGGTCGCGCTGGCGGCCCTGCTGTGCGCCGCCGTACCGGGGCCCGCCCGGGCCCAGCTGGCCCTGGGCCTGGGCGGCGCCGCCGGGATCGGCGTGGGCGGCAACCTGGTGGTGGCCGGCGAGACCACGCTGGCCGGCACCACGGCGGTGACCGGCGGGACCGCGCTGGCGGCGGGCAGCGTCCTCGCCGCCGGCACGGTCCTCGCCGCCGGGAGCGTCGTGGACGGTGACGAGTGCGAGTCGCCGCGGACGCTCTCCGCGGCCACGGTGGTGGCCTCGTCGGCGGTGGTTGCCGCCGGCAGCTCGCTGGCGGCCGGCACCTCGCTCGCGGCCGGCACGGCCCTCTCGGCCGGCACCTCGCTCGCCGCCGGGACCACCCTGGCCGCCGGCAGCTCCCTCGCCGCCGGCTCCTCGCTGGCGGCCGGCACGGCCATCGCCGGCGCCACCGTCCTCGGCGCCGGCAGCGCCCTCGCCGCCGGCAGCGCGGTGGCCTCGGGGAGCGTGGTGAACGGGGGCGCCGTGGCGAGCGCCGTCGCGCTGGCCAGCGCCGTGGCCATCTCGGGCGGCAGCAGCCTGGCCGCCGGCAGCGCCCTCGCCGCGGGCAGCAGCCTCGCCGGCGGGTCCGTGCTGGCCAGCGGCGCCACCGTCTCCGGCAGCACCGCCGTGGCCGGATCGACCGCCGTGGCCGGCACCGCCGTGGTGGCGGGCGGCAGCACCCTGGCCGCCGGCACGGTCCTCGCCGCCGGCAGCATCGTGGGTGGCAGCGTGATCACCTCGGCCACCACCCTCGCCTCGGCCACCACCGTGGCCGGCGGCGCCATGCTCGCCTCGGGGAGCACCCTCGCGGCCGGCAGCGCGCTGGCGGCCGGCACCGCGGTGCTCTAGGCGGCGCGGCGCGGGGAGCCGGTCGCACCGGCCGGCTCCCCTCCCGCGCCTGGCAGGCTCCGCGCCCCAGGGGGAGCGTGAGCGACGGTTCTTCCCGAGGGGGATAGGGAATTCACCCGATGACGGCCGGCCGCCGTGGCCGGTAGGCAACACCGGCGTGGCGCGGTCGATCCGCACCACCAAGGGAGGTTCCACGCATGCACGACGTCGCCCCACTCCTGCGTCGAAGTCCGGATCCCGCCCCGACCTGGGGCCCGCGCACGGTCTGGCGCACCGGGCCCACCGCCGAGCTGCTGCGGGAGCTGGTGGCCCACCTGCGCCAGCACCGCGCGCCGCTCCGCGAGGAGTGGGCCCGCCGCATCTTCGCCGCCCGCCTCCTCACCGCCATGTCGCGCGAGGAGGTCGTCGCCGAGGCCACCTCGGTCTACGACCGCTACGTCGAGGCCTTGGAGACCGGGACGCTGGAGGCGCTGCAGGCCTACGCGCAGGAGCTCTCCGAGCGGATCATCCCGCGCGGCGTGGAGACCGGCGAGGTCATCGGCAGCGTGCTGCTGCTCCGCGACGTGCTGGCCCGCTCCCTCTTCGCCCGCTGGCAGCCGGAGCCGGCCAAGCTCGACCGGGTCCTCGACGCCTACGAGCCGGCCGCCAACCGAATCGCCATCACCGTGGCGGTGGGGTTCGTGCAGGAGCGCGAGCGGATCATCCGCCAGCAGCAGGAGGCCATCCAGGTGCTCTCCGAGTCGGTCAACGCCGCCGCGCCGCTCACCTCCCGCGAGCGGCAGGTGCTGCAGCTGGTCGGCGAGGGGAAGTCCACCAAGGAGGCCGCGGCGGTCCTCGGCATCAGCGTCAAGACCGCCGAGTCGCACCGCTCGCGGTTGATGCGCAAGCTGGACGTCCACGAGACGGCCAGCCTGGTGCGCCACGCCATCCGTCGGGGGCTGGTCCAGCCCTGAGGCGCGCCCCCTTGAAGGAACGGCGTTGTGCCGCACCCGCCGGGCGGGCCGGGGTGCCATCCTCACCTCGTGCGGCGGGTCCTCCACCTCGCCTTCATGGCCACCCTGGCCGCCTGCGGCGGCGCGGCGGGGCCGGCTCCGGGACCGCCGGATCCGCCCCCCGTCGTCGCCAGCTGCACCGGGACCGCGCCGGCCCACGCCCTCCCCTGCCCCGGCGCCAGCGGCGCGCCGGCGGCCGACACCCCGCGCTACGTCACCGCGGCCTGCGCCGGCCAGCCCTGCTCCTACGGCTGCGCCGCCGGCTTCGCGGCGCATGGCGGGACCTGCGTGGCCGGGACGCCGCCGCCCCTGGAGGCCGCCCGCCTCGCCGACGGCGGCGACGGCACGCTGGTGGACGAGGTCACCGGGCTGCGCTGGCTCCGGCGCCCGGCCTGCGAGGCGGCGCTGGGTGGCCTGGCCCGGCCCGGCGGACTCGCCGGCTTCGACGAGAGCGCCGCCTGGGTGGCCCGCCTCGGGGACGGCGCCTGCGGCCTCAGCGACGGCTCGGCGCCGGGCGACTGGCTGCTGCCCTCCTACGAGCAGCTCCGGCGGATCCCCGGCGCCGCCGGCGCCGACCTCTTCCTGGGCGCCGGCGTCGGCCCGGCCTGGACCCGCGACGAACCATGCGCCACCACCGCGCTGACGGTCGATCCCGTCACCGGCGAGCCGGGCGAGCACCCCAAGGAGGAGCCGCTGGGCGCCTGGCCATACCGGGTGCCGTAAGGGGCGGGCCGGCACGGCCCAAGCGAGACCGGATCCGGAGGCCTCGCCGGTGTGAGACTGCGCCGGAGGAGGTCGTCCATGGCCCGCAAGGTCGGCATCTACTACGCCTTCTGGACGCACGAGTGGGAGGCGGACTTCCTGCCCTTCATCCCCCGGGTGGCCCGCCTCGGCTTCGACCAGCTGGAGGTGAACGCCGGAGGGATCGTGGACCTCCCGCCGGCCGGCCGGGCGGCGCTGGTGGCCTCGGCGCGGGAGCACGGCATCACCCTCTCCTACGGCATTGGCCTGCCGCCCTCGCGCGACGTCTCCTCGCCGGACGAAGCCGTGCGGCGGGAGGGGGTGACCTACATGCGCCGGCTCATCGACGCGGTGGGCGACATGGGCGGCGGCACCGTCTGCGGCACCGTCCACAGCTGCTGGCCCGCCACGCTGCCGAAGGGCGTCTCCGACAAGCGCCCCTACCGCGACGCCAGCCTGCGGAGCATGCGCGAGCTGGTCAAGCCGGCCGAGGACCGGGGCGTGGTGCTGCTGGTGGAGGTCATCAACCGCTTCGAGCAGTTCCTCCTCAACACCGCCGCCGAGGCGGTGAGCTACGTGGACGAGGTGGCCAGCCCGGCCTGCGCCATCCTCCTCGACACCTTCCACCTCAACATCGAGGAGGACTCCATCGGCGGCGCCATCCGCCACGCGGGGTCGCGGCTCAAGCAGCTCCACCTCGGCGAGACCAACCGCAAGCCGCCCGGGCTGGGGCGCATGCCCTGGGGCGAGATCCGCGAGGCCCTCGACGACGTGGGGTTCACCGGCAGCCTGGTGATGGAGCCCTTCGTGCTCCCCGGCGGCCAGGTGGCCCGGGACATCGGCGTCTGGCGCCCCATCATCGAGCACCCCGACCTCGACGGGCTGGCCCGCGACGCGGCCGGGTTCGTGAAGGCGCGGCTGGCCTGACCCCGGGAGGCACCGTGGACGGCCCCATCACCCGCCACCTCTGCGAGGACCACCGCCGGCTGGAGGCGCTGCTGGCGCGCGCCCTGGCCCGGCCCGGCGAGGTGGACCTCGAGCCCTTCGGCGAGTTCCGCGCCGGCCTGCTGCGCCACATCGCCCTCGAGGAGAAGATCCTGCTCCCCGCGGCGCGGGAGGCCCGCGGCGGCGAGCCCCTGGCGGTGGCGCGCCGGCTGCGCATCGACCACGGCGCCATCACCTCGCTCCTGGTGCCGACGCCCACCCCGGCGCTGGTGGCCGAGCTCCGCTCCATCCTCGACCCCCACGGCGTCGTCGAGGAGGAGGCCGGCGGGCTCTACGAGGACTGCGACCGGCTCCTCGCCGGCCGGGCCGAGGAATTGGTGGAGCGCATGCGGGCCTACCCGCAGGTCAAGGTGAACCGCTACCAGGACGGCCCCGCCGTGCAACGGACCGCCGCCGGCGCGCTGGCCGCCTCCGCGAAGCAGTTCGACCGCAAGCCGCCGTTCTGAACGGGAGGAGCCATGCCGCTCGCCATCCAGGAGATCCTCGCTGCCTACCAGCGCGGCGACGCGCACCACGCCAACGGCAAGCCGCTCGCCGCCGGCGCGGCGGCGCTCTGGGCCGGCACCGCGGCCTCCGGCCAGCTCGGCACCGTGCTCCTGCGCGACTCGGCGCGGCGGCAGTGGGGCGTCGACGTGCGGCGGGACCAGCGCGGCCGGTACCTCCAGCTGCGCCCCATCGGCATCGACATCGAGCGGTTCCGGGCCAGCGCCGACGGCCACCGCCCGGGCGAATGGCTGCCCATCGACCCCGCCGAGTGGACCGCCTTCGCCCTCCACGCCGGCGGCGATCACGGCCCCGAGGGGCACGCCGAGGACGAGGAGCTGGACCACCAGGTGCGGCGCCTCCTCGATCGGATGGTCCGGGACGCCCAGCACGCCGGGCTGGCCTTCGACGAGGACGAGGACTAGGCGGGATCCGCCAGCCGGGCGCGGAGCGCGGCCTCGACGAGCGTTCGCGGGGGCACGCCCGCGAGGCCGTAGAGGCGTCAACCGAGGCCGGGATCGGCCGGAGGATCGGGCTCCACGTCCCGGCCGTCCACCAGGATGGTGGGCGAGCCCGGGAAGCCCCAGCCCGCCGCCTCCGCCAGCGTGGCGACGGTGACCGCCTCCACCTCGGCGCCCGGCGCCAGCGCGGCCGCCACCTCGGTGGCCAGCGCCAGCGCCCTGGGGCCGTTGGCGCAGCCGGGCGTGAAGAGGACCTGGATCCGCATGCGGGGCCACCCTAGCACCGCCCCGGGCGCCGCCGGCGCGGGGCCGGCGCGCCGGCCCCGGGGCGGGGTAGGCTGCGCGGCCAGGCCACCGTGACCGCCCCCGCCGCCAGTCCCCGCCCCCACCCGCTCCTCGGCGTTCTCCTCATCGGCGGGGCCGGCCTCAACTTCGCCCTGATGGACAACAGCATCCGGCTCCTGGGCCGGGCGCTGCCGGTGCTGGTGCTCTTCTGGTTCCGCTACGCCTTCCAGGCGGCGGTGATGGGGCTCTGGCTGGCGCGCCGCCACGGCCGCGCCGGCTTCGCCACCGCCAACCCGCGCTTCCAGGGCGCGCGCGGGCTGCTCCTCACCGCCACCAGCGCCCTCAGCTTCTACGGCCTGCAGCGCATGCCGGCGCCGGAGTTCACCGCCGTCACCATGCTGGCGCCGCTGCTGGTGCTGGCCGGCGCCGCGGCCTGGCTGGGCGAGCCGGTCCGGCCGGCCCAGCGCCTGCTGGTGGGCTGCGGCCTCCTCGGGGCGCTGCTGGTGGTGCGGCCCGGGTCCGGGCTCTTCGGCCGCGCGGCGCTCTTCCCGATGGCCTTCACGGTGGTCTTCGCCGCCTTCCAGCTCCTGACCCGCCGCCTCGCGGGCCACGAGCGCCCCGCCACCACCCACTTCTGGACGGGCGCGGTGGGCACCGCCGTGCTCACGCCCCTCCTGCTGGCCAGCGGCCCCGAGGCGCTGGCCGCCGTCCGCGCCGCGCCGGGCTGGATGCTGGCCCTCACCGGCCTCCTCGGCGTCCTCGGCACGGCCGGCCACCTGCTGCTCATCCTGGCCTTCGGCCAGGCGCCGGCCGCCACGCTCATGCCCTTCTCCTACCTGCAGATCGGCTTCGCCACGCTCATCGGCGCCGCCATGTTCGGCGCCTGGCCCGACGGTCCGGCGCTCGCCGGCATGGCCGTCATCGCCGCCAGCGGCGCCGGGGCCGCCTGGCTGGGGGCGCGGCGGGAGGCGGCGGCGGGCCGCCCCCGGTGAGGGGCGCGGGCGTCAGCCGGGCCGCGACGCCGACGTCACCGCCGTCCGGGCCCGCACGCTCACCAGCACGCAGGCGATGATGGCCAGCGCGGCGCCGAGCAGCTCCGCCGGCAGCGGCTCCCCGAGGAGGAGGTGGCTCGCCCCCAGCGCCAGGAGCGGCTGGGCCAGCTGCAGCTGGCTCACCCGCGCCACCCCGCCCTCGGCCAGCCCGCGGTACCAGGCGAAGAAGCCGAGGAACATGCTCACCACCGCCACGTAGGCGAAGCCGGCCCAGGCGCGCGGGCCGGCCGAGAGGCCGTGGGAGGCCACCGAGAGCCCCACCGGCACCAGGAGGAGCGGCGCCGAGAGGATCAGCGCCCAGGCCACCACCGCCCCACCCCCTAGGTCGCGGGAGAGCCGCCCCCCTTCGGCGTAGCCCACCGCCGCCGCGGCGATGGAGAGCAGGAGCAGGACGTCGGCCGCCACCAGGGTGCCGCCGCCGTGGCGCAGGGCGAAGGCCACCGCGGCCGCCATGCCCAGCAGCGCCCCGACCCAGAAGAGGGGCGAGGTGCGCTCGTGCCCCCGCAGCACGGCCGCCGCGGCGGTGGCCGCCGGGAGGACGCCGATGACCACCGCGCCGTGGCTGGCCGGCACGCGCTCCAGGGCGAGGGCCGAGAAGAGCGGGAAGCCCACCACCACGCCCAGGGCCACCACCACGAGGCTGCGCCACTGCGCCGGCGTGGGGCGCGGCGGGCGGCGCCAGCGCAGCCAGCCCGCGGCCAGCACCGCGGCCACCAGCGCGCGCCCCAGGCCCACCGTGACGCCGCCCAGCTCGGGGACCGCGGCGCGGGTGGCCGGGAGCGTCAGGCTGAAGGCCAGCACGCCGAGGGCGCCCCAGAGGAGGCCGCGGGTGGGATGGGGGGAGGCGGGGGCGGGCGGGGGCATGGGTGAGGGGCCGGGTACCGCGTTCACGCCCGCTCCGCACACGCCGCGATCTCCGCGATCTCCAGGCGGAACGGGCCGGCCTGGCGATCCGAGACCAGGAGGCCGATGGTCTCGACGTGCCGCAGGTCGAGGGGCGGCGCCGACGGCACCGGCCGGCCCCGGTACACGGGCACGAAGGCGGAGAAGGGCAGCACCACCGTGGTCCACGCGCCCGCCTCGGTGGCGAAGCGGGCCTGCCAGGTGATCCCGTCGAAGTCGCGGTCGGTGCGCAGGTTGAGCTTGTAGGCCCGCCCGTCGCCGCGGACGCGGAGCGCCAGGCCGTCGGCGGCCGAGAGGTCGAGGCCGAGCGGACGGCTGCGGACCGAGGCGAAGCCGCCGCCGTGCTCGAGTGACACCTCCCCCGAGAAGACGGCCGCGCCGTCGCCGGCCGCCACGGCGCTCCAGGACCGGCCGCCCATGACCGCGTCGTCGATGGAGGCGAAGTCGCCGGCCCGGGCCGGGTCGGCGAAGTCGAGCACGGGGACGCGGGTGGGCATGCCCATGGGCCTAGCGGCCGGCGCCCGGCCCCGCCAGCACGCGGGCGAACCGCTCGACGTCCGCCGGCTCGGTGTCCCAGGCGCACATCCAGCGGACCAGGCCGGCCGCCTCATCCCAGGGCCAGAAGAAGGTGGCCTGCTGCAGCGGCGCGATGCGAGCCGGCTCGATGCGGGCGAAGACCGCGTTGGCCTGCACCGGGAAGACGATCTCCACGCCGGGGAGCGGCGCCACGGCGGCCTGGAGCGCCCGGGCCATGGCGTTGGCGTGGCGGCCGTTCTCCACCCAGAGGTCGCCCTCCAGCAGCGCCTCCAGCTGCGCCGAGATGAAGCGCCCCTTGGAGGCGAGCTGCATGGTGTGCTTCTGCCAGTAGGGGAACTCGGTGCCGAGGCCCTCGCGCAGGTAGACCACCGCCTCGCCGCAGAGCATCCCCTGCTTGGTGCCGCCGAAGGAGAGGGCGTCCACGCCGGTCTCCACCAGCATCTCCCGGAGCGACGCACCGAGGGCCGCCACCGCGCAGCCGATGCGGGCGCCGTCCACGTGGACGCCGAGCCCGTGGCGGTGGGCCACGTCCACCAGGGCCTTCAGCTCCGCCACCGTGTAGACCGTGCCGAGCTCGGTGGGCTGGGTGAGCGTGAGCGCCACCGGCCGCACCGCGTGGACGCCGTGGCCGCGCCGGAGCACCGCCTCCACGCCGGCCGGGTCGATCTTGCCGGCCACGCTCGGCACCGGTATGGGCCGCATGCCCAGGATGCGCTCCGGCGCGGTGCTCTCGTCGTTGCCGAGGTGGGCCACGTCGGAGCAGACGATGCCGCCGCCGGGACGCGCGAAGGCCGAGAGGGCCAGGCAGTTGGCGGCGGTGCCGTTGAAGACGGTGTGCGCGGTGACCTTCTTGCCGAGGAGCCGGTCGAAGGCGGCGCGCAGGCCCGCCGAGACCGGGTCGTCGCCGTAGGCCATGGCGTGGCCGCGGTTCACCTCGGCGAGGCGGGCCATCACCCTCGGGTGGGCGCCGGCGAAGTTGTCGGAGGCGAAGCCGCGGGCGAAGCCGGGCGGGAGGGGGTCGGTCATGGTGGCTCCTGGCGCGGCAATCTAGCCGGGCGCCGGGCGCGGGTCTCGGGAGAATCCGGCGCCGCGCCGGGTTGGTGGAACCTCAGCCCGGTCTCTGACCCGCCTGCGCGAGCGCGGTCGGACCTGGGGACCGGCAGCCAGCCGCACGCGGCGCACGCGTCCGTGACGCCCTGGGCGGGCTGCGACCGGCCATCTGGCGCATCTGGTCGCGGATCCTGGGAGGAACGGGCGATGCAGCGATCCCGCCCGCGGCGCTGGCCGGGCCAGCGCGCAGGAAGGGACGAGCCCCTTGCGCCACCCATGCCTCCGACCCGCCGCCCTCGCGCTCCTGGCCCTCGCCGGCTGCAGCGGCACCGGCGCCTCCAGCCCGCGAGGTGAGCTCCTCGCCGCGCCCACCACCGTCGCCACGCTCACCGCGCCCCAGATCGACGCGATGGCCGCCGGCTACGGCCTCCAGGACCTGGCCACCCCCGCGTTGAACGACGTCGAGGTGGTGCAGCTCGAGTACCGGACCCCCGGCGTCCAGCCGGGAGAGTGGACCAACGCCTCGGGGGCGCTCCTCATCCCGCGCGGCGCCGGCGTGACCGCGCCGCTGCCGCTGGTGGTCTACGCCCGGGCCACCACCCTCGACCGCAACCACACCGTGGCCGACCCGAGCGCCCCGGAGACGCGACTGCTCCTGATCTTCTACGCGTCGCAGGGCTACGCGGTGGTGTCGAGCGACTACCTCGGCTACGCGCGCTCCGCCTACCCGTACGCCCCTTACGTCCACGCCGACTCGGAGGCCAGCGCGGTCATCGACGCGGTGCGGGCGGCGCGGCTGGCGGCGCCCGGGCTGGCGCTCCCGCTGGACGGGCGGCTCATGATCACCGGCTACTCGCAGGGCGGCCACGCCGCCATGGCCACGCTGCGCGCCATGGAGCGGGACCACGCCGGCGAGTTCGACGTGGTCGCCGCCGCCCCCGGGGCGGGGCCCTACAGCGTGTCGGTGGGCATCCTCAACGGGATCGGCAACGCCATGCTGGGCGTCCAGACCTTCCTGCCCTACGAGATCACCGCCTGGCAGAAGGTGTACGGCGACGTCTACGCGAGGCCGGGCGACGTCTTCAAGGCGCCGTACGACGCCACCATCGAGGCGCTCTTCCCCTCCCCCGACGTCGCCGGCCTCCCCGCGCTCCTGCCGGGCGGCACCGCCGAGGAGGCGCGCGACGCCCTGTACCAGCCCGCCTTCCTGGCCGACCTCGCCACCAACCCACACAACGGCGTGATCGTGGCCGCGAGGCGGCAGGATCTCGTCGCCGGCTGGCACCCGGTGGCGCCGGTGCAGCTGTGCGGCAGCTCCGGGGACCCCGTGGTGGACTTCCGGGTCGCCCAGGCGGCCTACGTGAACTTCAGGAGCCTCGGCTCCACGGTGACCTTGCTCGACGTGGATCCCCTGGTGCGCGAGCGGTACGCGGCGCTCCTCGCGAGCAACCCGGCCGCCTATGAGGCCGGCTACCACGGGGCCATGGAGTCGCCCTTCTGCTGCCTGGCGGCCAAGGCCTTCTTCGACCAGCATCGGTAGCCGGCGCCGGCCGGTTGCAGGCCAGCGGTGGCGGTGGCCTGCGCTCACCGTGCCAGGCCGCCTGAGCTCGCTCCTCGTGTTCACCGTGCCTGGCGCAACGCGTCGCGCGGCCCCGATCGAGGCACGCCAGGGCGGCGCAGCCCCACCCGGGAGTCCACGCTGGGTCTTCGCCGCCGCCGTCCTTGCCGACTCCGAGTGACTCCTGATAAGCCACACCCACCGCTGGATGTGAACGTTCACACCCCAGGAGGCGCGATGGAGGCAGGCCCGGCGCGGCTGGCCGTCCGCGGAGCCGGCAAGCACTTCGGCCCGGTGGCCGCGGTGCGCGGCGTGTCGTTCTCGGTGCGGGCCGGCGCCATCCACGCGCTGGTCGGCGAGAACGGGGCCGGCAAGTCCACCCTGGTGAAGATGATCACCGGCATGGAGCGGCCCGACGCCGGGGAGATCCTCCTGGACGGCTGGCCCTGCCGCTTCGCCACCCCGCTGGAGGCCCGCCGCGCGGGCATCACCGCCGTCTACCAGGACCCCCGGCTCTTCCCCCACCTCGACGTGGCCGAGAACATCTTCCTCGGCTTCCAGCCCCTCACCCGCCTCGGCACCGTGGACGCGCGGCGCATGTACGCCGAGGCGGCCCGGCGCCTCGGCGAGCTGGGGCTCGACATCGACCCGCGCTCCCTCCTGGCCGGCCGCTCGGTGGCCGAGATCCAGTTCGTGGAGATCGTCCGCGCCATGTGCGCCGACCTGAGGCTCCTCATCCTGGACGAGCCGACCGCCTCGCTCACCCCCGCCGAGGCGGAGCGGCTCTTCGCCGTGATGGCCACGCTGAAGCAGCGCGGCGTCTCGATCCTCTTCATCTCCCACCGGCTCGAGGAGATCCGCCGGGTGGCCGACGACGTCACGGTGATGCGCGACGGCGCCCACGTCATCACCGGCCCCGCCGCCGGGCTCACCGAGGCCGACATGGTGCGCCACATGGTGGGGCGGGAGCTCGACGCGCTCTTCGTCCGCGCGCCCGCGGCGCCCGCCAGCGGCCGCCACGCCTTCGAGGTGCGCGGGCTCTCCCTCCCCGGCGTCTTCGAGGACGTGAGCTTCCGGGTCGAGCCGGGCGAGATCGTCGGCCTGGCCGGCCTGGTCGGCGCCGGGCGGACCGAGATCGCCGAGGCCATCTTCGGCATCCGTCCGCCGGCCCGCGGCACGGTGGTGGTGGGCGGCCAGGAGGTGCGGCCGCGGAGCCCGGGCCAGATGGTGGCGCACGGGGTGGCCTACATCCCGGAGAACCGCGACGAGCACGGCCTGGTGGTCGAGCAGGGCGTGGCGGCCAACGTCTGCCTGGCGGTGCTCGACCGGCTGGCCCGCGCCGGCCTGCTCACCCACCGGACCGAGCTGCGCTTCGCCCGCCCCTTCGCCGAGGACTTCGAGATCAAGGCCGCCAACCTCGACGCGCCGGTGGGCAGCCTCTCCGGCGGCAACCGCCAGAAGGTGGTGCTTGCCAAGTGGCTGGCCGCCCGCCCGCAGGTGCTGCTCCTCGACGAGCCGACCCACGGCATCGACGTGGGGACCAAGTCGCAGGTCCACCAGCGCATCGCCGAGCTGGCGGCGGACGGCTTCCCGGTGCTGCTCATCTCCTCCGACCTGCCGGAGGTGCTGGCCATGTCCGACCGGATCCTGGTGGTGGCCGGCGGCCGGGTGGTGGCCGAGCTGCCGCGGGCCGAGGCGACCCAGGAGAAGGTGATGGTGGCGGCGGCGCTGGGTGCGCCGGCCGCTCCCCCCGCGCCGCGGGAGGCCCGGCCGTGAGCGCCCTGGCCCACCGACTCGCCGCCCTCACCCGCAACGCCCTCCGGCTCCGGGTGGTGAGCGTCTTCGCCGCCTTCCTGGCGGTGCTCTCGGCCTTCGCCCTGGCCAGCCCCAACTTCCTCACCCTGCAGAACCTCCGGGTCATCGCCTTCAACGCCGCGCTCCTCACCATCGTGGCCTGCGCCGAGGCGCTGGTGGTCCTGACGCGCAACCTGGACGTCTCGGTCGGCTCCATCATCGGCCTGGCCGGCTACGTGGCCGCCCAGTTCGCCGCGGCCCACCCGGACTCGGGCCCGCTCATCGTGCTGGTGGCGGTGGCCATCGGCCTCCTGCTGGGGCTCGTCAACGGCCTGGTGGTGGCCTACGGGCGCGTCCCCTCCATCGTGGCCACGCTGGGGACCCTGGCCATCTTCCGCGGCGTCACCTTCCTGCTCGGCCGCGGCATCGAGGTCCCCTCCGGCAGCCTGCCGCGCTGGATGATCACCGGCGCCGACGCCACCGTGCTCGGCGTGCCGCTGGTGGTGATCCTGGCGGTGGTGGTGGCGGTGGGGCTGGCGCGCCTCCTCCAGATCCTCCCCATCTTCCGGCGGGTCTACGCCGTCGGCTCCAACCCGGCGGCGGCCGCCTTCTACGGCCTGCGGGCCGACCGGGTGACGGTCTTCGCCTACGCCGCCTGCGGCGCGCTGGTCGGCCTGGCGGCCTTCCTCTACGTCTCGCGGGTCGGCACCGTCACCGTCAACCTGGGCCGCGACTGGGAGATGACCGCCCTCGCGGCGGTGGTGCTGGGCGGCGTGAGCATGACCGGCGGCTCCGGCGACCTGGTGGGCGTCCTCTTCGCCGCCCTCACGCTCTCCACCATCGACAACGGCCTGGTGCTGGCCCGCGCCCCGGAGTTCTGGCGCATGTTCGTGCAGGGGCTGGCCATCGTGGGCGCCATCGCCCTCGACGCCGGCATCGAGCGGCGCATCCAGGCCCTGTTCCACCACCGCCGCTCGCAGGCCGGGGGCGCCCCGTGACCCGGCTGCTGCGGACCTTCCGGTGGGAGCTCTTCATCGCCCTCATGGTGGTGGCGGCCGGGGCCTGGTCCACCGCCCTCTCCGAGTACTACCTGGACCCGGAGCAGCTGCTCTGGTCCTCTCGCACCTTCGTCTTCACGGGCATCATGGCCCTCGGCCTGATGGTGGTGATCCTCACCGGGGAGATGGACCTCTCCCTCGGCTCCATCCTGGCCGTCTGCACCGTGCTCCTCGCCAAGACCTCGGCGGCCGGCTGGCCCCTCGCGGCGGCGCTGCCGGGCATCTTCCTGGTGGGGGCGGCGCTCGGCGCGGTGAACGGCCTGCTGGTGGCGCGGCTCCGGCTGCCGGCGCTGGCGGTGACCCTCGGCACCATGGGGGCCTACCGGGGGCTGGCCTTCATCATCGGGTCGGAGGTCGGCTACACCGGGTTCGACGACCAGTACAAGTGGCTCGGCGCCGCCATGGTGGCCGAGGGGCCGGTGCCGGTGATGCTGCTGGTCTTCGGCGCCGCGGCCCTCGCCTTCGCCGTGCTGGTCCACCTCACCCCCTTCGGCCGCCGCTGCGTCGCCGTGGGCAGCAACGCCGCCGCCTCGGCCTACGCCGGCCTCTCGGTGGTGCGCACCAAGGTGGCCGCCTACGTCATCGCCGGCCTGACCGCCGCGCTGGGCGCCTGGATCTTCGTGGGCCAGTTCGGCTCGGCCCGCGGGGACAACGCCAACGGCGTGATCCTCGGCATCATCACCTCGGTCGTGCTCGGCGGCGTGGACATCCACGGCGGGCGCGGCACCGTCCTGGGCGTGGTGCTGGCCACGCTCTTCCTCTGGACCCTGCGCAACGGGATGGGGCTGGCCAACATCGCCGGCCCCATCCAGCAGCTCATCATCGGGGTCCTGCTCCTGGCGGCGGTCCTGCTCTCCAACCTCCTGGCCCGGCTGGCCGGGCGGGGGCGGGCGCAGGCGGCCACCGGCGAGGGCAGTCGGCAGGCGGAAGGCATGCAGCTCAACGGCGGGTGACCCCCGCGGAGGATGCAGCGATGAAGAAGCTCGTCACGTTCGGTCTGGTGGCGGTGGTGGCCGGTCTCCTCTCGGTGGGGACCAGCTCGGCGGCGGGGAAGAAGTACCGCATCTTCATGAACCCGAAGTTCACCGGGCTCTCCTACTTCGAGGTCTGCGCCAACGGGGCCAAGGAGGCGGCCAAGGAGCTGGGGGTGGACTTCACCTACACCGGCGCGGAGCAGGCCGACGTGCAGCTCCAGGTGCAGTCGCTGGAGAACGTGGTGGCGCAGAAGCCGGACGCCATCGTGGTCTCGGCCATCGACCTGAACGCCGTGGCGCCGCCGCTGGAGAAGGCCCGGGCCAAGGGCATCAAGGTGGTCTCCTACGACGCCGACACCGCCGTGAAGGCCCGCGACTTCTTCGTCAACCAGATGTCCTACGAGGGCGCCGCCAAGGCCATGCTCGACTGCGCCCTCATCGACTCGCCCACCGGCGGCGAGATCGCCTTCATCGCCGCGTCGCCCACCAGCCCCAACCACATGGCCCACATCCGCATCATGACCGAGCTGACCAAGACCGACCCCAAGTACAAGGTCTTCACGCCGGTCGACACCCAGTTCGCCGCCGACGACGAGGCCAAGAGCATCGAGGTGGCCACCAACCTGATGCAGGCCCACCCCAACCTCAAGGTCATCATCTCCTCGTCGGCCGTCTCCGCCCCCGCCGCCGCCCGCGCCATCCAGAGCGCCGGCAAGGTGGGCAAGGTCTACGCCACCGGCGTGGCCCTCCCCTCCTCCATCCGCAGCTACCTGAAGGACGGGTCGCAGAAGGCCTTCTTCATCTGGGACCCGGCCAAGCTCGGCTACCTCTCGGTCTACGTGGCCAAGGCCTCGCTCGACGGCACCTTGAAGAACACGCCCGGCGCCAAGATCAAGGCCGGCAGCCTCGGCGAGTTCACGGTCGGCAAGGACGGCGAGATCGTCTACGGGCGGCCGCTGGTCTTCACCAAGGACAACATCGACCAGTTCAACTTCTAGCCACCGCCGCCACGAAGGCGTCGGCGTCGTCCGGGGCCGGCCTCCGCGAGGGGCCGGCCCCGTCCGTTCCGGCCCTCACCCGCCCGCGGCCAGCTCCACCAGCAGCTCGTCCAGCTGCGCGTAGTTCTCGCCCGCCGAGCCGGTGCTGCCCGAGGCGATGGCGGCGTCGAGGGCCTCCTCCGACGGGTAGCGGTCGGTCATGATCACCCGCGTCTGCCCGCCCACGGCCTCGAAGGTCACCGTGGTGACCGGCCCGGCCTCCCCGCCCTCCTCGTTGGTCCAGGACAGGCGCGAGGGCGGCGTCGCCTCCAGGTAGCGGCCGAAGAAGGCCATCGGCTCCGCCGAGGCGGGGTGCTTGAAGACCAGCCGGTAGGTGCCCCCGGTGCGCGCGTCGAGCTCGCAGGAGAGCAGGGTCAGGCCGTACGACTTCGGCACCCACCAGCGCTGGAACAGGTCGGCCCGGGTCCAGGCCTGCCAGACCAGGTGCGGTGGGCCGTTGAAGGTGCGGGTGATCACCAGCTCCAGGTCCGACCGCCGCTCCACCGTGGTGGGGTTCTTCGCGGTGGCTGCCTCACTGCCGCTTCGTGCGTCCATGGGCCTTCTCCTTCCGGGTGAGCTCCTCGATGACCTCGTCCAGCGCCTCGAAGCGCGCGGCCCAGCGCTGGCGGTACTGCTCGAGCCAGGCCGCCTCCTCCTCCAGGAAGCGCGCGCCGAGCCGGCAGGTCCGCACCCGGCCGACCTTCTCGGTGGCCACCAGCCCCGCGTCCTCCAGGATGCCCACGTGCTTCTTCATGCCCGTGAGGGTCATCTGGAACCGCTCGGCCAGGTCCGAGATGGAGGCGTCGGCCCGGCCCAGCTGCTCCAGGACGCCGCGGCGGGTCGCGTCCGCGAGGGCGGCGAAGGAGGCGTCGAGGCGGGCGGCGGATTGCTGAACCATGTGGTTCAGTATCTAAGGTGCCGGGGGGCGGGATGCAAGGGGGCACCGATCCGGGACGCGGAAGGCACCGAGGCCCGCCGGCGGTGCGCTCGGCGGGCCTCGGGCTCCCGGTTGAGGGGTGTGTCGCGGCGGGCGGCGGACCGCCCGCCGCCGGCTCAGTTGGTCACCATCACCCAGCCACTCACGTTGGCGGTGTAGTCGAGCGCCGCCGAGTACGGGTTGTAGATGCAGAACCCCACGTCATACGTGCCGGCCGGCAGCAGCACCGACCCGCCACTGGTCCAGGAGAGGAGCTGCCCGCCCACCTCGCCGTAGGGGTAGCTGAACCCAGCGAACGGCTGCGGCGGGCCAAACGAGCCAGCGGTCCGGTAGCAGAGGTCGTAGCCGAACAGCTGCGTGCCGCCCGCGAACTGGATCCCGAACGTGCCACTCCCGGTCCCGGTCAGCCGCTGGGTGGCCGTGACCGTGACGGCCACGGTGCCGCCCGCGAAGACGAAGTCGGCGGCGTTGCCGGGCACCACGTCCGACGGGCCTCCGAACTGGGCGATGGCCACGACACCGGAGGGCCCCTGCTGGCCCTGCGGTCCGGTGGCGCCCGTGGCTCCGGTCGGGCCGGTCGCACCCGTGGCGCCAGTCGCGCCGGCGAGGCCCTGCGGCCCCTGCGGTCCGATCGGTCCCTGGGGGCCGATCGGGCCGGCCGCGCCGGTGGCGCCCGTGAACCCCATCGGCCCCTGCGCGCCGGTCGCGCCGGTTGGGCCCGGGGCACCGTTGCAGACGAAGTCCACGCCGCTGACCGACACGTACTTGGAGCCACCGTATGCGCAGTTGCTGCCCGGCGGCTCGCTCGACCCGACCACCGACTGGCCGGCCGCTCCGGTCGCACCGGTCGCGCCGGCGGGCCCCTGCGGTCCGGTCGCTCCGGTCGCTCCGGTCGGTCCGGCCGCCCCGGCGACGCCCGCGGGCCCCTGCGCCCCCTGAGGCCCCACGGGGCCCGACGGCCCTGCCACTCCAGCAGGACCCGGCGGGCCCTGCGGCCCTTGCGGTCCAGCCGCGCCGGTCGCCCCGGCCGGCCCGGCGAGACCCTCGGGGCCGGGCGCCCCCGCGGCGGCCAGGAGGCTCCACTCCACGCTCGGAGGCGCGCTCACCGGGGCGCGGACCAGGGCCACGTAGGCCGATCCCTCGAGCTCGACCGCGTCGTCGACCTCGTAGATGCCCGCGCCGCTCCACGCCCCTCGCCAGGTGATCCCCGCGGGGCCTTGCGGTCCCATCGGCCCCTGCGCGCCCTGCGCGCCCTGGGGGCCCGCCGCCCCCTGCGGCCCGGCCTCACCCTGCGCGCCCGGGAGCCCCTGGGCGCCACTCGCGCCCTGGGGGCCCTGGGGGCCTGACGGACCCGCGGGTCCCGCGGCCCCAGCCTCCCCCTGCGGCCCCTGGGGACCGCTCGGCCCCTGCGGCCCGGGGCTCCCGGTCAAGCCGGGATCGCCCGCCTGGCCGGTGCAGCCGCCGGCGACCACGAGCGCGAGGAACAGCGTGGGAAGGGCGAGTCGGGGCCATCGGGTGAGGCGTTGCTTCGAAGCTGGCATGTCTGCTCCACGGTTGGTGAACGTGCGCGCGGGCACAAGCTCCCGGCGTCCGTGCACGTCGCTTCAGGAGCAAGCCGTGGGCCAGGGCCGGCGCCGCCGCGCGCGGGCGTGCGCGACGTCGCCGCAGGGCGCTGAGTCCGTGAGCGGCGGCGCTTCTCGTCGGCCATTCACTGTCGGTCACGCCGGGCCAGGGCATGGCCGCCGGCCAGGCGAGGCGCACCGTGCCGTCCTGCCATGGACCGCTGCGAGGCTGACCAGCGCAGGCCTATCCGCGTGCTCCGTTCGACCCGGCGTTGGCGGCGGAGACCGGCGGCGCGGTGGAGGGCCAGGTCACGTGCGGCCGATAGCCCACTCGCCGCGCCGAGCACCATGCACCCCATCGTTGCCGACCGCCGCCGTGATGAAGGCCGGGGCGTCGCCCCCTCGTCCAGGCAGGCCTCCCGGTACCGGGCGAGGTCCGCCTCGGTCTCGAGGTGCGCCAACGCGCAAGGGGAGGCCGCTCAGGGGCCTGCCGCGCCGGCCCCCGGCACCGACTGGAAGTCCCAGGTCCAGGACGCCGTCCCCCGGCTGCCGCTGCCACTGGCGCTGCGGCCGTCGAGGGAGATGGAGCGGTCCGCGTCCTCGGGCGTGTCGAGCCAGTCCACGTAGGTCTCGTGGGTGGTCGAGCCGGTGGAGCAGGTCACCGTGTAGCTCACCTTCTTGTCGATGCCCTGGCTCGTCGCCGATGCCGTGATGGTCCGGTAGGCCCCGCCGGCGGTGATGCGGGGCTCGAAGGCGAGGATCCCGCTCGGCCCGTAGGGCCCCGGCCCCTGGGACCAGGCGTCCGCCCCGGAGTACTGGCAGCCGGCGCTGTCGGTGCCCTCGATCCTCCAGCTGACGAGCCCGCCCATGAGCTGGAACAGGAGCTCGCCGGTGTCGATGCCACCCGGGCGATACCGCGTCCAGATGAGGTTGGTGGCGGTGACGGTCTCCACCACCGAGCCGCCGTTCGACGTGGTCCTGGCGCTGGCGCTCCCCTGCCAGCGTTCGCAGCCGAGGTTGGTGGCCCAGAGCCGGGGCCGCTCGCCGAGGGGCTCCTTCCGGTGGCCCTTCTTCGGGAGCGTGTCGCCGAAGATGACCACCACCTCCTGGATCGCGCTCCAGTCGTCGGTTCCAGGCGAGTCCTGGCAGAAGGCGACGTTGCCGATGGCGCCGCTCGAGGCCGGGCCGAGGGAGGTCCACGCCCCGTTCCGCTTCACCATCACGCGGCTCGCCGCGCCCTTCCGCTCCTCGAGGGTCGCAGGCGGATCCGCGGTCGTGAGCAGGATGGAGCCGTCCGAGGCGGTCTCGAAGGCGAGCTTGTTGGAGAGCCCGTCGTAGAAGTGGATGGTCCGGACGCTCGGATCGGAGATGGTGAAGTGGTAGTAGGCCCCGGTGAGGTGGCGGAGCCTCGGGTCCATCTCGAAGGCGGCGTCCGAGGCCCCGCCGAGCACCAGGGCGGAGGACTGCGTGGCCGCGACCCGGCGGTGCAGGGCGTCGTTGCTCCAGAACGGGCCGTCCGGCTCGGGGTTCCACAGGGCCTCGAGGAACGAAGGCCAGTTGTACTCCAGGCCGAACCGGACGCCGGCGTAGCTGGGGAAGGCGTTCTCCACGGCGTCGAGCGTCGGGCTCGACTCGAAGTTCTCGAAGACCTTCCGGACGAAGGCCCGGCCGTCGGTGCCGTGCACCGCCCACTGGAAGAACAGGTAGCCGCCGTAGGGGTGCGCGCCGGTGTCGTCCTCCAGCGGGAGGTCCATGGCGTCCATGAGCTCCGGCGCCCGGCGGTGCTCCGAGTTCACCGTGGGATAGACGTCGTCCGTCGCCCAGGTCGCCACGCCGTCGTAGATGAAGCGGTGCCCGGGGTAGGGCTCCGCCTGCTTGAAGCTGTCCTGGGCCGAGTGCGTCATCTCGTGGGCGGCGGTGTCGACCAGCCCGGGGACCCCTTCGTGGCCGACGAGGGGGAGCGTGGCGTTGAGCTTGATGTAGCTCGCGCTCGGCGTGGGATCGCCGTAGGGGATCTCGTCGCCGTTGTTGGCCGTCCCGCCGAGGAAGATGTTGAGCCGGTTGGGCGTGCCGCGCCAGGCCGCGCCGACGCCGGCCGGATCGACGATGGGCATGTGGGCCTCGGTCCAGACGGACTGCATCCTCGGCCAGATCACCGTGTCCGCCTCTGTCACCAGGCGTGCCGCGGTGAGCGCACCGTTGGCGAGGTCGCTCCAGTACCAGACCGTGACATGGGCCCGCTCGACGCTGAGCTGAACCGGGGCGGCGAGCGCGCCCATGCCCCCCGCGGCGCCGGCCGTCGACATCCGCGGCAGACCCTCGGGGTGGCCGGGCGGCAGGAGCACCTGGCGGACCTTGGCCTGGAGCGGGGCGGAGAGCTGCCCGTACTCCTTGACCAGGATGCGATAGGCCCAGGTGCCGGAGTCCTCCGGGCCGCCCCGCCAGGCCGAGGGGACGAGGGCGGGGTCCTGGAGCGAGAGGGCGAGATACTCGATGGCCGTCTCGCGGTCGAGCTCGCCCGTCATCATGGCGGCGTGGACCTTGCCGATGGAGGAGGTGGGCGCCGGCCGCGGCGGGTGGACCGAGACGCGGTGGGTCGCGCTCGCGGACGCCCCCGTGACGTCGTGGACCGTGAGGAGGAAGGCGAGGTCGGCGCCGCCCGCGTCCACCACCGGCGCGGCGAAGGACGGGTGGCTGGTGCCGGCGCCGGCGAGCTGGACCGCGCTCCCCTCGGTCTGCACCCACTCGAACGCCGTGATGCTCCCTGCGGGCGTCCGGGACCGGCTCGCGTCGAGCGTGACCGCCGCGCCACCCTCGACCGTACGGTCGGGGCCTGCGTCCGCCGTGAGGGCCGTGACGGGCGTCCCACCCCAGGGCGTGGTGCCTCCACCGCCACCACCACCTCCGCCACCGCCGCCACCCCCGCCCCCGCCTCCACCAGCGCCGCCGCCGCAGGCGGCGAGGCAGGCCAACGAGAACACCGCGACGAGACACCACGAGCTTGACCAGCGGTGAACAGCGACCATGGCCCCTCCCCGCTCGCGATCCTATGGCGCAGAGCGTCGAGGGAGGGCGTCACGGTTGGTGACTGAGACGCCGCGCCACAGGGCCCGGACGTGGTTCACCCTTCGGGAGGTCGCGCGAGGCGGTGACACATGGGTCCGGTCTCGCAGCAGCGCGGAGGCCGGACTTCACCCGGGCCGCGGCGCCCTCGGCGGCCCCTCTCCGGGCGCGTCGAGCCGGCTCCAGGTCCAGTTCACCCCCTGGCCGCAGGCCGCGCCGGCGGTAGCCGGGCCAAGGCGCCGAGCCGCCCGTCTCCAGAGGGGAGGCAGGCCTCGCAGTGGGCACCCGGGAGCAATCGCCCAGGCTGCGGGCCGGGACCCTCATGTCTCTTGAAACGAAGACGGCCTCCCGTGTTCTGGGAGGCCGCCTGGGAGAGACTGGTTGCGGGGGCAGGATTTGAACCTGCGACCTTCGGGTTATGAGGCCGTTTCCATGGTGCGGGCAGACGGGCGTGGTTGTTCTGGTTTTGCTGGGCGACAGTGGTTATGCGAGAGGCGCGAGGTGACGTGAGTGGACAGGAAGTGACCTTATTGGCCTCCAGGTTGGTCGCGGTTTGGGCTGGGCCTCGGTGGACAGGTGAGATCCGGCCAACGGTGGACGGGTCAAAACCGGCCAACGGCCAGGACCCAGGACCAGTTCGCTTCTATCCCGCGGTCGCCTCGGCCTGCAACGTCTGACGGGTGCGCCAGCTGCGTGGGCCGCACTTGAGGACGTGGGCGTGGTGCAGCAGGCGGTCGAGCATGGCACTCACGGCCGCGACGTCGCCGAGGAGCTTGCCCCAGTCGTCGACGGGCCGGTTCGAGGTGATGAGGGTCGAGGCCCGCTCGTAGCGGCGCATCACCAGTTCCAGCAGGTCCTCGGCGGCGGTGGTCGGCAGCTTGCGCATGCCGAGGTCGTCGATGACGAGCAGCGGCACGGTGGCCAGCTCGGTGAAGCGCTCCTTGCGCGTTCCGTCGAGGGTGGCCTCGGCCAGCTCCTCCAGCAGCACGTGGGCCTCGCGGTAGAGCACCTTGTGCCCCTGCTGGATGGCGGCGTGGCCGATGCCCTGGGCGAGGTGGCTCTTGCCGGTGCCGGGCGGGCCGAGGAAGAGAGCATCCTCGTGCTTGGCGATGAAGTGACCGGCCGCGAGGTCGAACACCAAGCGGCGGTCGAGCTTGCGGTTGAAGTCGAAGTCGAAGGTGTCGAGGGTCTTGCCGACGTCGCGGAAGCCGGCGCGCTTCACGCGTCGGTCGAGGAGTCGGTCCTGCCGACGCTGCAGCTCGTCCTGCACGAGCGCGGCGACGAGGTCGAGCGGCGCCCAGTGGTCAGCCTGGGCCTGGACGATGCGGGATTCGAGGGTGGCGGCCATGCCCGAGACGCGCAGCTGGCGGAGGGCACGGTTCACTTCGGCGAGGTTCATTCTGGGCTCCTGGTCATGCGGTCGATGAGGTCGCGGTACTCGGTGAGCTGCCGGATGAGGGGATCGACTTGGCGGAGGCCGAGGCGCAGCGGCGAGCCGCGCTCGAGGTAGCGCTTCACGAAGCGGTAGGTGGGGACGCCCACCTCCAGGGCAGCGGCACAGGCGTCGTCCACGGTGGCCCCGCCGTGGCGCCTTGCGAGGCCGAGCAGGCCGAGGATGCGGCGCACGCCGTCCTCGCCGTCGGTGGTGTGGATCCGCTGAGCCACGGCCCCGACGTGCCGGCCGGCGACGGCGGCGCGGGCCAGCACCTCCAGCGTGGTGGAGGGCGTCTTCCTGGGACGGTCCTGCGGGAGGACGGCGCGGCGGCCGCGCTCGCGACGGAGGTGCTCGCGGAGCAGCTGGCCAGTCTTCGGGTCGAGCAGCCGCACGACGCGGCCGTCCCACTGCACCGGCAGCTCCCAGCCGATCCAACCGGGCGGCGGCGCGTAGTAGGCCCCTTCGACCTCGACGCAGCCGTCGAGGTGCACGGTCCGCTTGCCGAAGGCGTAGTAGCGGAAGGGCTCGACGGGGATCGGCTGCAGCGCCGGCCGCTCCTCGGCGAACATGGCGGCCACCTGGCGCTTGGTGGTGCCGTGGATGCGGGTGTCGGCCCAGCGCTCCTCCCAGCGATCCAGGTACGCCTGCGCCTCCTCGATGGTCTCGAAGCGCATGCCTCGGAGCGGCGTCTTCTGCGCGTGCGCCACGCCGCTCTCGACCTTGCCCTTGCGGTCCGGGTGGCCGACCCGGGCCGGCAGCGCGGTCACGCCGTAGTGCTTGAGCAGGTCGCGGAAGAGCGGGTTCAGGACCGGGTCGTAGACCTCGGCCTCCAGCACGCCCTCGCGGAGGTTGTCGAGCACCACCACGCGCGGCGCGCCGCCGAGCCGGCGGAACGCCTGCTCGTGCAGCTCGGCCCAGATCCGCGTCGAGGACTTGAAGGTGATGAGCCGCACCGACTTGCGGCTGAAGCCCAGCGTCAGCACGAAGAGCCGGGTCCGGCGGTACTTGCCGGTCTCCGGGTGACGCACCATCGGCCCCTCGCCGTAGTCGACCTGGGCCTCCTCGCCGGGCGGCGTGAAGATGCTCGGGTGGGCCTCCGGCGTCGTCGCCCCCTTGAGCCTCCCCACGTACCGCTTCACGCTCGCGTACTTCGCCGTGAAGCCGTGATCGTCGACCAGGACCTGCCAGATGCCCATGGCGTTGCGGCCGGCGGCCAGGGCGCTCTCGATGAGCTCTCGGTAGGGCTCGCAGGCGCTCGCCGCCGGCGACCGGCCAGGCCGCGCAGGCCAGGTGAGGTCGGTGGACACCTCGTTGGCCGGTTTTGAACCCTGGCCAGGGTCGGTGGACGGGTCGTTGGCCGGATTTGGCCGTCCACCGGGGTCGGTGGACACCTCGTTGGCCGGTTTTGGCTCCGGCGGGCGCCGGCCCCACCCCCGCGGCGGGCGCACGGGCACCCCGGCGGCCTTCAGGTAGGCGCTCGCGGTCTCGCGGCGCACTCCCGTGGCCTCCTCGATGCGCCGCAGCGGCCAGCCCAGCCGGCCCAGCGCCACCACCTGCTGCTTCTTCTCGTCGCTCAAGACGTTGGCCATCCCGGCGGTGGGCCATGGCCCTGCCGCCGTCGTCAACGTCCTGGGTGCTCAGCTCCGTTGGCCGGTTTTCAGACGTCCATCGTTGGCCGGTTTAGGCCGTCCACCGAGGGGCTGGGTTCTTTCGGGTTCTTCGACCCGATAGGCCGAGGCCGCAGACTCCCCAGTGGGCCCGTGCACAGGGCACCCAGGCTGACCTCCTCCCGCTGCTAAGGTACCGGGATGCAGTACGCTACTGCCTGGCACGATCGTAGGCGCCGCATCGTCGCCATGCTCGTCGCCCTCGTCGTGGCCACGGGACTGAGCCTGGCGGCCTGCTCGTCCAGCGAGTCCAGCAGCACGGCGGAGTCGTCCGCGGCCGTCAGCACCGACGCGGCCGGACTGTGCGCCTCCTTCGTCGCCGAGGGACTGTCCGTCGAGGAGGCCACGGCGGCAGCCGAAGAGGCTGGCTACACGACCCGGCTCGGGACGATCGACGGCGAGCCCCAGGCCCTGACGACCGACTTCCTCGAGAACCGCCTGACCTTCGACACCCAGGACGGCATCGTCACCGGCTGCGTCCAGGGCTGACCCCCGGGCACGCCTGGTCAGGACGGGCGGCCCAGCCGCTCCGCGGCCGCGTAGGGACTCAGCGTCCCGGCGGCC